>Ga0209123_1000353_pt1 | contig 64565 bp, 55 predicted proteins | sample BarGraIncu00431A_FD_184500 | JGI IMG/M metagenome (GOLD analysis project Ga0209123, IMG submission 184500) | Arctic peat soil microbial communities from Barrow, Alaska, USA - Barrow Graham LP Incubations 004-31A (SPAdes) (version 2) | ecosystem: Environmental > Terrestrial > Soil > Wetlands >... | reverse complement strand
ATCAATTTCGTCCAACCCGTATTTATCAATGTTTAGCGCTTCGAGGGCATAACAGGCAATTTCAATGTCGATGCTTCCGTTGCCTTTTACTTGTGCAAAATCGCGAACACGACGAAGTAAAGCATTAGCAATACGCGGTGTACCACGACTGCGACCACCAATTTCCAGTGCCGCCTGATTGTCTATTTCTACGTTTAGCAATCGGGCCGAACGTTTTATAATTCCGGTAATTACTTCTAAGTCATAATATTCAAAGTGGCAATTGATACCAAATCGAGCCCGCAAAGGTGCCGTCAGTAAGCCGCTTCGGGTGGTTGCTCCAATCAGCGTAAACGGATTCAAATCCAATTGGATAGACCGCGCACTCGGACCTTTATCAATCATAATGTCAATCCGGTAATCTTCCATGGCCGAATACAAGTACTCCTCCACAATGGGACTCAGGCGATGAATTTCGTCGATAAAAAGCACATCGTTTGTTTCGAGGCTGGTGAGTAAGCCCGCCAAATCACCGGGTTTATCCAGCACCGGACCGGACGTGATTTTGAATCCCACGTTCAGCTCGTTGGCAATGATATTCGAAAGCGTGGTTTTGCCCAGTCCCGGAGGTCCGTGCAGCAACACGTGATCGAGCGATTCGGTGCGCATACGAGCTGCCTGCACAAAGATTTTCAGATTTTCGACAATTTTATTTTGTCCGCTAAAATCCGAAAAAGTAAGTGGTCGCAAAGCGTTCTCGAACTCTTTCTCGCCTTTTTGATTGTTTCGTATGTCGAAATTTTCTTCCATAAATTAGGTTGTCAACATGCGGAAAACATCTTCCATACTTCGTTCTACAGGTTTAATCATCAAAATTTTAGTATTCGACTTTACTGCAAAGTCAAAAATTTCAGCACGAACGTCTTTCGAAGCAATTATTGTAAAATGCTTTTCATTCAATATATTCACTGCCGAGACATAGGTTATCTTTTCAAGCTCTTTTGGCTGAATTTCAGTTGCAAATTCCACTTCAAAATGAAGGCTGTCTTCGGCAAAAGCTTTTATTTTTGATAAATCGGAATAATCCGCTACAATATTGCCTTTGTTTATAACTATTACGCGGTTGCAAATAGCTTTAATTTCCTGCATGATATGCGTACTGAGCAGGACTGTTTTGTCTTTCCCAATCTCGCGAATCAGACTTCTTATTTCTTCCAGTTGATTTGGATCCAACCCGGTAGTAGGTTCATCCAGAATCAGCACTTTGGGATTTGGTATCAGAGCTTGTGCCAGTCCTACACGTTGTCGGTAACCTTTCGAGAGCTGACTTATTTTCTTATGAAACTCAGGACGAAGCCCTACTTGTTCAATTAATTCGTTTACACGCTCGTGTTTTTCTTTTCCCAGCCCGTAAGTTTCGGCCACAAAAAGCAAATATTCCTTCACGTACATGTCCACATAGAGCGGGTTTTGTTCGGGCAAATAACCAACCATACCGCTAGTGATAAGTTGATTGTCGTTCACTTCTAATCCGCAGATTTTTGCGGACCCCGATGAATAACCCAATGCTCCCGCCAAAATTTTCATGGTGGTGGTTTTGCCGGCACCATTTGGGCCTAAAAACCCAACTACCTGTCCTTCTCCAATTTCGAAGTTGATATTATTGAGAACAATTTGTTCCCCGAATTTCTTGGTCAGATTTGTTACGCTGATAGACATTTAATCATTATTTTTGTCAAAAGTACAAATAAGCGGTGGTTGAATAAAATAATTAAAGATTGTTTAAACGTTTAGGGCGTTTTGTTCAATCATCTAATTTGATTTTGGCATTAAAAGCATTACCAGCGACAAAATGATATACCAACCGATAAGTGGTGCAAATGCGTCTATATTAAACAGACCTAAAATAGCAATACAACCTATCAGGAACAAGTATTGAGTCTGGTTTCTTTTCCATCCCAGGCTTTTCATTTTAAGTGAGAACATTGGAATTTCAGCTACCATTAATAAACTGAAAACTATCGTCAATACTAATAGAATCCAAACGTTTGATACTAAGAATGAAGAATATGAAAAGGCCAGACCGGCCCAGAAAATGGCATTAGCCGGTGTTGGAAGTCCAATAAAAGAAGATGCTTGTCTTTCGTCAATATTGAATTTGGCAAGCCTTAGTCCAGAGAAAACAGGAATGATAAATGCAAGGTATGGAAGCCATTCGTTCGTAGATGTTTCCGATAAAAGTGCAAAAACAATAGCTCCCGGTGCCAGTCCGAAACTAATCATGTCGGCCAATGAGTCCAGCTCTTTGCCCATGGGGGAATATGCTTTCAGTATTCGGGCAGCAAAGCCGTCAAAAAAATCGAAAACGGCCGAAATCAGTATGGCGATAAATGCTCCCTGGTAATTTCCTTTGAAAGCAAGTAGAACCGCCACGCAACCAGTAAATAAATTGAGACAGGTTACGAAATTTGGGATGTGTTTTTTTATCATTGGTATTATTCTTTATTTTTACTGTCTATCCAAATTGTTACAGGTCCATTATTGACCAAAGCCACTTTCATATCGGCGGCAAACGTGCCCGTTTTTACTTCTTTCTCCAGTTTCAGACCCAGTTCATGGCAGAAATGGTCATAGAGCGGAATCGCAATTTCGTGCTTTGCAGCTTTTATATAAGATGGCCGATTCCCTTTTTTTGTCATGGCATGAAGTGTAAACTGGCTCACCACCAAAATTTCACCGTCAATATCCGTTACCGAGCGGTTCATAACGCCATTTTCATCGTCGAAGATACGCAAACCTATCACTTTGCCAGCCAACCATTCCGAGTCTTGCAATGTGTCGGAATCTTCAATACCAACCAGAACCAACAGCCCAACCTGAATTTCAGATTTAATTTTCTGATCGATTTCCACTGAAGCTTCGTTGACACGTTGAATTAAAATGCGCATTATTCCTTGATTAAATCAATTTACTGAGCACAAAATTACAAAAAAATGTGGATTGTCAAGTTTTGAATCTGTCTATGCGGTATTTATTTGCTGTAATTGTTTTTTAAGCTTCAAAATTTATTTTAAGATTACTTTTGCCGGAACAAAATCTCTATGAAAAAAACTATGTGAACCTAAATTTAAATTATTTTAAAAAATAAATCAAATTTCTGACTTGATTTTCAAATTATATTTTTAAGTTTGTAACTTAATATGACAATAAAAAGTAAATACATGCTATTATTAATATAACAGGTTGTAATCAGAACTGATTTAGACAGTTAAATATTAAATGTATAAATTGACTTTTATCAGAAGATTCCTCCAATAATGTTGTGAAGAATGAACTAGAGTGAAACCAAGCTTCAAAAGAAGTTGTGAATGATGAATTGAGCACAAAATATTAAAAACAGAATATTGAAAGGATGAATTGGAACCGGACGAAGGTTCAAAAGATGTTATTAAGGATGAAATGAAACAAAACTGAGTTTCAAAAGATGCTATTAGGGATGAAATGAACCCAAATGGACAAAAAAGTAACTATTGTAAGATGATTTGATGTGAGATGCTTCTTTAAAAGTTATTGCAAAGGATGAACTGAGGTAGATTGGAGGATGTATTTTAATGGAACGAATATTATTTTCAATTATTAATAAATTAAACCCGGTATTTATGAACAAAATCTTTTTATCTCCGCTTACAGCAAGTAGTTTGACTATTAACAACTCCTATGCGCTTTTCAAAACAAGTATTGAAGTCTCTGAACCTCACAAATTAGACCTTGGTTCGGTTGCAAATGCTGCATTGGTACAATTTATTGCCGATAACAGTGAATTCGGTAAACAAATCAACAAGAATCAGAAAAACCCGTTGACTAATGAACTAAAACCGTTTAATATTGCACGTATCGGTTTTTGGAGAGAGATTAAAAATGTGATCGCCACATTTATCAAGAGTCCTGATGATACTAAAAGAATTGCCGCACAAACGCTTGATTTGTTCATTAATCCCTACAGGGATGCCGACACGCTGCCACTGAACTCAAAAACAGGTGTTTTCTCCGAAATTATTGCAAAATATAAAGCCAGCACCAACCTGATGTCGGCGGGTGTTGTACTTGGTATTGACAATTCATTTGCGTTGCTTGATGGAAATAATACGCAGTATGATACGCTTTACAAAAAACGGAACGACGAATATGCACAAGCCGAAGTTTCAGGCAGTACGTTGAAACCTATCGCTGTGGCAAGTTATAATATGTTTTGCACAGCCATTGAGCAAGCAGTCAACTTTACGCCAAACGATGCCATCCTCTCCGTTTTCCGTCAACTCGATGAGCTCCGCAAGAAATATCATCCATTGCAAAATAATGGAAAAGATACACCCGACCCGGACGCCCCAACCACTGATAAATAACTAAAACAAATCTTCCCCTACTGCACCAAGTGGTAGGGGAAGATTGTTTAAAGGTATATACTGCCACTAATTTATAATGATTGAGAACTCGCAGAGTTCAATTTGCATAACCCCCAATGTAATTGGGGGCAACTAACGCGAAACACACCACAACCCGTAGGGTTGAATTAAAACATATTGATTCCACAAACTTTAGATATACTAGTAAACATTATATATATGTGCATATAAACATCATTTTATCACTATTTAGAACTCGCAGAGTTCAATATGCATAACCCCCAATGCAATTGGGGGCAACTAATCCAAAAAGAACCACAACCCGAAGGGTTGAATTAAAACATACTCACCACACGAACTCCTGCAATAGCTTATCGCAGCATGGCATCTATCTTTTCGGTCATTTTCTTAAATTGAACCTCGTCGTACAAGCGCGTCAGAAAAACAATCCTGCCTGTTTTATCAATAATCACGTTGCGCGTAATACCGGCTTTTCGTACCGCATACAAAGCAAAGATATCTGCATTGGTGTCGAGCCCTATCGGATAAGTGATAGGAATAGCTTTGGCAAAATCCAGCACAGTCTCCAGCGGTTCGTCCCGGTCCAGTGCCAGCAGGGCAAAGTTCGGATTGTTTTTATGTCGCAGCCAGATGTCCCGTTCAATAAAAGGCATTTCTTTGCGACACACGCTGCACCAGCTGGCTGTAAACTGCAGCATCACCACTTTCCCTCTGAGGTCCGATAGTTTCACAGTTTTGCCATTGGTAAGTTTCAGGCTAAAGTCAGGAGCCATGTCGCCCACTTTCACAATATAATCTCTGTTGCCATTACATTCCGCAAAAGCCGATACAGAAATTATCACGCTAAGTATCAATAAGAGTTTCTTCATAAAAATGCGATATGAGTTTCGTTTCTACATATTTATTGTTTACAAAAGTAATAAATTTGTGAAAGCACTGTATTGTTTTAATAGAAAAAACCGCTTCGGGCATCTGCCTGAAACGGTTTTTATAATAGAAATCGTGTGAATTCAGATTACATTTCCCACTGTTCGCAAGTAGCTACCAATTCGTCGAACGTTTTTATTTTCGATTTAGCTTGCACTTCAGCTATCTGATTTTCTACAGCCGCATCGTAAGTTTCTTCCTCCACAGCTCGGATAACACCCATCGCAATCGGCATATCCGGACCTTCCATCAGGGCTAGTTTCATGTGTAATGTATTATCCTGGCAAGTGGCATCGTGTACTAAAATGTTGTTTTCAGTAACTCCGTTTTCGCCAATCTTTACCACTTTCAGGTTGAAACCATCAAGTACCAATCCTTTGTCGCGGTCTTTTCCGAACAGCATCGGCTGCCCATCTTCGAGCATAATAATTCTATCAGCGCGGGTTTCTTTCTCGGCCAACCAATTATGTGCTCCATCGTTGAAGATTATGCAATTTACCAAACATTCCACTACCGAAGTGCCTTTGTGTTTGGCAGCTGCCAGCATACATTGTTGCGAATTCTTTAAATCTACATCCAGCAGGCGTGCAAAAAATGTTCCTCTTGCTCCAAATGTCAGCTCAGCAGGGCGGAATGGGCGTTCCACTGTTCCGTAAGGCGATGACTTAGTCACAAAACCTTTTTTTGTTGTTGGCGAGTATTGCCCTTTTGTTAAGCCATATATTTGATTGTTGAACAGCAACACGTTTAAGTCTACATTGCGTCGTACACTGTGGATAAAATGATTTCCGCCGATTGCAAGGCAGTCGCCATCGCCGGTAATTTGCCACACAGTCAGTTTCGGGTTGGCAACTTTTACACCTGTTGCCACAGCAGCTCCACGTCCGTGTATGGTATGAAAACCATAACTGCTGGTATAATAAGGCAAACGTGATGAGCATCCGATACCTGAGATAACAGCAGTTTCATGTGGTGCTATACCAAGCTCTGCCATTACTTTCTGCATCGAATTAAGCACCGCGTAATCCCCACAGCCCGGACACCAACGAACATACTGATCGCTTTTGAAATCCTTGGCTGTATATTGTATTGTTTTAATTTGTGTAGTTTCCATGATTTGAAATTGAGTTTTTAATTCCGAATAAATAGAGTATTCTTATTTCATTAATTCGATGAAATCACTCTCTAATTCAGCCACGGTAAATGGTTGTCCTTGTACTTTATTATATTGAAGAAATTCCACTGCAGGAACTTTAGAACGCAAGAATGTGGCAAATTGCCCGCTGTTCAATTCACATACCACTACCTTTTTATACCGTTGAATTACCTCAATAGTATTTTTTGGGAGCGGATTTATATAATTAAAATGAGCCAGTGCAATTTTCTTTCCATCTTTGTTCAGCTTATTCACGGCACTCATCAAGTGTCCGTGTGTTCCACCCCATCCAATTACCAGCATATCGGCTTTTTCATTTCCTTCTATTTTAAGCTCTGGAATAAAATTGCTGATATAATCTACTTTCTCCTGACGCGTATTCACCATTTTTTCGTGATTAAGCGGTTCGGTAGAAATACATCCGGTTTCGTAATCTTTCTCCAAACCACCGTTTCTGTGTCCGAAGCCTTCCATGCCCGGTACGCTCCAGTAACGAACTTTAGTTTCTTCGTTGCGGGCTGTTACTTTACAGTCTTCCATGCCCTGTTCTACATAGTTTGGCTTTATTTCTGGCAGTTCGGCAAGTTTTGGAAGTTTCCAAAGTGAAGTTCCATTTCCTATGAATGCATCGGTCATTAGAATAACCGGAGTCATGTGTTCCAATGCAATTTTACTTGCCATATAAGCATAATGGAAACAATCGTCAGGAGTTCCGGCGGCCATTACCACTGCAGGACTTTCTCCGTTGCGTCCGTAGAGAGCTTGGAGCAGGTCAGTTTGTTCTGTTTTGGTTGGCAGCCCGGTAGATGGACCTCCGCGCATTACATCCACAATTACCAAGGGCAATTCTGCCATTACTGCCAATCCAATTGCTTCCGACTTGAGTGCCAATCCTGGTCCTGAAGTGCTTGTTGCAGCTAAACTACCGGCAAACGAAGCACCGATAGCTGATGTTATTCCGGCTATTTCATCTTCGGCCTGTACTACTTTTACACCCATGTCTTTGCGATTTGCCAATTCATGCATGATGTCAGTAGCCGGTGTAATTGGATAACTTCCCAGGAATAATTGTAATCCAGCTTTTTGAGCTGCCGCAATTAATCCCCAGGCTGTAGCTTTATTCCCACTTATGCTGGTGTAACTTCCTTTTGGGGTTTCGTGCGATCTCTCCACAAAGAAAGTAGAAATGGATAAATGTAAATTGTTGCCGTAATTAAAGCCATCGGTCAAAACTTTTACGTTTGCCTGCAGGATGGTTGGTTTTTTTCCGAATTTATTTTGCAAGAAATGAATTGCCTGATCAATTGGACGGTTGAATAACCAGCAAATCAATCCGAGCGCAAACATATTTTTGCTGCGTAAAACTGTTTTATTGTCAAATCCAAACCCATCAAGGCTGCTTTGAGTAAGAGTTGAAAGAGCAGCGGGAATTAATTGAACTGTTTCTGAAATAGATAATTCTTCGAAAGGATTTTCAGTAGCAAAACCGGCTTTTTCAAAACCAGATTTATTAAATGTATCGGAATCAAAAATGATTATTCCACCTTTTCTAATTCCTTTGGCGTTTACTTTTAGGGCTGCGGGGTTCATTACTACCAGCACATCGGGATCATCCCCCGGAGTATAAATTTTACTTGAACCTAAGTGAACCTGAAATCCTGATACACCTCCGAGAGTTCCTTGCGGAGCACGAATTTCTGAAGGGAAATCAGGAAATGTAGAAATTTCATTTCCTAAAATGGCCGAAAGATTGGAAAATAGGGTTCCAGTGAGTTGCATTCCATCGCCTGAGTCACCGGAAAAACGTACGACTACATTATCCAATTCGGTTTTTTTCGTATTATCCATTTTTTATTATGTAATTGTTAAATATTCTTGGTGGATTGCAAATGTAAGATTTACTCTTTAAATATACAATGATATTAACCAAAATATACAGAATATGGTTGTTTATACTAGTTTTAATTTAATTTCGTGTATTTTTATTCAGCTTGAGATCGAGCTATAAAAAAACTTGTTTGACTATTATTTTTAATAATGAAATTAATTAAAATTAATTTGTCAAACAAGTATATAATTTCATCCATAAGCTTTATAAAAATATAGTCGGATGGAATAACAAATTAGAACTCCGCATTGTTCGGTGTGCGTGGAAAAGGAATTACATCGCGTATATTTGACATGCCGGTAACGAAAAGAAGTAAGCGTTCAAATCCTAATCCAAAACCTGAGTGGGGTGCTGTTCCAAATCTGCGAGTATCTAAATACCACCAGATATCTTTAGTTGGAACACCCATTTCTTCTGCACGATTTTTTAGTTTGGTGTAGTCTTCTTCGCGTTGAGAACCTCCAATAATTTCACCAATTTTAGGAAATAAAACATCCATGGCTCGAACAGTTTTTCCATCATCGTTTTGTTTCATGTAGAACGACTTGATTTCTTTAGGGTAATCAGTCAGTATTACAGGTTTTTTGAAATGTTTTTCTACCAAATAACGTTCGTGTTCTGATTGCAGGTCGGTTCCCCAGCCAACCGGGAATTCAAATTTATGACCTTTGGCAATAGCTGCTTCCAAAATAACGATTCCTTCTGTATAGGGCAAACGTATGAAATCGTCGCTTACAACCGAGTTAAGTCGTTCTATAAGCTCTTTGTCATACATAGTACAAAGGAATTCCAGATCATCTTTACAGTTGTCTAATGCCCAGCGGATACAGTATTGAATGAAATCCTGAGCCAATTGCATATTATCTTCAATCTCATTGAAAGCAACTTCAGGTTCAATCATCCAAAATTCTGATAAGTGGCGTGGAGTATTTGAATTTTCTGCACGGAAAGTTGGGCCAAAAGTATAAATTGAGCCCATTGACATGGCCGCCAATTCACCTTCGAGCTGACCTGACACTGTTAGGCTGGCTTGTTTTCCAAAAAAATCGTTACTATAATCAATCTGACCGGCTTCGTCTTTTTTCAGGTCATACAGGTTCATGGTGGTTACCTGAAACATTTGTCCGGCACCTTCGCAGTCTGAAGCAGTGATAATTGGTGTGTGGAAGTAGAAAAATCCCCGTTCATGAAAGAAAGTATGGATTGCCATTGCCATGTTATGACGAATACGGAAAATAGCTCCAAATGTATTTGTACGAGGGCGAAGGTGTGCTATCTCGCGCAAAAACTCCATGGTATGTCCTTTCTTCTGTAACGGATAAGTTTCAGAATCAGCAATGCCGTAAATTTCTATTTTTTCAGCTTGGATTTCGACATGTTGACCTTGCCCCATTGATTCTACCAATTTGCCAATAACACTGATACAAGCTCCGGTTGTAATCGGTTTCAGGTATTCATCACCGAATTTTTCATTGTCTGCTACAACCTGTATATTATGAATTGTTGAACCATCGTTCAACGCGATAAAACTTACGTTTTTATTACCTCGGCGAGTCCGTACCCAACCTTTAATGTTTACTTCGGCACCAAAGTCTGTCCGTTTTAGTGCATCAACAATGATCGTTCTGCTCATAATTTTTCTTTTATAGAAATTTTCTGATTGTTATATTGAATTTTTAGAATACAAAAGTACTCATTTCCATTGGAAATTCAATCTTGATTAAATACAAAAAAAGCATCGATTCAAGTAGAACCGATGCTTTTTATATGCTTTCAAATTATTATTTATTGACTTTTTTATTGTCGCCAATCATGCTCATCGCACAACGGAATCCTATATCATTTCTACATTTGTCTTGATCCAAATAACGACGGGTTGAAGGATTCAACCAATATACTCTGTCTTTCCATGAGCCACCTTTATAAACTCTGGTCTTTGTAGAAATCGTTGGGCGCAATATATCGGTTGGGTCAATTTTTTCATTAGTTTTCAAGTTTGCCAATCCGGTAGAATCATTCATTGTGAAATCAATTTGCGAAGATGGATCACCATCCTTATAATTACGTACATCATCGTTTTTAGCTACTTCTGTTGCTATACGACCTAAAGAATCTACTTTGTAAACTTTATTACCTAATTCATCTACACCAGTAGAAATTGGCGTTGTATACTCATTCCCTCTAAATGAGTTATACTCTGCGACATCATCGTTTGTAGTAGAACGATATACATCCAATACCCATTCATTTACATTACCAGCCATATTATATAGTCCGAAATCATTTGGATAATAAGAGTTTACCGGAGCTGTTATTGTTGCCTTATCATTTAAACTTCCTGATGTTCCCATCATATCACCACGACCTCTGACAAAATTGGCTTCCATTTTTCCAAGTTGTTGTCTCGTCGGATTACGAACTTGAGAACCTGACCATGGATAAATTCTACCTTCAGGAACTAGACCGTTATTACCGGATTTTATTGCGTAAGCTGCAAATTCCCACTCTGCTTCAGTTGGCAACCGAAATTCTGAAAAAAGGATTCCATCGGTCATATCCACCTTACGGTTTTTACCATATAAATCTTTTTTTGGATTTTTACCAATAGCCGGTTGATAGGTTGGCTGTAAAAGATATTTTTGAGTGTTAAATACAAAATTATTCGAAATGGCTTCTAAATCTTCTTCTTTTTCGAGTTTTGAAAAGTTAGGAGGTAAAATTATGCCAGCATCAATTAATGCTTTTTCATTCACACGGTCTGTACGCCATGTGCAGTAATTCATTGCTTGCTCCCATGTAACACCAACTATTGGGTATTGATCAAAAGCAGGATGTGTAAAATAATTTTCCAGATATGGTTCGTTATAAGCTAACTCTTCTCGCCATATTTTAAAATCAGGTTGTGATTTTTCAACAAGTTTAGGAGCTGATTTACCAAAAACAAGTTTCATCCAGTTTGTGTACTCACGCCAATCGATATTTCTGATTTCGTATTCATCCATGTAGAATGAACTAACAGTAATTCTTCGAGGTTTGTTATCACGAGGAGCAGTTAGAAATTCGCCCTTTTCACCCATGGTGAATGAACCCCCTTCGATAGCCACCATTCCCCATGGCGCTTCTGAAGTAAAACCTTTTTTAACTCTGAAACCTGTCGCAGTTTTGTCGTTATATTTCCAACCTGTTACACGGGAATAACCTTCATTTGCAGACTTGCTAACGCATGCAACCATGGTTATTGCTAAAGATAATGATGCTAATTTAGCTATGGTTTTCAATTTCATAAAAGCTGTGATATATTAAAAAATGTTCGATTCTAGAAACTACACTGCAAAAATAGTATTTTTTTTGTGTAAATAGACATTGAGAATTATTTTTTTTACAATAACAATTATTTTTTGTTATCATAATAACTTGATTCCTACAAAAATCGTATACTTTGACGTAAAAATTTCTATTTTTTGATGTTTTTATCAATCTATCGCTTTAATTTCTTACTTTTGTGAAAAGATTAATAACTCGTTAGTTGTAGTTATTTTTTAAGTCATGAGCAATAATTTTTCGCAAATAAATTTGAATAATCAGTTGATTGATTTGTCGACTCCGATTGTTATGGGAATCGTGAATGTTACACCAGATTCATTTTATAAAGGGAATCGTTTTTTGACAGATAAAACTATTTTGCAAGCAACAGAAAGAATGCTCGTTGAAGGTGCAAAGATTATTGATGTAGGTGGTTATTCTACACGTCCACAGGCTGACATTATTTCGCAGGAAGAGGAGATTAAGAGGGTGTCTGAAGGAATTGAAGTTATTTTGAAAAAATTTCCGAATGTAATAATATCTGTCGACACTTTTAGGTCCGGCGTTGTAAGACATATGGTTTCCAATTACAATGTAGCCATGATAAATGATGTAAGTGGTGGTACGCTGGATGATTTGATGTTTGAGACAATAGCAGATTCTAAAGTAGCTTATGTACTTATGCACATGCTTGGGAATCCACTTTCCATGCAATCTTTCACGCAATATGAAGATATTGTGTCGGATGTTTTACATTTTCTAGAAAAAAGAGTAGCTCAGTTACATTTATTGGGTGTTAATGATGTGGTTGTTGATCCTGGTTTTGGGTTTGCAAAAGATTTGGATCAAAATTATGAATTGTTGGCAAATATAGAGTATTTTAAGCAACTTAATGTACCTGTTCTGATTGGTGTTTCGCGTAAATCGATGCTCAGTAAATTACTTGAAATTGACTCAACTGATGCTCTAAATGCAACTACTTCAGCACATATGTTGGCACTCATTGGAGGCGCATCAATTTTAAGAGTTCATGATGTAAAAGAAGCAATGCAAGCAATTAAAATTCATGAAAAATACTTGGTTGCTAAAAAATCAGCTTGAGTTGATTTGAAATTATATGAATTAGTTAATATTTAACTTATGGGGTTTCAAATAGGATTTAAAGACATAGTTGATATTTTTTTGGTAGCAATACTGCTTTACCAAACTTTTAAACTGCTTAAACGTACTGGTGCTGTTAATATTTTCATAGGAATTTTAGCTTTTATAATTTGCTGGTTTTTAGTTTCATATGTATTTAAAATGGAACTTTTGGGTGGCATCTTTGATCGAGTGGTAAGTGTTGGTGCTTTTGCCTTAATCGTTCTTTTTCAAGATGAAATTCGTCGTTTTTTTCTACGTATTGGTTCAAGAAGAAGAGGAAGTCTCTATTTGGTTTTTAAGCGTTTTTTTGGAAGTAACCCCAATGAGAAAGAAAAAACTGATTTCGTTTTAGTGCAGATCGTACTTGCCTGCCGAAATTTAGCTAAAAGTTCTACTGGATGTTTAATTGTACTGACAAGAACCAATAATCTGGATTTCTACGCACATTCTGGAGAACAAATTAATGCTACAATCAATTCCAGATTAATTGAAAATATATTTTTCAAGAACAGCCCACTTCATGATGGAGCTTTGATAATTTCTGATCGGAAATTAAAAGCAGCGGCTTGTATTTTGCCTATTTCTAAGAATCAATCAATTCCAAAACGCATGGGGCTAAGACACAGAGCTGCGTTAGGTGTTACAGAGCATTCGGATGCTATTGCCATTGTGGTTTCTGAAGAAACAGGGCATATTTCGTGGGCCATAAATGGTCAGTTAACTGTGAATGTAAAGCCTGAACAGCTTGAACATTTTTTATCTGAAGAAATGGCACATCAGGCTTGAGTTGACTAAGCATTTTTAACTACATGGACTAATTTTTTATAAATCACAAGAGGACTAAAATCAACTTTATTAAAGTCCACTTGTTATAATATGATGTATAAATTTCAAAAACTATTTAATAAATAAATTATGGATAAAATTTCAGATGTTGTAAAACCTGGTGTAGTTACTGGAGCTGATCTTCAGTACATTTTTAAAGTAGCTAAAGCTAATGGATTTGCAATTCCGGCTGTAAATGTGGTTGGATCGTCAACGGTAAATGCCGTTATTGAAGCTGCAAAAATTGCGAAAGCACCGGTAATGATTCAATTTTCAAATGGTGGAGCTGCATTTAATGCGGGTAAAGGTTTAAAAATGGAAGGTCATCAAGCTGCTGTTCTTGGTGCAATTGCAGGTGCAAAACACATTCACACGTTGGCTGAAGCTTATGGTGTACATGTAGTTCTTCACACTGACCATGCTGCAAAAAAATTATTGCCTTGGATTGATGGATTATTGGATGCTAGTGAAAAACATTTCGCCGAAACTGGTAAACCTCTTTTCAGTTCACACATGCTCGATCTTTCTGAAGAACCACTCGAAGAAAACATCGAAATTTGCAAACGCTACTTAGAACGCATGAGTAAAATGGGCATGACTCTCGAAATTGAACTTGGAATAACAGGTGGTGAAGAAGATGGTGTTGATAACAGCGGTATTGATAATAGCTTGTTGTATACTCAGCCAGAAGATGTTTACTACGCTTATTCTGAATTGAGTAAAATATCACCTAATTTTACTATTGCTGCTTCTTTTGGTAATGTTCATGGTGTATACAAACCGGGAAATGTAAAGTTAATGCCGGTAATTCTTAAAAACTCACAGGATTTTATTAAAGCAAAAGATGGTTTGTCAGTAGATCATCCGGTAAGTTTTGTATTCCACGGTGGATCTGGTTCTACGCACGAAGAAATTCGTGAAGCTATTGGTTACGGAGTTGTAAAAATGAATATCGATACCGATACCCAATGGGCCTATTGGGATGGTGTCCGTGGTTTTGAAGCAAAAAATCGTGAATATTTGCAAGGTCAAATCGGTAATCCTGAAGGAGCTGAAAAACCAAATAAAAAATTCTACGATCCTCGCGTTTGGTTGCGTAAAGGTGAAGAATCGCTTATTGCTCGTTTGCAAGTAGCTTTTGAAGATTTGAATGCTATAAACAGCATTTAATAGTTGATAATTATTTTTCAACTCATTTAGAATATAAAAGCGGTCGTTTCTTAAATGAAGCGACCGCTTATTATTTTTAATTATCAACAATCAACTGATAATTGTCAACTGATCATGCTTTTCCTGCACTTCCCAAAACGTTTACAGTTTTGTGAGAATACAATCTTTTCAACTCGTCGCGAGCAGGTCCGATATATTTACGAGGATCAAATTCGCCAGCTTGTGTAGCCATCACTTCACGGATAGCAGCAGTCATTGCTAAACGACCGTCAGAGTCGATATTGATTTTACATACTGCAGAAGCCGCAGCTTTGCGCAATTGTTCTTCAGGAATTCCGATTGAATCTTTCATTGCGCCACCATATTTGTTGATAGTTGCAACATATTCTTGTGGAACTGAAGAAGCACCGTGCAATACGATTGGAAAACCTGGGATTTGTTTTTCAATTTCTTCCAAAATATCGAAACGCAATGGAGGTGGGATCAACACGCCATTTTCATCTTTAGTACATTGGGCTGGAGTAAATTTATTAGCACCGTGTGAAGTTCCGATTGAAATAGCCAATGAATCAACGCCTGTGCGGGATACGAAATCGACAACTTCTTCAGGACGTGTATAAGTGTGGTGTTCAGCAACTACGTCATCTTCAACACCTGCCAAAACTCCAAGTTCGCCTTCTACGCTTACTCCGTGAGCATGCGCATATTCAACAACTTTTTTAGTTAAAGCAATATTATCTTCGTAAGAGTGATGAGAACCATCAATCATAACCGAAGAGAAACCTGAATCGATACAACTTTTACACAATTCAAAAGTGTCGCCATGATCAAGGTGTAAAACAACCGGAATATTTTGGCCTAATTCTTTTGCATACTCTACAGCTCCCTGAGCCATATAACGAAGCAAAGTTTGGTTTGCGTATTTGCGGGCACCGCTCGAAACTTGCAAAATTACCGGAGATTTGGTTTCAACACAAGCAGCAATAATAGCTTGCATTTGTTCCATGTTGTTGAAATTGAAAGCTGGAATAGCATATTTGCCTTCAATAGCTTTTTTGAATAAGTCATTGGTATTCACCAATCCAAGTTCTTTGTAATTTACCATTTTTGTTGAATTTAGTAGTTTGATAATTTGACCGCAAAAGTACTAATTTTTTATCAAATATGAAAGTGAAACCAGTCGTTTTGTTCTAAACGTAAATCATTATACCGTTATTTATATCAATTTATATTTGAGATGTGTTTGGTTTAGTCTAATTATTTTATGCTACCACGTTGGAAATTAATTTCATAGGATTTTGATGTTAACTATCCCACAGTAATTTTAGTTGTAATTCTAGCTTATGCAATTTTTTTTGAACAAAGTATACTATATTTGAGTTTAAAAAATGGCATGAATATTTGCGTATTTGTCTATTAACTTTTGAATGCATTATGTTATGAGTCTACTTAAAGAGTTTAAAGATTTTGCCATGCGTGGCAATGTTATTGATTTAGCTGTTGCTGTAATTATTGGTGGAGCTTTTGGAAAAATTATAACGTCGTTAGTTGCTGACGTAATTATGCCGCCAATTGGATTATTAGTTGGTGGTGTGAACTTTACGGATTTGAGATGGGAAATGAAAGGGCCAGAAATTGTAAACGGCGTGCATAAGGCTGCTGTTACTATGAACTATGGCAATTTCTTGCAGGTAACTTTTGACTTTCTCATTGTAGCTTTATGTGTATTTTTAGTAGTTAAAGGTATGACAACCATTTCCAAAAAGAAAGAAGAAGTTATTGCAGCAGCTCCTGAACCGACCAAAGAAGAACAATTGCTTACAGAAATTCGTGATTTGCTGAAAAAGTAAGCAAACTCTTTCTGAATAAAAAGACCCTAATGGCAATTTTCAAAGTCGTTAGGGTATTTTTATAGCTAAATTTACATATCTTCGTCGGGAATTATGGCATTGTTCATCGATTCATGCTTGGTTGGGGGTATTTTATGCCCGTATCTTTGCAGCATAAAATTTAAAACAAAATTATTATGGAAAATGATGTAAAAAATTCGTTTCGTTCGGGCTACCCAAAAGGACTCGGATTCGGGCTTGTACTTATGTTTATTGGTGTTGTATTTCTAGGTTCAAATTTTGGATTAATTCCTTTGCCATTAAAAGGTGTGATAATTTCATGGCAGATGCTTTTGATTTTTATTGGTGTTATTAATCTTTTTAAGCAAAAACTTATTTCAGGTGTGATTTTTATTTTCATTGGTGGCTTTTTTATTATTCCAAAGATTTTTCCAGCTTTGGATAATAACTTTCAACAAAATTTTTGGCCCTTAATACTTATAGCAGCAGGGATTGTAATTGTACTGCAACGTGCATTTAATCCAAAGTATTTTAATGATTTTTGGAGTGCAGATTGGCAACACCATCGCCATTATAAGCATGATTATCGCCATAATAATTATTCTAAATGGGATACTAACAAAGGGTTTTCTAAAAACAGTGTATTTGGTAGCGGGGAACACATTGTGCTTGATCCTGAATTTAAAGGAGGCGACATGAATGCTGTTTTTGGAGGAATTACCTTGGATTTGCGCAGAACAAACCTGCCGGTGGGTGAAACAGTATTGGAAGTAAATGCCGTTTTCGGTGGAATTACTATTTATGTTCCTGTTGATTGGTTTGTGGAAACACATTTAGATGCTGTTTTTGGAGGATTTCAGGATAATAGGATGCCAAAAGAACCACTTGACACAACAAGGAAGCTAATTATCACAGGATCGTGTGTTTTTGGTGGTGGCGAATTGAGAAATTAATTGCTAATTAATAATTATTTTTTGGTAACTTCTTGCGAAACATGCTTCATCCATTCTTAGAAAACACGTCAAAAACCATTCAATATATCCTTCTTTGGATAGCATATTGTGTGCTTCAATCAATTGTTTTATTTTCAATTGTTGCCCTGCCGATACCAATAATTATATTGGATGGTTTTGTCCATGCTTTAGTCTTTGGGATTCTCGGACTTCTGCTTTGGAGTGTCGTAAATTATGGTAATTATGCTGTACTTACTGTGTATCAGAGAATAATTAATTACATTGCATTGGCTCTGCTTACAATAGCTGTTTGGTTAAGTGTTGGTTATGGTTTGTTTTATTGGATTTTTGGCGATGAATTTTCGGCACAGCTTATTCCAATTCTACCTATCCGGGGCTTCATTGGGTTGCTTATTTATTTATTAATTATTCAGCGATTTAGTTTTGTTTTTCATCAAACAGAAAATAAAAATGTTGAAGAAATTGTACCTTTCAAAGCAGCAATTTCAACAAGTGTGATTCAACCTGAATTGTTGGAGCGAATAGCTGTAAAATCAGGAACAAAAATTCATGTTGTGTTAGTCACTGAAATTCTTTATTTACAAGCTGATGGTGATTATGTTCAGATATTTACAGGACAAGGTAAGTACCTGAAAGAACAAACTATGAAGTATTTCGAAGAACATTTGCCTTACACGAAATTTGTACGGGTACATCGTTCTGTTATAGTAAATGTTGAAATGATTTCACGGATTGAGCTTTACGAAAAACAAAGCCAGTTGCTTACGCTTAAAAACGGGCAACAAATCAAGACAAGTCCTGCCGGATACAAAGCTTTACGTGCCGTGTTGAATTTGTAGGTGCAATTAATATAGAGTTTATTCACCTTCAAAAGCCGATAACAAAGATTACTCCGGATAAAAATGAAAATGGTCTCAGACGACATGATTCATTAGTTTTTTCCCACGAAAAAACTTTCAGTCCATATAAAATATAAATTGGCTGAACCTCCATTGGGAAGTTCAGCCAATATAATTTATTCGAGTTAAAATGATTAAATTCGAGATCTTTAGCACATTTTTTCTTTTAAAAACTGACCTGTATACGAAGCTTCACAATCGATAATTTTTTCAGGAGTTCCTTCAAAAACAAGGTTTCCGCCTTTGTCACCACCTTCCGGACCAATATCAATAATGTGATCGGCGCATTTGATTACTTCCAGGTTATGTTCAATAATAATAACCGTGTGACCTTTGTCAATAAGTGCATCAAAGGCTTTCATCAAAGTTTTAATATCGTGAAAATGCAATCCTGTTGTAGGTTCATCAAAAACGAAAATGGTTGGTTCGGGTTTTTCATTTGCCAGGAACGATGCCAGCTTAACGCGTTGGCTTTCACCGCCAGAGAGCGTGCTGGACGATTGTCCTAGTTTGACGTACCCAACGCCAACGTCTTGGAGAGGTTTTAGTCGCTTTACAATTTTCTTCTCAGCATTTCCGGTGTGTTGGGCGAAAAATTCTATAGATTGATTAACCGTCATTTCCAAAACATCGAAGATGTTTACACCTTTATAGGTAACATCGAGCACATCTTGTTTAAACCGTTTCCCGTGGCAATGTTCGCACTCCAGTACTAAATCGGCCATAAATTGCATTTCCACAGTTACAGTTCCTTCTCCCTGGCATTCTTCGCATCTTCCACCTTGTGTGTTGAACGAAAAGTGCGATGCTGTGTAATTCATTTGCTTGGACAGTTGCTGATCGGCAAATAGTTTGCGAATTTCATCGTACGCTTTGATGTAGGTTACCGGATTGGAACGAGATGATCGTCCAATAGGATTTTGGTCGACAAATTCAATGTCTTTAGCTAAATGCATGCTGCCTTTCAGCGTTCCAAACTGACCAGTTCTATCTGCTACTCCTCCATAATGTTTTTTGAGTGCAGCGTAAAACACATTGCGCACCAGCGAAGATTTCCCTGAACCACTGACGCCAGTAACTACTGTCATTATATTAAGTGGGAACTTAACATCGATGCCTTTCAGGTTATTTTCGCGGGCTCCAATAACTTCAATATAGTTATTCCATTTACGGCGATGTATTGGTACAGGAATAGTTTCCTGACCTAATAAATATTTCAGAGTGTATGATTTTTCAATATCTGCTTGAATTACTTCATTTTTCCCGGCTTCGGTCAAATCAGGCGTTCCCTGAAAGACGACTTCGCCACCAAGTCGACCAGCATTTGGACCTATGTCAATCAGATAATCGGCAGCTCGCATTATTTCTTCGTCATGTTCCACTACAACTACAGTGTTGCCCAAATCACGTAATTGTTTCAATACTTTAATAAGCAAGTGAGTATCACGCGAATGCAAGCCAATACTCGGTTCGTCCAAAATGTACAAAGAGCCAACCAAACTACTGCCTAGTGAAGTGGCCAGATTTATTCGCTGGCTTTCGCCCCCCGAAAGTGAATTGGATAATCTATTCAGAGTCAAATATCCTAACCCTACGTCAAGTAAAAAGTGAATGCGATTATTGATTTCGATTAGGAGGCGTTTGGCAATGGCCGTATCTTGTTCGTCCAGTTGGATATTATCGAAAAAGTTTTTTAAGTTACTTACTGACATCAGTACCAGTTCTGAAATCGATTTGCCGGAAATACGAATGTATGAGGCTTCTTTTTTCAGGCGGGAACCATTACATTCCGGACAAGTGGTTTTTCCACGATAACGAGCCAGCATAACCCGGTATTGAATCTTGTACTGATTTGATTCAAGATGTTTGAAAAAAGCATTCAGTCCTTCAAAGTATTTATTCCCTGTCCAAAGCAATTTCCGTTGATCGTCAGTTAACTCATAATAAGGTTTATGAATTGGAAAATTGAATTTAGAGGCTTTTAGAACGAGTTGTTTTTTCCATTCTCCCATCACTTCACCTTTCCAGCAAACCACTGCATCTTCGTAAATTGAAAGTGTTTTATTTGGAACTACCAAGTCCTCATCAATTCCAATAACGCGTCCAAAACCTTCACAAACCGGACAGGCTCCAATTGGACTATTGAAACTGAAAGTATGCACAGTTGGCGTTTCAAATATCATTCCATCAGCTTCGAATTTTTTTGAAAAATAAAGCAGTTTAGTTTCTTCATCAGTAAATACTTTGAGCACACAAACTCCATTTCCCTCAAAAAACGCTGTCTCAATAGAATCGTTCAGACGGCTTATTGCAGTTTGAGTATGTTCCACTACCAATCTGTCAATAAGTAAATAAGCATCATTTTCTTTGACTTTAGTTGTTCTGCTTAATAAATCCACAATCTGTAAAGTTTCTCCATTTATAGCTACACGACTAAAACCTTGAAGTTGCAAGCTATATAATTGCTCGTTAAGAGTTCTGTCTGCAGTTGGAATTATAGGAGTTAAAATCATTAATTTTGTTCCATCCGGAAAACTCATGGCAGCATCTACAACATCCTGTGCTTCGTGTTTGCGAACCAATTCCCCTGAAACAGGTGAATAGGTTTTTCCAATCCGGGCATATAACAGTTTTATATATTCATAAATTTCGGTGGAAGTTCCTACAGTAGAGCGAGGATTACGAGTATTTACTTTTTGTTCTATGGCAATTGCCGGTGGAATTCCTTTTATGAAATCCACTTCCGGTTTACTCATTCGGCCCAAAAACTGACGAGCATAAGATGAAAGACTCTCTACATAACGTCGTTGACCTTCTGCGTAAAGTGTATCGAATGCCAATGATGATTTCCCTGAGCCAGAAAGTCCGGTGATAACTACCAATTTATTTCTTGGAATTTCTACATCAACGTTTTTCAGGTTGTGAACACGAGCACCTCTTATAATGATATTTCCTTGTTTGGACATATTTATTTTAAATTGTAGTAGCCTAAATAATAGAAGTTTAGCCTTATTTAAACGCTAGTTTTTGTTGGCATTTAATAACCTGCAAAGATACATCATAAGATATGAATATATAATAATTGGATATGATTTATTATTAATTTATTGGTTTTTAATTTATTACAGAAAGTTTATCGTTATTTTAATTGATTCTATAAATATTTATTCTAAATTTAATTTATTTTTTTATATAAATGCAAATTAAAGAGAATATATATACACCTATTTTTCTGATAAATATACCAAAAGGCCATACCTTATTTCTAAAATAGCGTTAAATCAGAATATATATGGCTAATTACAATTATATATACAAAATAATTTGTACTTTTGTGGCGAAATCTAAATAATTATGCATTTATGAAAAACAAACGAAATCGATTACAAATTATTTCAGAAATTCTTCGATCTACTTTAGTTGGAAGCCAGGAGGAGTTGCTGAAAATTTTAAGTGAGCGACAGTGCGAGGTTACTCAAGCGACCCTTTCTCGTGATTTAAAATTACTGAAAGTAGCTAAAACACCTTTGTCCAATGGAGCTTATAAGTATATTTTACCATCTTACAACAAGCCACTTTCGAGTACAGGAACTGTTAACACGTTGATTTCACATGGAGCTGTTTTAAGTATGGAATTTTCAGGGCAATTAGGCGTAGTAAAAACAAAGCCGGGTTATGCCAGTGCAATTGCTTGGGATATTGATAATAAAGCCACTGACCATGTATTAGGAACAATTGCCGGAGACGATACTATTTTGGTAATTCCGCGCGAAGGTGTGACACGTGAAGATATTCTGGAAATGATGAATATCACTTTTTCCGAAAAGGAATAATAAGAAAAAATTTGCTGACTAAATACATTTATTTTACGTATCTTTGTGCCTTTTTTGAATAAGAATGAAGATGAATCTGATTTGTATAAATCAGAAATTTAAAGGTATATAAATGAACGTTGTGTGTTGTGCAAAAGAGCTTCTTATAAAAGTTAAAAGAACTCATTCAAAATTGAATATGGACAAAGATATTACCGTTGAAGAGATAACGGTACAAATTGCTGATGAACGCTATTTAGGGTATGTTGATACAATTTTGACCACTATTGCTGATGCGGCCAAAGTGCGCGGAACAGGAATTGCCAGACGTTCCCCCGAATATGTTGAACAAAAAATGAAAGAAGGAAAAGCTATCATAGCTTTAGCTGGTGAGGAATTTGCAGGATTTTGTTACATCGAGACCTGGGGGAATAAAAAATTTGTTGCCAATTCAGGATTGATTGTTGTCGATAAATATCGTGGACATGGTCTTGCTAAACGGATTAAACGTAAAGCATTTGAACTTTCACGTCAACGTTATCCGGATGCAAAAATATTTGGATTAACAACCGGATTGGCTGTTATGAAAATTAACTCTGAACTAGGATATAAACCTGTAACATTCTCAGAACTTACCGACGATGAAGCCTTTTGGAAAGGTTGCCAGAGTTGCGTGAATTATGATATACTGCAACGTACCAACCGGAAACATTGTTTGTGTACCGGAATGTTATTTGATCCTGCAAAGGATGAAGAGAAAAAATAAAACATTGATTACTTAATTAAGTTATAGTGTTATTTTTAGTTTAACCTAGAACTTAAGACAATAAAGATTATGAAAGAAAAAGTTGTTCTGGCATTTAGTGGAGGATTAGATACTTCGTTTTGTGCTAAATATTTAGCAGATGAAAAAGGGTATGAAGTGCATACTGCGGTAGCAAATACAGGTGGTTTTAGTGCTGAAGAATTGAAAGTAATTGAGGATAAAGCTTTCCGGTTAGGAGCCGTCAGTCATGTGGCACTGGATGTTACTCAGGAATATTACGAAAAGAGCATTAAGTATATGGTTTTTGGTAATGTGCTTCGTAATGGAACTTATCCTATTTCTGTTAGTTCAGAGCGTATTTTCCAAGCCATTGCCATTATTAATTATGCAAAAGAAATTGGCGCTGACTATGTTGCACACGGAAGTACCGGAGCTGGAAATGATCAGGTACGCTTTGATTTGACATTTGATGTGTTGGCTCCTGAAATAAAAATTTTGACTCCCACCCGCGATATGGTGCTTACCCGCGAATACGAAATCAACTATTTGAAAGAACATGGTTTCAAGGCAGACTTTACTAAAATGGAGTATTCCATTAATAAAGGGTTGTGGGGAACTAGTATAGGTGGAAAAGAAACTTTAAAATCCGAACAAACATTACCAGAAGAAGCTTATCCAAGCCAGGTTGAAAAACAAGGGGAGGAAACTGTTACATTAGGATTTGAAAACGGTGAAATCTGTTCGGTAAATGGTGAAACTAACGGAAATAAAGTTTTATTGATTAACAAGTTAGAAGAAATCGCGAATAAATATGGAATTGGTCGCGACATGCATATTGGTGATACAATTATTGGTATTAAGGGACGTGTTGGGTTTGAAGCTGCTGCACCACTTTTGATCATTAATGCGCACAAAATGCTTGAGAAACATACGCTTACCAAGTGGCAACAATACTGGAAAGATCAATTAGGCAACTGGTATGGAATGTTTTTGCATGAAGCTCAATACTTGGAACCTGTAATGCGAGATATTGAACAATTTCTTCAAAGTTCGCAACAAAACGTTACAGGAACTGTTATTGTAAAGCTTCGTCCGTATAGTTATACATTAGTGGGTGTTGAAAGCACATTCGACCTTATGAAAACTGATTTTGGTGAATATGGTGAAATAAATCGAGCATGGAGTGCTGACGATGTAAAAGGGTTTACTAAAATTTTAGGTAACCAAATGAAGATTTATTACAACGTTCAGAAAAGAAACGAACAATAAAAACAATAACAATAAAACTAAAAATTCTCGATTTTAGCCTCTGCCACACAAGCAGAGGCTTTTTATAATCATTTGATTGCCAATCAATTTTGATTATTAGAATAAAAATAGTACTTTTACGGTCTAAATAAATAACAACAAAATTTTATGGCTACTACAGCAGATATTAAAAACGGAATGTGTTTGGACATTGATGGCCAATATCTGGTTATTACAGAATTTCTTCATGTAAAACCGGGTAAAGGTCCTGCCTTCGTCCGTACAAAAATGAAAAACGTTATAACCGGACGTACTTTTGAAAAAACATTTAACTCAGGTGTACGTATCGAGGAAGTGCGTATTGAACGTCGTCCATACCAATATCTTTATCAGGATGATATGGGTTACAACTTTATGAATAACGAAACTTACGAGCAAGTTTCTGTAAATAAAGATATTATTAATGGAGTTGATTTCCTGAAAGAAGGAATGATGTGCGAGGTGGTTTTGCATGCACAATCAGAAACTATTTTATTTGTTGATCTGCCTGTAAACGTTGCTTTGTTGATTACTTATACTGAGCCAGGTTTAAAAGGTGATACTGCTACAAATGCAACAAAACCGGCAACTGTTGAAACCGGTGCAACAGTTCGTGTGCCATTGTTTATTAACGAAGGTGAAACTATTAAAGTTGATACTCGTGATGGCTCTTATGTTGAGCGAGTAAAAGTTTCATAATATATTTTCGTATTTTTGAAAATCCGTCATACTTTTGGTTGACGGATTTTTTTGTCTAAATGGAGTCAATTTTGCATTTTTTTTCTTTAATTTGCACTCAAATAATTCTTAATCTAATTTTATGATAAAGCTGTTTAAAAGTTTTAGCTTTGCTTTCAAAGGAATAAAAATGGTTTTCGGGTCGGAGCAAAATATGAAAATTCATATTTTTACTACTATGTTGGTGGTTATTAGCGGTTTTGTTTTTAAAATAAATGTGATGGAATGGATAGCATGTTTGCTCTGTATCGGCTTAGTTTTTGGTGCTGAAATGATAAATACTTCTATTGAAAATGTTGTAGATTTGGCATCTCCGGAGCATCATGATTTGGCAGGAAAGGCAAAAGATATTGCAGCAGGAGCTGTCCTGATTTGTGCAATTATTTCTGTCCTGATTGGATTATTGATATTCGTACCCAAGATTTTGCAATTTTCAATGCAATAAAATGTATTTTTATGTAATTATTTTAAATTTACATAGTATGAAGTTTAACCCGCTTGCTGATTTTTTTAGTCTTCTGTATCCAAATATTTGTTTGATTTGTGGTGAGAGTCTTATGAGAAATGAGCTTCATATTTGCTTTGGTTGTCTTCAAAAAATACCTAAAACCAATTATCATCAATTTGCTGATAATCCTATTGAAAAACGGTTCTGGGGTAAAGTTCCCATTTATCGAGGAACTGCTTTTTTCTTTTTCCAGAAAGGATCACCATTTCAAAAATTATTGCATAATTTAAAATACAAAGGCAACAAGGAAGTCGGACATTTCTTAGGTAAGTATGCAGGAGTTGATTTGTTAGATTCGCCTGACTTTAAGTCTGTAGATATCCTCATTCCTGTACCACTTCATCCAAATAAATTTAAAACGCGTGGATTTAATCAGAGCGAATGGATAGGCAAAGGATTGTCTGAAATTCTCGGAATTCCTCAAGATATAACTAGTCTAATCCGCATTCGTGAAAATGCAACTCAAACAAAGAAATCGGTATATGAACGCTACGAAAATACAGAAGGAATTTTTGAATTAACTAATAAAATCTCACTAGTTGGGAAGCATGTTTTGTTGATTGATGATGTGCTCACAACTGGCTCTACGCTTGAAGCGTGTGTTCGCGAACTAACTAAAATTGAAGGTGTGAAAGTAAGTCTATTTACACTTGCCATAGCTTAATTATGATAAAGTCTGAATAACCATGAATTTTATTACTCGTAAAGCATTTGAAAAATAGCAATAAAAAAAGTTGTCCATTTGGGATAAAATCCATTTATTTGGTTGATTACCAATTAAATAAATATGACGAACAACTTTCTAACATGCACGAGAAAATTCTCAATATATTAAAGCAATTTGATTCAAAAAGTAACTTTTTGAATCAAATTTGCTGTCCACGTTTAAGCGATATTGAATTAATCATTTTTGATATGAGAACTATTTAAACATCGGGGAAGATTGCCCTAAAAATATTTAACTCGAATGATTTTTATTTGAACATAGAATTCACTACAAGTTAAAACTATATTTTTGTTATTAAAACATGTAGCTTAATTTCGTATCAAATATCAACAGCAATCAGTTCTGATTATCTTTCTCCCTTATCTCGGTTCTACGAATCTTCCCACTAATTGTTTTGGGTAATGATTCTACAAACTCAATGATGCGGGGATATTTATACGGTGCAGTCACGTTTTTCACGTGCTCCTGTATTTCTCTTATCAATTTGTCGTCAGCTCGGTCCTTGTATTCTTTCGAAAGTATAATGGTGGCTTTCACTATCTGACCACGAATCTCGTCGGGAACTCCTGTAATGGCACATTCTACCACAGCGGGGTGAGTCATCAAAGCACTTTCCACTTCAAATGGTCCAATGCGGTAACCGGAACTTTTGATTACATCGTCGGCACGTCCCACAAACCAGAAATAACCATCTTCGTCACGCCAAGCCACATCGCCGGTATAATAAATATTCTCGTGGAATGCTTCTTTTGTAAGTTCCGCGTTGCGGTAATAACCTTTAAAAAGTCCTTCGGGATAGCGTTTATCGGTACGGATAACGATTTGACCCTGTTCACCTACTTCAGCCGAACGACCTTCGGGTGTAAGCAAGTCCACATCATAGTGCGGATTGATTAATCCCATAGATCCCGGTTTTGGTTCTACCCAGGGAGCCGTGAAAAGCGATAAGGTTGTTTCGCTTTGTCCGTAACCTTCTTTAAGCTTGATGCCGGTAAGTTGTAAGAACTGTTCATACACAGCAGGATTCAATGCTTCACCCGCAATGGTGCAATATTCCAATGAAGATAAGTCGTAATGTGTCAAATCTTCACGAATCAGGAAACGGAAAATAGTAGGAGGTGCGCAAAGTGAAGTTATGCGATATTTCTGTATCATTTCCAGCATAGCTGCCGGAGTAAATTTCTCGTGATCATACACAAACACACAAGCCCCAACTATCCATTGTCCGTAAAGTTTCCCCCAAACGGCTTTCAACCAACCGGTATCGGCAATGGTAAGATGTAAACTATCTTCGTGCAAATTATGCCAATACTTAGCTGTAATAATGTGAGCCAACGGATAAACACAGTCGAGCAATACCATTTTAGGATTACCGGTTGTGCCCGAAGTGAAGCTGATAATGAGTGGATCGTCATTTTTATTAACGTTATCAATAGGTGTGAATGGAGCTGCATTTTCGATGCCTTTGTGAAAATCGAGCCAACCTTCCGGCACAATATGTCCAACCGAAATCAACATTTTCACGCTGGGTGATTCAGGCATTGAATCGTTAATGTGCGTAATGATTGGTTCTTCTCCAACGGCAATAATGGCTTTAATATCGGCAGCATTATTGCGGTAAATCAAATCTTTTTTTGTCAATAAATGAGTGGCCGGTATAATAACGGCACCAATTTTATGCAAAGCAACGATGGTGAACCAAAATTCGTACCGACGTTTCAGAATAGCCATGACAATATCGCCTTTTTTGATGCCAAGGCTTTGAAAATACGATGCTGTCTGGTCGGTGTGCTTTTTCATTTCACCAAATGTAAATTCGCGACATTCACCCTGGTCATTCGTCCACAGCAATGCTTTTTTATTTGGTTCTTTGGCTGCCCAGGCATCAACTATATCATAGCCAAAATTAAAATTATCAGGTACTAAAAGTTTGTAATTCTCTTTGAAATCTTCAAAGTTTTTGAATTCGGTTTGTTGAAGGTACTTTTCTAACATAAGCATTATTTTGTTTTGAAGCATTTTGATTTGCGCTGCAAAGTAATACCAAAAGCTTTAGTAATACAAAAAACTGGGATAAAACCTATCTATATGGGATTAAAACTCAAATTATGGGATAAAAAATTTTTTCTTTTTACTGTAAAACTATATAATTACTGCAAGAAATCTCACCTTTTTCCCGTTCAGAGCCTTCATACCATGCGGTTTAGTAGCATCAAAATAAATGCTGTCACCTTCATTTAATGTAATATCATTGCCGGCAATACGTAGTTGCATCGTTCCATCCAGCACCAGGTTAAATTCCTGGCCTGAATGAGTATTCAGAAAAATGGTATCGTTGCAGGTTTCCACAGTTACTTCAAATGGCTCAGCTTTAACGTTTCGGAATCCGTGAGCCAAAGATTGATATTTATAACATTTGGTTCTTTCTACACTCGTCCCGGTTCCTTTACGGGTTACGAAGTACGCCATAGAATGAGGATCAACTCCAGACATTAAAGCCGTAGTCTCAATACCAAAAGTCTGGGCAACTTCGCATAGAAAGCTCAATGGAATATCGAAATCACCTGATTCGTATTTTTCATATTCTTCCAAACTAAAACCACATTTTGATGCAGCTTCTTCTAAAGTCAGATTGAGCGCGTCTCGCAGTCCGTGTAAACGTTCTGCAATTTGTTTAATTTGAGTATTCATGGTATTATGATTTTTTGAATCTAAGATTTTAGTTGTTTTAATCTTTAACGCATCTAACCGAACATCCATTAGTTTTAGACAGTGAAGATAAAGACACAACGCCATTTGAAATTGAAATTGTGTTATTAGTGCTCGCATCTAAAGTTGACCACCACATACCCAATGTTGAAATGTTGTTGAACCCAACTTCAGCACCCGTTGGAGCGTAAATATATCCACCTGGCAAAGCCGTAAATCCACTGGTATTAGTACCTGCAGCGAAATTCCCTGTCCAATGTGTATTTCCTGTTTCCATTAATAAAGGCCCTGCAACACTCATTCCCCCTAAATAGGCTATCATTGTATTCCATTCAGTAACTGTAGGAATATGCCATCCGGTTGGAGCTATATAACGTGTATCAGTAACTGCGTACCAGTTATAAAGATAACCATAAGTTGATAAGTTTGAAGTATTGTTGCCATAACTACTGAAAACACCGGTTGTTTTGGTTGCCCAATCACTAGGTGAAATAACATTTGTAATTAGGTTTCCATTCCGATACCTAGAAGTTCGTAAGTTTTCAGCCATCCATTTTTGTGTACCAATAGTAACGGTATTGTAAATATTTCCATCTATATCAGCTAATAGTGTAGTAAAACTTTGTTCTTCTCCATATGCTGTACCTCCTTTATTAGTGGCATAAGCACGAACATAATACTTTGTATCAGTGGTTAAACCTGACAGTAAGCATACATATTCTCCAGTTCCTACGGTTGAAGTTGTTTTGCTATCTCCAGTCGTCGGATTTGGTTTAGTGCTCCAGCAAACTCCTCGCGCCTTCATTGTTGAACCTCCGTCAGAAGTAACATTGCCACGGCACGAAACAGTTGTTGCTGTAACAGAAGTTAAACTGACTGTCTTTACAGTTGGGATTAATCCAGAATTACCACAACTGGTTATACCGATTAATAAAAATACAGTAAGCGTAAAAGACGGAATGATGAACTTTATAGTTGTCTTCATTATTAAATTTATTATTGTTATTAATTTCGGTTGATTTTAATTGAAATTGTAAATTATATTAGTTATTGAGAGCAGATTTATGCAGAAAGAATTTATTTCATCTGCTGTTATTAATAGTACTCTTGATTATTTAAGATGAGAGGCTTTCAGCCCTTTTACCACTGCATTTGTAAATCCCTGAGCTTCCATTTCGTTCAGCCCTTTTATGGTGATGCCGCCAGGTGTAGTTACTTTGTCAATTTCCACTTCGGGGTGTGTACCATTAGCTACAAGTAATTCTATTGCTCCACGCAATGTTTGAATTACCACCTCTTTAGCTACATTTGGATAAATCCCCATTTCTACTGCACCTTCGGTAGCTGCACGAATATATCGGAATGCATAAGCTATTCCACAAGAAGAAAGTGACATGAAGGCATTCAGTTGAGTTTCAGGAACGAGAAATGCTTTGCCCAATTCTGCAAATAGTGCAACAATTAGTTCTTCTTGCTCTTTGCTTGCGTTGAATGACGAAATAGTGGAAACACTCTGAAGAACATCAATGGCTGTATTTGGAATTACCCGAAAAATAGTTGCTTCAGAATTGAATAATTTTGCCAGTTGTGCAAAGTCAACTCCGGCTGCAATGGAAACAATTTGTTGTTTTTTGAAATCAACAATGTTTTCTATTTCCTCTGAAATAATATCCACTAACCAAGGCTTTACTGCCAAAACAATAATATCTGCATTCTTTACAATTTCTCTATTCGAAGTGCTAATTGTAACTTCGGATGCAAAAGATTTTATGGCATCCAAATTAGCCTGTGAAACATCGCTTACACGAATGTTCTTCGATTGGATTAATTTACCTTTAGATAATCCGCGAGCAATGGCTCCACCCATATTTCCGGCTCCGATAATGGCAATTTGAAGGTCAGTTGTTTCCATTTTATGTTGTTTTGATGTACGTTGAATAGTTAATTAAAGATAGAGTTACAAAGATAGAATTTTTTATGATTTCTTGTATTCATTCTATAAATAAATTTAACTAATAATACACTGTGAATACAAAGATTTTAATTTAATGATATCACCTTGCTTGTTGAATAGAATTTATTTCTAGAAACTTAAACTTAAACAACCACGAATTCCCCATGGAATAACGCCGGAATGATTTAAATCAGTTAGTCGCCAAACTGATTGCAGTGTGAAAATATGAAGAATATTGGTCATGCCGACTCCGACTTCCATGTATGGTTTGTTCAACGGATTCATGTAATCGGGATAATCAAGAACGGATTTATGAGAATCGCTCAAACTTCCATAAGCCATGTGAAATGAAACCATTTCGCGTAAGTTCAGGTATTTGATCAACGGTATTTGATTAAATATCAGTCCGTTCAACATTAGCTCACTGTGAAGGTTTACATACTTATCAGCTGCATATTCCATGTAATTCATCATATTAAACTGGTAAGTGCTGTAACCGCCGGTTTCGCTGCCGGGCGGAACTTCCAACAAAGGATAAGGCACATTGCCTACAATCCAACCGGCTTCAGCAATATAATTCAATTGCCCGATATCGAGCCGTACAAATTGCTTAATAGATCCAATGATTTTTCCATATTGTCCGGTTTTAGTTCCAAGTTGATATTTCCCAACTTCCACAGTACCATAAATAACCGGTTTAATGTTTGAAATATAAATTCGCTGCATTTGGTCATCGTAAGTTCGCTCGTTGAAAGAAAAACGAGTGCTGAATGTTCCCGATTGCTGTTGTAAAAAATTAGCTACACTAACACCATTGAGCAACATCGGCATAGAAGCATTGGCAAACAATTGATTGGAACGTAGAAATAAGTTACTTTCAATATCAGAATTCCAATCGTTTGCAAAGGAGACCAAATACTCTTTTCTTTCGCTCATTTTGCCGGCAGATTTCATAGCGAATATTGAACTGGAAATATCTTCATCTCCAGTCACAAGAGGATTTTCGCGGAACATAAAATCGTTGTAATTATAATCTACCCGGCGATAATCATTTGTATAATTCAGGCTGAGAATGCGCCGCCTGTCACCCGGAATTTTAAATTGGGCAAAACCGGAATACTTCACTTCCTGATTTTTAAATCCATAACCGCCATAACCGCCAAGCGAAATATTTTTCCACAACTTTTCATTAGTTCTGAAAGGCAAAGTAAGGCGCAAACCTTCGATGTCGGTAATTCTAATAATTTGTTGAATTTTACCGATATCTATTTTCCCTGCAGGAATATAACCGGTTAAAGCAATGTCAGCTATCCATTTAGCTGTGCGCAACACGGGCGTATTATTGAGTTCGTTTAGTTTTTCATCCAGTGTTTGGGGCGTGTAACTACTTTGTGCAAAATTCAGTGGATGATTTAAAGCAGAATTATTTGAACTGAAAACAGCACTGCGTTTTAGAATAATTTCCGGATTAGGGTGCAGACTATCGGCAAGTAATTCATAATTCATATTCAGTGCCATTTCTTCCGATTTACGAGTCCAATATTTATTTAATAAAGGTTCAAATTGTTGGAAAATCTGCAGATTATGAATGAAATTTATGTTGGCTTGGTTGGGTAGTTCAGCTTCAATTTTAGTTAACGCATAAGAAGCAGAATCAATCCAGAGTTTACCATCGAACGCCAGATTTTTTTTGTTTTTTGTCCTAAAATGAATTTCGTAGAGTTTCCCTGTTACAGAATGTGTGCTGTCAGCCAGATAGTAATCGTAATAAGCATTTCCAACACTGGCAAGTGGACTTATCATGCTTTTCCCGAATACGGTAATGGTATTATCGTAAAAATTAAGTTCGGTATCTAAATCTCCAACTAATTTTTCCAGAATTTTATCTACACTCCCGATTGAAGAAAATATATTTTTTGAAACTTGTATTTTGCTTGTATTTGTAATTTGATACTTATTTTCAGCCATATACATTGGTATCACTAGCGAAGAATCAATATTGGAGATATTTCCTTTTTTTAATTGGTCGTAAATGCGTTTGCTCACATAGCGCTGATTCAGTTTATTTAATAGAACCAGGTTTTGTTCGGTACTTTGCATACTAAACCCACTGAGCCGGCTCAAATCATTAGTTTTTCGCATTAACCTGACTTTTCTCAATAAGTCAAGTGCCGGATTTACTCCCGGTACAACAAAGGCTTCTTGCAATAAAGTATTTTCTTCTTCAAGTTCTATTTGCGTGCCAACACTTTGACCAGGTTTTATTTTGAGTTCACGCTTTTTATAACCAACCGACGAAAAGATAAGCGTAGATTCTTTGCCGGTGTAGCGGATTAAAAAATAGCCTTCTTCATTGGATTGAACAATTTTGTCCGAGTTTTTGAAATAAATGTTGACCGACGGAATAGGCTTTTTATCAGCAATATTAAGTACCTGACCTACGACAACCGTTTCTTGAGCAAACGTGAATGAAGATGCAAATAACAGTGTTATCAGCAAAAATTTAAATGCGATTGTTTGAAGATTTAATCTGTAACTTCCCAAATTCATTATTTCAAATTATGGTTTTTAAGCTCTGCATTCTTTTTCTTATAATACGGATGACAATCTATTATTGTTTTTCGTAAAAAATGCACATCAATATGTGTGTAAAGTTCTGTAGTAGTGATAGATTCGTGCCCAAGCAATTGTTGGATAGCGCGTAGATTTGCACCATTTTCAAGTAAATGAGTGGCAAACGAATGCCTGAAAGTATGCGGACTCACGTTTTTGCGAATTCCTGCCAAAAGAGCCAATTCTTTTACAATTTTAAAAATCATATCGCGCGATAATTTGGAACCTAATCTGTTCAAAAAAACAAAATCTTCATTCCCTTTTTTTACATTGAGTAAATTGCGGTCAATTTTCCAAAGTTCAATCTGTTTCATTGCTTGTGGCGACATTGGCACAAGGCGTTGCTTGCTCCCTTTGCCTTCAACCAGCATATAACCTTCGCCCAGATATAGTTTTGAAAGTTGAAGTGCTATAAGTTCCGAAACCCTCAACCCGGATCCGTAAAGCACTTCAATAATAGCTTTATTCCGCTGTCCTTCTGCTTTTGAGAGATCAATTGCTGCAATAATCTCATCTATTTCCTGAACGGATAAAACTTCGGGAAGTCTCAATCCAATTTTCGGGCTTTCGAGCAATTCAGTCGGGTCGGTTTCCAGAATATTTCGATAAATAAGAAAATGATAAAATGATTTTATGCTTGATAAAATTCGTGCCTGCGAGCGAGGATGAATTCCTAAACTACTGATTTCAATAATAAAATCACGCAAAATTTCTGTTGTGGCTTTTTCAAGTTCAATATGAGCTTCTGCCAAATAACCCAATAATTTTTGCAAATCACTCTCATAGGCATCTATCGTATTGAGCGATAGGCTTTTCTCGAGTTTAAGATACAAATGATAATTATCAAGGATTGGAAGCATAATCAGTTATCAGTCATGTGTATTTTTGTTGCAGGTGTCTTTCTGAAAACTGCCTGCAAAGATACAAAAAGAAACTTGAACTTTTAAGTACTGTAATTATTGACAAATTCTAAACCGGTAATAATCATATAATGTAATTTTCATTCATAATTTGAATAAATATACTACCTTTGATTTTCAAAAATTGAAACGAATTATTATATTTTAAAGGATAAATTGTATGAAAATCAACAAACTATTTTTAACGCTTTGTTTTTTGGCGTTAACTCTATCTCTTTCAGCTTATGATATTGTCGGGCATAGGATTATTGCTGACATTGCTTATCAAAACCTGACTGAAAAAGCTCGTACACAAGTCGATAAAGTACTCGGTAAACGTGGTATTGTTTACCAGGCTTCGTGGGCGGATGCAGTAAGAAGTGATCCAAAATATGCATACAGCTATCAATGGCATTTTCAGGATTTGGACGACAATATGACCTCGGCTGATATAAAAAAGTTGTTGGATAATCCGACTGCGGAAGGTAAGCATTTGTTTTTTGCCATTGATACAATGACTGTACGTTTGAAAAGCGACAAGAATGATGCTGAAGCATTAAAATTTCTGGTTCATTTTATTGGCGATTTACACCAACCACTGCATATGGGAAGAAAAGAAGATTTGGGCGGAAATAAAATTGAGGTAAACTGGTTTGGGCGGAAAACAAAGCTTCATGCAGTATGGGATAGCGGACTGATAGAGAGCCAAAAAATGTCCTATTCTGAGTTCAGTCAATACTTGCAGGACAAATTCGAACCACGTAAAGCTGAATTTAAAAAACACAATATACTTCAGTCTATCGAAGCTGCATATGCCGTTCGTAATATGATTTACAAATACGACACTTCGGATACAAATGATTATCATTATGTTTATTTCTTTTCCGACAAGCTGGACGAGATGCTTTATCGGGGAGGCATTCAACTGGCCAATGTGCTGAATGCAATTTACAAATAACAAAAAACGGATAGAAAATTTTTTCTATCCGTTTTTATTTGATTTTCATCAACTTGCAATTTGATTTAAACGCCTGAAATCATTAGAAAATCAAGGGTATTCTTTAAAAAATGAATTTAGCGAAAATTATTTAGCTCTTAAGTATTGTACCGGCCACTCAAGCTCATTTTCATTTCTCAACGAATTTAGTATCGGGAAGTAAGGATTCCTCAAAAGTTCCCGACCTAAAAAAACCATGTCGGCTTTATCGTTGTCTAAAATTTCTTGAATTTGCTCATTAGTTGTTATTAAGCCAACAGCAGAAGTTAACATGCCGGTCTTTTTGATTTCTTCCGAAAAATGAACCTGATAAGCCGGTGCTACAGGAATTTTAGCCGTTGATATATTTCCACCTGATGAGCAATCAACCAAGTCCACGCCCAATTCCTGCAATCTTTTGCAAAGTTCAACAGTTTGATCTAAATCCCATCCATTTTCTACCCAATCGGTGGCCGAAAGTCTGACGAACAGCGGATATTGCTTAGGCCAAACCGACTTTACGCTTGAAATTATTTCCAATATCAGACGAATTCTGTTCTCAAAACTCCCGCCATATTCGTCTTGTCTGTTATTACTCAGAGGAGATAAAAACTGGTGTAATAAATAACCATGTGCAGCGTGAATTTCGAGCACTTTAAAACCGGCTTGGTTTGCTCTGTCGGCTGCCGTTTTAAATTGTCCAATAACATGATTAATTCCTGTTTTGTCAAGTTCGTGGGGTACAATTTCAGATTCTCCAAAAGGCACGGGAGATGGTGCCAATGTATTCCATCCACCTTCGTTGGACGATAACTGTTTTCCTCCGTTAGCCGGTGAATCATGCGATGCTTTTCTTCCGGCATGACCAATTTGTATTCCGGCTACAGAGCCATGTTGATGAACAAACTCAGTAATTTTTTTTAGGGCTGGAATCTGCTCATCGTTCCAGATTCCCAAATCGAAATTCGTTATTCTACCTTCTGGAGCAACAGCTGTTGCTTCAAGCATAATTAATCCGGCTCCACCTACAGCTCTGGACCCATAATGCACAAAATGCCAATCGTTTATAAATCCGTCAATGGCTGAATACTGACACATGGGTGACATTCCTATCCGATTTTTGAATATTACTGATTTGATTGTTAGTGGTTGGTTTATTCTTGACATAATTTTTATTTATAGTTTTCTTTTTGCATTGAAACAAAACTTGAAACAATTTGTTTTTCAAAAATTCATGTTTTGAGGTTTTGAAATATACTGATTCTTCAATTCGTCAACCAGCAATTTGACATAAAAAAACTGATTTTCAAAAAAAACATATTTTTCAATGATACTTAAACAGGGTTATAGATTAAATTTGTATTTTTGTAGCTAAGACAATTGTTGTTTAACAGAGCAAAAAGTTAGAAACCCGGAATATAAAGTTTTGATAGTCTTTATTATTCAATAATTTAATTCAAAAAAAACATGAAAATCAATATAGTTAATCTTTCTAAACATCCACTGCCTGAGTATTCAACGTCTTTATCGGCCGGTATGGATTTACGCGCTAACATTGAAGAACCAATTGTGCTGAAATCATTAGAAAGAAAATTGATACCTACAGGATTATTTCTGGAACTGCCTGCCGGCTACGAAGCTCAAATTCGCCCACGGAGCGGGTTGGCAATTAAAAAAGGAATAACCGTGCTAAACTCGCCCGGAACAATTGATGCCGATTATCGGGGTGAGGTTTGTATTATTCTTATCAATCTTTCTACTGAAGACTTTGAAATTAACGATGGTGAGCGGATATGTCAAATGGTAATTGCATCTCACGCTCAGGCCGAATGGATTGAAGTTACCGAATTGAGTGAAACTGACCGTGGTGCAGGAGGATTCGGTCATACCGGAAAACATTGATTTAATGCTTTTCTACGGTTTAGGTGAAAAAGTTTTATCAAAACTGTTATTGTGCCCTTTTATTAAGTTTTAAAGAAGCGTATGCGCAAAAAATATTATCTGTTTTATTTATTGGTTACTGTGTTGGTATCGTGCTCTACAACTAAAAAAATAGTTGAAAAAAACCCGTCACAACCTCGTTTATCCGAATCGGCTCAACGCCAGTTTGATTATTATTTTTACCAGGGGCTCGATCAAAAAGAGAATCAAAAATACGATCAGGCCATAGAAACTTTTGGGATGTGTCTTGCTATCGATTCGTTGGACGCAGGGTTGCAATCTGAAATGGGAATGCTTTATGCGGTGATGGGATTCAGCGATAAAGCAATGCAATGCCTTGATGAATCGGTTAAATTAGATCCTACAAATTGGTGGTATAATCTAAGCTTGATTTCCATGAATGCCGATTTGAAAAATTGGAAAAGAGCCATTGAAATTACTACTAACCTGCAAAAATATTATCCAGACAAAGACGAAGTTTATAATATGCTGGCTTCTTTTTACAAGGAAACAAAAGAATATGATAAAGCGATAGCAGCTTTTGATAAACTGGAAAGTCTGAATGGAATAAGTGAGTCAATATCTTTCGAAAAGTATCAGTTGTATATCAAAATCAATAAGATCCAAAAAGGGATTGCTGAAATTGATAAGCTTATAAATAAATTCCCTACCGAAACTCGTTACAAAGTGCTTCGTGGAGATATTTTTATGCAACAAAAAATGCCTGATAAAGCCTTTGAGATTTATCAGAAAGTACTGGCTGATGATCCTCAAAGTGCTTATGTTTATGTTTCCTTATCTGAATACTATAAATCGGTAAATGAGCCGGATAAAGCTATGGAATCCATAGTAAGTGCTTTGAAAAGTGATCAGCTGGACGTTGACACAAAAATGACTGTGCTGGGTCAATATGTAGAAAAACTAGTTCAGGATTCAACAAAGCTTGGCGAAACGGAAGGCTTGTTCAAACTTTTGGTGGATCGATATCCAATGGAAGAACAAGTTCATGGTTATTATGCGCTTTTTCTGCAATATCAGAAGAGAATTCCAGAAGTAATTTCTGAATTGCAAACTATGCTTAACATAAATCCAAAAAATGATCAGACATGGCTTAAATTAATTCAAATCTATAGTGCAAATAAGGATTTCAATCAAATTGTAAGTACAACTGACAAAGCGATTAAAAATTTACCCCAATTGCCGGTTTGGTATTTTTATCGTGGTATTGCACAATTTCAGTTAGCTGATTATAAAGCAGCTTTGGCTTCGTATAAAAGTGGCTTGCCCTTAATTACGCCGGATCAAAAGAGCCTGAAAAGTGACTTTTATTCTCAAATTGGAGATATTTATTATAAATTTAATCAGAAAGATTCTGCTTTTAATGCCTACGAACAATCACTGGCTGCCAATCCGCAGAATATTATGGTGATGAATAATTATGCTTATTACCTTTCGTTGGAAAAAGCTGAATTGAAAAAGGCAGAACGAATGAGTGCCAAAACGGTGGAACTGGAACCAAAAAACAGCACGTATCTCGATACTTATGCCTGGATTTTATATCAGGAAGCAAGTTATTCATTGGCAAAATTCTATATTGAACGTGCTTTAGATAATCTTCCAAAAGATGAAGATTCGGGAGTGATTTTGGAACATTACGGAGATATTTTGTGGATGTCCGGACCTGACAATGACTCTAAAGCATTGGAAATATGGCAAAAATCGTACGATGCCGGAAATAAAACAGATGAACTGAAACAGAAAATTACCAACAAAGGTTGGAAAAGATAACTTGGGATTGAACACTCGGAGTTTGAATTTAGGAACAAGTAAAAGCAGTAATTAAAATCTTATATGAAACAAAAAATAGCAATTATAACAGTGTTTGCAGTGCTTATTTTATCGGCATGTAAAACTACCCGAACAATTACAAAATCGACTGTATCAAATTCGTCTTCAATAGCCGGTTTAATTGATCAGGTCCAAAAAGCCCAACCTCAGTTTCAGACGGCTAACATAAGTAAAATGTCGATGGCATTTGATATGAATGACCGCAAGATAAATGTTTCGGCAACTTGTAAGATTAAAAAAGATTCTGTCATTTACATTTCTATCCAACCATTTTTGGGCATTGAAATGTTTAAAGCAGAGTTGACTACCGACAGCATGCGGGTTTTTGATAAAATGAATCATCGTTATTATGTGGTTGATTATAATTTTTTCAATACTCGGTTTGGGGTAAATGTCAATTTCTACAGTTTACAATCGTTGCTTACCGCACAGTTTTTCTGTATTGGGAAAAAAGAGGCTGATATTAATAACTGTAAATTGACTGCATTAAACGATGGTCAGAATAAAATTGAATTTGAAAACAGTAATATGCTTCAGACTACAGAATTATCAGCGCTGAATATTATTACACAAGTAATACTGAAAGCAAAAGCCGGCGATTATCAATTGGAGACAGGTTATTCTGATTATTCGCTTTTAAATGGTGTGAATTTCCCTCAAACAATTTCGTTGAAAGCATCCAATGATAAAAAAAGTGCATCTTGCGATTTCTCTATTCTGAGAGTTGAATTTAACACCAAGATTCAATTCGCTGCAACAAATCCTGAGCGATTTACAAAAGGTGATATTGAACAATTGCTCAAGAAATAAATAATTTTGAAACTATTTAATGTATAATAGATTAATGAACTTTACTTTAACGAATCGATTATTGGTCACAGTAGCATTACTGTTGACTTTTGTTTTCACTATTTCTGCTCAATCTGTCAAGGAGTTGGAACGCCAACGTAAACAGACTCTGCAGACTTTGGAAAATACCAATAAGATGTTGAACGAGACGAAAAAATCAAAGAAAAGTTCGTTGAATAAACTCAATATTATTTCTAAAAATATAAATGAACGCAAAGTGTTGATTAAAAATATCAGCACAGAAATTTGCATGATGGATGTTCAGATTGTAAAATTAGATCAGAAAAAAACCAGTCTGGAGAGCAGATTGAAAACACTGAAAACCGATTATGCAAATCTAGTAGAGGAAGCACATATTAACCGTAATATGTATGCTAAAGTAATGTTTGTGCTATCATCCAAATCTTTCGATCAATCGTTTCGCCGGCTTAGATATATTCAGGAATACAGCGATTATCGAAAAAACCAAGTTCATGAAATAGAAAGGGTGAAGGCTGAAATTGCTCATAAAAATGACAGTATTCAAATCCATAAAACCACTAAAGTACAGGTGGTACAACAAAAAGAGACTGAAGCTAAAAAACTAACCAAGGATGAACAAAACGAAAAAGTATTGCTTACAGACTTGCAAAAGAAAGAAAAGAAGCTTCGCGATGATTTAAAAATCCAGCAGAAAAAATCCAATGATCTGAATAATAAAATTGAAAGGTTAATAGCACAAGAAATTCAGAGAGCAGAAGCACGACGTGCTGCAGCTGAGAAAAAAAGACTTGCTACTGTTGCCCGAAACAGAAGTACTTCAAAATCAACTTCGGGAACAAGAGCAAAAACTGAGTCGAAAGAGAGTAGTGCTTCCTCGGAAGAGGTATCTGCCCTCACAAAAGAAGAAACATTAATCTCCGGAAATTTTGAGAAAAATATAGGGCGGTTACCCTGGCCAACTTCTAATGGATTTATCAGTGGGCATTTCGGAATTCAGCAACATCCGGTTTTAAAACATGTAACCACAAATAACAAGGGAATTTACATTCAGGCACCTGCCGGAAGTAAAGCACGTGCAGTTTTTGAAGGAGTTGTGACACAGCTTTTCTCAATTCCGGGAAGTAATAATGCAGTAATTATTCAACACGGAAATTATCGAACTGTGTATGCAAATTTGACTTTTATTTACGTAAAAGAAGGAGAACATGTAACTGCTAAGGAGAACATTGGTAAAATTTATACCGATGATGATAAAGACAATAAGACAGAATTATATTTCCAGGTTTGGGATGGCAGAAATTTGCAAAATCCTGAAAAGTGGATTGCCAGATAATTGACCCAAGCCACTATAATGGAACTGGATTACAATTGTCCGGCATAGTATATTGAATAATAAATATATCAATCATAACCAAACTAACTTCAACTCCCCTTAAGGGGTTGGGGGTTATTTATTATAACATGGAAGAATTTGTAAATGAAACGATGCTAGTCGACTATGGCGACAGCAACATTATCACACTCGAAGGCCTCGAACATGTTCGTCGTCGTCCCGGTATGTATATTGGTAAACTGGGAGATGGGTCACATGTGGATGATGGAATTTATGTTTTACTAAAGGAAGTTCTTGATAACTGTATCGATGAATACCGCATGGGAGCCGGTAAAGCTATCGATGTGCGGGTTAACGATGGGAGAGTGGAAGTGCGCGATTATGGTCGTGGAATTCCACTAGGCAAGATGATAGAAGCAGTTTCTATCATGAATACCGGAGGTAAATATGATTCCAAAGCATTTAAAAAATCGGTAGGTCTTAATGGTGTGGGAACAAAAGCTGTCAATGCGCTTTCGGCGACTTTTGTGGTGCAAAGTTTCCGCGATGGACAAAGTCGCAAGGCCGAATTTGAAAAGGGAAAACTTACTAATGATTCCGATATTTTCAGTGATAATACCGATCGTGGAACCCTGATATATTTCATCCCTGATAATACTTTGTTTGAGAATTATCTGTATAAAGACGATTATATTGAAACCATGCTGCGCAATTATGCGTACCTCAATACCGGTTTGACTATTAATTTCAATGGAAAGAAAATCCTTTCTAAAAATGGATTGACCGACTTACTGAACGAAAATATAACAGCGCAACCGCTTTACCCAATTATTCATCTCAAAGGTGAAGACATTGAAATTGCTTTTACGCACAGCGACCAGTACGGAGAGGAATATTATTCGTTTGTAAACGGGCAGCACACTACGCAGGGCGGAACTCACCAAAGCGCGTTTCGTGAAGCAGTGGCTCGTACCATCAAGGAATTCTATTCTAAAAATATGGAACTTTCCGACATCCGGAATGGAATAATTGCTGCGGTGGCTATCAGTGTGGAGGAACCGATTTTTGAATCGCAAACCAAAACCAAACTTGGGTCGCGCGATATGGCTAAAGGTGGTGCTTCGGTCAACAAGTTCATTTCCGATTTTTTGAAAAAAGAATTGGATAATTACTTGCATCGCAACAGTGAAACGGCTAATACTTTACTCCAAAAAATACAGGATTCGGAAAAAGAGCGTAAAGCCATTGCCGGTGTTACCAAGTTGGCCCGGGAACGCGCCAAAAAAGTAAACCTGCACAACAAAAAGCTTCGCGATTGCCGTATGCATTTCAACGATACGCCGACGAAAGATGATTTGAAAAATGTGGCTATTGCCAATTCATGCATTTTTATTACTGAGGGCGATTCTGCAAGTGGATCTATCACCAAAAGTCGTGATGTAAATACACAAGCCGTTTTCAGTTTGAAAGGAAAACCCTTGAACAGTTATGGTCTGACCAAGAAGATTGTATACGAAAACGAAGAATTCAACTTGTTGCAAGCAGCGTTGAATATTGAAGAAGGCATTGAAGGATTGCGTTATAATAAAGTAATTGTAGCCACCGATGCCGATGTGGATGGAATGCATATCCGGTTATTGCTGATTACATTCTTCCTGCAATTTTTCCCCGATTTAATAAAAAAAGGGCATGTACACATTCTGCAAACTCCGCTTTTTCGTGTTCGCAGCAAAAAGGAAACGTTCTATTGCTATTCCGAAGAAGAACGTTTGTCAGCGATGGCCAAGGTAGGTTCAAATCCTGAAATCACTCGATTTAAAGGGTTGGGTGAAATCTCACCGGACGAATTCAAACATTTCATAGGAAAAGATATGCGTCTCGATCAGGTTTCGCTGAAAAAAGAGGATGCAGTTGCCGATTTGCTATCGTTCTACATGGGTAAAAATACGCCGGAACGTCAGAATTTTATCATCGATAATCTGGTGGTTGAAGAAGACGTTTAAATTAATGCATAATTTATAATGCACAATTCATAAATGAGTAGTTCATGGGAATTTCATATTACAGCCAGGATGCCGCGGAGAATATAAATCCCGACGAATATTACATGAAACAGGCACTCGCTGAAGCTAAGCGGGCTGCTGAGCGCAACGAAGTACCCATTGGAGCTATCATTACTTGCCAGGGACGAATTATTGCCCGTGGACACAATCTTACCGAAACGCTCACCGACGTAACTGCTCATGCCGAAATGCAAGCCATTACGGCTGCAGCTCAGTTTCTGGGTGGAAAATACCTCACCGATTGTACGCTTTATGTCACTGTAGAACCTTGTGTGATGTGTGCCGGAGCGTTGGGTTGGTCACAAATAAGCCGGATTGTGTATGGAACACCGGACGAAAAGCGAGGCTTCATGCGCTTTGCACCCAATGCTCTTCATCCTAAAACCGTGGTAGTTTCAGGCGTTTTGGAAGAAGAATGCAGTCAGTTGGTAAAGACTTTCTTCAAAAATAAAAGGGGATAATTAGCATCTATAAATATTGAACTCATGGCATTTGTTACTGCATTTTTTTATGTCGCTAACGAGTGTTAGCCTGAAATCTTTTATATCAGTTGTTTCAAATGTGTAAATATTCGTACTTCGCAGCTCTTTATTTCTTTAAGGGAAGCGCCTGACGAAGGAGGCCGAAGAGTCTATTTTTATAAAGTTTTGCCAGAAGTTTACTGCTCATTTTCTGGTTCCTTATTTTCTTCTTGTTGTTTTTTGCGGAGCTCTTCTTCCCGCCGCTCGGTATATCTCTCCGATAATTTAGCACTATATTCTGCATATGGTAAGTTCAAATCTTCTACGTCAAATCCATATTCAATAAATGCTTCATAATGTTCAAAATCCAACTGATAATTAGTATATTCATCACGTAGAAACACTTCAAACATTACCCATCCGTCGGTATCCAACTCTTGCACTTCTGCGTAGTATTTAAACGTTAAGCTTTGAATTAGATCATAAAATTCAGATCGGGGTTTTTCTTTGAAAGCAAATAGTTCGTCGGCATCCTTTCGGTCTTCCTCTATCATTTCTTGTTTTTGTTCCTCGCTTAACCAGTCGAACTTATCAAAAAATGATACATCCATGTAAGATGGTTGTCGGTAAGATGGATAACTGATGGCCCATTCGTCAAGCTTGGGAAAAATTTCGCGCAAATCTTTTCCTGTTTTCCAAAATTGAACCATGTTGCGCAAAAACAATATAAACTCATGTCCCACCCAATTAATATTACTTTCGATCTTTGCCAGCACTTCCGGCCGACATTCGGTCGCAATATGCGGATAATGACGGTATACCATTTCGCGAAGCGGTTCTTTCAGTTCCTTTTTAAAGGGTAAAAAAACTGAATAATAAAATAGCTCCACTTCCAACGGCAATCCGGTGGTTGGATTGTTCTTCCAATCAAAAAACCGAAGGTTATTGTCGTACCATTGTTCTGCTTCCGACATTTCTAAATCGTCGTCGTCGTCATCTTCAAACATAACTATGTAATTTAAAGGTTAGGAGTTTTTTCAACTCATTATTTTGTACCAATCAAACTTTTCTTTGCTTTCAATAGATTCTTTTACTGTACCTCTGCATAATTCTACAATCTTAGCAGCACCGGTGTACCATATTTTTTGTATTTCGTCGGTAAATCCACGCGACACCATGATGGGAATCAATGCACCGGCTTTTTCGCCCATGGCCATCTGTAGCGCACAGTCTTGTGCAATGAGCCAATAATGCACTTCCAACTGATTGAATGTTATTTCCTCCTTGTTCAACAGGATACATTTATTGCGCAGACTATAAAAGGAACTTTCGGGTACAACTTCAAAGAATTTCTCCCTGTTTTTCCGTCGGTTGAAATGTAAGTTGTGAAACAACACTTCTTCCATAACCAATAAGGTAAGATGTAAAGTGATGACCCAATTTTGACCGGGAGGAAATGTTATGGCGTGCATATTTATAGTTTCTGCATTGCGTTCCATAAACGGTTTGCGGTAATCGAAATAATCGTTGATCAGATTGGCTGCCAGATTATCCATTTCCTGCGGGGGTATCTCCGGTTGGTGCTCCAGAATTCCCTGAGGAAGAGTTACTCCGGCACCCTTACATTGTTTTACAAAATTGTGAAACCCGTTTTGAATGGCATTTTCGACCAACAGTCGCAGTCGCTCGGGCACAAATACATCATCCCATTCGCAATCTATAGTTTTGTCAATCTGGTAAAGTGAACGTACCTTCAACGTGGCATAATGTGGAAGCTTGGTAAACGAATCTAAGTAAACTTCCCTAACTCCATCGCGATTTATATCGAAATCGTATCCGCAAGTTATCACAAACATTGGGTTGTCGGGATCTTCGGGTTCATCTTCCGGCATACCGACAAAATCTTCTACGTCGGGGTTTTCCGCCGAGTATGCTTCAAACCACAAGATATCCACTTTATACAGTGTAAATCTAATTTCTTCTGTTATATCCATATTAATTAGCTAATCATTGTTATTGTTTCTATATTGATTCTATATAAACCCCTCCGCTGGGCTCATTCCCTTAAAAAGGGGACATTTCCGAAGTCCGAGCCTGTTGCTAATTATTAATCCGAGTGAAAGCTTGAAATGTATTATATCGTTTGTTTTTAAATGAGTAAATCTTCGTACTTCGCAAGCGATGAGGGTTTGCAACCAGAACCCAATACTATACAAATACATCTTCCGCCACAATATTACTTTCTGCAAAAAATCTTTTCAGAATCTGGTCATCCCTTCTTTCAGTCGGGGTTTCCGGTTTTATTTCTGTCAGATGCCACATATTGGCGTTGTTTAATGCTTGTTTTAATTTCGGGAGAGCTTCTAAATCTGTTTCAATATAGAAACTGAGTTTATCCAACCCTATATATTTCGAATCATCTATTTTAATTCCCAGTTCTTTATACAAAACTGAACCTTCGGGCGTAATGGGCGATGACAATGGTAGAAAACTTAATATCAAAATTGCTCCATCTTGTTTCAGAAAAGGGAAATACCCTATAGGCTTCGCCGACATATCAATCGCGCGTATCATCCGTTGTCCATTCGTTGCAGTGATAAATTTTGGTAACATAAACGATAAACCAAAGACCGTATTCACATATATATTATCCACACAGTCCAATCGTTGACGAATGCGATGCAGCGCATGATTCTGAACATACACCGGAAGTTGAACAATCGTATCCATCTCCTTGATTTTTTCCAGGGCTGTGTCAAAATCATCCTCTTCCATTAAAACGGCTGGTATCTCAGTCTTTTTAGGATTTGGTTCATTCACATCCGAGAACATTTCATAGTGCCAAAGTTGGTATGATGAGTGTTTTTCTCCTTTCACCTTAAAATATCTTTTTTCCGGCTCAAACGACGAAACCGTTATCCGGTTTTGCACCCGGCATTTCTGGTAATCTATTTCCCCATTTTCTTTACTGGTATAATATCGGTAGTTTGGCATACTTACATACATCAAAACATGTCGCATCAACTCGTTGGTTCGTACTAAAAAGTGATCTTTTTCATTGTCATCCATGTACATTAGCAGTGCCTCTCTTATTTTTCCCAATCGTTCATGCTGGTCATCGGATATTATATTATCATTATCATCGTGATTACGGACTGCAAAAACAAAAGACATTCCATACGTTACATAATCCAGATACCTTACATTAAACTTAGGGTCTCCATAATAGGTTTTTTTTTCATATATACCCATCATCTGATTAAAGAACTTGATATAAGCTCGTGGAACTTTACTGTCGTTTTCAGCCACAATGTGATAAGGTGTTTGTTTTATCCTCATCAAATCTTGCTTAGTACGCTTAGTCAAAACATCAAATTCACCCGGATCAATTCCGGCCATCAGCATTAATTTATGAGCTACCTGTACATACTCATCAAAATATTGCTTAGATATATTCAGATACGATTTCGGTGGCTTCCGACAAGGTACATTTTTCTTCCTTTTTTTCGACTGACTCATGGTTTTGTGATTCTTTTATTTTATTTTTCCGATAGAAACCCCCCAAGCTATCGCGGGTTTGCAGCCCCTGCTTCTTATTATCTTTATTGGCACAAGTCACAGACCTGCGCCAGCAGAAGGATACATTACTTATTTTTCCACGCGATACGATCCAGCCTGAGCAGTCCCGCACATATTTATTTTTTGAGGTAATCCTCTAAAATAATATCCTCAGTATTTGATAAATTCTCAATGAGTTTTCCATCTTGATCTATCAGTAGTGTAGATGGGAAAGTATGAATGTCGTATTTGATAATGAAATTTTCACCACCAGCAACCAATTTGAAATTTGAATTATCAATATCAAAACCTTTTCGAACTTCATCTTCACCACAACTAAAAATAATAATAGCTTCAACATCATTTTTGTTACTCAAAGCATTTATCTTTTTATCTAATGCGGCAATTTCTTGCTTTTTAAACCGAAAACTATTCGCCTCGAGTTCAAATCTAAGAATTACGAGTTTCCCGATTAGATTTTTCAATTCTATGTGCTTTTTGTCAATCGTTGTAAGCTTAAAATTTGGTAATAAAGTTTTTTCAGCAATTGTGCTCACGGTTCTGTCTTTCTGATTGTTCGGATCATAAAAGTAACGGATCACATTTCCTTCCTCATCAATTTCTCTTTCAAAATACACTCTACCTCCTTGTGTTATTATGCGAAATTCTGACAAAGGCATTTTTTTCCCGGTTTCCTTATAATAAACTTTGTCAGGACTAAAATCTTTATCAACCATTGTTCTCGTGAAGTTCGCACCAGCTTTACTCTCCTGACCTAAAGTAAAATTAGTTATCATAAATGAGATTGTCAGTACAATTAATAGTTTGCCTTTCATTTGTTGTTGTTTTTTATTACTTCCAACCACGGAAGCATGTTAGTGATTTATCATTCAATTCTGTACGCTTGGCTTGCCAAGAATTCTGATTCAGACAACTTCCCACGCAATACAATCGCGAGGGAGCAGGGTGTGTTAGGGCATCGTTATTTTTTCTTCAATTTCAAGTTTTCCAAGTATATAAATAACTGATTTCCTCTCAGATTAGTAGTTATAATCTTACCATCGGGAGCAATTAAAAATGAAGTCGGCCAGGATGGTATGTTGTAGCCGTTTGCATTTGTAGTAGAGTAGTTTTTTACAATTGTAGGCCAAAATACTTGCTTCTCAGTCATAAACTGTTTTATCTTTCTGTTGTAATCATCTTCCACCACACCAATGATTACAAGTTGATCGCTACTAAAAGTGTCATAGACTTTTCTGATATAAGGAAACTCCTGAATGCATGGACCACAAGCTGTAAACCAAAAATCAAGAAAAACGTATTTGCCGCGTAATGCATTTAATGAAAGGACTGAGCCATCCCACACATTTAATCCTTTTATTTCGGGAGCGAGTTTTCCGACTTGTGCTGAGACTTGAGTGCGTGGTGATTCTGAATCAGGTGTATTAGATTTACTTATTTTCTTGTCTATGGGTTGATTCTCTCTGATTAATTTAATTCTATTCATATTTTGTGAAAGGGGTTCAAATCTGAAGTCCACATTACCTGCAGTTAGATATTGATTGGGTTTAATTGCTTTGTCTCTTGACAATGGTTGAAAGTTTGGTTTGTCTTGAACAACAAAAATTGAATTGTCGAATGAATTTAGATCCGAGCAAATAGAAAATACTTCATCTTCGTACGCTACTTTGGCATACTGAAATTGTGGAAAACTAAATGAAACAGAAATATTATCTTTTGTGCTCAAACTTCCCAACATAACTGCACACAAGATATTTTCTTGCATTACATTTTTACCGTCAAAATACTCAATAGTGACACGTTTTGAATTTTCGACTTGCCTTGACATTAGATTTCTGTTTAATGTACAAAGCTCATCATCCGAAAAATCATTGTTTCCATTTGCATCAATTACATACTTCGATTGGTGAAGGCGATTATAACCTACGGCAACAGAGATATAATTCTTAACCAACTGGTTAGTCAATCTACAAGTATCTCCAAGTATCCAGTTCTGTTTTTTGAATTCGTCCAAAAAGTATTCTCTCGAAACAAGTCCATTTCGATAGTTCTGATAACAAAATTGATTTTTGTTCTTAATTACAGTGAACACTTTCAAATTAGTCAAAGAATCTGGCAGATTCTTTAATTGGGGATAACCTATTAAAGACATGCTGTCGAGCTGATCATTTGATCCAAACTCAAAAGATGAATTACCTAAAGGACCATAGCCATCTACTTTTTCATTTAAAAGTATTTCCGTGCTACCTGTTTTATTTAAAGTCTGTAGTTTTTGGCAATAAATTGTTGTACTAATCAGTACAAATAATGAAGTCAATAATAGTGTCTTTTTCATGTTGTCTATTTAAATTTAAAGATGTCTTTTTTTTTCTATAATGTGCCCTAACACTAATATATGTGCAATAGCACATATTTTCCCTTTATAATCTCTTCATAATAGTACATATCCACCATATAATGGAATATGTGCTATTTGTTGTTTTTTTCTATCTGCACGGATATTGAAATTCGTGCAGGCAGAAAATTTCACAGATTCGTGATTGTAGAGACAACGCATGCGTTGTCTCTACATGCGCGTTGTCTTTACATGCGTTGTCTCTACGTGGTTAATACGTACAATTTGTCATTCGTTCTTTATATCGCATAATGAACAGAATCCCATTATTCCGTTTCATTTTTCGCCGGATTAAATTTATCTTCCGTCCATCTTGCCGGATTGTTTTGGATATAATTTACAATGTTTATATACGATTCCTCATCGCGGATAATTATATCGTGAAAACGTTCCTGCCATTCAAATTCGTAACCCAACCGATGCGCATGTTTTGTTATCGCCGATTTATATGATCCAATAATGGACGATATTGTATTTGATCCCTGATGTTGAAATCGTTTCGATCCGGGTAATGGTGGTTGTAGAGACAACGCATGCGTTGTCTCTATGTCATCATGCGTTGTTTGTTCATCATGCGTTGTTTGTTCATCATCCGATAGAGACAACGCATGCGTTGTCTCTACGTCATGCGTTGTCTCTACACCAACCGTTATTTCATTTGAATGCGCCAAATCAACCGTATTTGTTATCCCATCGTTATGGTTTGTTTTATCATTATCCGTTCCCTGTTCATTTTTATTCAATATCAAAACGCCATGTATATGATTTGGCATAACCTGAAATGCATCTAATGTTATGTTTTTTGCATGATTTTTTATTTCGTACCAAAACACATCGGTCAACAAACCTACATGTGATAATTTCATTTCACCATCAACAATATCACCGAAACAACATTCCCTGTCCTTTGTGCAAATCGTGATAAAATAGGCTCCATCATTCCCATAATCCCACCATTGGGCACGGGCAGAAGGAATACGATATTTGTTATGGAATTTTTTCATTTGCGGTTATGTTTATAATATTGATATTGATTGTAGAGACAACGCATGCGTTGTCTGTTCGTCATCCGTTATTCGTTCGTCATGCGTTGTCTGTTCGTCATGCGTTGTCTGTTCGTCATGCGTTGTCTGTTCGTCATGCGTTGTCTGTTCGTCATCCGTTATTTGTTCGTCATCCGTCATCCGTTGTCTGTTTATCAACCGATAGAGACAACGCATGCGTTGTCTCTACAAAGATTATTCATCACCCCTTCACCATCTTCACATCCAGCGAAAATTGGTCATCGCCGATAATGGTAATGGGCAATGTTTGGGTTTGGTAGCCAATTTTGGTAATTACTACGGTGTAGAAGCCGGGGGCAATGGTTTTGATTTGGAAACCTCCTTTTTCGGCCGAAGTTTTCACAATCGGTGCCGCCGTGCTGTCGTTGAGCGTAAATGTCAGGGTGGCATTTGGCAATCCTGCATCCGTTGCGGCATCCTGTACATGACCTACCAAGTCATTGCTGTCGGTGTTGTAGTCCACTTTCCGTTTTGTGCGGTATATATTGTAAACCTGTGTATCCGTCGATTTAATCATCTCCACTTCCGTGTCGAGTTTGGCTACAATGGCATCTGCTTCTTTAAAGTTTTCAACCAAATTGCCAGAAAGGTTCTTGTAACCCCCTTTTGCATTAGACAAGGCAGGGTTAATAAGTTCAAATCCTGTAATCAAATCGAGCAACGATGCCTGTGTTTCTGCTGACAACTGGTAGCGCGTCAGGTCAGTTAATGACTCGCCAATATAGCCGTACAGCGATTTGGCATACACCACAAATTCTGTGTCATTCAGTTTGTCAAGTTTCGTTGGTGTTGTCGAACAAAATTCTACCAAGCCTGAATTACTTTGATGGTTGGCATAGGCTTTCAACTTCACGCTGTCTTCCAATATCCGGCTTTTTAATTGGGCTTTCTGTTCCTTCTGTTGATTACTGATGGTCGTTGTGCCTTTCTCTTTAAGTTCAATGTTGTTCTGAATACTCAGAATGGCGACATCAAGTGCCACCAGATATTCTTCACCATTGGGCAACTTGGCCAATACTTCGGGATAAGCCCGCAACAATGCCCGCAATGTCAGATACATCTGGAGCTTTCTTTCTTGTAGATTAATCATTTTCTTAGTTGTTTTTTGTGATTTGTAAAAAATTTAAAATTGTTTGATAAAGGCTTTATATTATGTAATTCAAATATTTAATGTGTATTATTTCTAAACAATATTCAGATAATGAGAATTATAATTTGTAACTCGTAACTTGTATCGGGTTTTTTTGTTCTTCAAGATTGCACTTTTGATCTTTTAGATTACACTTTTGTTCTTTCAGATTGCTCTGAAATCGACTGAGATTGCACTTTAATACTTTCAGATTGCTCTGAAATTGTTCTAGATTGCACTTTTATTCTTTCAGATTGTTCTGAAGTCGTTCAAGATTGCACTTTTATTCTTTCAGATTCTTCTAAAGTCGTTCAAGATTACACTTTAGTTCTTTCAGATTGCTCTGAAATCGTCTGAGATTGCATTTTTGTTTTTTCAGATTACGCTAAATCTTTACCCTTTTTTTCTTTTGATACTCGTAATTTGTCTTCAGTTTCCTATAACTTTCCCTTTGCGGCTCAAAACGAGTCGGTAGATTAGTCTGGTTGCTTCTATGTTTTTATTGGGAATAGTTTTCCGGCGAAATACAGCCGCTCATATGGACGGCGCACGAAAAACGTTGCGCACGGTTGGCGCACTTGATGGTATGTTGCGTAAACAAACCGGAGTTTTCAGCCCACGGTTTCGTGGGGCGTGATTCAGGAAAAATGTTCATATTGGTTTTATTTTGATTTTGTACGATAGAAAGTCACTCTATAAGTCTCAAATCGAAATACTCCTCAGCCAGGTCAACAGCGATAATTTTCAGATGCAAATTTATATAAATTATTTAAATTCACAATAGTTGGAGGATATTTTTTTAGTCTAAGTATAAAAATAATTATAACAAATGGAACTGATTTCAATTTGTTATAATATAATTATTTCATTTATTGGATGTTATAAAATGTTTTATTTTTATTTGTGCAAAACATTTAACCTCTTGTGCTTTATTTTTTGGTTATTTTGTTTTCTTGTTGATTACAACCTTATTACTTGGCATAAATTAGTTAATAGTACGGGAGTAATCCGGTAAACAGCCTGAATATCCTATCCAGACTGTTTAGTAAACTACAGCTTTGTTTTTTTAAAAGTTGTTTTCATACAGTTCTTGCGGCAGAACTAAAAAGGATGCGATGTCGAAATTTAGGTTACTCCGATTTTTGTGATGCAGCTTACAGGAAGCCATTCCCAATGTTTTCTTTTTCTGAATTAATATTCACACAATAGCACCGCAACGTTGGAAAAAACAGTATTTTTGTTGTATAAAAAACTGAAAAATATGAATATCATCAACCTCTCCGACCAAAATTCTGTATTGAATCATTATATCAAGGAAATTCGTTCGGTAAAAATCCAGAAAGATTCCATGCGCTTTCGCCGCAACATGGAACGTATTGGTGAAATAATGGCCTACGAAATAAGTAAAACCATGCACTACAAAGCCGAGGAAGTAAAAACTCCACTGGGCATTGCTCACACCGAAGAGATTGACGAAAAACTGGTTATTTCTACTATCCTTCGTGCCGGATTACCGTTTCATCAGGGTTTTCTGAATTACTTTGACAGTGCCGAAAATGCTTTTGTTTCGGCATATCGCAAATACAAGGATGCGCTGAAGTTCGATATTTTCATTGAATACATTGCTTCGCCCAATCTGGATGGAAAAACGCTGATCATTACCGATCCTATGCTGGCAACCGGTGGTTCTATGGAATTGGCCTATGGTGCATTGCTCACCAAAGGGAAACCGGCCCATATTCACATCGCCACTGTTATTGCCAGTCAACAGGCCATCGATTATGTGGCGGAACACTTTCCCAAAACAAAAACTACTATCTGGGCTGCTGCCATAGATCCTGAACTGAATGAACATTCGTACATTGTGCCCGGACTGGGCGATGCCGGAGATTTGGCTTATGGCGAGAAACTATAAGAATATATAACCCCATACCCCTGAAGGGGAATAAAAAAACCTTCGAACAGATTTGTTCGAAGGTTTTTTTATTCACGTCATCTTGGCCGGTGCTCCCACAAAACAGGTATTGGCCGGAAGCGTCTCACTTTTCATAAGCACCGACAATGGTTCCAGCACCGAGCTGTCTTCCATTTTGGAATCATAAAGTACCACGGCCATGCCACCTATACTGCAATTTTTACCAATATCTACAAACGACATTTTCATTACCCTATCCTCGAACAGGTGTGTTTGCAGTGTACAATTATCGTTCAACGCTGAGTTGTCATCTATTTTTACAAGGTCAAACTCTGTTATCTGTGTGGTGTACATGCATACTTTCTTACCTATCTTGCACCCCAGCAATCGCAACGGATATTTTATAAAAGGTGTTCCGGTAAGTACATTCAGAAAGAACAGCACCAAAAAGTTTTCATACACGCCGGTAACCAATTCACTTCGCCACACATAATTACTCCAAAGTGGCTTTTTATCGGGCACGTACTTACCTATCACTATCCATTTAATAGCTGCCATAAGCAAAGTCCCGAGTACAGCCGCAGCTAAGTACAGGAACGGGAACACCAGGAGTAGTTCCCAGAGATCGTGCTCTACCTGCAGATACGAAACAGCATTGGTTATCAACGCCGCGTACAAAATAAATAACGTAGTAGGCAGAGTTACCCGGAAATACTCAATACAATACCGCAGGAAAAACAATTTCCGGCTTGGTTTATACGTACGTTCGGCAGAGAAATCATGATTAATATCACGCTTGGGCAAGTAAACCGCCGGCGATCCAAACCACGAAGTTCCATCCTGCGCGGGCAAATCGGCATTGCTCATCTTGGATAAAACCCCTACTAACACATCATTCCCCAACCGCGTTTCGGGACTTATTACTGCACTGTTGCCAACAAATGTGCGATTGCCAATGTAAGTTTTGGCAATATTGATATAACCATTCCGTACATGCGATGCTCCTACCGATACCGAGTCGGCCAAAAAACATTCGTCACCGGTTACCAATAAATCGGGCGAGATAAATTCTACCGTCGAAATCTCTACCCGCTTGCCCATTTTTACTCCTAACATTTTAAACCAAAACTGTAAATAGAGTGTGGTGTATAGTGTACCAATTACCTGCAGACTGAGTTTCATGAGCTGATCGAAGAACCATTTTTTGACGTAAAAGGTACTATTCACCCGGTAATTGCCTTCTTTTATATTTCCCAGCAATACCCATTTAAGGATAGTAATAAATAAAGTTAGCAGTACTACAAATGATAGCCCTACACCAATGGTGAACCATAGGAAATGATAGCCCTCTGAACTATAATCCAGATGGGTGATAAGCATCATTCCCGGGAAATACGCTACCATTGTTATGAGTGGAATAAGAAAAACACTGATGGAAAACAATAATGTATTGCGTACCGACCAAAGTGGAACGGTTTGTTTCACTTCATTACTCCCGAGTTTTACAGCGGGCGACCCACCCCAATTTTCATTAGCCGGCACGGTCATACCTTCAGGCACAAGCGTCAAATCTTCCAACGAAGAATTCTGCTGCATATGGGTGTTGTGTGATAAACAGCAACGAGTACCAACAAAGCAGTTGTCATCAATTTCAATAGCTCCAATGTGCAAATAGCCATCTGCAATAGTATATCCCCTTAAATGTGAATCGGTACATATACTCACATTATCACCCACTTTCAATAAGTCGAAAATAGAGATTGCCGAAGTATTGATGTAACTGTTTTTACCTACCCTGGCTCCTGCCAGCCGCAGAAATACATTCATAATGTTTGTTCCGGTAAAGTAAACTATCGGGCAGATATTAATCACTTTATCCACTATCCAGAACCGGAAGTAATAACTGCCCCACAGCTTGTACTTACCCGGCTTTACCTTGCCCAGCACTGCCCACTTAAAGCCAATGGCAAATAAAGAAAGTACTGGTAGAATGGCAAAATACATCATCAACATCACTGTTAGCGAATCGAATACGCCCAGCTCGGCTTGATAATAATAGGCGTATACAAAGAATGGTCCGAGCCATTCCATCCCAAAAAGAAGTATGATAAAGAACATGGACAAGCCCTGTGCAAAGGCACACGTATAGTAACTCAGTTTTGTAGGTGTGTAAATGTCTCGCTCTTTTTTAGGTTGTGACTCTTTTGGTGGCTGATTCTTTTCAAGCTCCCGTGCCAGATCTTTCAGTACCGGAAACTTATACACATCTACTACCGACATGTTTTCGAACATGCGCAGCTCCCGCATCTCCGAAACAACCAATGCGGCCAGCAACGAATGCCCTCCCAGTTCATCAAAGAAGTTATCATCCATGGAAATGTCATCACGATGTATGTTTCGAGCAATGATTCGAACCATCGCACATTCCAGTTCTGTTTTTGGTGGTATAATTTCTTTTTGTGCCGAAAATCCAAGTGGAGTCTGTGGAGCCGGCAATCTTTTTCGGTCTATCTTCTGACTCGAAGTCATTGGCAATGAATTCACCACATCCAGTGTAGACGGAATCATATAATAAGGCAATTTCTCCCGCAGCAAATTGCTTATTTCATCCCGATAAATTGCTTCTCCGTTTCGTTCCACCACATATGCCGCCAGTTGTTGAGTATCGGTATCCAGTGCTACGGCACAAGCCTGAACCCCTATGCATTGCATAATTTGCCATTCTATTTCTGATAGTTCTACCCTGAATCCCCGCACTTTCACTTGCGCATCAGCTCTACCCAGAAAAACAATATTATTCTCGTTATCAAACCGAGCCAAATCGCCCGATCGGTAATAACGTTCGGCTACTCCTTTGTAACGGTCTGTTTCTATAAACTTGCGCCCTGTAAGTTCGGGTTGGTTCAGGTAACCACGTGCCACGCTCTTGCCACCTATAAGTATTTCACCTTCTTCTCCAAAAACCACCGGTTGTAATTGTTCGTTCACTATCAATACATCATATCCTTCCAGCGCTTTCCCTATAGTTACTGCTTCCAACGGCTTAAGAATAGAGTAAGTAGCAATAACTGCTGCTTCAGTCGGGCCGTACGTATTGTACACTATCCGCCCGGGCTTACACCACCTTTTGGCAACATCTGCCGTACAGACTTCGCCTCCGAATATCAGAATTTTTAATCCGGGTATATCCTCTTTTACCATCGACAATAAAGTTGGTGTACAGGATAAGAAAGTTATGTGTAAGTCATTCAAAATTGAGGCCAACTTATCACCTGATCGCATAATCTCGAAGGTTCCTATTACTATTGTGGCTCCCACTGAAAATGGGACCCATATTTCTTCTACCGATGCATCGAAGGATACCGAAAAACCCTGTAGGACTCTGTATGAATGATCTATCGGATATATGAGTTGTGCCCCCTGAATGTAATTAATAACATTGCGATGCTCCAGCAAAACACCTTTCGGCTTTCCGGTAGTGCCTGAAGTATATATTATGTAACTTAAATCATTTTCGGACCGGTTTGGCACAACAGCCCTTGTCTCTGCAAAATCTTGCAAGGCCGGATGATCAAAATTAAAAAGCAAATGATGACTAATCTGATCTCCAATTCGCTCCAGTATAAAATCAGCGGTGATAATAAGTTTCGCCCCGGAATCTTCCATAATGAAGTTCACCCGGTCGGCAGGAATTTCCGGATCAAGTGGAATATACGCACCTCCTGCTTTCAATACAGCCAGCATAGCAATGGGAACCTCTGCACTTCGTGGCATGAGTACCACTACTTTTTCTTCGGGTTTTACTCCATGTTGTACCAAAAAATGAGCTAACCGGTTGGCTAGTTTCTCTACTTGTGAGTAAGTGTACCTCTTTTCACCCTGCTCAATAGCGATGGCATCCGGGTAGCGCGTAGCCACCACTTCAAAACATTGATCTAAAAACATAGTATGCAGGTTATTATTTGATAATTAGAATAATATCAGTGTAAATTTATATATAATAATTTTCAAATCAAAATATACTTTATCAGACATCTAATTAGCACTTAAGTTTAATGGCTTTACATTTCTTTGTGAGATATATTTAAACATATACAAATTAGTTAATATTTAAATATACAAATTACTTCAACAATGTATAATCAACCACTAAATACTTGACACAATGTCACAAAACGGTTAAGATTTATTTATATGTTGAGAATATTAAAGCCTTAATTCAAATAAGTGACTGTAAAATTTTATCTTTGCAAAATTATTGCTGGATGCACAGACATAGTCCACATAATCAATTACACATTTAATAACTTACAATAATGAAGTTCCTGTTTTTTTTACGCTCCTATTGGAAATCACTGACGGTAATCGCCGGTATCCTGTATTTGTCCTTTGCTCCGCCTTCTACATTTACGGGAGTTCCCTCCTTCCCCAACGAAGATAAACTTGTACATATTTTCTTATACGGTTGTTTGGCAAACATATTAATCTTTGACTTCCGCAACTATAAAAAGCTACTTGACAACAGGTTCGCTTTTATTTTGTATTGCATTGCTCTTCCTATATTATTAGGTGGCATGGTAGAAATTTTGCAACCAATGTACTTCGCACCCCGCACGGCCGAATGGTTTGACTGGTTCAGCGATATAACAGGTACAATGCTGGGATGGGCTTTCATGTCAATATTGAAACTCACTCCTCAATACAAATCAAAAAAGTAATAAACTTCATTCATTAGCCACATAACTGTTATCCTAATTACCCAACACATTGCTTATCTATGAACGACCAAACGCTGAAATATAAAATTGGTATTACGCTCATTAAAGGGATTGGTAACAGCTTGGCTAAAAACCTCATTGCTTATATCGGGAGCGAAGAAGGTGTTTTCAGCGAAAATCAAAAGAATCTGGCCAGAATTCCCGGAATTGGAGAGATGCTTTCCCACGAAATTGTATCGCAAAACGTGCTTTCACGCGCCGATGAAGAAATAGAATTTATCCTGAAAAACAAAATTCAAACCTCCTACTTCACCGATCGTGATTATCCTTTCAGACTTAAAGAATGTGCCGATTCACCCATCATGCTTTATACCAAAGGCAGTTGTGACCTGAACAAAGGAAAATTTGTGGGCATAGTTGGCACCCGTAATGCCACCGAAACTGGTAAAGAGAATTGCAAAAAACTGATTGATGACATGGCTTCATCACAACCTAACTTGATTATTGTTAGTGGCCTGGCTTACGGTGTGGATATTTGTGCACACAAAGCAGCATTGGATGCCGGTTTGCCAACCATTGGCGTTGTTGGTCATGGACTGGACCGGATTTATCCGGCAGCTCATCGCCCAACCGCAGTTAAAATGCTACAAGATGGAGCGTTACTCACCGAATATCTGAGCCAGACAAATCCCGACCGCCAAAACTTCGTGCAGCGCAATCGCATCATTGCCGGCCTTTGCGATGCCATTGTGGTAGTAGAGTCGGCATCCCGTGGCGGTGCATTAATTACTGCCGAAGTTGCCAACGATTATAACCGCGACGTGTTTGCCTTCCCGGGTCGGGTCAACGATGAGTGGTCCGCCGGATGCAATGCATTAATTAAAAACAACAAGGCTTCACTCATAGAATCTGCCGACGATATGCTGCGATTTATGAATTGGGAGAAGCAAGATTCCGCTTCAATGCCGGTTGTTCAAACTGCTTTGTTTCTGGATTTGTCAGACGAAGAGCAAGATATTGTCAGTTCATTACGCCAAAGTCCGGATGGTATTCAGCTCAACGAACTGGCTATTCAGCTTGAGAAGCCAATTAGCAAAATTTCGTCCATGCTACTCGAAATGGAATTTAAAGGTATTGTAAAATGCCTGCCGGGAAATTTATACCGAATTGTCAAATAAATATTTACTCCTTACGTCGCGATATTAATGGTTATTTGCTTCGCGTTATTATTCCCTAAGGTTGTGAAATCACGAAAGACTTTCGACCTATGACTTTAAACAAAAAGAATGTATAGTAAAGAAGAATTAAAAGAACTCAAGAAAGAATTTTGGGAAGGATTTGGTAACTATTGCAGCCTCATTCCGGCTTTGAAACGCAGGAAAAGCAAGTTTATGCTCTACAATACCAAGATGAAAGGTGTGGAACTGAAGTTCGATGCCACACGCGAAGGAGCGTTCGTTATTCTGGAAATTAACCTTCACGATGCCAAAGCCCGTTTGGAGAAATACGAGCAGTTTGAGCAGTACAAATCCATTATGGAAAAGCAATTCACGGATGGTTTGATTTGGGATTTTGCCTACATTCGCGAATGTGGAACCGAGGTCTGCCGAATTTACACTAAGAAAACCGGCATCGACTTGCATCGCCGCATCCAATGGATGGAATTCTACCAGTTTATGTCCACCGAAATGCTGAAACTGGAAAGAGCGTTCAAAATAGTAAAAGAGGCAATTGAGTGAAAGCTTTTTTCTTAATTTCATAGATATTTTAATTGCCATTCAAATATCGATTTCCTCTACCTATCCTATATTTATGCGTATTTCTGTATCAACATATTAAATTTGGTTGGGTCTTAAAATCAATCTGCTATTTATGCTGATAAAACAAGTATTTTTTTGTAGTTTTGCATCCCATAAATAAACATAAAAAGGAATATGGAGAAAAAGCAAATTAAAAGAGCTCTAGTGTCTGTTTATCACAAAGATAACCTGGACGTAATCATAAAAAAACTACATGCCGAAGGTGTTGAATTTATTTCAACCGGCGGAACTCAATCATTTATCGAATCGCTTGATATTCCGTGTAGTGCTGTTGAAGATCTTACCGGTTACCCATCAATTCTGGGCGGAAGAGTAAAAACATTACACCCAAAAGTTTTTGGTGGAATTCTTACCCGCCGTGATTTAGAACTTGATAAAGCTCAAATTGCTGAATACGATATTCCTGAAATAGACTTAGTTATTGTTGATTTATATCCTTTCGAAGCTACAGTAGCAGCCGGAGCTGACGAACCAACCACGATTGAAAAAATAGATATCGGTGGAATTTCACTTATCCGTGCCGCAGCTAAAAACTACAACGATGTAGTTATCGTAGCTTCACAAGACCAATACGAACCTTTGTTCGAAATTATTTCTGCTAACGGTGCTCAAACCACGTTGGAAGAACGCCGCTGGTTTGCAAAAGAAGCATTCGCAGTTTCGTCTCACTACGATTCAGCCATTTTCAATTACTTCGACGGACAGGAAAAAAGCGCTTTTCGCATGAGCGAAAACAATGCTAAAACTCTTCGTTACGGTGAAAATCCTCACCAAGGCGGTATCTTCTTCGGCAAATTCGAAGACATGTTCGAGCAATTGCAAGGACGCGAAATTTCGTACAATAACCTTCTCGATATTGATGCTGCTGTAAATTTAATCAACGATTTTGATGATATAACTTTTGCCATTCTGAAACACAACAATGCCTGCGGAATTGCTTCGCGTCCGGTATTAGTGGATGCATGGAATGCAGCTTTGGCCGGTGATCCTGTTTCTGCCTTTGGTGGAGTTTTGATTACCAATGCCATAATTGACAAAGCAACTGCTGAAGAAATGAACAAAATTTTCTTCGAAGTGGTTATTGCACCAGACTATGATTTGGAAGCTATTGAAATTCTGAGCCAAAAGAAAAACAGAATTATTCTGATTATTAAAGACGCGAAAATAAAAGCGAAACAATTCCGTTCATTACTCAACGGTGTGTTGATGCAAGACAAAGATATTCACACAGAAACGGCTGATGATTTGAAAGTGGTAACTGAGAAAGCACCAACTGCCGAAGAAATTGAGGATTTACTTTTTGCCAATAAAATTGTAAAACATACAAAATCTAACGCTATCGTGTTTGCAAAAAACAAACAAATGTTTGCTAGCGGCGTTGGTCAAACTTCACGTGTTGATGCACTGAGACAAGCTGTTGATAAAGCAGTATCGTTTAATTTCGATTTAAAAGGTGCCGTTATGGCTTCTGATGCATTCTTTCCATTTCCCGATTGCGTAGAATTAGCTTCGGTAGCAGGAATTACTGCAGTGATCCAACCCGGTGGTTCAATCAATGATAAACTTTCAATTGCAAAATGCGATGAAACAGGCTTATCAATGGTGACAACCGGTTTCCGCCATTTTAAACATTGATAACAATAAAATTAAAACCTGAAATAAATTAAGAAAATGGGACTATTTTCATTTACACAAGAAATAGCTATTGACTTAGGTACTGCCAATACCATTATCATATACAACGATAAAATTGTGGTTGATGAACCTTCGGTAGTAGCTTTGGACAAACGCACCGATAAGCTTATTGCCATTGGCGAAAAAGCCCGTCAGATGCAAGGTAAAGAAAATGAAGGAATTCGCACAGTTCGCCCTTTACGCGACGGTGTAATTGCTGACTTTTATGCTGCTGAATTAATGATTCGCGGTATGATAAAAATGATTCCGACCAAAAATCGCCTCTTCTCTCCTACCCTTAAAATGGTAGTTTGTATTCCTTCCGGAAGTACTGAAGTGGAAATTCGTGCGGTTCGTGACTCATCGGAACATGCCGGTGGACGCGAAGTGTACATGATTTACGAACCAATGGCTGCTGCTATCGGTATTGGAATTGATGTGGAAGCTCCCAACGGCTGTATGATTGTTGATATAGGTGGTGGTACTACCGAGATTGCAGTAATTTCGCTGGGTGGTATTGTTTCTAACAAATCAATCCGTATTGCAGGTGATGACCTGACTTTGGATATTGTGGAATACATGGGACGTATGCACAATATTAAAGTGGGCGAACGCACAGCAGAATTAATTAAAATAAACGTAGGTGCAGCACTAACCGATTTGGAAGATGCTCCCGAAGATTATATCGTTCATGGACCAAACCGTATGACGGCTTTGCCGATGCAAGTTCCGGTTTCTTATCAGGAAATTGCTCACTGTTTGGAAAAATCTATTTCTAAAATAGAAGCAGCTATCCTGAGTGCGTTAGAACAAACTCCTCCGGAGTTATATGCTGACATCGTACAACGCGGAATTTACCTTGCTGGTGGTGGAGCTTTGCTTCGCGGATTGGATAAACGTCTGACCGACAAGTTAAACATCCAGTTCCACATTGCGGATGATCCGTTACGCGCAGTAGCTCGCGGAACAGGTATCGCATTGAAAAACGTTGATAAATTCTCGTTCCTTATCCGATAAACCTAAAATGAATTTTCGATAGACATATAGATAATTTTATGTGTCTATCGAAAAATTTGTCCTCCTAATAATTATTTTCTCCGTGCAGCTCTACAAATCATGAAGAATCTCATCAATTTTTTGATACAATATAGTGTCGTGTTTTTATTTCTATTTTTGGAAGTAATCTCCTTCACATTGATTGTAAAAAATCAGGAGTATCAAAAAAGTGTTTTTCTATCTTCAAGCAATTCTGTAGTTTCGGGTATGTACGAATGGAGTAACTCTGTTGTCGAGTTTTTTAAACTCCGGGCTGCCAACGACAATCTTTCGGAAGAAAATACTACACTTAAAAATCAGATTATCAACTTACAAAATAAGTTGAGCACTCTCCAAAAGACCACTCCGGATTCTATTCACTACCGTATTCCTCCCGAGATGGAATACAAATTTATATCTGCTAAAGTAATAAACAGTTCTACCAATAAACTTCTGAATTACATAACGCTTAATAAAGGCGAGATTGATGGAATTAAGCCTGACATGGGTGTAGTAAGCGATGAAGGTGTGGTGGGAATTGTCAAAACTGTATCAAATCGTTTTTCGGTAGTAATCCCTATCTTGAATCCTAAAATTGAAATTAGCTGCAAATTCAGACGCAGTAATTATAGTGGAGGATTACTTTGGAATGGCGAAGATTATCGATACGCTAACCTTACCGATATAGCGCGCCACGTAGAACTTTCATTGGGCGATAGTTTGATTACAAGTGGATTAACAAGCACTTTCCCCGAAGGAATTCCGGTTGGAGAAATTGAAGATTTTAAAATTAAAGAAAGTGATGCCTATTACAAGATAAAAGTAAAACTGGCCGTAAATTTCCGAACTCTTTCACATGTAAAAGTTATTAACTACTTGAATTATCAAGAACAAAAGGAAATAGAAAAGAAATCGGAAGAACAATAAACAATTATTAATTGTGAATTATTAATTCAAAAATGCCTACAGTACTTCAAAACATATTCCGCTTCATTATTCTGGTACTACTTCAAGTACTGGTACTGAATAATATCCAATTTTTGGGATATGTTAATCCATATATCTATGTTTTATTTATTCTTGCACTTCCGGTACAAATGCCCCGTTGGGCAACGCTTTTACTTGCTATGGCATTAGGTTTAACTATTGATGCTTTTTCTAACACCCCTGGAACCCATGCTTTTGCAACTGTACTTATAGCTTTCTTACGAAATGGCGTTATTAAATTATTC
>Ga0209123_1000352_pt1 | contig 64602 bp, 34 predicted proteins | sample BarGraIncu00431A_FD_184500 | JGI IMG/M metagenome (GOLD analysis project Ga0209123, IMG submission 184500) | Arctic peat soil microbial communities from Barrow, Alaska, USA - Barrow Graham LP Incubations 004-31A (SPAdes) (version 2) | ecosystem: Environmental > Terrestrial > Soil > Wetlands >... | reverse complement strand
CCACATTGGCTTCGGCTACGAGCCAAATGCCCCATTCATCGCAAAGTTCATACCAACGTGGATCATCTGAATAATGACAAGTCCGGACGTGATTGCAATTTCCCTGTTTCAACATCTCCAAATCGCGGATCATTTGATCTTCCGTGATGGCATGGCCTACATCCGGCCAATTTTCATGTCTGTTGGCACCTTTCAACTTGATGGGAATTCCGTTCACAAGGAATAAGCGGCCCTTTATTTCAATTTTTCGGAAACCGGTGCGGGAAGAAATCATTTCTATGGAATGCTGACCTTTCTGTAAGGTAAGTACCGTAGTGTATAATTTGGGAGTTTCAGCTGTCCATTTTTCGGGATTAGAAACGGAATAGCTGATTTTAACTGTTTTTTCTTCACCGGCTTTCAAGGCTGGGACTTTAACACCAGCATTCGCTCCTTCAACTGCAACATTTCCATCATAGAGTGTGGCTGTCAGAGTCGTTGCTTTTACTGCTTTGGCACCATAGTTCCTGACTTTGGCCAACACATTGACTGTTGCATTTTTATAGTGGGCGTCAAGGTCTGTTTGTATGAAAAAATCTCTGATATGAAGTTGGGCTGCACTCCAGACTGTCACGTTACGGAATATGCCACTTAAACGCCACATATCCTGGTCTTCCAGGTAGCTGCCTGATGTATAACGATACACTTCAACTGCCACCGTATTTTTACCGGGTTTTATAAAAGAGGTGATATTAAATTCGGCTGCATTGCGACTGTTTACGCTATATCCCACTTTTTCGCCGTTTATCCATAGAAAAAAGCCTGCATCCACCCCATCAAAGGTGATGAATATTTCACGTTTATTCCAGTTTGCCGGAATTTCGAAATCGCGGCGATAACTTCCTACCGGATTGCGCTCTTCGTAGGCAGTATATTCCTTGGGAGGTTCGCTCATCACGCGTGGAAAATCTTTTTGGAAAGTATATCCAAAATTCCGGTAATAGGGAGTCCCATAACCAAGTACTTGCCAATTGGAAGGTACCGATATTTCTTTCCAGGAAGATACATCGTAGGAAAGCTTGTAGAAATCTTCTGGTCTATTTTGTGGCCACTTTACAAAATTAAATTTCCACAGACCGTTCAGACTGTGACAAAAGGAAGAAGCGTGGCGTTTGGCCGTTAATGCCTCCGAAAGGTCGGCATAGGGCATTAAAGTGGCATGAGCCGGTTCCTTATTGATGCCCAGACATTCCGGATCTTCAATTTCCTTTGGAATGGGTGCATTTCTGAGCGTAGGGACCTGCAAATTCAGGCCGAATGCATCTACTGAGAAAAAAATAACCGATACGAAAAGGAATAAAATAAACTTTTTCATCGTTGTGTTTTGTATTTTAAGGATTAGCCTGTTTATAAGGTCTCTTGTTCTGTTATTTCTTCTGGATAAAGCTCATCATTTTCTCAACAAATTTATCCGGGGATTCCATGCAAGTAAAATGACCGACGTCGGACATTAACTGAATTTTAGCATCGGGACAAAGAATGGCCATACGCTGCATAGACTTCTTGCATCTGGCAGAATCGTGCTGACCAATGATCAATAAAATACGCGGTTTCTTTTTTTGGCTTACCAGCAAATCTTCAGCCTGAATTCCAATAAAAGCATCTGTTTCCGGGTTTAATAATTGCCAGCCTTTCCAGTCATCAATCATCTTGTTGAGATTTTCGGATATGTCGTGGTAATGTTCACCGCTTACTGAACGCATCATCATTTTCCAATCGTTCTTTTCAGCATTCAGGCCACGCAATTTCGTCCTTTCAACTTCCGCTTTCTGAATGGCAAAAACAGTATCGTTGTAAATTTTCAGAATATTCTTAGGCATAGCTTTACGATTGGGGTATTCACTGATCGCTCCGGATGAAATGGTGGCGGTTAAAACCCGATCAGGATAGAGGGCTATAAATTCGGTCAAAGTCATTCCCCCTAAAGATAAACCTGCGAAATGAGCCTTTTTGATTTTCAAGGCATCCATCAGGTTTTTCAAATCATCTGCATGAAGGTAGCCATAGCCCGATTCTGGATTTCCTGATTTTCCATACCCACGTAAATCATACCGGATCACTCTGAAATTTTTAGCCAGTTTAAAAAAAACGTCGTCCCACATGCGACAATCCACCGCCTGATCATGCAATAGGATAAGCGGCTCTCCCTGGCCACATTCTTCATAATACAGTCTGGTGGTTGGAGAAGTTGGTTCCAACAAGGAATAGATTCCGGATAAAGCGTGTTCAGTCACTGTCGGTACTTCAACATACCCTGTTTTAACCACAGGCTTGGTGCATGCGGATAAAACAAGAGTAGAGGTTAAAAGTAAATACAGAAATTTCTTCATCTATTCAAAAGTCGTTTCTTTTAGTTGATATAGGTTTCCAAAAGTAGCAATTCACTGTCTGTGCTAAGAGTTGTTCCTTCTATGGAAGCAGGCAATAAAACGGTTTCGCCCTGACGGATGGAAAGTATCTGATCGTTTCCATATAGAATACTTCCTTCTCCTTGCATACAAACATAAATGACAAAGCTGTCCAGGTCGGTATAATCACGATCCATTTCAACAGTTTCAGTCATTTGCACTTTTTGCTGACCATGATCGGTTATGATTTCCTCAACTCCTGAAGTATCTGCTTTCAATTGTACGCGATTGGTCGTAAAATAGGAACAGTGAACCAAGGGGACAGCATCGTTTTCTACAGGTTCGTACGAAGTCTTCAAATTGGCGTACATTTTGTAATCAATGGCATCCTTGGCCAGTTCGGTATGCAATTCACGGCCATTTCCCTGTGCGTCTCTGCGATCGTAGTCGTATAAACGATAGGTAATGTTGGAACTTTGTTGAATTTCAGCAATGAACAATCCTGCTCCGATGGCATGAACACGACCTGCAGGCAAGAAGAATACGTCACCAGCCTGGGCTTCGTGTTGTTGTAGAACTTCTTCAATGCTATTATCGGCGATTCTGCGTTCGTATTCTGCAGCGTCAATTTGTTGTGAGAATCCTGAAACAAGTTTGGATCCGGGTTTGGATGAGATAACATACCACATTTCTGTCTTACCAAAAGAGTTGTGACGTTTGCGTGCCAGTTCGTCGTTGGGATGTACCTGAATGGATAAATTATCTTCAGCATCGATAAACTTGATCAAAAGCGGAAATTCTTTTCCAAAGCGGGCATAAACAGATTTACCTAAAAAGGCTTCAGGTGCAAGTTCAATCAGATCGGTCAGGCTTTTTCCTTTTAGCTCACCGTTGGCAACCACTGACACTGAGCCGGGTACCTGGGAAATTTCCCAACTTTCACCAACACCGGATTCCTGTTCGTCCAGATTTTTAAAACGACAGATCTCACTTCCACCCCAAATAATCTTTTTGAGTATGGTTTCAAATTTTAAAGGATATAACTGCATACGATTGATGTGTTAAAAATAAGGGCAAAAATAGCGCTTTTCAGCGAATCTTTGCCCTTTATTATAGTAAGAAATAATATTTAGTCCTGCGATCTATCCAATTCATTTAATGCAAATGAGTATGCCCCGATTGCGATGGCTTTACTGGCTCCCAGTTTGGACAACACAATACCCATACGTTTTACTGGATCATAATCGACATATTTATCTGTATGGGGAACTTTCAGTTTGGTAACAGTCCCTTTCAGAAATTCTTCCAAATCTTTGGAATCATCCAGATTGTAGGCTTTCATCTCCATTCTGGGTTTTGGTGTACCGTCAATCAGATTGATGGTGCCGTTTAGTTCTGCCATCAATGCTGGCATGAAATGTTTCTGAGCCCCTACAATACCTCCACCGAGCACAACCAATCCATCCAACAGGGTTGAAACACAAGCTATACCATCACCTGCGATTTCACCAAATTCAGCAAATGATTTTTTGGCAGCATCCACATCCCCATCCATAGCTCCATCTGCAATCATACAGATATCTTTTGGCATCAAAATTCGTTCATCACCAGACAGCTCACGGTATACACGTTGTACAGCACGAGTAGCAACTCCTTCTTCCAAAAGAACACCCATTTTGTTTTTGTGATGCAACAACCAAACTTCACCGGCTGCACCGTTGTCTCCCAAAAACAATTCATTATTTCTGGCTATTCCACAACCAAAACCAGTTCCAATAGTGAAACCGATCAAGTTGTCATATCTTTTGGGACTTCCTGCTTCTGCAAGTATCTTATTTACTTCGGGAAGTGCTCCGGCAATACATTCACCATAAGCGAACAAATCGCCGTCATTATTGATGAAAACGGGTAAGCCATATTTCGCTTCCAAAAAGGGACCAAGTGCCACTCCATCCTTAAAGGCTGGAAAATTGGGCAAATCCATGATGATACCATTTTTGTAATCTGCAGGGCCGGGAAAAGCAAAGCTAATAGCAACAGCTGGTTCGCTCAAACGTTCTTTAATGGTCGAAAAACCAAGTTCGAGGGTTTCCAGACATTTTTCCAGATTGTCTGCATTGGAGGGTAATACAATATTTTCTACAATTTCTTGATTTGCTTGCATAGCAGAAAAAACAAAATTCGTTCCACCTGCGTCGAGAGTCATTACGACTCGTTTATCATTTCTATACACTGTTGTTATTTTTTAGCAGTTGTTAATCCAAAGGCACAATAAGTCAAATAGCAAAGGCACACGGTAATTACAATCAGAGAGCCAGTCTGATTACCTATAAGTTCTGTAGCTTTACCCATTAAAGGTGGTATTATAGCACCTCCAAAAACACCGGTCACCATCAATCCTGAAATTTCGTTGGCTTTCTCCGGACGAGCAGTAATTGCTTTCGAAAAAAGTACGGCGAAAATACTGGAACAACCGAAACCAATAATACCAACCAAAACCAAAAGAGGCCACTGGGATGAAACAAAGAACAAGACAATCATAGCTGCAATAGCTACAAGTATGTGAATACGAAAATATTTCATAGCGGACATTTTGGCCAACAAAATAGCGCCTATCAAAGCTCCTGCAGTACGACAAAAGAAATAAACGCTGGAACCGATACCGGCATCAGCCAAACTTAAATGACAACGTTCCAAAAGCAATTTAGGAGTCACTGTATTCATACCCACATCCGTTCCTACAACAAACACGATGCCTAAAAATAGAAGCAGGATGGTTTTGTCTTTTAAAAGACTGAAAGTCGCACCAATAGACGCAACCTGTATAGAAGGAGTTTCTGCAGGTATTTTCGTGAACAACAACCAAAGAGAGGATATCACTGTTATTCCAGCAAAAATTGGGAAAATAAACATCCAGTTACCCAGTTGAGTCATTGCGAAAAGGGCAATAATCGGTCCTAAAAGGGAGCAAACTGCCTTTACAACCTGACCTGCTGTTAATGAACTTGTCAGTACATCACCCTTTACCACATTGGTCAAAAGAGGATTTAAAGAAACTTGTAAGATCGTATTTCCAATTCCTAATAATATAAATGCAACGATATAAGCTGCAAGTGTTGTTGGAAAAAACAAGGGAATAAACATACCGATGATGGTAATGACATTACTCACCTGAACGGTCATTTTTCGACCTATTTTGTTCATTACGATAGCCGTAGGTACCGAAAATAGCAAAAACCAGAAAAAAACCATGGAGGGAATAAACCCTGCAGTAGCTTCGCTCAAATGGAAAGATTCTTTCATGTAAGAAGTAGAAATTCCAACTACATCACAGAATCCCATAATAAAGAAGCCAAAAAGTACAGGAAGTACCTTTGAAATTGGAGATGATTCGTTTTTCATGTAAGTGTTTATTATTTGGTAATTAATAACCTATACAAAATAAGCCCGTCAAACAGACCTATTTCCTCTCTTTTCCTAAACAAATTCAGGAAAGCAAGAAAATTAAAAAATGTAACTTTTTATCATAACCGAATTAAGGTCTTTTAAAAGCGCTGCAAATAAGCAACAAAGCTACACTTTTTTTAAAAAAAATAAACATCTTACAATGATAATTATCATTGCTATCGTAAAACACCTTTTCCAAACCATTCAGAGCCTGTCATAAGCAGTTATTCTTTAATCGAAAAAAATTAAAAATATTTGACACCATTATTTTTTTCTCAGCTCGATGAAAAATCCACCACCTGGGGCAAGATTAATTTTCATTGCATCATTCTTCTTTATCTGAATGTTTTTTTGTAAAACATAGTCTGCAGCATAACGGTCTGCGTTTATACCGTCTTTACAGATTGTTGCCGTGTAATTTCCATCATCTATAAAATCAAATGTCACAGTGATATCTCGCTCAGACCAATCGCCCATTCCTGCAACAAACCAATCATTCCCTTTTTTGCGTGCACTCACAATATATTCTCCGACTTTCGCATCGGGAATGATCGTTTCGTCCCAGGTTGTAGGAATGCTTCCAATCAATTCCATAAATTCAGGTTCTCGCATTCCTTCAGAAGGATTACCGGAAAATATTTGCATGGGACTATCATACACCACAAACATTGACAACTGATGGCAACGCGTTCCAGGACTTGTTACAACTCCTTCCACTGGTCTTGTTCCTTTGTGCGTAGCATTATTCAGTATGCCCGGCTCATAATCGAATCCACCTGCAAGCATTCTTGTAAAAGGCAATATAACATCATGCCCAGGTGAAACTCTGTTGCTCCAAATATTATATTCAGAACCAAGTACGCCTTCTCTTCCGACAGCGTTTGGATAGGTGCGGTTGAAACCTTTGGGAGGAAAAGCCCCGTGGTACATGATCATCATTTTATGCTCTGCACATGCTTTCGCAACGCGGTGGTAAAAATTGACAGATTTCTGGTCATCACGATCAATAAAATCCGTCATGATGAAATCAATACCCCATTTATTAAACTGATCAAGAGCGCTGTCCAATTGCCTGTCTAATGTCATGGCGAGCGTCCATGCGCAGATTTTAATGCCTTTTTCTTTTGCATATGCAACTAACGTGTCCATATTGATGGCAGGAACCACTTTAAACAAATCATTGTTGTCGCTCCAGCCGGCATCCATCATGATACGATCAAAGCCGAATCGTTTGGCAAAATCAATGTAGTATTTGTAAGATGCTGTGTTAAGGCCTGCTTTGAAAGGAACATTAAAGAGATTGAGATCTATGATCCATTCGTCCGTCAGATTTCCGGGTTTAACCCAGGAAGCATCACCAATCTTTGATGGTGTTGCTAACCGGTAAACAAGATCATTGCCTGGCAATTCTTTATCACTATTGGCAATCACCAACACCCTCCATGGGAAAGTCCTTGTTCCCAATGTTTTCGCAATATAAGAAGCACGCTTCGTTACCTTAAGTTGGGAATAGACACCATTTGTTGTCTTTTCTTCGAGGGGATAACCGGCAAATACACCTTTTAGTCTTGAAGAACCAGTTCCCCCCAGAAACATTCCGGGATAATCTTCCAGATCCGATTCCGTAACTCCAATCTTTGGATTTGATTCAGGAACCACCAGGATAGGTGAATAACCAATAACACCCTCTGCAATACTATCCAGTCTTATTAACGGATACTCTTCTTCGAAACTTGTATGAAAAATATCTGCGTCCAACCTTTTTTTTACTTTTGGAAAATAAGCAGATGGTTTACCCGGAAAACAAAATTCGGCAACCTCATTTCTGATATAGATAGAATCTCTAAAGAGCGTGGAAATCCGGTAGGCAACACCATCATCATATACCTTGAATTCAAGCTTATAAGGTTGTCTGAAAGTAACGGATAAAAGCGAATAAATATTTGGTATAAGCTTTCTTTTTTCAGGGACAAGAGATACTATCTGTTCATTAAACTTTTTTACAAAAGAAGACTTTATCGCATTTTTTACAGATAGCGAACATTTGTTCTCCAATTGCAGATCAATGACCGAAGGTTCAAGGATGATTTTATTGTCATATGAAATACTATAGTTCAGTTGCTTGCCCATCCAGACTTTTACGAGAATCTTACCTGAAGGAGAATAAACCTGCAACGTATCATTGGGCCATGCGGTTTGATTTATAAAGATCAACACGATGAACAATACTAATTTTCTAAAACTGTTTAATTTGAAATTCATCATATTATATTGATATCATAGTTACTTTTGCTTTCCGTCTGAAAATATATTTAATCAATAAACGCCTTTAGTCGGTTAATTCAAAGGCATTGATATTCCAACCTTCTACAACCAGCTTAGGTGATTCATTCCCAATATATTTGGAATCATATTCCAAAGTTACTTGCTTTGATTCGCCAGGTAACAAAGAAAAATAGTTGTCACTGTAAAATGTCGGTAGCACCCGCTCGTTGGAAAGATTTTTCAACATCTTCAGATGGATCATCAGCGCCACATCTGGTCCCGGATTACTGATTTTTACGGTAATGGTATGAGTACTACCACTCACAGATTTAGAAAACGTACCTTTCAGATTGACTTTATTCATGTCGGCTAAAGCAGAATAGTCCTGATAAGTGATTCCTCTCCAGTAGAAATTATCAGATAAGATTTTTTTTCCTTTCATCAACCTCAATCGAATGAAATGAGTAGGCGACAAATCAGCGGGAAAAGTAAGTGAAAAACAATCGGTCACATGATCAGCGGGAGACCCGATCATAACAGAATGAGTATACTTCAGTGTTCCATCCATGTTATATATCTGAGCCTCAGCCCTCAGGTTGTTAAATTCCTGACCAGTATTATTGGATACCTTAACAATATCCGAATTACAGTCCCATAAAATATGGAGTGGCTCACAAGCTTTTTTACAACCATAAAAGCCGGCTGTCTGTTCCAGGTAATAGTCATACGTTTGCCAAACGGTAGACGGCCATGCCGACTGGCTCATCCACATCAACAGTCCATTGCCTTTGGCTCCGGCAAAAGGTTCAAACATTGCTTTATGATTTTCCATGTTCACCATCTGCGCTTTTAAACAGAAATCATAAATATCACTGGCTTTACCATAACTGTTATTGATCGCACTGACATAAGTTGAGGCCTCCTGTGCACTGTTACAGAAATCATGAATTCCCCACATATCGTTGATGGGCCAAAGTTTATCAGCAGGCATCATAGCTTGCATACTCTCCACAGACGGGACGTTGGGCATACCCATCTCACTGTGCAATCTCTGAATAGAACGATTTTGAAAATACCATTTCGGATTTTGTAAACCATACGGGCCTAAACCACTTACCAACCCTGCGGCAGAATTAGGAATATAGGGTCTTGTTCCGTCAAAAGCAGTAATAGCATTCACCAATTTCATTGCCAATGTAGCAGGAGGATTACCTTCATTTCTACCACAATAGAGCGCAATCGATGGATGATTACGGAATCGCTTGATCTTATCGATGGCATTATTCATAAACATTGTCGGATCATTCGGATCAGGACCGTCATTCGGATTAGCCAACCAGAAATCATCCCAAACCAGAATTCCATATTTGTCACACGCATTATAGAAGTTCTCATCGCCTGTCATTCCGACCCAGTTTCTAATCATTGTGAAATTTTCTTCTTTATGCAGACGGACCCGAAGGTCATATCCTTCTTTATCCAGACGCAGCATGGACTCGCTCATACCCCAGTTTCCGCCACGAAGAAAGATTCTTTTACCATTCACATCAATTGAAAGTACATTATTTTTATAATCCGGAGTAATATCACGTATGCCAAAAGGAATGGATTTGGTATCGGAAACCGCTCCGTCTATTTCGAAACTCAAGGTCAGATTGTACATGTTCTGATCACCATAACCATTCGGCCACCAAAGTTTCGGATTATGGATCGTCATTTTTGAGAAAGTATTTTTATCTATTGTTATCGTTTTTATTTCTGAACCGTTCAGATTGACTACCTGACTAAAGGTTATATTTCCGGGATTGATTGTTCCTTTAAGTACACCTTTTGCTGGATCGACTGATGAATTTTTCAAATCGACCTTCAGAGTCAAATCGGCTGACTGCATACTTGGTAAATGCAAATCTGTAATCACAAAAGGATCTGCAATTAAAACATCTTTGGTACAAGATAAATATACATTATCCTGAATCCCAGTATTGCGTCCTCTGATTGTTGGCATCCAATCCCATCCTATACTTGAATGAATGGTCGGATTGTCTGCTCCAAGCAATCCTCCATTTGGACCTGCCGCAACTAAATTTTGCAGCGTCACTTGATCGGAATTTGCATTCTTGTGAATATTCACAGCCAAATAAGCCATTTCTCCAGGCGTAACCAAAGAGGTTATTTCAAACTTTCCACGAATAAAGGCACCACTGATCGCACCTAAATTCTTGCCATTCACATAGACATCAGCTTTCCAGTTGATACCATCAAAGTTCAACCAAATCTTTTTGCCGGGATAATTTGCCGGGATCACAAAGGAATTTCGATACCAAAAATCGGAAGTAAAGAATGCATCAGATATTTGAAGCTGCTGATCTCCAAAATTGGGATCTGGAATGGATCCGTTATTAAGGTAACTAGTCAGTATGGTTCCCGGAACTGTTGCTTTAATCCACGTTTTATCATCAAAATTTGCCTGAGATATCCGAGACCCGTTTTCTTGTGTATAATCTGCACGCAGGAGTTTCCAATTTCCACCTGACAGATATTGAGTTCCATCAGGCAACTGGTTTGGATTTTCAGTGGAAGTAACCGCAATTCCACCTGTTCCGTATACTTCAAATTCAATTAATGAATAGCCGCTGTTCGAACTACGTTTAGTTCCGTTCATCCGAACGTATCTGGCTTTTGTCGGAGCAATACTGATATCATCCTGCTCTCCATCTCCTGAAGCGGTAACATAAACAGATTTCCACTCTATTCGATCATTTGATACTTCAATCCGATAGTCTTTGGCATAAGTTATATCCCAATACAACTTTACACGATCAATATCACATACCGCACCCAAATCAATATAAATCCATTGAGGGTCACTGGACTGACTGATCCATTTGCTGGAAAAAAAAGAATTATTAATCTTGCTACCATCTGTAACCAGATGCGCTGTATTATCGTAATTAATACAACTTGACTGGTATGCTGCTCTATTCAGGGCCAAATTTCTCCTGACTGACTGTGCACCATTATTTGCATCAACGATATGGGTCGTACTTGTAGTTAAACGATGGCTATCATCTTGAGCACTTGAACCGCTTATGGCGAAAATGGAAGGAGTAAAAAAAACGCTCGAAAACAGTGCAGCTAAAATCAGTAGCATGGATTTTTGTTTCGACTTCCGGGTTGAAATATTTTTTAACATAAATACATTTATAATTAAATTAAGTTGATCTTTGTTATTTCGCTACTTTCAATAAATTGAATAATGGTGCATATTTAAAAGAATTTTGTGTTTTGTGTTTTTCAAAGGCATCAATGATAACAGGATATTCTTTTTCAAGTTTTGTCTTTTCTGTAAGAATGTACTTATTATCAGGATTTATTGCAAACCGGTTTAATGTTTGGCCGGTATAGGTGATATCATCAAAGTTTAAGATTTTATGATTCCATTCAGAACTGGCAATGATTTGCCTCGTTACAAAGAATATTTTATTTATTTTTCCAATCATTCCGGACAATTGATGCGTGTCCAGATTTGGAAATGTAATCTCAATCTCAACTTTTTCACTCACTTTAAAGTGATCGGTCTTAACAATTGTCATTAAATTGAAGCCGTCGTATTTCCAACCCGGAGCATCAGAATCGGTGTCAAACAAGATTTCTTTTCCGTTTACTTTTACTGAAATCGGGACAAAGGTCAGAGGCAACCGTATTTCATAGCTTCGGGCCTCCGGCATACCTGGGAAATGACCTTCAATGGGTTGTATTTGCGTTTTAATGATACTATCTTTCTTTTCGAACAAAATGGTAGTATACGTAAATTCATTCTTCTTAAATCCAAGATCATTACCTGCATCGTCATAGACTTTTGTTTTCCCCGATTTTCCTGGAAAAATGTTAAGAATGAGTGGATCAATTACTTTTTCTCCGATGCGTTTCATCTCAGGCTGCATCGGTATTATGGCTCCACTGCGGACATATAGCGGTATTTCATCCAGCATAAAGGGTCGTTCAATAATTTGATCGCCTTGAATGAGTGTTCCACTATTCCATTCATACCATTCCCCTTGGGGCAACCATATTTTTTGCATTGCATATAAAGCAACACCACCTGTTGAATCTTTTCGCATCGGCTCTGTAACTGGCGATGCCAACAAATCTGGTCCAAACATATACTGGTTGGAGAAAGCATATGCACGATCATCTTTCGGATAATCATAATACATCGGACGCATTATTGATACTGCCGAGTCGTAGGCAATCCGTGCGTTTGTATAATTATAAGGGAATAATGAATAACGCAGTTTCATGGCTTTGCGCATCGCATTAAAATTATTCTCCGGATAAGCCCATATCCTTCTTTCAATGTTCGCATCTTTTGTACTGTGTGTTCGCAAAACCGGGCTAAAAGATCCCCATTGTACCCAACGTGTATATAATTCGGGATCATAGCCATCAGATTGCATGTGTCCACCAATGTCGTGGCTCCAGAAGCCATATAAAACATTGGAAGCGGTTGCCGTAAAATAGGGTTGATAATGTAGCGATTCCCAACAGATTTGAGTATCACCGGAAAAGCCAATTTGATAACGGTGATTACCCAGACCTCCCCAGCGATGAAATATTAACGGACGGATACCACGTCTTTCCATATCGCTTGTATGAACATAATTTAAATAGAAAGTCGGATTTACACCTTCAATTTTTGTAGAGCCCCATTGTTGCCAGTCCAGCCACCAAAAATCGATTCCGTCTTTTTCCATTGGATGTAATAGAATATCCATATAATTCCGGGCAAACTTTTTGTCGGTAATATCAAATGGCACATATTTTTTTGTGGAAGGATCTATACCCATTGCTTTTGCAAAGTCTTCATATTGTTCTTCATGTGGCTGTATACCGGATGCCGGATGCAAATTCATACAGGTTTGAATATGGTTTTCATTCGTCCATTTCAAAAATCCCTTGGGATCGGGAAACAAACTGCGATTCCAGGTATAACCGGTCCAGCCATACCGTTGACCATTTTGATCTTTTAATTTTTTGCCTTCATTGTCAAACCACTCCGGACGGTTAACAATATGCCAGTCCATATCAATAACCAGCACATCGAGGGGAACATCGTGCAAACGAAATTCTTCAACCAGATTTTTCATTTCGACATCCGAATACTCCCAATAACGCGACCACCAAATGCCAAAGGTGAACTTGGGTGGAAGCGCCATTTTTCCGGCCAGGCAACTAAAATCGTATAATACTTTTTTGTAGTTGTCTCCGTACACGAAAAAATAAAGATCCTGGACTTTCTTTTCCGGGCGTGGCATCACCCAAGGCCAATCGGAATTATCAAAAAGTGGGCGGTGTGAATCGTCAATCATGACCCAACCGTCACGCGATATCAAACCGGCTTCAAGTTGAAGTGTATCCTTTGTATTTCGAACGTTTCCTCTATACCCGTCTAATGTCCTGGTTGTACCTTTCAAATTTCCTTTATTTGGTTTACCTACGCTCCAGATTTGTTTTTGTCCTTTTAAGGTATAATCAATAAATAAATTTGCTGTATTGAAAGAATCTATACTTATTTTGTAGCGAAGGGTCAACTCAGAAGTCTTTATTTGTAACCAACCATTCTTTTCTTTCTTTGTAAAATGAGGGACAGGTAAATTACGATTGATGAATGTAAGTGTAGAATGATCTTCAAAAATACCATCTGAGGCGTATTCTATGCGAATCACATCAGGTGTCAAAACCGTAAAGCGTTTATTGCCCAGAATCACTGTAGCAGAAGGATTTGCGACTGGATTATTTTGCTGTGCAACCAATGTCGTTGACAGAAATACAAAAAGAAATGAACATAAAAAGAGTGGCTTCATTTTATATTTTTTTGTATATTTTAATTTTATCTGGAAATCTGTTTTCCAATATTATTGTCCAAGCTGATCTTTCTCTTTTTTGTTTTTATAGAAATTTTGTAAAACATAAAAAGCTTTCTTGCGAATTCCTCTTTCTGAAATGACACCTTTTCTGTTAAAAAAGTCTTGTATACTATTTAGCAGTTGGCGGTTGGGAGATCTGAAATCCATCAGAATCCAAGGAGATGTACCTGAAAAACCTTCAACTCTGTCAAACATGTCGAGTGTTTTTTTGTATACTTCTTCCTGATATTCCTCTGTCCATCGTTCGGTTTTATCACCATGATTTCCCTGTAAAGCACCGGCCCCAAACTCACTGACAAAAAAAGGCTTATTCGGAATGACCCATTTGCGTGTCAAACAGTCATCAGGTTTACCTACATACCAACCAATGTAAGAGTTGAAACTGACAATATCCACATACTGACACATATTGTCATTAATTTCGGACACATTATCTTTAGCATTTATTACTTCCATAGCCATACTCACCAATCTGGTATTATCTTTGTCGCGGACCTGTTTTATCAACCTCCCGAGAAAGTTGTCCCTTGCATCGCTCCGGGGCGTTTCATTGGCAATAGACCAAATAACAATGCCACAGCGATTCTTATCGCGATCCATTACGTCTTTGAGCATATTGGATGCATTGTTAAATGTTTCTGGATTTAGCCACTGAATATTCCAATATACAGGAATCTCAGACCAAACCATTAAACCCATTTCTTCGGCAGCACGAACCATAAATTCATTGTGCGGATAATGAGCAAGGCGAACAAAATTACAACCCAACTCTTTTGCCCAAGTTAACAGAACAACATCTTCCTCTTTTGAGCAAACTCTCCCTTGTCTGAATGGTGCTTCTTCGTGAATAGAAATACCCCTCAAGAAAGTAGGCTTCCCGTTTAGCAAAATTTTTCTTCCATGTGTTTCAATCTGACGAAATCCGATTTTATCATTAATGACTTCTTCTCCGTTTCGAATGATCACATCATACAATTTTGGAGATTCTGGACTCCAAAGTTTTGGTTTTACATTCATGCTGAATGAAACCTTTCCATCTTCTCCAGTCACTAAGTCTTTTTTTATTTTCAGTTCGGGTATATTCAGTGAAACAGTTACTCCTTTCTTAGGTTCACTCAATTGAACATATCCTTCAATCTTATCATAAGTACCCTTGGGTAGTTGAACCAAATAGTCGTCAACAGAAATTTGCGGAACTTCAACTAAAAGAACATCCCTTGTGATTCCACCATAGTTCCACCAATCAAAAATCGGGGTTGGAAGACTTTCTAAATGACGTACATTATTTACGCGTAAAATGAGAAAGTTATTTCCGTTTTTCAATTTATTGGTCACTTCAAAATTAAACGGAGTAAATCCACCTTTATGTGTTCCAAGTTCGTCTCCGTTTAAATAAACATCAGCTTGATAGTTAACGGCTCCAAAATAAAGAAAAACTCTTTTTCCAGGTTTGGATGTGAATGTAAAATCTTTTTTATACCAAATGCTTCCTTCATAAAAAAACAGCTTATCGTCCTGGGTATTCCAGTCGCCTGGCACTTTTATCAGTGGGGCTGTATCGAAATTATACTCAACCAAATCAGATTTTGAAACGGGCTTTTGATTTTTAAAAAAGCCATTCTCTAGTTTGTTCAACAGATAATCCTGATAACCATTATCAAAAGGGTCTACAATATATCTCCATGAGCCGCCGAGATTTTGTGGCTGACGTGAATATACATTCTGGAGTGTATTTCCAGCTTCAGTTACAATGCTGAATAATAAAAAAGCAAAAAGGAATTTAATCTTGTTCATCTTTTATTTATTTAAATTACACATGGTTCAGGATTAAAAAAATTGTCGATAGCGATTTTACCAATATACGATCGGTCATCAATAATAATGTTCAGACCTGGGTTCTCATACGGTTACAATTAGCCTTAGAAGCATCAAATGCCTGATTTTAATGCAGATGTTCCAGGCGCGATCACCTGTTTGTTATTTTTTTATGATTTTATATCTGCCAACAGTTTGCAACTCACGGTTTGTCAGTTTAACGAGGTATATACCGGCAGGCAAATCTGAAATATTGACGTTTCCATTCTTTTCTGTTATATTTATTTGTTTTACAACCTCGCCGGTTAAGCTGGTCAGACTTATTTGTGACGCTATGGCGTCATCGTCCAATTCATATTGTATGCTCTCCGAGACTACAGTCGGATATATATGTATTGCATGGTTTATGTTTTTATCTATCCCCGCAGCAATATTCCAAGTATAGGAATCAACATTTGGTCCACCTTTGGTCGAAGTAGCTACAATCTTGATGGTATTATTTCCCTGAACTAAAGGTAGAGTAACCTTGGAATTACTCCATGTTGGTGTACTTCCGGTTATCGGGAAGCTGTATGATGCAGCTAAAACATCATTTACATAGAAATCACAAGGTCTCACAGTAGAACAAGCGTTACGGATAGTAAAATCATAATTTCCAGCTTCTGCCATTTCTAAATCAAAAGCAGCCCAAGAGTTTATTCCTCCAAAATCAATATATCCGTAACCGGTATATCCTGTTTGCCCTGTTGCTACAACTGAAAGGTTTCCACAAGTGCCATCTTCCGCCTCTATCCTATTTTCCGGAGTTTCTTCACCAAGTTTTAATGAAGGAATGATTGCCAGATTGGTTCCGACAGAATAAAGTGAATAGGGTTTCATTCTTATATGTAGCTTACCATCAACATATCTTGCATCTTTTGTATTTGAAACTCCGTAATTATTATAATACGACTCAATGACTTGCAAATTATCCACTACAGGAAAACCCAAAATTTCAACATCTCGCACACCGCTGGTATTATTCTGAAGAATCATGGAATAATCTGTTTCCGTGGATGCTGTAACAGCATAGATATCTCCAGTGACAGTATTTTCAACGACCGTATATCCGGGAGGAATATGAGCGAAATATTGCAAGTCTACATAACGATAAGGAGATCTCTCAACCGGAGATTCAGGAAACCAGGGATAAGCGCCGGAGTTATATGAAAAATTGTATACCATATAGTACATATAACCTGTTTCCATACCATGGGTCAGCCAATCACCTTTCTTATCAGTATAGAAATTGTAATTATCCAACTCACCGCATGTGGTGGGAATATCAGATGTTGCAAAGAATTCACCCCATGCCTTCAATTGACTCTCAGATCCTCCATAACCTACCTGATAAGCGTGAAAATCGACCCCGGCAATGTATTTATGAATTTCCTCGTTACTTAGAATTTCTTTCACTTGTCTAAGTTCCGATCCCGTCATACTCAGAGCTCCGATCATCCATTTGGTTTTTATTCCGTACAAATCGAATAATTCACCGCTCTTCTTTATCAGGGCTATATTATCAGCTACGGTTGATGCAATGTTGTATCCGCCCCAACCGCCATCAACTTGATCCTGCATAAGAGATTCATTTAATGAAATCCATTTCACCTCTGAATCATAATGATCTCTTGCCCACACCAGATATGCACAAATCGACTCTGCCATTTCTGCAGTACTCTTTATGCGACGACCAGATCCGGCACCTGGGTTTGAGATATTCCAATTTGCACAATTCCATATAGAAAGCCAGGTTTCCACACCTCTATTTTTCAATTCCTTAATTCTATTAAAAGAATTGGGTACCCATCCATGGTCATTATAGCCGTCCCAATTGATGAGATCCGGATCATTATTGTCATTAATAGGTTCCCATTCAGTAAGCGGAATGCCGAAACGTGCTACCTGACAAGGCAGAGTTTCAAGCATTGTTACAAACTTGCCTGCAAGCGGTTCACCTCCTGGCCCTACATGGTATCCTTCCATATTAATGCCATTGGCTCTGATCAGTTGTTTTTTCTTTGTAAAATCAACTGTTACGGTCTGTGCTAAAATCAACATAGGTAATAGGGTCACTAAAAGTGAGGTACATACTTTTTTCATCATATATATATTTTATTTGTTTATTTTTTTGACTATTTTTTAAAAGATCACCGGATAATTAAAGCAATCCCATTCATTTTCGGACAATTATTTTATCTTCTAACCTGATATCGGAAGATGCTGCTGCTACTTTAATTTCAAAGACACCAGGTTCAACACTTCGCTTCATATCAATATCATAAAAACTCAGCATTGCCGGTGTGATGTTGAATATAATTTGTTTGACTTCTCCAGGTAAAAGAAACACTCGTCTGAAATCTTTTAATTCCAGTACAGGACGAGCGACGCTGGCCGAAACATCCCGCAAGTAAAGTTGAACTATCTCTGTACCCTTTCTGTCGCCGCTATTTTTTATACTACATGAGACTGTCACCATTTCATCCGGTTTAATTTCTTTTTTTGAAAGTTTCAAATTTGTGTAATCAAATGTTGTATAGGATAGCCCAAATCCGAATGAAAACAAAGGATCTTTTCCATAGTCTAAATAGGCAGCTCTGTAACCGATGGTCGTTTGCTTCGGCGATTTGGTCATATGATCAAGTGTCATCACGGGATCAGCAGCTGGTCGTCCTGTATTATGGTGGTTATAATATATCGGCAGCTGTCCGGAATTATAAGGAATGGTTATGGGTAATTTTCCAGAAGGAGATTCTTTCCCGAATAGGATATCAGCAAGTGCATCACCTCCCATTGTGCCTGGATGCCATGCATAGAGCAAAGCATCACTATTATCCAATTCATCTTTTATGGTTAGAGCTCTTCCAGCCATTATAATTGTGACCAAAGGTTTTCCTGAATTTTTCAACAAAGCAACCAATTCCTTTTGGGCACCCAGCAACCTGATGTCGGCCAAACTATGTCCTTCACCTGATAAAAAAGCTTCCTCTCCCAAAAACAACAAAACCATGTCACTGTTTTTGGCTAAAGCCAACGCTTTATCAAAATTGTTTTTATTCTTTGACCGGCCGTTTGACAAAACTGGTTCATATGACAGTTGAATTCTATTTCCATATTGTTCTTTTATTACTTTCCAAGGAGTTCGGGTACAGTCTGTATCTCCTTTCAGTACCCATGTACCCAATTGTTCAGCTGGAGCATCTGCCATTGGTCCAATGACAGCTATTTTTTTCACTGTTGCAGATATTGGCAAAACATTCTTATTATTCTTTAATAAAACGACAGATTGTAAAGCGGCTTCTTTTGCTTTTTCAAGGTATTCAGGATTGTAAAAGGGCTTCTGCTTTTTATCATCATAATAAGGCTTCTCAAACAAACCCAAACGATATTTCATCCTCAGAATATTTCTCACAGCATGATCAATGTCTTCTATTTTTATTTTACCTTCTGCGATCAAAGTCTTTGCATAAGAAACATAATTATTCGATACCATTTCTATGTCAACACCAGCTTTTATAGCCTTTGTAGCCGCTTCTTCCCCATCAGTGGCAAAACCATGACTGATCATTTCCTGAATGGCTTCCCAGTCAGAAATCAAGACTCCATCGAACTTCCATTCGTTTCGTAATATTTTTTTTGTATAGTAACTGTTTCCTGTCATTGGAACGCCGTCGTTATCATTAAAGGAGGTCATCAAAGATGCGACACCATTTTTAACAACCTGTTCAAAAGGATATAAATAGACATTTCGCATGAGCCGATCAGGAATATTTGTCGAGTTGTAGTCTTTGCCTCCTTCGACAGCACCATACCCGACAAAATGTTTTGCGCAGGCTGCCAATGAGGACTGATCTGTCAGATCTTTCCCTTGAAATCCCAATACAGAAGCCACGCCCATATTTGCCGATAAAACGGGATCTTCACCAAAACTCTCTGCAATACGCCCCCAACGTGAATCGCGGGATACATCCACCATCGGAGCAAAAGTCCACCGAATACCATCGGCTGTTGCTTCTGTTGCTGCAATACGAGAAGCATCTTTCATCAGACTTGGATTAAACGTTGCAGCCATTCCCAACGGGATAGGGAAAATCGTTTTGTAACCGTGGATAACATCAAGTGCAAAAACCAATGGTATCTTGAGACGTGATTTTTCTACTGCTATCCGCTGATAAACGTTCATGGAATCAGAATCAAACAGTAAATAAGAACCGACAGCGCCTTTTTCTATTCTACTCTTTTCAGCTGAATTGTATGCTCCTTGCAATTGAATCATTTGCCCGATTTTCTCGTCAAACGTCATTTTTGATATCAGATTCTCAATAAAAATAGATTCTTTGTCTGCTTTAGCATATGTAGATGATATTATAAAAAAACAAAAAACAAGGATACAATACGGGAGATAACGTTTCATTCTTAAGTCTGTTTTGATCAAAAAAATATAAATGATTCTATATCATTCTAGCCATTGAACCGGAAGGATAAGATAGAATCACAAAAATCAATTAAATATTAGTATTTATCCTTTTGAAATAATCTAACGTAATCGACAACCATTGATTGTGGGAAGATACTATCATCAACACCCTGCTGACCACCCCAACCTCCACCTATTGCAACATTCAGAATTAAATAAAAGGGGCGGTCAAATGGCCATACTTCATGCTTATCAGCCTCTTTTTCATAAGTAAAGGTTTTCACATCATCAATAAAGAAATCAAGTTTAGCCGGAGTCCATTCCAATGTATAAACGTGAAATTTATCATGAAGGTGTCTGGTTTCCACACTGGTGCCCCGACTTCCTTTTGTTTTATAATTATGTGCTTCATTGTGAACATTGAAGTGGACTTTGTCACGGTCAAAACCAACAAACTCCATAATATCTATTTCACCGCTTCTGGGCCATCCTCCATAATAATCTTCTGAAGGAAGTAACCAGATGGCAGGCCAAATACCTCTCCCTTCAGGAAGTATGGCCGATACTTCAATTCGACCATACGAAAATTCTTTTGTTCCTTTGGTTATGACACTCGCTGATGTATAGTTCTCCTGTTTTCCATCAAAAGGTTCTTTTCTGGCAATCAACTTCAGAGTACCTTGATCGACAGTGGCATTTTCTATCCTACTGGAAGTGTAGTACTGACTTTCATTATTCCGAATTGACTGGCCATGTTCATATCCCCAGATGGTTGGATCAGGTATTCCTTTATAATTAAACTCTTCTTGCCAAACCAGTTTCCAGTCGCTCGATTGAGCAAACATGGAAACGGGAATTAAACATAACATCAATAATCTAATAAACATATATTAAAAAAATTAAATTATTTTATCAAAATAATGGGAGTGAATTCTTCAACTTTTACCATATTATCGCGATATACCAATGTATCTTGTACGATATATTTATTGGAGTTAGCGTTTATTTCAAAATTCAGAAATAGCGCATTTCGTTTTTTGCCGCCCCACTCCTGACCATCTTTTACAAATTTACCTGTTCCTTGTATATCAAAATCCGAGCCGTCTTTTTTGGCAACTGTTACATTATTCGTGGTCGGATCAATGGTCAGTTTTACGGAATATGTTCCGGGAGATGTTCCGTTTGGCACTTGTACCTGTTGTGTATATTCAATCGATGTCAGTGATTTTGTTATCAACGGAGTTATAAGACCTTCTTCTACATAACCATATTTGCCGTAGCCATATGAAGCCGGGAAACCCACATTATCACCCGCAACATTTTTTGTCTGGGTTTTTCCCCTCAATAAATAATTACCATGATATGCGTTAATGTATTTTACGGAAAAAAGAGTAAAATCCATCGGTGCTTTTTTCCAGTTTGAAACCACACGTCGATCGGGATTTGCAACCGACTCGTCCGCATTACCTGTCAAAACGCTGTCGGCTGTAGTCGATAATATCCTCAGAGGCAAGACATAACGCGTAACACATGCTTCCGGGTCCTGAAAGAATGCATCGGTCAGTGATACTGTCACCCCACCATTGAATTTCCCATTTGGAATAGTTATTTGCTCTGTATTACTGAGTGTATAATAATTTGCCGGCAGTATTTTAGCCTGAGTGCTATCTCCGAAATAAAGATTATTCAATAATATCGGATCAACAACAAAATCAACCAAAATATTTTCTTTATTCTTATACACACCTCCCATAGCGGCACTAATAACAAACTGGTGGTTCTTGTCTGTCGTGTTGTCGTAATTACAATCGCCAAGTACAAGTGTTCTTACTGGAAAAGACCACGGGAAATATACCGATGTATAATCAAAATCATCAAATTCCCATGGTTGGTTTTGGCATCCGGTTGATCCCGTGATAATAGCAACCAAAATGATTAACTTAAAACTTATATTTTTCATATATATGTATCTTTTTAGTTTTATATATTTTTCTTAAAGTTACCAACCTTGATTTTGTATCAAAGAATCTGTTTTAATAATTTGAGCATTGGGAATCGGGCCATATTTCATATAGGAAGCGAAAACCCGATCCTCAACATTTATCTTAGTCATGCCACTTTCATCAATCCTAATACCTTTAGCTGGTTCGCTCAGGTTCAATTCCCATCTTCTCATATCCCAAAAACGGAATCCTTCGAAAGACATTTCAATGCGCCTTTCGTTCCGGATTAATTCCCGAAGTTGTTCTTTTGAAGCCAATGAATTCAGATAGGTATCCGAGGTCGCTGTCGTTCCGCCGACTTTTGAACGTTGCCTGATGGCTCTGATGACTTGTCGGGCAGTTACTCCGGCAGTATTTGCATTGTCAGGACCATATGCTTCATTTGCTGCTTCGGCATAAATCAGGAAAATTTCTGTATATCTTATTAATGGACGAAAATGCTGGCGGGTAGAGGATGGATTTATTGAAACATCTTCACGCATCAACTTCTTCAGATAATATCCGGTAACAGTCGAATTAGTTAAGACGTTTAATCCATCATTTGACCCCGAAACAGAGGTGTTTATAACAACATTCTTGAAAGTGGATCCGTTATAAATGACCGATTCACCTAAACGGGGGTCTCTTCCAGCATAAGGATCCAATTCATTAAAATATGATTCATTCATATTTATGGGATATCCATTTGCCATCGGAAAGGCATCCACAAAGTTTTGAGTCGGATTTATTCTACCATTACCAAATAATGTCGGTGGAAAATTCATCTGCTCAATCGTAGAATTTGTTACATAGTTTTGACGCCACAATATTTCAACATTTTTCGAATCATTATTGTTATCATAAAAGAGCTTGTCTGCCAGGACACCTTTTGCTGCTGTTAATGCATTAATGCCACCTACATTTTGTATCAGCTCTGCAGCATTCGCGGCTGCTACCTGACACATCTCTTCATTATACGATCCTCCATTATACGCAGGACTGGCTACAAACATTGCTATACGGGCCATAAGAGCTGTGCATATGCGCTTATCTATACGGTTACGGAATTTAATTCCAAATAAACGATCTGCAGCAGGATCATTCGGTAACTTCATATACTCCTGGGGAAGCAGTTCCTTGGCAGCAGCAAGATCAGCAAGTATTGCACGTGCCGTTTCCATATAAGAAGGACGAGGCAGATTCCAGGTACTTTTATCTCCGGTCACAGGCATCTTTTTTAGATAGGGGATGCCCAACATTTCCCCCTTACTGCTTAATCCTCCGTGATTTTGCAATACAAGAAAATAATAATACGCGCGCAAAGCGAAAGCTTCGCCAGTAAGTCGTTTATACCACTTTTCATTACGGGTTGAATCCTGCCAACTCCACTCTACCTTGTCTGCTATCTTGAGAAACTGGTTAATATAGGCAATGACTTCATAGGACTGGCTCCAGTTAGAAACCGGATTATATAGAGCACTCCATCCTCCGGAAACCATTTTTGCATACATACTACCTTTATCGTTTGTTACAGCATCATCTGTTGCGACCTCCGTAAAATCATCATAACCGTTTGGTAATGCAGCATAAGCTCTTAGCAACAATCCTTCAGCAAAAGAAGCATCAGCTACGATGCGATCTTCACTATATGTATTGTCCTGGCCAGGTTCAAGCATGTTACAGTTTGTACAGGTCAATGCCAGGCCTGCCGACAGCAAAAAGACAAATATATTTTTTGTTTTCATTATTAATTCCTTATTATTAAGTTAGAACGATACTTTAACGCCAATCGCATAATAGCGGAATTGAGCTTCACTACCGATATTCAGTTGCCTCATTGAAACATCCTGTGCCAGCATCAAGAGGTTTGATCCCCGTAAATTAAAACTCAAGTCTCGAATAAAAGTAGACTTCAACAATTTATTTGGGAAATTGTAATTTAATTGTACCCTACTGAGTGAAAAATAATCGGCTTTACGCATCCAGAATGTTGATGTACGATTGTTGTTATCGTTTTGAACCGAACTCAGTCGAGGGTAAGTAGCTGTAGCTGCCGTTTCTTCTGTCCACCGGTTCCATACCTCCTCAGAATATTTCTTATCACCGTCAACCCAATAATAATTATTATTATAAATCACATTGTTTCCGGTAGCTGCTTCGCCCAGAACGAACAGAGATAAATCTTTGTAAGATAATGTAAAATGCATTGCTCCTGTAAATGTAGGGTTTGCTTTTCCAATCATCAATTCATCTTCTTCGTCAATTTGATCATCGCCGTTTTGATCTACATACTGAATATCCCCGGGACGTACTGTACCGAATTTTTGAGATGGAGCACTGTTTATGTTGTCATTGAAAAAGCCAAGATGTTGTAATCCGTAAATTGCATCCAATGGTTTACCTTTCCTGAATTGGTAATCATTGTTATATGCTTCATCGCGAACCATCACTTTAGATGTAGCATACATTACATTAAGACCGGTTGTAAAAGAAAAATCGCCCCATTTACTGGTGTAATTAACTGCAGCCTCAAATCCGGAATACCTGTCAGCGTTGTAGTTTTCATATGGAAAAAATGTTGAAACATAGACAGGGTAATAGCTTGAACGTTTTGTTACTTGATCGTCATGTCTTGTTATAAAAGCATTCATATCCAATGATAAAGAATTATTCAGTAAAGCTGCTTCAAGTCCAAGATTCAAAGTCTTCACCTTTTCATAGCCCAGATTTTTATTTTCTGTACGATCAAGATACAAAATATTATTGCTATAACCTCCTATATCGCCGTATGCATAATCACCTGCGACCGTATAAGAATCTTTGTATAGATAATACCCAAAGTTCATATCAGTCTGAAGAATACCAGCAGAGGCTTTTATTTTCAAGAAATTAAGTAGTTCATTTTTATTCCAGAAATCACTGTTGCTTATTATCCAGGCAGCACCCAAGGTGGGAGAAAATCCAGTTCTGCTTCCTGGTGCCAGCTTAATGGAATTACTAATGGCTGAACTGAAATCCACAAAAACAAGATTCCGGTAGTCATAGGCGGCTCTCAGACCTAAATGAGCATATTGATCTAATATCATTTGACCATTTGCCGAAATTGAGCTGTAGTAGCCCAAAAACGAACCTGAAATGGTATGCACTTTGTCAAAGGTTTTTTTATAGTCAAATGCGGCATCAAATGATAATCTTCTGAACATATTGCCTCCACCTAGGTTTTGAACACCTGTTTCCTCATCTTTGTTAATCTTAGTGATAGATGTAATTTTATTTGTGGCATCGTCCCAAGTTGCATCATAAACAGCATATGAATTATTAATTGATTGGTTATAACTATTATACATATCCAAATTCAGATTTGTTTTGAATTTCAACCCCTGAACAACCTTTTTAAGATCAAAGTCAAGTCCACTGTTTACCTGCGCGGTAAGCTGAGTCGTTTTTGTATAACCTCCTAAAAACAAGTCTCCGTATATATTATTTTGATATTGAGAGGTTCCTCCTAATACGTAGTTCCCGTTTACCAATTTAGCAGCTTCGACAAGAGACGGGTCTGCAAAAGCAGACACAGGAAGCAATGGAGAGTAATCCATAGGTCTCAAAGAGGTTGAAGCAGACCAAAAATCCGTATTTAATCCTTTCGAAATATTAAAGACAGCGGTTGCATCAATATAACCCTTAATATCATTGGTAATATTAAAATCAACATTACCTCTCAGATTAAAACGATTATTTCCGGCATTATCTATATTGCCAATTTTGTATAAAGCGTCATTGCTGTTCCATCCGACATTGGTATAATACTTGGCTATCTTATTTCCTCCGGAAAATTCAGCTACGATCCTCGTTGAATTGCGCATCGATTTCAAAAACTCACCGCCATAATAATCGACATCGGGATAACGGTAAGGATTTTCACCACTACGGTATTTTTCGATTAATGCTGCATCATATTTAGGTTCAAGTCCATCATTTGTTCGTACTTCATTATAAAGAGTCATATAATCAACAGAATTCAGATATTTCGGATAAGATATAACATTGGATATTCCTTGTTCCATACTTACATTGATTTTCCGCTTCATGCTCTCTCCTCTCTTTGTTTTAATCAAAATGACTCCGTTCTGAGCCTGAGGTCCGTACAAGACAACTGAATTTAAATCTTTCAACACTGTTATCTGCTCAATTTCTTCAATATTGAGATTAGAGGCATCACGAGGCAATCCATCAACAATAGTCAGAGCGTTTCCGAGCCCATGAATGTTCCTGTCAAACATCAATCCTGATCCATAAGCATTCAGCATATCGTTTAAACTACTTGCCTGGTCCTTTTTCAAGATATCATCGGGTATAATGACCGAAACATTTCCGGTTACCGCACCTTTTTTTACAGTCTTAAAAGGCATATAAACCTTATCTTTATCTCCGAATAAATAAGGTGATTTTTGCAATACGATGCCTTCTTTATCGATGTTATCGACAAGATTAGATTCGTAACCATCCGCTTCAATAAACAACGAAGTTAAAGGTGTTACTATGATAGAAAATCTACCATTCTCGTCTGTCAACGTACGTTTAGATCCTTCCTCTCCATATACAGCTGCATTTGGAACTGGATTGCCCTGACTGTCTTTCACTACAGATTCCACCGTTATTGTTTTGATGTTTTTTACTCGCTGAGCCAAAACAAATTGAGGCATAAATGCACCCATTATCACCGCGCAGATAAACAGCAGAAACAGCGGATTAAATATTTTTATTCTCATTTTCAATTATTTTTCATTAGTAAAAATTATGTCCTTTAATTCCTAATTACCAACCAGGATTCTGATAGAAGCCAGGGTAAAGATTCACCTGTGCAGTCGGGAACGGCATCCAGTAATGCTTCATTTCAAAGATCTTCGTTAAAAACAATCGTTTCGAAAAATAGGTATGATCCTTATCATAATCGAGTATATATTTTTCTTTATATTTTGGCAGGTGGGCAATATACCAACGACGCAAATCATACCAACGATGATTTTCAAAGGCCAATTCAACGGCACGTTCATTTCGAATTGATTCGCGCATAGTCAAGGCATCAGAGGTATATTTCGAACTCAAATCGGGTACATTTGAGCGATTTCTTACCCGGTTTACCGCTTCTATTGCTGTAATGCCATTGGGTATATCAGAAGGGACAACATTGGGTCCATAAGCTTCATTCACAGCTTCCGCATACATCAGATACACGTCAGCTAGTCGTATCTTGGGACAAGTCATATAAAAACTTTGTTGCATACCATCGTCATAACCATTTCTTCTGATCGGTCTGAATTTATGCCATCCGTAGCCTGACTGAGAGCCATTCAGTATACGATGTTTTCCACCTATATAAAGTTGGGCGATATTATCTTGTTTATCAACAGCCTCTTGTGAATATGCAATGGTGTCACCATCAATAAACAAATCTCTATAAAAACGAGGATCTCTACCTTTAAATGGATCATTCGGATTAAAACCCGATTGATCATCAGTAATAGGCAGGCCATTCACCATGCCATAATTTTCAACATAATTTTCAGTTGGAGATACATAATGATCAAATCCACCGTGTGAAGGCCATAAATCCCCGGAGTGATTCCAACAACAGTTTTGCGAAACTGTATTTGAGAAAACAGTTTCCTTTGTCCAAGGCTGAGTGGCATCCTCTTTGTAAAAGTTGTTGGAAACTTCACTATATGGAATCAGTTCATACACGCCTTGGTCTGCCAGTTCTATGACTTTGGCAAATGCAACTGCGGCACGTTTGCAATAATCCTTATTGTATTCGTAGGTTCCAGTCATTGTCCCGTTCATCAGCGGACTACCGGCATAAAGAAGATTCTTGCCTTGACAGGCATAAGCGGCTCCCTTGGTAATACGTCCGGTATTTTCTCCTTCCGTGATTTGACCGGTAGGTATCAGATCCCAGTCAATCGGTAAAAAAGGAATTGCTGCAGTTAAATCCTGATCTATACGTTCCGCTGTTTCCCAGTATGAAAGCCTCGGTGCATTCATGGCAGCTGCAGGGTCAATCACATAGTCAATATAGGGAATACCTCCCCATGCCCGTAGTATTTCAAAATGAAAGTAGCCTCTGAAAAATAAGGACTGGCCTTTCAACAAATCTCGTTGTTCTTCGAGTGAAATAGGCTGATTCAGTTGGTAAGGTTCAACCATCTGATCAAGTTTTGACAAAGCAATATTGGCTTTACGTATACCCATCCAGCCGTGACTCCAATAACCTCTTCTCGGATGAGAATTCCATCCTCCAAAATCTGTTATACCCCAATCACCCATAAAGACACTATAATCGAGGGCATAGAGTGCAAATATATAGTCTCCTTTTGATTCAAAATCACCCATACGCTCACCACGGCTTCCCTGTAAAAAGTCATCACCCCAATTCCAGTAATTGATGCCATGTATATCACGGTTGGCAACATCAACTACACATTGATACATATCTTCAACGAAACCATTGAACGTAATAAATTTTTTGAAAATATCATCTTCAGTTACATTTGCCTCGACAGACTTATCCAAGTATGCTTCACAAGAAGAAAACCCTACCAGGAGTCCAAGAGCGAATACTTTATATAATTTATTGATTTTCATAATAATTACTGATTTTGATTAGAAAGTTATATTCAAACCGATATTAGCCCTTCTCCCAATCGGGTAGTTTCTAGCTCCTGCCCATTCAGAAAGGCCTCTTTCTTTTTCTTCCGGGAGTTTAGACCAGAAAGCAAGGTTATAGCCACTAACCAATACTTTCATCGATTCCATTTGCAAACTTTTTAACCAGGAACGATTAGAGAATGTATAAGAAAGTTCCACATTTTTCAGGCGAAGATAGGAAGCGTCGTAAAGAGCCAGGTTGGCTTGTTCACTCGTTGTATTCGTACGCGGGCCTACCCATGTTGCATCAAGATTATTTGTAGACCAGTAATCACCATATTCTTCAGGTACAACAGGGATCGTCGTTCCTAAGTGGGTAATAAAATCATAGCCACGTGTTGCATTAAATACACCATAAAACTGCACCATAAAACTAAATCCTTTATAATCTAATCCTCCCATAACATTATATGTATTCTGTGGGAGGTCGGGGTATGCATAAGGAGCAACATCATAAGAGTCAATGACCCCGTCTGCATTGAAGTCCAGAATCTTTGCATCCCCGGGAAGTCTGTATGCATTATCTTTATCCGCTTTTACACTGGCGTAAACGTCATCCCAACTTTCCATGTATCCTGTAATAATCTTTGATCTTGTCTGATCAATCTGAAATCCAGCATTTTTTTGATAAGCAGGTAATAAAGCAGGATCTTCCATATATGTTATTTCATCTTTTGCATGTGTATAACTGTAATTCAACCAATAGTTCATGCCGAAAGATGTTTTATTTTGGAAACGGATTTCCAATTCAAACCCCTGTGTGTTTGTTTTACCAATATTGGCCGATGGGGCAGCTGCTCCAAAATAATCAGAGGTACTACGTTGAGAAGCGCCCATAAATATTTTATCCCGCTTGTCTTTGAATATATCGAGTGTTCCGGAAAACAAACCATGGAAGACTGAAGCTTCTAAACCTAAATTTTGTTTAAGAGATGTTTCCCACTGTAATTTTGGATTTCCAACCACAGACTCTACATATTGATTATAGATGCTTTTCTCATTGTCAGGACCAAAAACAGTCTTGGCACTCCCCCAGGTAGGATCGACATCCAATATCCATTGCGTTTCGTAAGCCCAACGTGGAGCGTCAAAGTTGTCGTTACCGGTCTGACCAATGGAGTAACGTACTTTCAGTTTGTCCAGCCAGTCATATTTTAAAAATTTCTCATTTGATAAGACCCAACCCACAGCAACAGAGGGGAAAAATCCGAAACGATAGCCTTTTCCGAATTTTTCTGAACCGTTATAGGCACCATTTGCTTCAAAAAGGTAGCGATCATCATAATTGTAGGTGATACGTCCAACCCAGTCTTCACGATAGCGTGGAAACATACTCCCTGATGAATATTCTTCACGGTTAAAGACTCCCAGTGCTGAGATATCATGTTTGTCAAATTTGCGGGCGTAATTTAATTGTAGTTGATAAAATATACGTCTGGAAACACTTTGTACATTCATATATTCGCCATTAACTGTCCCAGGCGACATCACATAATCAAATCCATTTGACCCTTCCTTTGGAGAGTATGTTTCCTCCAGGCTGTATGGATCAATGTATTTCTGCAAAGTAGAACTACCTGATACAGATGATGTTGAGGAAGATTGATTATCAAACGAGAAAGATCCTTTGGCACCAAGTCCTTTTGTAATCACATCCAGTTTTTGATCAAGCGTGAAGTCAGTAGCAACTTGTGACGTAAAAGTTTTCCTTATTCCGTTTGTATTCAGGCGTTGTACAGGATTATAAATGGTAGGATTAGGCATATAATAGCCCCAAGAGCCATCTTTGTGTCTTACAGGGAAAGCACCTGGTGCCAGATCATAGAAAGCCCTGAAAAGATCTGATTCAAAATCGGCATTTGACCCGTGTAAAACGCCCAAATTTCCAGCCAGATTTACAGAAAAAACAGTTGTTTTTGTAATATTAAAATCAAGATTTGTTCTGTAATTATAACGATCATAGGAAAACTCAGGTTGATTGTTCAATCCGGTATTTAAACCTGAATTTAACATATCGCCTTCATTTGTATAAGAAAATGCTCCGAAGTATTTAGCAAATTTAGTACCACCTGAAATGTTTAAATTGTAATGTTGTGTTGTTCCGTAGTCTTTTGTAAATGCATTGGTCCAATCAACATTCGGATAAATGTATTGGTCATCTTCAGTAAGTCTATACCGGTATCTGTTAAGAATCTGCATTGGAGTGTAAACTCCCCAGCCATTTTCAAAAGCGGGAAGTTCTCTTTCGATCCCTGCATTTTGATATGCCAGTGCATCATAAGCATCTAACCGTTTGTTCATCTTCGCTCTGGTTTTCACACCAAAATTTTGCGAGAATTGTAAGTGGGTTCTTCCTTCTTTACCTCTTTTTGTTGTAATCAAAATGACACCTTCAGAGCCTTTTACTCCAAAAACGGCAGTAGCGGAAGCATCTTTCAGCACCGACACACTTTCCACATCGTTAATATCAACGTCGCTCATTTTACGTTCGATTCCATCTACCAAGATGAGCGGAGATGAATTATTCCAGGTTGATTGCCCGCGAATTGTTATTATAGGGTCATCTACACCAGGTTGTCCCGAGACTTGTACCGTAGATACACCAGGTAAAAGCCCAGTCAATGCCTGTGCCATATTCGTAATGCCTCCTGTCCTTTGAAGATCAGAGCCTTTTGCTTGCACAATGGCTCCGACCACACTTTGTTTCTTTTGTTGACCGTAACCTACAACCATTACCTGATCCAAATCTACTGTCGAATCTTCCATCTCTACTTTAATGTTGGTTTGTTTGTGAAGTGGGATTTCTTTTTTCGGCATTCCCAAAAATGAAATAATTAAAGTAGCATTGTTGTCTTTAACGTAAATCGTAAAATTACCATTTAAATCTGTTGCCGTACCTTGTCCGCTACTGCCTTTTACCCGGACAGTAGCACCCGGCAGAACTTCTCCCTGTGCATCCAGCACTTTTCCGGTTATTTTATATCCATCCTGATCGGTGTAGGTTCTACCAGTCAGAGTTGAAGATATCGGACTTGCAAAAATCTTTCCAGAAAATAAAAAAAGTGGAATTAGTAATATCCACAAGGATATCACATTCCTGAATGAAGGGCGCAGATAATTCTTACATTTCATATCCATTGATTAGATAAAGTTAATATTAAAATATTTGACTAGTTGTTTTTTTATCAGTTTTTTATTGTATTTATACCATCTATAGTGGCTTTTGTATAAGTCACTATAGATACATCACTAACTGCTTTACCCGGAGAGATGGCAATGGCCTTCACCATTGTTGTCTTCTCTGCTTTTATAGGATACAGATATCGTTGAGACTGTTCAGTCGGATTCGATCCGTCGAGTGTATAGTAAATGGCATCATTCTTATCCGGTGAAGTAATCCATATCTCATCAGTTTTATTCATTACCCCTCCAGCCGGAGAGATGACCGGCGTTACCGTTTTTTTGGCCGGCAGTTCACATTCACCGTACATAATACCAACACCTCCTGTACCGATATACACCCGCCCCGGACGGTTGCGGTCGGCACTCATTTGTTGGGGATTATTGGATATCTGTATTTTATCGCTATTTAGACGTTCCCAGGTTGTGCCGTTATCCTGAGACATGTAAATTCCCCAAGATTTGTTTATTTTACCATAAACATATATAATTGGGGTACAACCGACTAACGGAGGACCGACTGATACGTTCTTTGCAGAACAGAATGGTCCTGATTTTTTAAATGTAACGCCCGAGTTGCTGGAATACAGAAGGCCAGATTGCACGGTGCTTAACCAGATCACTCCTTCTTCATAAGGTGAGGTTGTAAGATAATATGCCGGATTTCCGGACTGGCCAGGTAAGGTACTTGTTATATTTTCGATGTCCTTGGTTTTTAAATGTATCTGTTTCTTGGGCAATTTAGGGATCCGGGCTCTGGTTTCTTTGAAATTTGCTCCGCCATCGGTACTTACGTAAAATTTACCTGGCAGTACAACATAAAATTTATTCCCGTTGATACGGTCCGATGCGACAAACCGATTCCAATTGTCCCAGAAACAGCTGTTCAGGCTGAAAGCCGGTATCCCAAGAGATTCTTTCATCGAGGTTGCTCCTCCGTCAAGGGTATATTTCAATGTTTGGTTTCGACCAGTCGGGGCAAAAACAAAATTATTGATATTTTTTGAAGAGTATGCCATTTTTCCAGTTGCTGAGATGTTTCCACCTACTTTTTTCCATGTTTTTCCACTATCATCAGACAACGAAATTCTGAAATCAGTCTTTCCCCAATCCTTTGAACTTACCCTGACAACGTTTTCGGGATGTATTTCACAAAAATCGATGCCGGTGCTTTCCTGATTATCATACCACACGGTCGGATAATCGGTAAGAGAATAATGTGTAAAACCTCCGTTATCGGCACACCCCTGATATAAAAGCGGCGCATTTGTAGGAGATACAATATCGAAAACAACCAGTTGCTCTACGCCCCAGGGAACAGTTTCAAAAACAGGTTTATCCAAGGAAACATCTTCACTTTTCCATGGCAGAAACCAATCGGTAAACCATACTTTATTTGTATAGTTCGGATCTATTTTTATTGATGCCACGGCAGCAGCAAAATGACGATGTTCATACCAAGGAACATTATTTTTGACAATCGAATTCCAGGTAACCTCTTTCCACGTATTTCCTGCGTCGGTCGTCCTGTATATTCGATTATTAAATCCTCCATTTTGTTCAACGACAACAAGGTGATTGGCATTGTTGGCATCGACTGCAATAGCATTAATATCATGGGTTGGCGTAAATCCAGACAGTTTTGTAGGAATATTACCGCTCTGGGCCGAATAGATTCCTTTGTCGGTAGTAACAAATAATTGTCCTTTGGCATTCACTACTGCCTGCCGCATTGACATTAAACCATTACCCAGTATTTTGTCAAAAGTAAGCCCAGAATCGGTTGAACGATACACGTTATATGAATCTACAGCATATACCGAAGTTGGAGTTTGGGGGTCAAAAACAACACAACGCACCCCCATACCCATGGGATCCGGACCAATAGATTTTACTTTTTTCCACGTGACACCTCCATCAGTAGAACGAATAAGCCCCTCAAAACGAGTTCCAACAATAACAATTTTACCTCCATCTAAAGGTTGTACAGCAATGGGTTCACCAATCCATCTGTTATTTTCATTACCACGACATTTTGTATTGTAAATCTGATGCCAGGTTTTTCCCTGATCTTCAGACTTATACAATCCATACGGCTCATGATTATTGGCATCCGCACCTAACAATGCGTAGATCTCGTCTACATTTAAAGGATTTAAACCTATACCGTCACAACCCCACAAATGCATGTTTTCAACCGGGATCCAGTTTAATAACTGTTTCCATGAAGGATGTTCCCAGCCATTCATTGCCGGTTGGTATTTGTTTATACCTCCAACATCAGTACGTGCATAAATAAGATCCTTTTGTAGAGGATGAGCGACAATTCCAGTTATAAACCCGCCACCACCTATTGGTAAATTTTTCCAGGTAAAGCCCTGACTGTAAACATGAGTAGTAAAAAATAGAACAATTAATATGAAAATATTCTTTTTCATCAAAAAAGTGTGTGTTTTTATGGTAAGGTTCGCATGTCCGTAAATTCGGACACTTAAGCATTAAATCCATTACGATTCCTGTTTATATAATAAAAATACCGAAACCGAATGAAGTGAACCTAAACCGTCAAACTAGATGGTTTAGGTTCACTAAAGTTTATTCAACGACAAATTTCAAAGCTTTAGATCCGGCTTTGACGATGTAAATGCCGGTCGGTATTTGACTAACCTCAGCAATATCTGTTTTTGACCTTAAAATCATTGAGCCAGACATACTATAAACATCAAAACCTTTAGAAGGATTGTTTATCACTTTCAATAAGCCATTACCGGTTACAAGAGCTGGAATCTTTTTTGAGTCTGAAACTTTCTTAACCCCCACTGCACCTGTACCATTATCAGTAAAATACATATCATCAATACCAAATGTGGATGCTTCCGTTACCCAATTTACAGCATCACCTACAATACGCAGATATTCATTTCCACCATTTGCTCCCGGGATAATACCATGATTCTTGAAATCCAAACCCAAATCTATAAGATCTGACATTTCAATGGTCGCTTCATTCCATCCATTTTCTTCTGGAAAATAAGCGCCATCAAGATCAACACGATAGTCAACAGCACCCATACTGTCATCATAAAAACGAAATTGCAATGGCTTATTGGCTTCTTTACCAGGCATGACAGCAATATGGAACGTCCAGTCTGCTGTAATCTCCGACAAATCAATTGACGTGAAAATGTTGTCCGGATTGGGATCAAGCGTTTTAATAACATACATTATGGCCAGCTTAGCCGTTCCTGGCGAATTTGTCCAATATTGTTGATAACCTGTTCCATTGAATCCTCCTTCAGTGGGATGACCAGGGCCCGAAAAACCATTTGCCCAAATGTCAGTTGTTGACCAATTTCTGCGATAATCAACAGTTGTGTATTCGGATGGAAGTGGATCGTTGCCTCCATCACCGTATACCCAATAAATACGTTTTTCTGCTTTCATAGGAAGCACGAATAATGCTGCTAAAGCAAACAAGAGTAAAAAACTTTTTTTCATAGTTAGAAATTTTAAGGTGAATAAATAATATTGAATTCTGATTTCAAAATTACCGCTTTTTTAAAAATGTTGTGTATTCTATTGTTTCAAATATGTATTTCTATATTCAATAATAGCATTTCGGCTACATTTTTTATATTTCATTATTAGTATCATATAAATACCCTGAATGCTTTTTGTCTAATAAAACAAACTTCCGCCTTTCCTGTCTCGTTTGCTTTCTATGATTGTAGAAAGGAAACAAGACAGGGGCTATATAATCTAATTTTTTAAAGAAGAATAGTATTTTGCCCAAAAATGTCCGTGATATAATTGAAGAGCTTTCATAAATTCCGTATTGGCTTTCGTTATGTTTCCATTACCCAGAGCTGCGAGACCCAGTAAATAATAACCTTCAGCCTTTTGTTTATTGGAACTGGTCTGTTCGCTAAATTTAGAAAAGAAGTCTATATTTCCTGTGTCTGTCACTTGTTTTTGAGCATATTGCTGTAATTCATCAAGCAATCGAGAGGCTTCAACTTCCTCGTTTCTCTTTCTGTAAGCCATTGCCTGATAATAAGAAAGAGGCGAATTTTTTTCTATAGAATAGTTTGTTACTTTTTCAAAGCAGGAATCAGCTTCTGATGTTTTCCCCATGGATTCATAAGCAAGCCCCATCATATAATAAACTTCAGGATTACGCCCTCCGCTCGTCGACTCACCAACTTCAAGATTATCCGGATATGTACTCCCCGTTTCAAAATCTTTTAGAGCTTCGGAATAATTATGATTTCTCATTTTTTGAAGTCCGCTTAAAAGACAGGCGTCAACAAAGACTGAATGGATATCTCCACCACCTTCCCACACATGAAAATGACGAGTTTGCAATATTTGTAAAGCTTGTTCATACTTTCCGGTTTCTATATATAATTTTACTTTCTGGGCAGTTGCATCATCTCTTTTTTCTACGGTTTTTGAATATTTCTCCAAAAATGCCAGGCGTTCTTTTGCGGGTTTCTGTATTTTGTCGTAAAGAACATCCAACTCATAAAAATAGAGAGGATCACCAGAGTTGGCCCGAATTGCTTTTTCATAATAGTTAATGGCAGTTGCTAACTCGTTTTTAATACCATAAGCAAAGCCAAGATTCCGAAGCGCTTCTGAATATTGAGGTTTCAGACGTATGGCTTGCTCCCAGTGTTGTATTCCTTTGTCTTTCTGATCCAGGAAATAATACAAATTACCAATATAACATTGGGCATAAGCATCATTTGAGTTCCTTTCGATTGCTTTGTTCAAGATGTCCAGTTCTTCTATTCTGAATGGGAAACAATATTCACCTTCTTGACGGGATGCCAATGAAAAATAGTGTAAAGCATCGCTGTCTCCGTTCCTGTCTTTATAATAACCGAGGTAATACAATGCCATGGGGGAAGCCCCCTTTTCTTCAACAATATAAGCTTTCAGCAACGATATTGCATCAGAATATGCGCCCATATCACCATAACTGACTGCTAATTCCAGAATAGTTTGAGGTACATTTCCCATTTCGGGTAACAACTTCTTTAATCCGTTTATAGAAATTGTATCCCCTGACAATATCTGATCTTCAATTACAGCATGAAAATTGAGTACATCCGTTTTAAGTATTGCAGACAATTCGATGCGTGCTTCATCTTTTCGGTTCAGTTTTCTCAGAATATAACATTTCATCGCAATTGCTTCGGTATTGAAAGTGTTTGTTGAGACACAGCTATTGATCACTTCCAAGGCAGTGCCATAATCTTTCTTAATACAGGCTATCTGAGCCAATGCAAAAAATGACGCCGTCTGAAATTCTTTTCTCCAGGAGGCTTTCCATAAATAATCGGACGCTTCTTTGTACTTTTTTTGATGTTGTAAAACAATGCCTAAATAATACAACGATTCTGCATCTTTGGGTGAAGTATAATTTTTGGTCACACGATCGACTGCTCTTCTCAGATATTTTTCAGCTTCGGTATAACGAGCTTTTTTTGCAATGTCGATACCAATCACTGTATTTACTCTTGAATCCATGGAATCACGACTTAATGCTTCTTTATAATAGTCCATCGGATCTAATGTTGCATTGTGGAATTGCTCAATGCGCAGACCAGTATTGTATAATTCTTCAATCGTTTTGTAGTCTTTTGGCTTTCTGGGAATTTCAACAGGCTCAGGCAATTTTTCCTGTTTGAGTTTTTCTTTCTGATATGAAACAAGCTCTCTCCCATCGGAATAGCACAAGGCAACATGAATATTTTCATCCAATGCTTCTTTCTCTACATCCATTTCCGAAACATAAGGATTTTTCGGATCGATATCTATTGTTTTTTCCATGATTACCGCATCCTTATCCATGACAACAATTCTGGCATTGTGAACCTTTGATGTGGTATTAAAAGCTATCTTCATTCGCCCTGGCGAAAGTCTTTCCACATTGAGTGCTCCTTCTTTATTGGCCGCTTTTAGTCCTCCCATTTTAATAGCAGGATACCAGTATTGTTTAAAGACTTTTGTCTCACCAGGAGCAATCCAACTGTAATCGGGTTGATTATTGGAAAAAGCACCTACCATCAGCTCCAAATAATCTCCGTCCACTTCCGTCAGCATCTTATCCCACATCTCTGCCTCCTTATTATTTCCCCAGAGAAAAAACTTTTTGCCGTTTACAACATGATGGTTTGCAACATGTATAGTTCCTGCATCTTTTCCAAAGTCATATCCACCCAGAAAATCATCGTCATCATTACAAGCAAAAATTGATAACGGATTCGGATGATTGCGCCAAAAGCTTAAATCCGTTCCAGTTTTGTCTGTTCCTCCATAAATCCCCATTCCAATTGGCCAGTTAACAAATTGACTTTTAGCATGCTGCATACCAAACTGCGTTTTAGGTGGAAAAAGTACTTGATAATCTTTATTGCAATGAACCGAGACATTGGCCCAATAAAGAAATGAATGTATATATGGTGTGTTATTGAAAACTTTTACGGTAGCCTCTATGTATGATTTATCAGGATAAAGAGTAAGTCCAACTGTCCATCTCAACCTTTGTCGTAATTCTGTTTCACCAACCCACACAGTCTTACTGCCGTCTTCGTTTACAACCAGCTTATAATCTACTGGCAACTGGGATGAGGCCCTGTGGTGATGTGGTATGTTCCACTCTACTCCGCCAGACATCCATGCACCTGCCATACCTATTAGAGCCGGTTTTACAACATGCTGACGATAAAAAAAGTCATAATTGCTTTCTTTGTCTCGTGCCCAGAGAATACGTCCGCCAAGTTGAGGCATTACACAAACTTCTGTATATTGATTTTCAAGCATAACCGACCCATAAGTCTTGTCATGACGATTGTCAGTGAGCACATCATACATTGGATAAGGATAGACATGTCCCTGTGCTCCTTGATAAATGCGACCAGTAAAAAAATACGGATTCTTATCTGCAGGAGCAACATCATATGTCGGTAGCACCAAAGGTTTTTCTTCCAGAATAACACCCGATTGACAAAGGGCAATAGTGGAATATAAACCTAAGAATATTAAACTAATTATAACTTGCGTCGCTTTCATTCTTTTAAACAATTTTGCTGATAAACAATAAAAAACACTTTGATTTATTTTTTAATAAGTTTCCCGGAGTAAGTTTCTATGCCGTTAGAATAAGTCAATAGGTATAATCCTTTTCCGTATTTAAAAAAAGGGATTTGAATAATCCGGTCATTAACATCCTGTTTATATATCAGTGCACCTTTCAAATCCCTGAGGTAAATCATTCCTTTGTTTTCGGTACCTGTTACGGTAAGCAGATCTTCCACAGGAACAGGATATATTGATACTGAGGTGTTTTGTGATGTCTCTTTAATATTGGTCGTGGTCTTTGTATAAGTCACTACCGAAAAATCACTAACGGTTTTGCCAGGAGAAATAGCAATGGCCTTCACTATTGTTGCATTCTCTGCCTTTATAGGATTTAGATATCGTTGTGACTGTTCAGTCGGGATCGATCCGTCAAGTGTATAGTAAATGGCATCATTTTTGTCCGGTGAAGTAATCCATATCTCATCTGATGTATCCACGACGCCTCCAGCCGGAGAGATAACAGGAGGAACGGTTTTGTCGGCCGGCAGTTCACATTCACCATATAAGATACCAACTCCTCCCGTACCAATATACACTCGTCCTGGACGATTACGGTCAGCACTCATTTGTCGCGGATTATTTGATATCTGCATACTTTCGCTATTGATTCTTTCCCAACTGAGACCATTGTCCTGAGACATGTAGACGCCCCAACTTTTATCTAACTTACCATAAACATAAACGATTGGGATATTACCAAACAACGGAGGGCCTACCGATACGCTTTTTGTAGAGCTGAAAGGCCCAACTTTCTTAAAAGTTTTTCCGGAATCTCTTGAATATCTAAGGCCAGATTGTCCTGTACTCAGCCAGATTACACCTTCTTCATATGGCGAAGCAGTCAAATAATAAGCCGGGATTCCCGACTGTCCGGGGAGTGAAGTATTGGTAATTTTAAAATTTGCCCCTCCATCTGTACTCACATAAAACTTACCTGGTAGAACAACATAGAATTTATTTCCGTTGATACGATCCGATACAACAAATCGGTTCCAATTATCCCAGAAATTACTGTTCAGGTTAAAAGCCGGAATTCCCTGCGATTCTTTCATCGGGGTTGCTCCTCCGTCAAGGGTATATTTTAGTGTTTGATTTTGACCGGTAGGAGCAAAAACAAAATTATTGATATTCTTGGAAGAATAAGCCATTTTTCCAGTTGTCGAAATATTTCCTCCTACGGTTTTCCACGTTCTTCCACAATCTTCAGACAATGAAATTCTGAAATTTAACTTTCCCCAATCCAGCGAGCTTACCCTGACAACGTGTTCGGGATGATTCTCACAAAAATCAATCCCGGTGCTCTCCTGATTATCATACCACACGGTCGGATAATCAGTTAGGGAATAATGTGTAAAGCCTCCGTTATCTGCACATCCCTGATATAGAAGCGGCGCATTTGTCGGAGAAACAATATCGAAAATAACCAATTCTTCTACACCCCAGGGAACGCTTTCAAAAACAGGTTTTTCCAAAGAAACATCGTCACTTTTCCAGGGGAGAAACCAGTCTGTAAACCATATTCTATTGGGATAATATGGATCCATTTTCAAGGAAGCTAATGCTGCTGCAAAATGACGATGTTCATACCAAGGGACATTATTTTTAACAATCGAATTCCGGGCTATTTCTTTCCAGATAATTCCAGCGTCTGTTGTCCGGTAAATTCGATTATTAGCTCCTCCGTTTTGCTCAGCAACTATTAGATGATTGGCATTATTAAAATCAACAGCGATGGCATTAATATCATGGGTTGGCGTAAATGTTGACAGTTTTGTGGGAATGCTACCACTTTGGGCCGAATATATTCCTCCGTCAGTTGTAACAAATAATTGTCCTTTGGCATTCACTACAGCCTGCCGCATCTCCATTGAACCATTACCCAGTATTTTTTCAAAAGTAAGCCCTGAGTCGGTTGAACGATACACGTTATATGAATCTACAGCATAAACCGAAGTTGGAGTTTGGGGGTCAAAAACGACACAACGCACACCCATACCATTAGGGTCCGGGACAATGGAGCTTATTTTTTTCCAGGTAACCCCTCCATCGGCAGAACGTATAATCCCCTCTAAACGAGTGCCAACAATAACAACTTTACCTCCATCCAAAGGTTGTACAGCTATAGGTTCACCAATCCACCGGTTATTTTCATTTGCGCGACATATTGTATTATAAATCTGGCGCCAGGTTTTTCCTTGATCATCAGACTTGTACAACCCATGAGGTTCTGGATCATAACTGTTCGAGCCCAATAATGCATACACTTCATTTACATTACCGGGATTCAGCCCTATACCATCACACCCCCACAAACGCAAGTCTTCTGTGGGAATCCAGTTCAATAACTGTTTCCAGGAGGAATGTTCTTCTTCATTTTCTGCAGGCTGGTATTTGTAAATACCTCCAACATCAGTACGTGCATAAATTAGATTTTTCTGAGAAAGGTGAGTGACAATTCCAGTCAGAAAACCACCCCCTCCAATTGGTACGTTGTTCCATGTGAATCCCTGACCATAAATGTTAATTGTGAAAAAAAGAGCAAGTAATAATGTGATACTATTTTTCATTAAAAAGTTATTAAATATTTTATATAATATGGTTTTTCATTTCGTGATTTATACCTCTGATAATAATCCAGTGTTGAATTTTGTTTTCAAAAGTATCTATATCTGTATCAAAAGATGTGTTGTATTGTTTCAAGAAAGTATGTAGAAATGCAAACCTGAAGCCTTAAGTCTCTTTTGGGCTATTTCTATCAGTTTTTTTATATTCCAAATAAAATATTCAACATTTTTCATCATAGCCAGAGATGCTTTTTTAGAATAAACAAGCAACTAATCATGATATATCAACCAGATTCTGTAGGCCGTTAAAAAGTCTGGCTCTTGTCTATTGAAAAAAACGTTTCTCATTATTAATAAAATAGCCTTTTCGGTTTTGCTCCGAAAAGGCTATTTTATTTTAATATCATATTCAAAGATAAGCTTCCTGATAAGACTAAAAAGAAAGCCTTTGGAATTGGTTTATCTTGGTATTTACCGAATTTTCAATATAAAGTGAAACTTTGGTTTTCAAGAAATTATTCAACAACAAATTTCATAGATTTCGATCCTGCCTTAACAATATAAACTCCGGAAGGAATCCGTTCAACATTTGCAATATCGGTTTTGGAACTCAAAATCAAGGAACCAGTAATACTGAAAATATCGAAACCAACACTTGGATTATTTACAACTTTCAACAAACCGTTACCAGTCAGAAGCGCTGTAGCTTTATCTTTGGCTGAGTTCTTTTCTATGCCAGAACTGGTACCATTATCTGTGATATACGTATCATCAAGGCCAAAAGTGGATCCATCTACAACAAAGTTAGCTTCGTCACCTATGATACGAAAATATTCAGTACCCCATTCTCCACCTGTTATAAGACCTTTATTCGCAAAGTCCAATCCCAGATCTACAAACTCAGACATCTCAATAGTTGCTTCGTTCCAACCTTGTTCTGGAAAATTAGCACCATCAAGCGTATAATTGTAAGCCACACCCTCACTGTCATAAAAACGGATTGTGATAGACTTTCCGGCTTCGTTACTAGGCATAACAGCCATGTGAAAAGTCCATGCAGCTGTTACTTCTCTTAAATCAACTGTTGTGGGTTGGTTATCCGGATTTGGATTGAGCGCTTTAACGATGTATATCATAGCACAACACAAATAATGCAGCGAATGTAAACAATAGTAATAATTTTTTTTTCATACGTAAATTTTTAATGATAGCACTTCTGCTATATATTTCTTTTTCAATACATTACATTTATCACTATTTAGTTTGGACAAAATCCAAAAGAGCACTCACCAGTAGATGAATGCAAGGTTATTGGTTCGGCGGTTTTATTTTACAACAGCTAAGAAGTATAAAATTTCATACACGTGCTCTAATGTCACAGTCTTGGCCGCTTAGCTGTTGAGGTCAGTTTCATAGTCGGCTTATATGCTGTCAGAAAACAGCGGTTGCCAGTAAAAATCGACCTTGATAATCTATTGCATTTTTAAGTTGGTCAACCAGCCGCAGCCGCAGCCGCAGCAGCATTCTTTATTAATTGGACGTTATATCCGAGCTGCTCCAGCTCCTTTTTCAGATATGTTTTGCGTTTTTGCTCCTGAGCTTTGATAACATGAATGGCTCCCAATTCACGATACTCTATCCCTTCGCTCAATACATGATAGACAGACTTCAGGAGTGAATGTCCTACGGCTATCAAGGCACGTTTTTTGCCTCGTATTGCTGCCAACTTGTGGTATCTCGCGTTATAGAAAGTATCCTTGGTTCGGGTGGCCGCCCACGCTGCCTCCGTAAGCACGGCTTTTACATGTTTGTTGCCATGGTTGGTGAGTCCGCTTTTTTTTATCGGCACTCTCATTGTTGCCGGGACACATTCCTGCCCAAGAGGCCAGATGCTTTTCTGTGGGAAAAACACTCATGTCCAACCCAATCTCGGCAACAAGGTCTTCCACCGTCTTTTTGCTCAGGCCGGGGATTGCCTTAAGGTTCTCCAACACATTCTCATAAACAGAGAGCGTCTCCTTGACCCTTACATTGAGGCTCTCAATGACCGCCTCGGTAGAAGCGATATCCTGTCGAATCATCTCAAGAAAGTAGATGTGATGCTTATCCATCAAACCTTGGCAGGCCTCGTAAAGATCCTCCTTACTAACTTCAAGCTTCTTGTGGTACACTTCATCAATGTCAGCCATCGTGATATTCTGTCCCTCGCATAACTTATTGATGAGTTTCGTGGCAACTACCCCTTGAGTATTGCGAACCACGCTTGAGAGCTTGATGTTGCAGTCTTCAAGAATACGGATGATACGGTTCTTCTCAGAGGCTATGTTCTGAATCAGCTTCGTGCGATAGCGGGTCAGGTCACGCAACTCGCGTTGCTCCCTGGGTGGTATGTAACTCGGTTTTAACAATCCGGCCAACAGCAACTTGCAGATCCATGCGCTGTCCTGCTTGTCAGTCTTGTGGCCAGGTACATACTTTATATGGCGCGCATTAACGATCCACACCTTGATCGATGTCGGTTCAAGGACATGGTACACCGGCTTCCAATAAATGCCGGTACTTTCCATCGCCACATGAGTGACACCGTTTTCCAATAACCAGTCTTTCAGTTCTGTCAAAGATCGCGTGAAGGTTCCAAACTCTCGGGTTTCCTTCTTAAGGCCTTCGCCACTTATAGTGGCCACCACCACTTTCTGGTGTACGTCAATGCCGCATCCTCTGGATACGACTTGATTGAAGCTTACTTGAGGTTCCATAAATCTTTGGTTTGAAACAAAGATAATAACAGGAACCGGATATTTTCATTCGCTTGGACGTCAAAACGTCATGGGTGTTTCAAAAATATTTGTTTAAATACCTTTTTGAACAATCAGGTGTTTATTTCACATCAATTTTCATTTTATACTTTATATCAGTTGATGACGCACATAAATACAGCTCAAATTCACCTGGCTCTACAATCCATTGTTTGTCTTTTTCACTGTAAAAAGCAAAATCGGAAACAGGAACCTGTAAAGTAACCTCTTTTGTTTCTGATGGCTTCAAATATATCTTATCAAAAGTTTTCAATTCTTTTACAGGTCGCAAGACCGATGATTTTTTATCACCGACGTATAATTGCACAACTTCAGCTCCTGCTACATCTCCGCTGTTTGTAAGATTGAAGGTGAGTTTAACCACATCGCCTTTTGTATACAGTCTTTGACTGACAGTTGGTTTTCCATAATTAAAAGTGGTGTAAGACAGTCCATATCCGAAGGGGTAACGTGATTTTATTTTTTTGGTATCAAACCAGCGGTATCCAACCAAAATATCTTCTTTATATTCAACATTGATACTATCCCCAGGATAAGCCATCTTTCCAAACTGATAAGCTCCGGCATCACTTAGTTTGTATGGAAAAGAGAAAGGTAATTTACCTGACGGATTTACTTTTCCTGTTAAAATCTCCGCAATGGTGTTACCCGCTTCTGAGCCCAAATACCACGCTTGCAGAATAGCAGGGACTTTGTCTGCGAACGGCATCTCAACAGCATTGCCCGAGAGAAGTATGACAATCACTTTTTTATTTAGTTTTTGAAGTTCATCAATCAAGATGTCTTGCCCATAAGGCAAAGCATAGCTCAACCGGTCATTGCCTTCACAATCCTGAAGTTCGTCTTTGTTGAGACCTCCGAAAAAGAAAACCACATCGCTTTTTGATGCAATCTTTGCAGCCTCCAAACGCAGAGAATCACAATATTTTTCCGGGGAAACCCCTGTAGGTACTTTGGAAGAATAACCTTGAGAATAAACCACATTTGATTTTCCACCGAAGATTTTGCGTAAGCCCTCCAGCGGTGAAATTTCATATTTAACTTTCAACGAGGCGCTCCAACCACCAACACACAACGGTCGAACCGCATTTTCTCCGATAACGGCAGCCGATTTTATTTTGGATACATCAAGAGGCAAAATATTGTTATTTTTCAATAGAACAACTCCTTCTTCTCCAATTTTTCGGGCAGCCTGAGCATGCTCATCCGTCGCAAAGCTACCCCATGGACGTTGCCGGTTCATGGACGTCCTGAAAATCAAGCGCAAAATTCGCCGGGCTTTGTCATTTAAAGTAGTAATATCAGCCTCTCCGTTTCTCAAAGCTTTTAGATAGGGATCGGCCAGGTAGAAAGTATTATACCCATGGATAGAGTTGGCACTGAGCCCATCAGTGTAAGAACCCATTTCAATATCCAAACCATTCTTTATAGCTTCTTTTGTATCATGAGTTGCACCCCAGTCACTTACAACAACACCATCAAATCCCCATTCTTTTTTAAGTATATTATTCAGTAATATTTCGTTGTGGCTACAATGTTCACCGTCATATTTATTATATGCTCCCATTATACTCCATGCCCCCCCTGGATAACAGCCGCCTTGAATGCCGGGAGATATATTTCATATAAAGCTCTTTTACTCACTTTTACATTGATATGATTACGCCAGTTTTCCTGGTTATTTAATGCATAATGTTTTACACAGGCAGCTACACCATTCTCTTGTACCCCCTTAACATAAGGCACAACCATGCGAGAAGACAAAAGCGGATCTTCTCCCATATATTCATAATTACGGCCATTCAGAGGTGTGCGATAGATATTTACACCCGGCCCCAGAAGCATCGACTTTTGACGGTAACGGGCTTCTTCACCAATCGATTGTCCATAAAGGAGAGCCATTTGAGGATTGAACGTGGCAGCCAGACAAGTAAGTGCAGGAAATGCTGTACAGGAATCATTGGTCGAATGAGCTGGATCCCAATTATCCCATTGGATTTCTTCACGAACGCCATGAGGGCCATCGCTCATATTGATTTCAGGTATACCCAGCCGAGCGACACCTTTGCTGGAAAATTTAGATTGCGCATGGCATAAAGCAACTTTTTCTTCCAGTGTCATGCGTGAGAGGGCATCTTCGACTCGTTCTTCCAGTGATCTCGATTCATCAAGATATGTCGGCACCTGTGCAGACAGGCAAGTCGAGCCCATACCCATAAAAACAATAATAATCAGACACTTAACTTGATTCAGCATAGTTCGTATAAATAATAGGTTTGAATATTGGACATTTGTTTACTAATTATTCCTGGTTAATCCGTTCCAATCATCGGTACGGAATGGTGATGCCGGCAAACCTGATTTGTTGTATAAATTACAAATCGGATTATTTGCCCAACCGTAACGGACTGCTACCGGATCTTTTACCCGAGAACTATAAACGATGATTTCATTTCCATCAATAACAGCATCTGCCCAATAAAACTTATGGTCAAGGCCGGCAATAGCAAAGCCTTTTATCCGATCATTTTGTGGAGTCTCCAATCCAGTTCCGGCATGTTTAAATCTGATGCGAATGGAATCTCCTTCCAATTGATACGATTCATAAAGAGGACCAGAATATTCAATCGGATCGTTGTATGTTTTATGCATAGCAATCAGAGCCAATCTACGCCCTACTTCTTGTTTATTTTTAGGATGTATATCCTCCGCATTACCAATGTCAATAGTGACAGCAAGTCCTGTATTTTCCAAACTCAATGTTTTCAACTGTGCTTCCCGTAGTTCCGCCCAATCTGATTCTTCAGGTTCATTCTTTATATTCATAAAATTGGCTATTTGGACAATATAAAATGGAAAATCGCTGTCCCAGCGTTCCCTCCAATCTCTGATCATCAGTGGAAGCAGCTCCCTGTACTGGTATGACCGCCATGTATTTGCCTCACCTTGATACCAGATAGCCCCCCTTATTTTGAATGGAATCAGTGGATTTATCATAGCATTAAATAAAACGGTCGGGCGGAACGGATCGTCTACTTTCTGAGGAAGAGCAGGCAATTCTTTGTTGTTCAGTCCGATGCAATATTTCCACTCGCCTGACAAAGGAATAGATGTATTGTCGGAAGCCACCAGTTTCATATCATCAGCTTTCCCGCAGAAGCCACCATCTCCTCCAAAATCATGTATCCGCACAGTAATTGTATTTGCTCCTGCTTTAACCAATTTAGCCGGTATTACATACGTACGGAAATTCCCATAATAACCTTTCCCAATTTCTGTACCGTTAAAGTATGTGATATCGTTGTCGTCTATGTTATCCAAATTCAGTTTCAGATTTTTATTCTTCCAAGAAACGGGAATGTCAATAGTCTTTCGAAACCAGACTATGCCGTCAAAATCCTTCAAACCTTGTTTTTCAATAATACCGGGAACATTCATTTTTTTCCAATGTCTGTCATCATATTTGAGTTTCATCCATTTATTGAAACCACGGTCCATCGATATTGATTTTTCATCCCATTTCTGTTTCTCAACTTTATAGTCAACCTTCAGCATAGAATCTTCTCCAGCCATTTTTTCTACCTGATTAACCGCTTGGGTAAAAGCAGGCATCGTCCTGATTGCCACGGCACTTGTCCATGATTCGGCGGCCGTACCACCCCATGAAGTGTGAATCAGTCCAATCGGAATATGGTATTTATCATATAAATTTTTTGCAAAGAAATATGCTGTTGCTGAAAATCCTGGAATGGTTTGAGGAGAGCACAATCTCCAGCCTTGAGACTGACAATCAGACTGAGGAGTCAGACTGGCTATTTTATCAACCTGAAATAGTCGAATCTCCGGATAATTTGCCGCTGCAATTTCCTGCTCAAAATTCATTATTTTACCCCAACCCAATAATGGCATTTCCATATTCGACTGACCTGAGCATAACCATACTTCACCAATCATTATACTGTCAAGCTTTAGGGCCTCTCCGTCAGTGACCACCATACTATACGGTCCGCCATATGCAGGAGTTACGATCTTCATTTTCCATACTCCTCTATTATCGGATATTGTTTTGTATTCTTTATTATTCCACGAAGTCTTAACTTTTATCTCTTTCCCGGCAGAGGCTTCTCCCCATATAGGCACATTGCTGTTTTGCTGCAAAACCATCTTACTACCTAATATAGCCGGAAGTTTTATTTTCGACATCGCTGTAGAAGGGATAAGAATTAAAAGACAAAATACGATTAACTCCCTAAAAAACCTTTTCATAAAAATATATTTATTGATAATTTTCAAATACTAAATGCCAACTATATCATGAACATGTATAACATCATGCATTAGCATTTCATTCACTATAATTTTCTCAGACCTTTTGCTCCGGTTTTACCGGTTTCTATAATACTGATGGCAAAACCTCCGCCTGGTGCACAGCATTGAGTTATCTTTGATTTGTTTGTCACTAAAAACTTTTGAATTACATAAGCCTGAGGATTATTTTTATAGTGGGCATCTTTGGCATCTCCATAAATAGTTGCGATATAAAACTTTTCAGGCTCCAGAAAATCAAATGCAATTTTTGAAGTGTATCCGTTTTCGTCACAAACACACCCAATAAACCAATTATTTGTTCCTTTTGCTTTACGTGCAATCGAAATATAATCCCCCGGTTCTGCTGCCAATATCTTTGTATCATCCCAATCTACAGCTACATCCTTGATGAACTGAAATGCATCCAAATGCCGGTTATAAGTTTCGGGAAAATCGGCAGCCATTTGCAAAGGACTATACATGGTTACATACAATGCCAGTTGGTTGGCAAGTGTTGTATTTATTCTCGATTTATTATTGGGATTGATTTTACTCATGTCCATCTGAAAAATACCTGGAGTATAGTCCATTGGACCGCCCATTAGGCGGGTAAACGGCAGTATGGTTGTGTGATCGGGATTACAGCCTTCAAAAGCCTGAAACTCTGTACCTCGAGCTGATTCCTGAGCTAATAAATTGGGGTAAGTACGATGTAACCCTGTCGGATGAACGGATTCATGTGCATCAATAGTTATCTGATATTCGGCTGCTTTCTGAATGGCATACAAGTAATGGTTTACCATCCACTGTCCATAATGATATTCACCACGGGGAATGATGTATCCCACATATCCACTTTTAACAGAATGATAGTTATTATCAACCATAAACTGATATGCTTTGTCCATGTGTCGCTCGTAATTACGGACGGAGCTGGATGTTTCATGATGCATGATCATCTTTACGCCTTTACTTTTAGCGTAATCCCGAATTTCAGGCAAATTAAAATCGGGATATGGAGTAACAAAATCAAATACAAATTCTTTAGATTTGTCGTGCCAGTCTTCCCAACCGGTATTCCAACCCTCAACCAAAACAGCATCAATACCGTGCAATGCAGCAAAATCGATATATTCCTTAACATGTGATGTAGTTGCACTATGCCTGCCGCTGGGATTCAATTTTGAATAATCAATGGCATCGAGTTGAACACTGGGGAGATCGGTATAAGCCCACGAACTCTTTCCGGTAATCATTTCCCACCAAACGCCCATAAATTTCATAGGTTTAATCCAGGATGGGTCTTTTATTTTACAGGCTTCATTCAAATTCAGAATCAATTTTGAAGCAAGAATGTCACGGGCATCATCACTGACAACGATAGTACGCCAAGGTGTTTTACACGGAGACTGCATATATCCTTTATTTCCAATCGCATCAGGAGTAAGATGTGTCGTAAGAACAAAATTTTTATCATTTAAAACGAGAGACATTGCAGCGTAATTGATCAATGCTGCTTCGTGAATGTTGATATAGAGACCATTGTCACTTTTCATCATGAGTGGAGTTTGGACTCCGGCATCGGAAAAAGTTGTATGAGCACCATTGTAAACGCTGGCTTGCTTAAACAAGCCTCTTATTTCAGAGAGCTTTGAAGTAACTGTACTGTACTCTTCAGTGTCATAATCTCCAGGTAACCAGAAAGCCTTGTGATCTCCGGCAAGTGCAAATTGGGTTCTTTCTTCTTTGATTACAAAGTAAATCAGGTTATTCTGTTCTGGAAATTCATAACGAAACCCCAAGCCGTCATTAAATAGTCGAAAACGCACAATCACCTGCCGGTTTGTTTCTTTTTGATTCAGCGTAAGTGACAGTTCATTATAGTGGTTTTGAATTTGTTTCATTTCACCCCAAACAGGTTTCCACGTTTCATCAAAAGCAGAAACTTTTGAATCTACAATCTCGAAGCCACTTAATAAAGATTTTGAATCATTTACCAACTCAAAACCGAGTTTACTTGGTTTTAAAACTATTTTGTCCTTATACGTCAGACTATAAATTGGAGAACCATCATTTGTAAGTGAAAAATCCAGTTTCAGATTATTATTTGGTGAGCTGAGACTCTGTGCAACGGTAAAGACAGCTATTGCACAAAAGCAAAGCACGCAGGTAAGTTTTTTCATTTTTAATATAATAGGCATTAAAATATTCAGAATCATGATTCAAATGCAAAAGAGTGGCCTCATTATCAGTCTGATTTTCAATGATTCACCTTTCATATAGTCAAGATAGGTCGGTCTAATTCAACTTTGGTGGATTATCCAGAATATAGCCGATATCTATCATATATATCTGTCTTCCAATCCCTTCATGTGTTGAATCGAATGAAATGGATCTTCCATCCGGACTGAAACGAGGATGTAGATCAACTCTGAATATACCGGGATCAAGATTTGAATATACTCCGTTCATTCTGAACTCAAATTTACCAACCGCCACAAACTTCTTAGTCGGAATGTGGTACATATAGATGTATTCGTAACCATTTAATTCATAGGAATCATCATCTGTACTATACGTATCCGTTAAAATCCACTCACCACCTGGATGATATATATCATGTCCGTTTGGAGCTTCCCAAAGAATTTCTTTGGGTTTACCGGATCCATCATCTTTAAAAATTACATAAGAACGAACCGGTTTTCCGCCTCTGGCAGGTATAACTTTTACATTATCCATGATGGTTTCATCATCTATCCAATAATGGTGACTCGGCTCCTCATATAAATAACGAATATCTTTTCCGTCAGGTGTCATTGAAAAACCGGTGGTACGCGTAATGGTATCACCAGAAGGTTTTATCCTCACATCTTTAACAAAAGCAATAAAGCGAGACCCGGAGACATTGAAACCCTCCCTGAAAATATAAAGCCGACCACCGATTGTGTCTTTTGGAAGGCCATCAGGATAAAGGAGATGAGCCATTTGACGAACAGATACAATTTTTTTTGATTTACCACTCTGCAGGTCCATTTTCCAAATACCAGTTTCCTCAGGTGCCCATTGAGTTTTGTATTTATCTTCAATTCCTACAAAATTAGTACCTCCGTGCTCCATTCGCTCGAAATCATGGGTTAGTGCGGTTAAACCATCAGGAGACACCGTATATATCGGACGGGGCAAAGTTCGGATTTGCTTGGTGTGCGTATTATAAATACGGCTGACAAAACTTTTGCCATCATCTGAACGGTCATCCCATATTAATTCTTCAGAAGAGCCGGGAATCCACTCCAATCGGCAACCTTGTTGCCAGTTCCAAGCAGTAGTTTGCCCGACTTTAGTCCATTTATTGTTGTCCTTAAGATCAATAATACCTATTTCTCCCCTATCTGTAGGGCGAACCTCACGACCTTCTATTGATATCCTCATTCCCGACATATACCTTCCACTTGGATCAAATTGCAACAAATCCAATGGTGCGCAATGATAAAAGAAAAAGCCGTGATAGGTTGGCTTTTCCTTGGTTCCTCCTTCTGTTATCCGCTTAACCTTAGCATATTTTGAATCTTTTGCTTTAATGAGATCGCCAAAGCTTGAATAAGTGGAATATTCAAGTTTCAAGGTTTCAGCTTTACCCGTGGATGGTACTAAATTCATCAAGCCGATCATCGGAACAATGATTGTTAATAAAGAAAATTTTATATACATTTTTTTCATTTGCTTGTATTCTGGTATATGATTATTTCTATAGATATGACATTCCTGTCAATTTTGCAGCTGACTTAATATGATACAGCGTACACTTCAGTCTTCAATGTCAATTTATCTTTTTCTATTGTACTGCATTGAATTTTCAATGGGATTTTCGGGTCTAGTAAAGTGTTTTGAATCTCACCTGCCGCCCATGACAAACCACTCCAAATCATTTTATCATATTGAATGCGCACAGGTATTTCTTTCTCGCCCTGAGTTACTATTATTTTGAAATACTCGTTCATTTTTGTACCGTTTGGAGGCGCTCCACCCCAGGAGCGGACAGGTAACATATTTGATCCGAACTGCTGAAAAAGAATCCGGATATCTTTTCCATTGACTGGATTAACAAAACCTTCAACAGTGTTTTTGAATGTTTCTTTAAACTGTACATCAAGATGCTCTATTGATAATGGTATATTGATGGTTTCATCAACTCCCAGGCTATATTTTTCGTTGGCATATTCTGCAAAGCCCACAACCACCAGTTGTTCGGCACCCAATGTCAAAGTGGAACCTTCCATAAATGGTTTAAAACCTCCGTCTGTATATATGATATGAGACACACCCGCGGCTGGCAAATCAATTTTTGTGATGGATTGTGATGGATTCACCACTGTACATAAAGTTCCATTCTCGCCTGCGGCCATAAATCCATAAGGTTGAGTTTCACCAGGAATTCCACCAAAAGTACTGGCATTACCATATTGCTGAAGTTTACTAAATAAATTCTGCGTCTTTGCAAACCATTCGACATCTTCCTGTGTAAACAACTCCAGGTTACCGTGATATACATTAACCCACCCACCACGGGCTAATTCCAGTATTTGCATACCTTTCCATGCATTCTTTGCTCTCTTGTAGCAGGTGCCTGTAACACCCACCATAAAACCGCAATTGTCAATACGATGCAAGGGTATTCCATTCATTTCATACTGGCGAACCATATGATCAGAATAAATATCCTGAGATCGCCAGATATTCATGGCAGGAACATCCGAAAATCTGGGATCGCCGCAATATAAGGTATCAAAGACTTCCAGCCAGCGACCGTCGACTGTTTTTCTGAAAGGCGTAAAGGTATCACTCCTATCTCCACCAAATCCATTATATCCTATAATCAGTACATCAGGATTCTTCGTCCTGAAATTTTTAAGGACGTCAATGAATGCTCGGATGTTCATTTCTTCGATTTCTGTTTTCAGATATTCTTTCGAAGTTTCTTCACTTGCAGCATCAAAGCGGGCAAAATCGAATTTAAATGCCTTAACGCCTTTATCCGCCCATATTTGCAACGTTTCAGACAAATGCTTTAAATAGCCGCCCCGGAATAAACACATCGCCTTAGGATCCGATGAAACGGAGTCTTTCCATTCGGGTATCACATCCAGAAAGAATCCATCTTTAGAAACAATACGATCATTGGTTGAAAACCACATTCCAGGTTTAATATCATTTTCTTTGCATGCCGTTAGCCATTTATCAGGCCCATTGGGCCAACGCTGTTTATGCCAGGTACGATACCCTCCTTCCTTGTCAAACCAAAAAGCATCCATTACATAATAATCTACCTGAACTCCCTTTTTCTTTAACCGGATCAATTCATCCAATTCCTTCATCGCAAGTTCTTCGGTCAAAGGAATATGATCAGATAATTCATCATATGCAGACCAATTATTATAAATCGTAATCGGTTTCCGTGGGCCTGCTACCGCCAGTTTTGAAGCCTTCTCTGAAGCTGGTAAGAATGGTTCTGTAGCCGCAAGTATTTTGGATAGTGGCGAAACGACCAGTCCTATACTAAATATGTTCTTAATGAATATACGTCTTTTCATTTTTGCTGAAAGTTAGAATCAAAAAAAAACATGTACACTTTTACGATCTGATACTATTCATTTATTAGAAAATGAGAGCCTTTTCCAAAGGTGTATTTTCATTATCCAAAAATAACGTATTATCTTTGAGATAATGTTTGGTATAATTCCTAAATTGTATGTTCATATTCAATGTCGACATTAGACTCTACCAAAAACCGCTATATTTTAGTATTCAAATATTACAGCTGAAATTGCAGCATAAACGCACGGAACGCCTATCTACAGGCTTTTTGCAAAACTGTTTCTGATTGAGTATCATCATAAAGTATAGTCTTTATATTTATCCAGTACACCAATATCCAAGAAAAAGATTAATATTGTCCTTTGCAATAAAAACTATATTTTTGTGCAGAAATGGATCTATTCCTTAAATGAAATCTGATGTTTATCATTTGCAATAATTAACATTTAGCATTTAGCCTATTAAATTGATAATGAAAATATTGCCTCAACCGATTGTACTATGAAAAAACTACTTATACTTATATGTATTCTGATAACATCAACTTTAGATATTGCCGCACAACAATTCAACATACAACATTATACCGTAAAGGAAGGACTGTCTGACAATTTTGTCAATAATATTTTTCAGGATAGTTTCGGATATTTATGGATTTCTACGTCATACGGACTAGACCGTTACGATGGATATTCTTTTAAACATTATTTTTATAATTCCTCCAGGACACAATCTTTGTGCTCTAACTTTATCAATCATGTTCAGGAGGACAAAGAACATAATATGTGGATATCTACTGATGCTGGCGTTTCTTGCTTTAATTATTCTAAACAGACAATAGAAACAATAAAATTTACAGAAAAAAAGTATTATTTTGTGTCAAAGACCTTGATTCACAACAATCTTTTGTATGCAGCAACAGACAATGGAATTGTTATCTATAACAATAAAACCAAGAAAAGTTTTTTATTGGATATGGGAAACCTAACACATGAAAGTTTTCATGATATTGCCATAGATAAGCACGGAAGACTTTGGTTCACACGCAGAGAATACGCTTATTGTTATAATTTAAAAAATAAAAAAATAAAAAGTTATAAAACGGAAAAAAGCCTTCATTATCTCAATGATGAACTTTGGTTGAAAATTTCAGTCGGAGAAGATGGTACCTTGTGGTTGGCTACAGCAAATGGCTTATTGGAGTACAATGAAGCAAGAGACCATTTCAATAAAATTGTTGATACCGAAGGTAATATTTCCATAGCAACAAAAGGCACTGTCATTTGGATTGCAAACTGGGAATCGGGTCTTATCCGATACGACCGGAAGACGAAGGTCAAAGAATATATATCACAGTCTACCGCAGCAAAAGATAATTCGGGTTTTAGCCCTCTAGTATGTGTATATATTGATAAGGACAATATTCTTTGGGCAGGTGGAGGTCGAGGAATTATGAAATTTACTTCCAAAAGTGAATCCATTAAATATTATGATATTGGTGACAAATCCGTAAACGCCCCTCTATTACCTGCGTTTCAGGTTAGGGCAGTTTTGGTGGATTCTCACAATGATTTGTGGGTGGGAGCAGAAGATGGTATAAGGAAAATAGACCAAAAGACAAAGAGCATAGAAATCTATAAAAGTGTTTCCGGTATTCCTCAGGAAAAATTAAATAATCAGGTACTATCTTTATGTGAGGACAATAAAGGTACGATGTGGGTCGGTACGATATCGGGTCTTAATATTTTAAATCGTAAAGAAAAAACTTTCAATTATTTCTCCAAGGCACCAAAAGACATTTTTTTGATAAGTAATCAGATATGGAATATTCAAAAAGACAAATCTGGTTTATTTTGGATTGGGACCCGTTTAGGTTTGTTTCATTTTAATCCTGAAACGAGGCTTTTCTCTTCTTTTTTCTCAAGTGCAAATAATCCGAACACCATTAATGACAGCCGTGTCATGTCCGTTTTACCGACAAAAAATGCAGTGTATGTCGGAACAAAAAACGGGTTTTGTAGTATTACGGGACAGAATCTGATAAAAAGATATACTTATCAATCTGACAATAAGTTTTCTATTGCCTCCAATTCCGTAAACTATTTGTTTCAGGATAAAAAGAATCGCATTTGGGTATTGAGCGATCAGGGACTTCAACGATTTCTCCCAGATGAAGAAAAGTTTGTTACAGTAAATGCGCTTGAAGGAAATCGTTTATTGACAGGGACTGAAGATAACAAAGGAAGGTTATGGATACTATCCAACAATAATATCTTTATTTTTGACCCTGTAAAAAACGACCTTAAATTGCTGACTGATGTTACAGAAGCTGAAAACAGCTACACCTATGCTGCTCCATTCAAAACTAAAGATGGGAAATTATTTTTTGGAAAAACAGACGGAGTATGTTTCATCAATCCTGATAAAATGTTCTTTAATAATAAGATTCCAGACGTAAATTTGTGTTCATTCAATCTATTTGCAAAGGAATTAATCCCGGGAGAAAAAAATTCACCTTTAAAAAGTGGTATTAACCAAATAAAGGAGTTGAGGTTGAGTTATAAGCAGAATTTTTTCAGTATAGATTATGTTGCAGTTAGTTTTAATACCTCTCTTCGGCTACATTATGCTTATATCCTGGAAGGTTTTGACAATAAGTGGATTAATGCCGGTGAAAGGCGTACAGCATATTATACCAAAATGCCTCCAGGCAAATATATATTCAGGGTAAAAGCACTGGATAGCATGGGACAACCCGAAGGATCAGAAAAGTCATTCCGGATTATCATTACGCCACCATTTTACAATACCATTTATGCGTATTTTGTTTATGCAATCCTTGTTGTGCTCATGCTCTATTTTTTCCGGAGGTACACTATTATCCAGGTAATTGAAAAGAGTAAGCTGGAGAGAAGTCTGATGGAGCAGAAAAAAGAACATGAATTATATAATTCAAAAGTTCAGTTTTTCATGAACATTTCCCATGAATTCAGGACACCGCTCACTTTAATACTCGATCCTGTACAGCATTTGTTGGATATTGAAGGGTCTCAGCAAAAAAGCAAATATCTGTTATCCATATCCAAAAATACGAAACGGTTATTGCTCCTGGTCAACCAGTTGCTTGAATTCCGAAAAGTAGAAACTGGAACATTACAGCTCAGAGTTTCAGAGAATAATATTATAGCTTGTATTTCGGAAATCATACATACTTTTGATGATTTAGCATTGCATAAGCAGATTACCATAAAGCTTAAAACGGAACTGGAAAGTTGTAATGTCTGGTTCGATCTTGATATGTTCGAACGAATTATGTTTAATTTACTGTCAAATGCTTTTAAATATACTCCCCCAGAAGGAAACATCACCATATCTGTTGCAATAGGAACAGAAAATATAACTGAAATAAAAAGAGAATGGTGGCTTCTCAAAAAGAAAGAAATTAACAAGCGAAAAATTGTTCGTGTATCAATTGAAGATACCGGCATAGGAATTCCGCAGGATAAACTGGAAATGGTTTTCGAACGTTATTATCAGGTGCCTTCTACCGTCAAGACTGAAGGTACAGGTATAGGACTATCATTAGTCAAAAATCTTGTTTTATTGCATCAGGGAACAATTGCTGCAACCAGTGAAGAAGGGAAAGGAACCTGTTTTACGTTTACGCTTCCTCTAGGTAGAGCGCATATATCGGATGCTCAGATTGTCGATTATCCGATGAATGAATATGTGGTTCAAATGAATCCGGATGATATGTTCTTTTCTGACCCCGACAGAACATTTATAGAAAGTGATTTTATAGATTTGCCTTCGATGTCAAATAAACCTGTTGTTCTAGTTGTAGAAGACAACAAGGAAATTATTATGTACATAAAGAACTGCCTACAGCTGACCTATGAAGTTATTATGGCTAACAATGGGCAAAATGGACTGGAAAAAGCCATCAAGACAATGCCAAATATTATTTTTTGTGATATAAATATGCCTGTTATGAATGGCATTGAATTAACAAAAAGGCTCAAGAAAAATGAATTGACAAACCATATTCCGGTTATTCTATTGACAGCAAATACATCCGAAGAGTCACAATTGGAGGCATTTTCGTGCGGGGCAGATGATTATATAACAAAACCGTTTAATATAAAACTTCTCGAAGCAAAAATGTTTAATATTCTGAATCACGAAAAGGAGATCAGAAAAAAATTCAGACAGCAGGCAATCTACGAAAAAGTTGTAGGTGATAACAGCATTCATTCCGATGATGCTTTTCTAACCGCATTGAATAAATTCTTAGGCGATAATATAACAAACCCGGAGCTTGATGTTGACTTAATAGCTAGGGGTCTGTTTATCAGCCGGTCTCAATTATATAGAAAAGTTACAGCGTTAAGTGATTTCTCTGTTAAAGAATACGTGAAATTGTACCGTCTCAAAATGGCCGAATCTTTATTAAGTCAAAAAGATATGAGAATATCGGAAGTAATGGATAACGTTGGGTTTAATAACAGGTCTTATTTTATAGCCAGCTTTAAGAAAGTTTATATTATGACGCCTTCCGAATATAAAAACTCTAAAACCAGGAACCAGGAATAATATACATTATTGCCTGGTTTCTAAAAATTCACTCCTGAAAAAGGAGGTATGGATTGTGCACAACTTTATTTATGCCGCACATAATTAATATTAGTATGGAACATAGATAACCTCTGCAGCATTCAGCGTTTTTTTAAGCCAGACCCGATACCTTACCTCCCGATTCCATGTATTTCCAGCAGAAGCAAAATCACAGAAATGAATTTGTTTTGGCTGCCTGAAATCGCCTTCCAAATCTGTACCTAAAACCAATGGTGCGGTAAATGACATCCAAATATTTTCAGGTTTATCATCGGTTGGTTTAAGTTCCACATCATTGTTTTTATTTTCTATTACTGCGGTCTCATCTACAAATCCATCAATAAAACGGGAGTCACGTGCAAGCAGAATCGGACCTCGCATCATAGCCTGATAGCCATTTAATTCAATCAATCTGGCTCTCATATCCAGTTTTAGAATTATCTGATCGCCTTTTTTCCATTCACGGGTTATTCTCTGATAACTGCCCGGCTTTACATTTTCAATCGGAATTCCATTCACAGATATGGAAGTTTGAGCACTCCATGCCGGAATTCGCAGGGAAATAGTAAACCGTTCCTTTTTCTCAGGTTGAATATTTAATTGAACGTCATCCGTTTTAGGATAATCGGTTTTCTGCGAAATGATCACTTTATTTTTAAGATTTAATTGTACTGCTGACGAAGACTGGCTATAAAGATTTATTAGAATTTCATTATCAGAACTCATTATCGCCAATTTAGGTAGCATAACGAAGGCTCTGGGTCCATTGGCATTACAGCAATTGATTTGCATTCCGCATTGTTTTTCTCCTTCCTGACGAAATCCTTCAAGTGGCGAATACTTTGCAATCTGAGATCCATCAAGTTTCATTGAAGCCATTAAAGCATTATACATAGATTTTTCTATCTGATCAACGTATGTTGGATTTGACGTCAAGCAAAGCAGGTTGTAGCAAAGTTTCATCCATGTAAAAGTCACACAAGTCTCCATTGTATGATACGTTGGTTCGGTTTGTCTCTGACCTCCATGGTAGAAACATTCGAAAGCGCTTCCTGAACCTGCAACATTTATTTCGGTGTCTATTATATTCTGAACGGACATTTCAGCTGACTTTAAATAAGTGGGATCACCTGTAATTCGGTAAAGTTGAAGCAAGCCATCGTAACATGACATCATTTCATAGGCTTTACCACCATTTTCCCAAGACCACCAATTCTGAGGTTTTGGAAAACGATCTGCAACGGCTATACCATCAATCGCTTTGCTGATTAAACGAACACCATCCTTCGTTTCCCATTGATTAACGATATATTTAGCAAAATCCAGGTATTTTTTTTCTCCGGTATATGTAAACAACAAGACCATTGGTTCCAAAATAGAACTGCTGGGCATACCACGAAATCCACCCATTTTTAAAATGTCAGCCTTACAGGGGCCTACTTGCGTAAGCAAATGATTAGCGAGTTTTTTTGAAGCTTCCAATGATTTTTTATCACCCGAAATATCATAGTAGGCAAGCAATCCAAGAAGGGTATATTTACGCCCCCAGATATCCCAACCCTGTAACTGAAAATCAGGGGAGTAATTTCCTATATACCCGTCGGAGGTTTGAGTAGCCAATAAACCAGCTACAGCATCACGGATAATAGTTCTCAGCTCGGGATCACGATTATATTTGTAAGCATCAATTGCTGAAAGAATCCATTTTCCCCAAAATTCTGTTTGCCATAATTTATCTTCGTTGCGACTCTTAAACTGTTCAATTAGTTCATGCACATCTTGCTTTTTTATGCGTTGACTTATACACAAGTCAATTTTTTGCCCCAGATAACCTTCTAAATGTGTTGCATCCGAAGGAAATTCTTTCAGCTTTTCCTGAATAGTCGGCACAACAACTGGATTTTTTTTTGCTTGTAATAAATTTGAAAAGTTAAATATCAGACATAAAATTAGAATGGCAGCAAATTTCAACTTAAAACTATTTTGATGCATTGAGTATATAAATTTAATGGTTTTATTAATTTATTTCGAAATAAGGCTAAAACCTTTCCAGATAAAAAGAAATCGTAAAGTTTATTGCCCTTGACAACGTATATCTTCCAACTCCACCGTTGCTTGTTCCCACTGCTGCATACTATCATCCAGTTCTTTTTTTACTTTGGCATGAATCTGATGCAAAGCCAGATTGGTGGGACCTTCCGGAGTCATCAGCTTTTCTTCCGTCTGGGCCACTTGCTTTTCAAGGCTCTCAATTTGAGACTCTAACCTTTCCACCAGTTTTTCAAGACGTTTCACCAGTTTATTGAATTCTTTTCGGGCTTCGTATGAAAGTTTGTTGTCTGTCGGTGCTTTGTCTATATTTTCCTGCTTGGAAACCAACGTTTGTTTTTCGAGATCCTGCATGTTATCCACTTTTTTCTTATCAAGAAAATATTGAATGCCACCCAAATGTTCCACCACTTTACCACCGCTAAATTCAAAGATCTTTTCGCACAGTCCATCTAAAAATTCACGGTCGTGTGATACAACGATCACCGTGCCGTCAAATTCCTTGATGGCTTTTTTAAGTACATCTTTTGTACGAAAGTCCAGGTGATTGGTCGGTTCATCCAGAACCAGCAAATTCACAGGTTCCAACAACAATCGAATCATAGCCAGACGACTGCGTTCTCCTCCGGAAAGCACTTTCACTTTTTTATCGGAAGCCTCACCACCGAACATAAAGGCACCCAGAATATCTCTGATTCTAGTACGTATATCTCCAACCGCTACCTGATCGACTGTTTCAAAAACAGTCAGATTTTCATCCAACAGGCTAGCCTGATTTTGGGCAAAATAGCCAATTTTTACATTATGGCCCAATTTTAAATTTCCGGTAAAGGGGATTTCGCCCAGAATACATTTCACCAACGTGGATTTTCCTTCACCGTTTTTCCCGACAAAAGCGACTTTATCACCTCGGTTTAAAGTAAGATTAACCTCCTTAAAAACAGTTTGCGCACCATAATCCTTACGCAAGTCTTCCATAATTACCGGGTAATTGCCGGATCTGGGTGCAGGAGGAAACTTCAAACTCAGGGAAGAATTGTCTTCTTCGTCCACTTCCAGGCGTACTACTTTATTAAGCTGCTTGATTCGTGACTGAACCTGTACCGCTTTGGTCGCTTTAGAACGAAAACGATCAATAAATTCTTCGGTATCCTGAATCATTTTCTGCTGGTTCTCGTAGGCACGTTGCTGTTGCTCACGGTGTTCCTTGCGCAATTCGAGATATTGGTAATAGGAAACTTTGTAATCGTATATTTTTCCGAGGGAAATCTCTATGGTTCTTGTGGTGACGGCATTGATGAATGCACGGTCATGGGAAACCAGTATCACCGCATTGGCATGACTGGCTAAAAAGTTTTCGAGCCACTGAATGGATTCGATATCGAGGTGATTGGTAGGTTCATCGAGTAACAGTACATCGGGACGTTGCAACAGCAGCTTTGCCAGTTCGATACGCATACGCCAGCCACCGCTGAATTCAGTGGTCAAACGATCGAAATCAGATCGCAGGAAACCAAGACCAAACAGCGTCTTTTCGACATTTGCCTTGTAGTTGTTCACATCCGACATGGCCAGACGTTCACTTTTATGCATTAAATCGTCGATTAATTTCTGATAGCCTTCCGATTGATAGTCTTCTCTTTCGGCCAAATCAATATTAATTTGCTCAATTTCAGCCTGAAGGTCAAAAATGGCTTTAAAAGCAAATTCAGCTTCTTCCAAAACGGTACGGCCATCTTCATGAATCATGTGCTGAGGCAAATAACCTATCGTGACATCTTTGGGCACAGAGACCCTTCCACGTGTAGGTTGCTGAATGCCTGCAAATATTTTCAACATGGTGGACTTTCCGGCACCATTTTTTCCAACCAGCGCTACGCGGTCTTTATCATTCAAAACAAAAGACACACCATCAAAAAGCGTAAACCCACTAAACTCTACCGTAAGACCATCTACAGAAACCATCCCTATTGTTCAAAATTTATAAATCGAATGCAAAGATACGAAATTCAGAGCAAAGGGAACAGGCTTATTTTCAGACTATCCATCCGATAACCTCCGGTAGTAATTGATCTACCTATTTCTTTCCCAGTTTACTGCAAAATTCAACGATACGCCCAATATCAGAAGGTTTTGTAAAATCAATATTTTGTGCTTTTGCAAAATTCTCAATTTCCAACTCGTTTCCTTTGTAAAATTTACCGAGTGTCTTGGCTGAATTAAAACTTCTGAATCTGTTTTTAACTTTCAGAAAATAAAGGTTATCCGACTTAACATCGTATTGCATATCCATTCTGAGGTTGGCATAATTACCGGTTCCCTGGCCATTCAGATAACCCACGTTAGCCAAACCACCCGATAAGGCTGACGCTCCGGTATAAGATTCATTGTCAACCTCTCTACCCTCTAAAACTTGTTTTAGCCTCCATTGGATATAGTAGATGGCATCTCCAACCAGAATTTCTTCATAGAAGGCTCCAGTACCTGAATAGACAAAAAAACGTTCGCCAATTTTAATGACTTTGATGGCTGAAGGATCAGCAAGCGTCATGACAGTACTATCCTGATTCTTAAAAATCATTTCATTTTTGAAACAACTGTAATTGAGAGGTGCAGCCACAACCGAACCATTATTGAAAACAACAGTCCCTAGCTTAAAATCAGGGAAAACGAAACCATTGCTCAAAAAAAACTCCTGACCAAAAAGGGTAATAGGAAGTAGTAACAAAAACAAAAGAGTAGACAATCTAACTAGTTTCATGATTTATTAGATTAAAGTTTAATACTGATGATCTTATCTAAATCTGACATCATACATTCAGGTTAAGCAAAAACGATTTCGCAAATTTAATAATTTAAGTTAATATTCATGTATCAATAATAAACTAAAACTCTAAACATACACCTTTTTTCATTATGAATTCCTGGATCGTATCATAAACCCTTTGTTTTATTTCTTCCGGTGTCGGATTTAACTCTTCGGCAGTGAAACAACCATTTTCTACGTCTATCCTTTCGTAAACCATCAGATATAAATTGAAAATTAGTTCCAGACTTAACCGGTACCTGGGTTCCAGAAAAGGTCTTATTTTCTGAATCACTTTATACGTTTTCAGTCGGTACTCATCGGCAACCACGCAATATTCCCTGATCAGATTGCGGAAACCATCCTTGATGACTCCCCCATGTGCTATTTCGTTCAGCTGCTTGCGATCCAAACCGTTTTTCTCAACCAGATCATCAGCCAGGTAGTTCAGGTTATTAAACTGATCCTTCTGAAAATCACGAATGATATGTACCAGGTAACTAAAGATGGCGCAGGGTCTGGCAGCATCCATCACATCAA
>Ga0209123_1000351_pt1 | contig 64703 bp, 58 predicted proteins | sample BarGraIncu00431A_FD_184500 | JGI IMG/M metagenome (GOLD analysis project Ga0209123, IMG submission 184500) | Arctic peat soil microbial communities from Barrow, Alaska, USA - Barrow Graham LP Incubations 004-31A (SPAdes) (version 2) | ecosystem: Environmental > Terrestrial > Soil > Wetlands >... | reverse complement strand
TTTATGGGTGAATAATGAACAGCCGTCCCATTTATGGGGCGGAAATAGATTCAGAATATAATATTGGCTTTAGCCAAATGGTTTATAACATTTGGCTAAAGCCAATTTGTTTTTTTAATTATTATCCTTCCCATAAATGGGAAGGCAATTGATTCAAATAATACAACATTATATTCTTCTCATAACAAAGCTGAAAGAAACACACTATTCACTATCACTCGCTTTTTGGAAGATTCCCCCAATGACTTTGTGCTGTTGGGGGAATTATTTTATAGTAGTGCAACGATATGGCATAGCTAACCTTTTTCTTTGTATTCAGATACAATAAAGAGTAACAAAACAATGAATACAGAAAACTTTCAAGTTCCCAATATCTTTGGAGAATACGGGCTGGTAAACAACGAAGCATTTTATTTTTATCTCAATAATCAAATTCCAAGTGTTTACGACTTTGAAGGAGTTACATTCGATAAAAATATATTGAAAGCCATAGAAGATAAATTTAGTAAAAACAACGAATACGCATGTTACGAATACATACGAAAAGGATATTATAGCAACCAAAAGAATATTCGTGAGAACTATTTATTTGTACTGCGACAAGGCTGTATTTTAAGATGTAGCCTCTCACATGATGCGATAGTTTATCATGATGGCAACAGTGAGAAACTGGAAGAATTACTCAAAATTATTAATGCACACATAGTTGAGACTCCGAAAGATAAATTTTACATGGTAGTTAGAGACCAAAGTAGATTCGAATTAAAAGCCTTTAAAATTCAGACAAATCAACTAGATTTAAAACAATTGTACAATTCAGATTTTGAAGACATTCATAAAGAAATCAATTCCTTCCTTGAAACAAACAGAAGCGGTTTAGTTATCTTACACGGGAAACAAGGAACTGGAAAAACATCTTATATTCGCCATTTAATTCAAGCAAATAGCAAACAGGTTATTTATATGAATGCAGAGATTGTATCACACTTTTCCGACCCCGATTTCATTACATTTCTATTCAAACAACGTGATAGTATTATCGTAGTTGAGGATTGTGAAGAACTGCTGATGGCAAGTATTGGCTCTACAAAAGTCAACGCCGGATTGATTAATATGCTTAACATAAGCGATGGATTATTGGGTGATGCATTGAACTTGAAATTTATTTGTACGTTTAATGCCCCATTAAAGGACATTGATAAAGCATTGCTCCGCAAAGGGAGGCTGGTAGCTAGATACGAATTTAAGGATTTATCGACAGAGAAAGCAAATGCAATAATTCAAGAACAAAAATTAAATATCCCTCTCCAAACAAAGCCTATTACACTCGCTGAACTATTCAATTTTCAGAAACAAAACTTTGAACAGACGAAGATGGGTATTGGGTTTTAAGAATTGTGAGATTATATATTTTAATATGTAAAAATTATTTCTTTACTTTGAACAAATTATAAAACGATTATATGGAAGAATACGAACAACAACATTTTTTTGATAAGATACAGGAGATTAATGAAGATTGTAAAGAAAAGGAGCTATTTAATGCATTTCTCACAATTGGTGTAACTAGTCAAGAAGTTATGCACTCAAAGTTTATTGGTATGCTTCTAGATACAAATGCTGAGCATAAGCAAAAGGACAAGTTTCTTAAACTTTTTTTAAAACAGATATGTATTGATGATTTTCAACTTTCAAATGTCAAAGTAAAGTGCGAAAAGTGTGCTGATAATAGACGAAGAATGGATATTACACTTGAAAACAACTGCAATCAAATCATTATCATTGAAAATAAAGTACGAGCAGGAGACCAAGACCGGCAGTTAATAGATTACTACGGTTATGCATTAAAAGAAAAGAAGAAAGAGGATGTATTCATGATTTATTTAACTCCTTACGGACAGGCACCTTCAGCGAAATCATTGGGAGGCGAAGTTTTTGACATAAAATGTATTAGTTATGAGAAGGATATAATAGCTTGGATAGAGAAATGTATCGTTGAAATATCCAATGAAAGATTGAGATTAAGTTTGAAAATGTACGAAGAATTAATTAGAAATATTATTAATAGAAATAAATATATGACAGAAATATTAGAAACCTTGATTAAAAGTCCAAAAAAAATGGAGCTAGCATTTGATGTTATCAACTCGTTAAAAGGACGAAACTTTTTAGAATTTCCCGAATTACGAAATTCATTTATTGCACAGATTGACAATGCAGCTTGGGGATTCTTAGAAACATTTAATATTTATCCCGATGAAGAAGGATTAGTTTTTGCACAATACGAAGAAACTGTATTTACAGTTTGTTTTGATGGAGCACATATTTATGCTAAGAGAAAGGATATAAATGAACAACTATTTGAAATTGCATGCAATGATATAAATAATACCGACCTTATTTTTTTACTCACACAAAATGAAGAAGGTGTTCAGCAATGGGTAGAACAAATTCTCAAACACATTGGAATAATCAAATAAAACATATGTATAGCCGAAAACCTCCAAAAAAGGACGGAAAACAAATTAAAACCTAATATTATGGAAAAAAGTAAAATTGAAATGTTTTTGATGATGAATGGAAAGAATCTTCCGACAGAAAAATTACCGATAGTCAAAGAAACATTGGAAAAAATAGCAGATGATAAAGCCATGTTCATTCAATCAATTAGTTTCAAAGATAATACAACGGCCATAATTCTTTGCATTTTAGGTTTTGACAGAATCTATCTTGGACAAATTGGATTGGGTATATTAAAAGCAATTCTGATGTTCTTTATTATTGGGTGTATCTGGTGGTTTATTGATCTTTTTTCAATTTCAAAGAGAACTAAAGATTATAATTTTCAGCAACTGTCACAAATCACAGCTTATAGCTAAACATAATTATCCAATGAGTCAGGAAAGGCTATCATTTCAAGAACAAGGTCAAATTTAAACGTATAACAATAAATCAAATTGCTTGGAGATAGATATAAGAAGATCTATGTTTGAATACAAAACCCCGCAAATGAATCATTCATTTGCGGGGTTTTGTAATGCTTCAATTTATACCTATGCTCTACTTTGGCACATCTCAATTATACTTTTGTCTGTATTATAAAACAACAGAGGATATGGAAGACATAAAGATTATAGGATTGGGTAAGCATGGAGTGAAAGTAGCAAACAAAATGCATAAACAAGGCTTTTCCGATGTGTCATTTATAGTTTGTGATTCTGATGAGCAGATTTTAAATCATTCACTTATTGAGGCAAAGATAAAATTAGACAATCAAAGCGGAGATGGGGTTGGGTCTTCAAGTCAGCTCACAGATAAAGTAAAGGCTCAATTAGAAAAATATCTGAGAGATACAAAGCTAGTTATGATTATCACACCATTCTATTGTGAATCTGAAACAGAATTAATGATTACAATTTCAGAACATATCAAGACCTTGGTAGATTTATCTGTTTGTGTGGCTTATATCCCGAAACATAAAGAAGAGAAGTGTGATACCTATGAAATAAAACGAATAATCAGCAAACTCAATAATAGCAATGAAACATTGTTGCTCATTGGAAAGGAAATGTTGATGGATTTTTATACAGAGAATGCTGTGGACAATAAATTTTATGACTTTTACAAATCATTGAGTGAGATAAAAGATTGTATATCTAAAAACATTGTTGGGTCTATTAACTTTGCAGACAATTATTTCCATGCTGAGAGCATGTTTGATTCAATAACTACAAACATAGAATTACCCGAGAAAGACGACCCGCTTCTAAAAGTTCTCGAATTTATAAATGATCAACCATTCTTTTCTCCAAATCAACGGGTTGACTTGAATCGATTTTTAAATGTAGGGAGTGTACAATCTACCGATAAGTTCTCAAACGCATTCATTTATGGTATGAAAGATGATCTGGATATAAAGTTGACAAATAAAATAAATCTCATGTTGTGTATGAATCACGAGAACAAAGTGACTGAAAGCGTGAAATTTGCATTTAATCTTTATTATTAGGGACTCACATTTCACAGTTTTGTTTTCTTATCTTTGTGTTATCAATTAAAAATAATGTTATGGCCTCAAACCTTTTCAATCGCTACATCTGGCTGGTCGATATTATTTATCGCAGTGGAAAAATTACGTTAGAAGATATCAACTATAAGTGGGTAAAACATCCCATGTCTGATGGTAACCCCATCCCTAAGCGGACTTTTCATAATCACCGTATTGCTATTGAAGAAATGTTTGACATAAACATTGGCTGCAATCTGAGTAACTATGAATACTATATTGATAATGCCGATGACATGGCTCGTGGTGGTGTGCGAAGCTGGTTGCTGAATACATTTGCAGTAAATAACCTGATTAATGAAAGTCATAAGCTCAAGCACCGCATACAATTCGAGAATATCCCTTCCGGTCAACAATATCTGACACCAATTATTGAAGCTATGCGTGATAGTGTAAAAGTCGAAATCACCTATCAGTCTTATTGGTATGATGCAGCTACATTTGCAATAGAGCCTTATTTTGTAAAAGTATTCAAACAACGTTGGTATGTAATTGGCAAGAGCGATAAGATTCGTATATATGCGTTAGACCGGATTAAAAACCTGAACGCAACCGAACATACCTTTAAGATGCCAGATAACTTCGACCCCGAAACCTATTTTCAAGATTGTTATGGTGTTATTTACAGAGGAGATATAAAAGCGGAAAAGGTAAGGTTACGCTTTGATGCTTCGCAGGCAAATTATATACGTGCACTACCTTTGCACCACTCACAACGGGAAATTGAAACAACAGATGAATTGGTTGTCTTTGAATATCATATCAAACAGACATTTGATTTCATTCAAGAGATATTATTGCATGGCGACATGGTGGAAGTTATAACCCCTAAATCATTAAGGAATGAGATAAAAGGAATTATTGAAAAAATGAATCGACTTTATCCCTCATAATATCGCACCGGCTAGTTTTGTTCTGAAATATCTAAATCAGCATGAATAGGATTGGCATTTATGCCAATCATTTGAATAAAACAAGATAAAAAAGGGCTTTAGCCAAAAGATGATGTTTCAAACAATTTGGCTAAAGCCAATAATTGGAATGAATTATTTGACATCCTCCAGCTAAAGCAGGAGGCAATTCAAATGCTGGAGGCAATTCAATATAACAAATTATAATTTCCTCCATTATTTTGCCAATACAAATGTCCACTAATTATCACAATATCCATTGCCGGTTTCACATTGCGTGAAGCCGGCAATTTTGTTTTATATGTACACATAATCCCGAAGGGATTTAATATGATTAATCCAATATGCAATACATGACTAGGATTGGGCTTTAGCCCATTCTCTCTCAATAAAAAAAATCCAAATAAAAGGGGCTTTAGCCAAAAGATGAGATTTCAAACAATTTGGCTAAAGCCAATAAAATGAGATGAACAATTTTTCATCCTCCAGCTAAAGCTGGAGGCAATTCAAAAGCTGGAGCAATTCATGAATTGAATTGGTGAATTGAATTGGTGAATAGGATTGGATGAATAGGATTGGTGAATAGGATTGGCATTTATGCCATTCCTAAAAAAATGGAGGCAATTATGAATGGATGGGGCTTTAGCCCAATGAAGAATTATTTGTTTTCCTCCTGCTAAAGCAGGAGGAAACGCATTTTTCCTACATTTTAAGTGTTTTATCCTACCTAAATGTATGTTTTACGTACTATTCTACTACTCACAGAGAACATACATTTCACGTTTCGGACATAAAAAACCAATTTTTATACCTATCAACCTCAACACATTAGCTTCATTGATTACTATCAAAAAACGCATAATAACTGTTAATGGCACGATAAATGAGTAAGGGGTATCAGGTTAATGATTCAAATAGCAGTTATCACTTGAATGCCAAAGCAAGGATAATTGCTATTTACAAAACCCAATTTAGTAAGAACAACTGATTATTGACAGTTCATTCTACTTGCTCTGCTAAATTACAACTATTCTTGCAAACAGGTTTTGCTCGAGTTTAAACTAACAACTGTCCACTACTAACTAACAACAATTTTAGTTATGGCTCATATACTAGATGATAGACAAAAGCAGGTATCAATGGCTGGCGCAAATGAACGCACTATTGATTGCAACAAAGCCAGCTTGGCGGGAAGCGTGAGTCAACGAGCTTGTGTGTTTTGCGGATCGCGCGTGGTACTTTATCCAATAGTGGATGCACTGCACATTATTCACGGTCCGATTGGTTGCGCCGCTTACACCTGGGATATTCGCGGCTCACTTTCTTCGGGACCAGAATTGCACCGGTTAAGTTATTGCACCGACTTACAAGAACGTGATGTGATTTTTGGTGGAGAACCAAAACTCTACAAATCGATCATTGAACTTATCGACCTGCACAAACCCAAAGCAGCATTTATTTATACTACTTGTATTGTAGGTGTTATTGGCGACGATGTGGAGCAAATATGCCGCACGGTGGAAAAAGAAAAAGGGATTCCGATTATTCCTGTTCAGGCTCCCGGATTTCAAGGCTCGAAGAAAGATGGTTACAAAGTGGCTTGCGAAGCTATATTCACATTAGTAGGCACAAAAAGTAAACCATTTACTCCTGCCAAAAGTATAAACATTCTGGGCGATTTCAACTTAGCTGGCGAGCTTTGGATATTGCTGGAATACTACAAAAAAATGGGTGTACATGTAAATGCTACCATTACCGGCGATGGACGAGTGGACGATATTTGCAATGCACACAATGCAGCACTCAATGTGGTTCAATGTTCGGGTTCGATGAACTATCTGGCCAAGATGATGAAGGACGAATACAACATTCCGTCCATGAGGGTTTCCTACTTTGGAATTGAAGATATGAGCGATGCGCTGTATGATGTGGCTCGATTCTTCAAAGATGATGATATGATGGCTAAAGCCCGCGAGTTGGTAAAAGAAGAGTTTGCCCGCATAATGCCGGAGTTGACTTGGTACAAAGAAAGGCTAACCGGTAAAAAAGCTGCCATTTATGTAGGTGGAGCATTTAAAGCCATTTCGTTGGTAAAAGCATTGAGGTTAATAGGCGTTGAATCGGTCATTGTAGGTTCACAAACAGGAACAACTGAAGACTATGAGTTGATAAAACAACTTTGTGACGAGGGAACTATTATCGTTGACGATTCAAATCCAGTAGAACTTTCGCATTTTGTAAAAGAAAAGAAGGCAGATATTTTTATTGGAGGTGTAAAAGAACGACCTATTGCACACAAAATCGGACTTGGATTCTGCGATCATAACCACGAACGAAAAGAACCACTGGCAGGCTACGAAGGCATGATTAATTTCGCTAAAGAAATTTATGCCACAGCAATGAGTCCGGTTTGGAAATTTACGAAATAGTAGACGGGTTGACTAAAAAACAAAGATTATGCTAAGCAATAAAACATATACTTCCACACGCAACTCTTGCAAACTATGTGCTCCGCTTGGCGCTTCACTGGTTTTTAAAGGAATTGAAGGATGCGTACCGCTTATCCATGGAAGTCAAGGTTGCGCCACCTATATCAGGCGCTATATGATAAGTCATTACAAAGAGCCGGTAGATATTGCCTCGAGCAATTTTAGCGAAGAGTCGACAGTTTTTGGAGGTAGTAAAAATTTTATTACCGGTATCGAAAACATTATCAAACAGTATAAACCAAAAGTGATTGGTATCGCGTCTACTTGTTTGTCCGAAACCATTGGCGAAGATATTCCGGGACATATCCGTCATTATAAAGAATCGCACGAAACCGACGGTACGTTGATTCCCACTTTTATCAATGCTTCCACACCCAGTTATTGCGGAAGTCATGCCGATGGATTTCACAACACGGTGTTGGCAACGGTAAAAACATTGGCAAAAAACAATACGGCAACGGATGCTATCACCATTCTGCCGGGCTTGGTCACTCCTGCCGACATACGCTATTTGAAAGAACTGATGGCTGATTTTGGATTGAAGCTTATTCTTTTCCCCGATTTTAGCGAAACACTGGACAATGAATATACATCGGAATATCAATTGATCCCAACAGGCGGAACAACCATTTCGGAAATTGAACGCATGGGCGATACCAGAGCAGTAATTGAATTTGGAAGCATGTTCAATAAAGGTACACAACGCATGAAAGATGCCGGTAACATTCAAACAGCCGGTGAATGGTTGGAAACAACGCATTATGTGCCCAACAACCAAATGCCAATGCCTATCGGTATTGAGGCTTCTGACAGATTGATGGAAACATTGAAAAAACTGAGTGGAAGCGAAATTCCTGAAAAGCATCGCAAAGAACGTGGACGATTGGTCGATTCGTACGTAGATGCTCACAAATATGTATTCGGCAAAAAAGCACTGATTTATGGCGAAGAAGATTTTGCAAGTGCATTGGCCGACTGGTTGCGCGAGATAGGTGTAGAACCACTTTGGATAAAAGGAGCCGATTTCGAAACCCTGAAGGAAAAGGCAGTAGATTTCAAACCCGACTTTGTAATGGGAAACAGCAAGGGCTACTACATTGCCCGCGAACGAAAAATCCCGTTGATACGCATTGGATTTCCCATTCACGATCGATTTGGAGCTTCACGAATAAATCAAATAGGATATCGCGGCACACAACAATTATTTGATATGGTGGTGAATGCATTGATAGAATACAAACAGGAAAATTCGCCAATTGGGTATAAATATATTTAAGCACCCGGAGTAAAAAGAAATAAGGTATTAAGGTATAACATATAAATAAGAGACAAGATGGAAACGAACGAAGACAAAAAACTAGCACATCCATGCTTCAATGAAGCTGCTAAACATACAAGTGCAAGAGTGCATTTACCGGTAGCTCCAAAATGTAATGTTCAATGTAATTATTGCAATCGTAAATACGACTGTGTGAACGAAAGTCGTCCTGGTGTTACTTCGTCCGTTTTAGCTCCGTTTCAAGCAGTAGAATATCTGAAAGATTTGAATAGCCGCATGGACAATCTGGCAGTTATCGGAATTGCCGGTCCCGGCGATCCGTTTGCCAATGCCGAAGAGACATTGGAAACAATGCGTAGGGTAAACAAAGAATTTCCCGATAAAATTTTCTGTCTTTCTTCCAATGGCTTGGAATTGGAACAACATATCGATGAACTTGCAGAGTTGAACGTTACACACGTCACCATCACCATCAATGCTATTGACCCAACTATTACGGCTAAGATTTACAAATGGGTTCGCTTCAACAAAAAAGTGTACCGCGGTGTGGAAGGAGCAAAAATTCTGTTGGATCGCCAGTTGGCGTGTATCCCAAAACTGAAAGCAGCCGGTATTACTGTAAAAATAAATTCCATTATCATTCCCGGAATAAACGAAGATCACATCCCCGAAGTAGCTAAAAAATGTGCCGAATTGGGAGCTGATGTTATCAATTGTATTCCATTAATTCCGACGGCCGAGACACCATTCGAAACAGTAGAGAAACCGGATACAAAAATGATTTTCAGAACGCGAACATTATGTTCTGAGCATTTAAAAATCATGAGCCACTGCGCTCGCTGTCGTGCCGACGCTGCCGGATTACTTGGACAAGACATGAAAGAGACACATGCATTATTGGCAGAATATTCCAGCCGCGCCGAAGAGATGGATACTTCCAACCGTCCTTACGTAGCGGTAGGAACCAACGAAGGACTATTGGTAAACTTACACTTGGGTGAAGCTCGTGAATTCTACATTTTCGAACACACTAAAAATGGATTCAAAATGGTGGAAGTGCGAAAGAATTCTGAAAAAGGGAAAGGAGACGAACGTTGGTTGAATTTGGCACGCACACTGAAAGATTGTAGAGCCATTCTGATAAGTGGTGTAGGTGAAAATCCAAAAGCAATGCTTAAAGGTTGTGGTATTCATGTAGTAGAAATGACAGGACTAATCGACGAAGGATTAGAAGGTGTTTACAACAACAAAGTAATCCGATCAATAGCCAAACCAGATGCTTTCAAATGCGGAAGCAGTTGCAAAGGTGAAGCAAAAGGATGTGGGTGAAAACCTAATTCACAATTAATAATTTATAATTAATAATTTGAGTTTTCTGTTCACTTGTTTACTAAAAAAGTAGTATACTCGTTTACTAGTCTACTCGTTTACTTCTTCACAATGAAAAAGCCAGATTATCACATTTTAGTATGCAACTCGTTCAGAATTGCAGGAGACGCACAAGGCGTATGTAACAAAAAAGGAGCAACCGATTTGCTTCAGTATCTAACCGAAGAAGCTTCCGATCGTGGATTGGATGTAGCAGTAAGCTGCACAGCTTGTTTAAACGTTTGTTCACAAGGACCTATAATGGTGGTTCATCCAAACAACCATTGGTACGGTGGCGTAGAATCTGAAGCTATTATCGACGAAATCCTCGATGCAATAGAAGAAGGTGAACTTTGCGAAAAATACTCAATCGCAGAATAAAGACATTTACCATTTATCCATTTACGATTTTCCATTATTTTATTGGGTAACAGTAAATGGATAAATATCAAAATCATGCAGGCATTTCCTGAATAGTAAATTGTAACTGAAAAAAGCAAATGGCACCATACTTTATCGATACCACTCTACGTGACGGCGAGCAAGCGCCTGGGGTTGTTTTCTCGCTGCCTGAGAAAATAAGAATAGCTGCTTTACTCGACGCTGCCGGGGTTCCCGAAATTGAAATTGGGACACCTGCCATGGGTGATACAGAAGTTCATGACATTCGCACCATAATAGACATGGGGTTTGGATTCAAAACCTTGTCATGGTGTCGGGCCACAAAGCAGGATATTCGTTGCGCTAAGTTAGCCGGAACAAATGGTGTACATATTTCATTTCCTGTTTCTACTATTTTGATGAAAGCCATGGGTAAAAATACGGCCTGGGCATTGCGTCAAATGAAAGAGCTAATTGAATTTTCGTTGCCCATGTTCGACTATGTGACTATTGGAGCCCAGGATGCTTCACGTGCCGAAATGGAATTTCTGAAAGAATTTATTTGCACAGCCAGTGCCTTTGGAGCTTCACGGGTACGATTGGCCGACACGGTGGGCATTCTAAACCCTATCAGCACATTCGAATTGGTTGGATCTATCCGGAGAGTTGAAAAAGATCTTTCGCTTGAAATACATGCTCATAACGACTTGGGAATGGCTACAGCCAATACACTTGCTGCTTTTATGGCTGGTGCAGATTGTTTAAGCACAACCATTAACGGACTTGGTGAACGTGCCGGTAATGCACCCATGGAGGAAGTTGCAATGGCATTGGAACTTAGTACAGGAATTAAAAGTAGCTTGCGAACCGAAGGATTTTCGGAACTTAGCGACTATGTCTCGTACGTATCCAACCGCCCACTTAGTGACAGCAAACCGGTGACAGGCAGATTATCTTTGACCCACGAAAGTGGCATTCACACGCGCTGCCTGATTAAAGACCGAAATACCTATCAACTTATTTCGGCCGAAAGCATTGGACGAAAAGAAGAAAAATTCCTTATTGGTAAACACAGTGGTAAATCTACCATTCTGCATTATCTGACAGAGGCAAATCTTCCAATTTCGGACGAAGCCTGTATTTTATTGCTCAACAAAGTAAAGGAATGTGCCGAAGCACTGAAACGTGCCATCACAAAAGAAGAACTACTGGATCTCTACACGGCACTTTGTTTAGGAAAAAATCAATTCCAATTTATTTAAAAAGTCACGGTTGAACAGTCTGATTATTTCAGTTGGCACTCCGCATAACTTGTAACTAAAAAATAACATTATGGCAACAGAAACATTTATCCCCGACGAAGACATGCGCAAACAAGCTTTAAGTTGCTTGCATTATGCCAATGGATTTTATTCAACCCTACGCAGTAGTTTGGATAATAAGAACTCACGCTTCGACAACGATTTACGATATAATTTTGCCGTAATCAGCATCGAAAAATACTTTGTAGCACTACTTGCCCGCTACGATTGGAACGCATCGCACCATATGCCCATAGCTTTGTTCAAAGAGGCGTTGACCTTTGATCCGGAGTTGACCGACTCAATGAAACAAACGGCTATTCTGGCGGGAAAATTTGAGGCCATCTGCTCGCTTGAAGGTTTTGGATACCGAACGCCATCAACCGAAGACCTGGAAGCAATGGCAAATGGAATTGCGGAAATAAAAACGTGGGTAGAGAAACGAATTGCGGAAATTTCTGTACTGAACGAAAATCTGAATTAGTGTGTAACGGTTTCATCTTGATGAGGCCGTTATTCTTTTATATAAACAAAACAACAAAATACGATTCCACGATTATGGAAAAAACGCTTATCATTATCAAGCCAAGTGCTATCAGAAGAGATTTAATTGGAGAGCTTATTCACCGTTTTGAACGGAAAGGGCTTCAACTGTGCGGTATAAAAATGATGCAACTTGATGATCAAATCCTAGACGAACATTATTCGCACCTTGCAGATAGACCTTATTTTCAACGAATAAAGAACTCGATGATGAAAACACCGGTTATTATCTGTGTTTGGAAAGGCATTGACAGTGTACTTATTGCGCGCGTAATGGCAGGTCCTACCAACGGTAGAGAAGCACCACAAGGCACCATTCGTGGAGATTATAGTGTGAGCATGCAAGAAAACATTATTCACACATCGGATACAATTGAAAATGCAATGATTGAAATTGAACGGTTCTTTAAACCGGAAGAAATTTTTGAATTTGCCCAACTGAGTTCAAGCGTGCTGTACGCTTGCGACGAATGCTAAAGAAAAAAGTAAGTAAATTATTTTATATGTTGCATCTAATGCTTTGAAAAACCACACCATTTTAAAACGGAAAAACCCCAACATAAAAATATGTTGGGGTTTTTATTTAACCTAAAGCAATATCAAAAGTAGGTTACCTAAACAACGAAAACCAGGCCTTCAATTCGTGTACACGTCCGGCTTGTTCGTAAGTCTGACATTGTAATTCCAACACATTAAACGCATCGGCAATTTCGACAGGCGTAAACTTCAGCTTTTTTTCGGCCAAAGCGCTCAGTAACTCATCCAAAGACTTACTGGCATAGCACGATTTTCGGAAATCATTGTCCGTATCCACTTTCGAAATAAAATCTATAGCGTTTTGTAAGCTCATACTTTTTAATTTGGAGTTGTTTCACAGTCCGTTTTACAATCATCACATTCCCCACCGCAAATAGTTGCAAACTGCATGGCAGCATCCATATCAAAATGCGCTAACTCATTCAAATTGTAGAGTTGAATATTATCTTCCAATCGGTTGCCATCGGCTTTAAACACTTCGAAGCCTTTATTCACCAATACTTTAAGTGCCATTGGCTGTAACTGTCTGGTAATTATGGTCGACACACATTCTTTCTCGAGAGCAGGAAGTAACTCACCCATATTTGGAGCAAGATCCATTGTTTTCATCCATCGACCTTCATTTTTTATCGTATCGTAGATACACAAACTTCCCAAAACACTCAAACTGGCAGCAATGCTCGTTTTTTGAATATCCGTATTTATAACTGGTATGGCTATTTTCATTTTTTAGAGTATTTATATCAAAAGTCAAGTTAGATAAGTCAAGACCAATGATTATTCATCTATGATTATAATTTCTTTGTCCAAAAAAGCATATTGGGCGTACATTCTTCAAAATCAAGACTTCTGTAAAGCCCCTGAGCAATGTGATTATCTTCGCGCACTTCCAGGGTCAATTTACAATATCCCCTACTTTGAGATATAGAAATGAGCTCCTGCATCATACTATTTGCCAATCCCTTACCTCTAAAATCCGGTTTTACAAAAAAATCATGAATATAAAGATAAGACTTTACATTGAAAGTCGAAAAATTTATAAAACAAGTGCTTAAACCTACAATTTCACCATCAGCCAATACAAAAAGCACAAGTGAATTGGGGTGACTAGCAAGTCCATCAACTAATCGCAACTGCTGCAACTTGGTCAAAGGAGCTGTATCTCCCATTGGATCAGTCATGTACTCATTTGTCAAATCGGCCAATGCTGCCAGATGTTCCGGATTCTCAAAATCACAAAATTCAAAAGTCGGATTCATATGCGTGTTAGTTTCTAGCTCGGTGTTTATAATTGAGACTTAGTATTTTGGGGTTATTTAAACCTTAAACCGCTTTGCATCAATATCATACTTACGAATACGGATACCCATCATTCTTTCGGTAATTCCAAGTTGATCAGCCGCTTTAGCACTATTCCCTTTAGTGGCAATAAGTGCATCCATGATAATTTGCTTCTCCATTTTATCCAGTATAAAATCCAATGACCCTGCCTGCATAGTTTCGGAAGTTGCCGCAGTTTGGAGTGAAGCAGGCAAATTATAAGTTCTAATCACTTGGTCGGTACTTAAAATACACGCCCGCTCTATACAGTTTTCTAATTCACGAATATTACCCGGCCAATGGTAAACCATCAAGGTATCTATTGCCGAAGCCGTTATTCTCTTAATATCTTTGCCATGACGTTTATTGAACTTATCGATAAAGAAATCGGCCAAGATTGGAATATCATTAATTCGTTCACGTAATGCCGGAATGTAAACCGGAAAAACGTTGATACGATAATATAAATCTTCACGAAACTGATCCTTAACAATCAGATCTTCTAAGTTTCTATTCGTTGCACATAAAATTCGCACGTCTACTTTTATGGGCTTAGTACCTCCCACCCTTTCAATTTCGCGCTCTTGTAATACGCGTAACAGTTTTACTTGTGTAGACGCAGGAATATCGCCAAACTCATCCAAAAATATCGTTCCACCGTTAGCAGCTTCAAATCGTCCTATTCGTTGCATGCTCGCCCCTGTAAATGAGCCCTTTTCATGTCCAAACAGCTCACTTTCAATCAAACTTTCGGGCAAAGCGGCACAGTTTACTTTTATAAACGGTTTGTTTTTTCGCAAACTGTTGTAATGAATGGCATCAGCCACCAATTCCTTTCCTACCCCACTCTCACCTCGTATCAACACAGTGGCATCCGTAGTGGCTACACTTTCGATTAGCGAGAAAACCTCATTCATTTTACTCGAACTACCCTTGATTTTATCAGGTAAAATCCGATTCCGAAGCACACCTCTTAAGTCTCTATTCTCGTTTTGCAATTGCTCTAATTCCTCTGCATATTCCTGTCTGCGACGCATAGTTCGACCTACCATCGATCCCACAATTTTAAGTAAACGCACATCATATTGAAATGACACTTCACCTTTATATACCTTATGAAAACTTAACGTTCCAATATTTTGATCTTTGTAACGTATTGGTGTACAAATAAACGACACATCTTTTCCATTGATAGCAATCGGCGCATGAGTCAAGTTTAAAAACTCACGTGATTGGCCAATCTTTGAAATTTGAATTGTTTCACCTGACTGTATCACATTCCCGATTATACCTTGCCCAACATGGTACACAGCCTGTTTCTTTTCCTTTTCTGTAATTCCGAAAGTGCCTTCTATCACAATGTTTGAATTTTCGCGATTCAAAATCGTCATAATAATCCTTTCTGCTTTCAAATGATTGGCCAAAAGGCTCATTACATCATCCAAGATAATATCCTTATTGCTCAACATCGAACTTAGCTCAAGTAAAAACTCAAGTTCTTTAGCCCCATAACAATCTGGTTTATTATATTTACAAATCGATTCCATAAACCTTATTTTTTAATCCCAATAACATATTATATGTTTTTAAACATACATTCGTCTACAAAAGTACATATTTTTCAATCATTATGACAGCATATATCGCATTTTGTTTTCAATAAAATGCTAATTTGTTCAGATTGATATAAATATGGCATTAAAAAAGTCAGTTTTAAATAAAAAATGACTTTTTAGCAGTGAAAATTTACAGTTTATTATTCTTGCACCATCTTTATGATTTTATTTCTCTCAAACCCTTTTATTACCAATTTTTCCAGCAATGAATTATACAATCCGACATCCATTGTTTTATTTCGGGACAGAATCCACAGTGTTTTAAGCTTAGGATCCGAAACTATTGCCCACGAATAGTCGGGTGCTAAATCGATAATCCAATAATTGCCTTTAAATGGCCAGAAAAACTGAACTTTAAGTTTTGAGTTGCCGGTGTTAGGGACAACAAATGCTTTACCCTTTATATTATTAGGCTTACCATCCTTCAAAGATTCATTGTAAACTTCTACATAGCCATCTTTTAAAGTGTAAGTGGCCTTTACATTCGTGCAGCCTCGCTCAAAAAATTGTGGATAAGAGGCAAGTTCATACCATGTGCCCAAATAACGGTTTAAATCAACCGACGGAACAGTCGTTAGTACAGGTTTGACATCGCAGGCAACACTTCCGGTAACAATACCCAGTGTCAGAAAAATTGATTTGATTGTATTTTTCATAAAGTCATTTTTAAATTGAATTTTTGTATTTCTACAGTGTTAAACCATTTACTCACAGTTAATGTTGAGCAAAAGGAAAAAAAAATGTACTTTTGCAGTCATTCCGAAAAAAATAGGTTCATTTGGAAGAAGCTCAACTGAAATTTACAAATTTATGATATTAAACTACATTTGGATTGGATTTATTCTCATAGCATTCGTGGTAGCTTGCATCCAGTTTTTTGTAACCGGCAACACCAACATTTTTATGGAAGTAATGAAGGCTGCATTTGGATCTGCAGAATCAGGCTTTGCAATCTCCATTGGCTTAACCGGAATGCTGTCTTTATGGCTGGGTATTCTTAAAATTGGAGAACGAGGAGGTGCTATCAACATTATATCGCGCATGGTGGCACCGTTTTTCTCTAAAATATTCCCCGACATACCAAAAGGTCACCCTGCAATGGGCAGCATTTTTATGAATCTTTCGGCCAATATGCTCGGACTCGATAATGCAGCCACTCCACTGGGTTTAAAGGCAATGAAAGAACTGCAGGAAATTAATCCTGATAAAGAGAAGGCTTCGAACCCAATGATTATGTTTTTGGTACTAAACACAGCAGGTTTAATGCTAGTTCCTGTCAGCATCCTCACATTTCGCCAACAACTTGGAGCTGCCAATCCTGCTGATGTTTTTCTACCTATCCTGATTGCAACGTCCTGTGCTGCACTTACCGGACTTATAACTGTGTCTATTATACAAAAAATAAATCTATTCAACCGAGTAGTTTTATTAACTCTCGGAGGGTTGATTTCAATTATCGGAGGACTAATTTACCTACTGAGTCGCTTACCGAAACAAGACATATCCAAATATTCAAATTTTGCGGCTTATCTTATTCTCTTTAGCATCATTATTATCTTTATTGGCATTGCACTCCGGAGTAAAATCAACGTCTACGAATCATTTATCGATGGGGCAAAAGAAGGCTTTCAGGTAGCAATAGGTATTGTACCATATCTTATTGCCATTTTAGTGGCAATTGCCATGTTTCGTACATCCGGAGCTATGGATTATTTGATTTTGGGAATAAAAAACCTCGTGGCAATGACCGGTGTAAATACCGATTTTGTGGAAGCCTTGCCAACTGCACTTATGAAACCATTGAGTGGCAGTGGCGCACGAGGTATGATGGTGGATGCCATGAAAATTCACGGAGCTGATTCATTTGTTGGTAGACTGTCCTGTATCATTCAGGGATCAGCCGATACCACTTTCTTTATTCTTGCGGTATATTTTGGTTCTGTAAATATCAAAAACACACGTTATGCTCTGGCTTGTGGACTTTTGGCCGATTTTGCCGGCATTCTTGCAGCTATCTTATTAGGTTATTTATTTTTTCACTAAAAAACTCATGATACAATATATTTCAGAAGGAGTTATCCTACCGGCTTTACAAAAACAAAAAATAAATCGCTGGATTAAAGAAACGGCAGCCGAATACGGAAAAAAAACAGGCGATATAGCCTATGTTTTTTGTTCGGATGAGCGCATCCTCGAGGTAAACAAACAATATCTAAATCACGATTATTACACCGACATTATCACTTTCGATTATAGCGAGGGTCAGATTATATCAGGTGACATTTTTATCAGTGTAGATACGGTAAAGACAAATGCAGAAGAATTTGATGTTACCTTCGAACAAGAGTTGAATAGAATATTAATTCATGGCATATTGCACTTGTGTGGTCAGAACGACAATACTCCGCAGCTGAGATTAGAAATGACTCATAAAGAAAATTTAGCAATTGAGAGGTTATGAGCACCTTACATTAACCTTAATTATCATTCAGTAAAGCTGAATTACTATCAAGTCAGTATTTTTCCAATAAAAAGTTAAATAACCCTACAGTTTCGGCGCATTTTATCGACATTAAAAGATTATCACTACTTTTGTTGCAAGATTTTCATTTGAGTGACAAAATTAAACAACAGATAATGCGTTAGAAGTCTAATTAATTAAACTCATTTCAACATTATGAATTTAAATGCAATTAGATTTTCCTGCATATGTATTTTAATTGCATTTTGGATGAACATCTCAGCACAAGATGATTATCGTGCAGAAATTGGCATCGCAGGCGGTGGTGCTTATTACTTAGGAGATGCAAATTCTCAACTATTCAGGAACACAACGTTCACTTATGGAGCTTTATTGCGCTATAGGCTAAATACCCGAATTGCATTTAGAGCCGAATGGGGCAAAGCAAAAGTTGTTTGGGTAGGAAATTCGGTTGGAAACAACGTAAATGCATTGGACTTTTGTGGAGAGTTTAATTTCTTTGATTTAGAGAAAAATGAATACAAACGCGAAAGTAGGATCTTTTCACCCTATATTTTTGCTGGCATAGGTGTTGCAAATTATTCGTACATAAACAATAGCACATATTCACCAACTATACCTTTTGGGGTAGGTCTAAAAGTAAGATTGGACTCTAACTGGAATTTAAATGCACAATGGTCAAACCGGCTATTAATGGCTGACAAATTAGAAGGAATTGCATTGTTGAATAATCCTAACAATTTGAACGGGACAAATTTTCTTAATAATGATTTATTATCCACAGCAACAATTGGCATTAGTTATAATTTTTGGAAGAAAAAATGTGACTGCCTGAGAACATCAAATAAGTAACTTTAAATACTCGTAAACCAAATATCATACATGTCATCCATCAAAGAAAAAATAGACACAACCCGCCTACCTAAGCATATTGCCATCATTATGGATGGAAATGGACGTTGGGCAAAAGAACGTGGTTACGATCGTATTTTGGGGCATCAAAATGGAGTTACATCAGTACGCGAAATAACTGAAACAGCATCTAAACTAGGTATAGAATACCTTACACTCTATGCTTTTTCTACCGAAAACTGGAGTAGACCGCAAGCAGAGGTTGATGCTTTGATGGAGCTTCTTATCAATACCATTGAAAAAGAAACACCAATATTAATAAAAAACAATATTCGTTTAATGGCAATTGGCGATTTAACTAGACTGCCCAATAATGCAGGCGATAAATTACAACGCTGCATAGCCCAAACAAGCCAGAATACAGGGCTTGCGCTAGTTTTGGCATTAAGCTACTCATCTCGATGGGAAATTACAAATGCGCTGAAAAATATCTGCAAAGAAGTGGTTGACGGCAAATACAGCACAGAAGACATTAATGACGATTTAATCAATAATCATCTGACAACCAAATCAATTCCTGAGCCGGACCTATTGATTAGAACAAGCGGAGAAATACGTATCAGCAACTTTTTATTGTGGCAAATCGCTTATACCGAGTTGTATTTTACAGAAACACATTGGCCTGCTTTTAGAGAAGAAAACTTATATCAAGCAATATATGAATTCCAACAACGTGAACGTCGTTTTGGCAAATAAAAAATTAAAATTTTCAACAACGAAATAATGTATTTAAATTATACATTATAAATTTTCGAAGACCTAGACACAAAATAATTCTTATGCAATACAAAACGCTTCTTTCTTTTTCATTGCTATTCTTTTTCAGTCAACTAATTGGTGCTCAAAACATCAACGAAAAAGATTCTACCAACCTTCCAAATATCGAATACTCCGCTACTTCTCTAAAATACGAGATTGCTGAAATCAAGGTTACCGGAGCAAGCAACTACGAAGATTTTGTTCTTATTGGCTTTTCAGGACTTGCCGTTGGTGATATTATCAATATTCCTGGGGATGCAATAACCAAATCGGTAAAACGTTTTTGGAAACAAGGGTTATTTTCAGATGTAAAGATTTTGGCAACAAAACTGCAGGATGGCAAAGTGTGGCTTAACATTGCTTTGAAAGAGCGTCCACGTATTTCCGAAATCAATTATGTAGGTCTAAAAAAATCAGAAATTGATGACATTAGTTTAAAAATAGGACTTACAAAAGAGAACCAAATAACTCCAAACATCTCAGATAGAGCAAAAAAAATTATCGAGAAACACATGGAAGAAAAGGGATTTCTAAACGTAGCTGTTAGCGTATTACAAAAAAATGATCCAGCTAAACCAGGCCATGTAATCGTTGACGTCATTGTTGACAAAAAACTTAAAACAAAAATTCACGAATTATTTTACACTGGAAATACCGCCTTGACACACGTTCAGATAAACAAGGCTATGAAAAAAACCAACGACAGTAATTGGCGTAACTTCTTCCGTACCAAAAAGTTTGTGAAAGAAGAGTATGAAAAAGACAAGATTGCATTAATAGACAAATACAATGAAATTGGTTACAGAGATGCCTTTATTGTGACAGATAGCGTAGTAAAATTTGATGACAAAACCGTGAACGTATATCTTAAAATCGACGAAGGTAAAAAGTATTACTTCCGTAATATCAAATGGATTGGTAATACCATTTATCCATATGATTATTTAAATGCTGTATTAAGCATTAAGAAAGGAGACATTTACAACCACAAGCACTTGATGGCCAGACTTGAAACTGACGAAAGCGATGCTGTAAGTAAACTATACAAAGACAAAGGGTATTTATTCTTTATGGTTGACCCTGTAGAAGTGAAAATCGACAATGATTCAATTGATTTTGAAATGCGTATGTCAGAAGGTAAACCTGCCACAATTAACGAAATAACCATCAAAGGAAACACACGTGTTTATGAACACGTTGTTCGTCGCGAATTACGCACAAAACCCGGTCAATTGTACAGTCAGGCAGACATCATGCGTTCGTTGCGCGAGTTAGCTCAAATGGGACACTTCGATCAAGAAAAAATGAAGCCGGACATTCAACCAAATCAAGAAAATGGAACTGTCGATATTGAATATCAACTCGAAACAAAGGGAAGTGACCAAGTTGAATTCTCTGCTGGTTGGGGATCTACAGGTATTGTTGGTAGCATTGGTTTAAAATTTAGCAACTTTGCTATTCAGAACCTCTTCAAACCTGATACGTACCGAATCGTACCTCAAGGTGAAGGTCAAACATTTAGTTTGAATGCCCGGACCAATGGTGGTTCATATTCGTCGTTCAGCGTATCCTTTTTGGATCCTTGGCTAGGCGGCAAACGTCCAAACTCGTTGTCTGCATCCGTATATTACTCAACTCAATCAGACGTAAGTGCGCGCTATAGAAATAGTAGTAGTTATGCTAACAATTATTACAATAGTAATTATAGTGGATATGGCAGTAGTTACGGCAGCAACTCTGGTAGTGGTTATTCAAGTACCCAGTACCAAAGCGAAATGGATCCGGGAACATACATGCGTACTATTGGAGCATCACTTGGTTATGGCAAACGCTTAAGCTGGCCCGATGATTATTTTGTTTTCCAGGGCGAATTATCATACCAATTATTTATGCTCAAAAACTGGTCCTATTTATACCCATTAACTAATGGTAATTTCAACAACATAAGCCTCGGTCTTACGCTTAGTAGAAGTTCAACTGATAGCCCTATATTTACACGTTATGGGTCTGCATTTTCAATTGGGATAAAAGTAACACCTCCCTATTCAACAATAAACGGAGGTAAGATTAACGGAAAATCATATTCTGATGCAACGATGCCTTCTCAAGATCGCTACAGATTTATTGAATATCACAAATGGAATTTTAGTGGAAAAACATTTACTCCTATCTCAGCTAATGACAAATTAGTATTAATGGGAAGAGCAATGTTCTCATACTTGGGATATTACAATAAAGATGCCCGTTCTCCATTCGAAAGCTTCAACATGGGAGGTGACGGTATGTCGAGCTACACAAGTTACGGTACAGAATACATAGCCATGCGTGGATATTCAAGTGGTTCGTTAACTCCAATAGATCCTGTCGTGGGACAAAAAGGTTATTTGTATAACAAATTCACTATGGAGGTACGTTATCCACTCTCTTTAGAACAATCCGCCACTATCTATGCATTAGCTTTTGCTGAAGCAGGAAACTGTTTCACCAAATTAAAGAATTATAATCCTTTTGATTTGAAACGAAGTGCTGGTATAGGAGTACGTATCTTCCTGCCAATGTTCGGTATGATGGGTATTGACTGGGGTTATGGATTTGACAAGGACATAACTACAGGAAAAGTCAGTGGAAGTCAGTTTCACTTTGTGCTAGGTCAAGAATTGTAAGACGGTTGATTAGACTCTTAAGACGGTGACCGAGGTCGCAAAAAATCTTTGGCAAAGAATTTGTATAGAAGTTACAGATAAGAAATTATAAGTATAACCGTATAAAGAAAAAAATATGAAAAAACTAATTTTGTCGCTCTGTTTATTAGCCGGAATTACTTTTGCCGGAAATGCACAAAAATTTGCAATGGTGGATATGGAATACATTATGAAAAACATTCCAACGTTTGAAACAGCGAATGACCAATTGAACCAAATCTCAAAGAAATGGCAGTCGGAAGTGGAAACTCAAGCACAAGAAGTTCAGAAATTGTATAAAAATTATCAGACAGAACTTGTTTTCCTTTCGGAGGACATGAAAGCTAAGCGCGAGGAAGAAATCGTAACCAAAGAAAAAGCGTCGCAAGACCTAAAGAAAAAATACTTTGGAGCTGACGGAGAACTGTTTAAAAAACGTCAGAGTTTGATGAAACCGATTCAGGATGAAGTCTACACAGCTATACAGGAAATTAGCAAATCAAAGGATTTGGAAATGGTTTTCGACAAAAGTTCATCAATGAATATCATCTTTACATCACCCAAATTAGATATTAGCGACTTAGTGCTCCAAAAATTGGGGTATTCGAAATAATTTTATATTTTTGCATTCCATTTTTAAATCAAATACAAACAACTAAAAAGAATAACATGTTAAAGAAAATTGCCCTCGTATTGCTTTGTGCTCTACCAATTAGTTTAATGGCTCAAGAAGCAAAGCTTGGCCACGTAAATTCACAAGAAATTCTGACTTTGATGCCAGAAAGAGTAACCATTGAAAAAACTATCGCCGATTTGCAAACTCAATGGGAAAGTGAATTAGTAAAAATGCGCGAAGAGTACAGCTCTAAAATTAAAGAATATCAAGCAAAACAAGCAACAATGCCCGAAAGCATCAAAACTGCCCGTCAAGCTGAGATAGGTGAAATTGAACAACGTATTACTACTTTCAACCAAACTGCCAGCACAGACTTGCAAAAGAAACAACAAGAGTTATTTACTCCTGTAGTAGAAAAAGTAAAGAAAGCAATTAACGAAGTAGCTCTTGAGAACAAATACACTTATATTTTTGATTTAAGTGCTCAAAGCATTATTTACCAATCGCCAACTTCAAGCGACATCACTGCGTTAGTAAAGAAAAAATTGGCTCTAAAATAAGAACCAATTCAAACGAATAAAAAAGAGACCTTGGAATTAATTTTTCAGGGTCTCTTTTTTCTAAAGTGAAAGAAAGCATCTTTGGGATAATAGAAAAGCATACGAGGTCCGGAGAACCGCATTACCTCACGTATCCTGTTACGCATATCATTTTTATAGCAATGCGCCTTGCAATCCTTACAAGCTGTCTTATCGGTTCCAAAGGGGCATTTGGTCAATCGCTCCAGCGCGTATTGCATTATCTGCTCGCAATCCGCACACAAATCTTCGCCTTTGTGCTTCTTACGACAGCACAGATCAATCATGTATCCAACAATTATCTTTTCGTATGCAATTTTATCCATGGAAAACAGTTACATGAATAGTTACGGGTTACAAGTCTTATTCTCTACTTTGCGGGTTTTCATGAGCTAAAAAAAGAGACTCCATCGTAGCCTCTTTCATTTTGATATCAATAAATTCTTTATTGCTTATTTCTTCAATTTCAAGAGTTTCTCAAGCTTTGCTTTAAAACGGGTATTCTCCATAAATCCTGTAAAGTTTTCAGCGCCGGGGCCAAAAGCAAATACGGGAACCGGGACTCCCGAATGGCTTTTAGTGCTAAAATTGTTTTTCATTTTAGTATCTCCAAATTTACCATCAAGAATACTCAATCCGCCGGTTTCATGGTCGGCAGTTACAACCACCAGAGTATTTCCTTTTTTCTTTGCATAATCCAGCACACGTCCAACCGTTTGATCAAAATCAAGCATTTCTTTAATTTCTTGTTCTACATTATTATCATGGCAAGCCCAATCAATTTGCGAGCCTTCTACCATCAAAAAGAAGCCTTTACCATTATGCTCCAGAATATCAATAGCCACCACTGTGGCATCGGGAAGCATGGCTCCTCGTTCGGGCATTGACGGATTCTGATCATCATAAAGTAATCCGGCTAATTTACCGGTCTTTATTGACTTTACGTCATCAATAGTATAAGCGATTTTGTAATTCTTAGCTTTAAGTTCCTCTGTTAGATTTCTTGCATCAACTCTTTTTTCAAAATACTTACGACCACCACCAATAAAAACATCTATATCTGTTTTCAGGTAATCAGCAGCAATTTCGTCGTTCATATTGCGATTAACCTGATGAGCAATAAATGAGGCTGGTGTAGCATGGGTTAGCGCACATGCAACCACAACACCAGTAGCTAAACCATTGCGACTCGCCGCTTGGAGTATGGATTCTACAGCCACTGAATCAGAATTCATACCAATCATACCGTTTTTTGTTTTCACACCACATGCCAGAGCTGTACCACCAGCTCCTGAATCGGTTGTAAAATTGGAAGAGGAATATGTTTTTGAGAAACCGCTGTAGGTACATCGCTCTAGTTCCAGTTTGTTTGCATTTGCCACCATTCCGGCATAAATTTGAGCAAGACCCATTCCATCGCCTATCAAAAAAATGACATTTTTGGGTGCTTTCTGAGCGCTAAGTGTTGGAGATACGAAAAGAAACGAGACGATAAAGAGTGGAAAAAACAGCGTCTTTTTCATAAAAGAGAATGTATTGTTGCGAGTTAAAGTAGTTGGGGATGATGTATTGAATATTAAATTAAGATTGGATAGACAATATGACTTGTAACTTGTAACCATTTTCTAGTGACTACTTAAATTTATTATTCGGACAAACCTTTTGAAATGCCTATGAGCTCAGCTCTGACCAATTTTAAACGCTCCACCACTTCTTGTTGTTTGGCAATAGTATCTTTTTTTTGACTGAGCTTACGCTTTGCACCTTCGAGGGTCAACTTTTGTTCGTTGACAAGGTACATTATTTGCTTGATAAGAGCTATATCTCCGGGAGAATAAAATCGGGTACCTTTAGGATTGCGCTTTGGTTTGAGCTGTTTGAACTCACTCTCCCAAAAACGCAGATTCGACTGATTAACGCCAAGTAAATCGGCCACTTCGGAAATTGAATAGAATAATTTTTCCATAAATACAGTTTCTTTATTTGCTGAATGAAATCATTTTCGAAAAAAAGAATCCGACTTCTCAACTAAAACTATTTTAGAATTTTCAATCGCTGTCCAACCTGAATAGTTGATTTACGGAGATGATTCCATTTTTTTAATTTGGAAGTAGAAATTCCATATTTAGCAGCCACATCGCTCAAGGTCTGTCCACGCTTTACTTTATGGAAAATAACGCGCCCCGAACCACCCGGCGTAACCATTGCAGGTGCCTGAACAATTTCTATTTCACTACGACGGGTATTAACTAATTCATCTGCCTTATAAGCCAATACTTGATCCAATTTACTAATAAACTGATTAGCATAGTTGAGAGGTAAACACAAGGCATAAGGTTTAATATTGCCGGGAATGATATCCTTTATATATTGAGCATTCAGCAATCGGACCTGTTCGATGGGCAAGTTCAACACCTCAGCAACCTGTTCAAGATGAATGCGGTGATTCACCATAATTGTATCCGTCAGGGCAGGCATATTTACAGTTGCTGCACAGATATTATGTTCCGCCCCAAAATTCAAGGCGTAATTGGCGGCAATAAAAATAGGAACATATCCTCTGGTTTCTCTTGGAAGAAAAGGATAAATAGCCCAATAGTCACGTTTTCCACCAGCTCGGCGGATAGCTTTATTTACATTACCCGGGCCACAATTGTAGGACGCAATAACCAAATTCCAGTCACCGTAAATTGAATATAAGTCTTTCAAAAAATGAGCTGCCGCATTGGTCGCTTTATCCGGCGACAGACGTTCATCCACCAAACTATTGATTTCCAATCCGTACATACGACCGGTAGCAATCATCAATTGCCATAATCCTGCAGCTCCCATTCTTGACACAATGGTAGTATTTAATGCCGATTCAATTATGGAAAGATATTTAAGTTCAAGTGGCATATTATTAGCTCCTAAAACCTGCTCGAAAAGAGGGAAGTAATAATGACTCATTCCCATCATATATTCTACCTGACGGCGTTTTTTTACCGTATATAACTCGATATAAGAGCGAATCGTGCTATTATATGGCATCTCCATCAGGCATGGCATTTTAGCAAGTCTGAGTTTATATATCGAATCGGAAACTTCCATTATTTCATCACTCGAATTGCAATTGGGCGTGCTGGCGCGTCGCACAATCCATGAGTGAAGCATATTATCTAGTGAATTATCAAAATCAGTAGGTATTACCAAAGTAGTGTCCACTCCATGTTCGGAGACACTCTTCTTAGAAGTAGCCGTATTATTTTGCGAGAAACAAAATACACTGCCTATAGATAAAGAGAAAATTAGGGAAAATATAATTTTAAAATTCATTCTTCAAAATTGTTTTGTAATTTGAAATTTTTATCTCAACGATAAATTACACTGCAACCCGAGGGTACTGGGTACTCCATACGCATTTCTCAACAAAGCCGGCTGAACTCGCATCGACAAGTCGGGCGTGATATCAAAATCATACAACTGAGCATCAACATAAGCCTCAATAATAGTAATGGCATAATAGCCCACAGTTGCAAAAATACTCAAATCGCGATACCTGCGAAAACTATCCTGCTTGTTCTTTAGGGTTTTAGTAAAACCCGTCACTCCTCCAAATCTTGTAAAATCAGTATATCCCGGAGGTAAAATCTGGTAAAAACTGACTTTACTATGATCTTTATCAACAACTGCCTGATAATCGGCGTCCGAACTATACCTGAGAATATCGCGATAAGCCGTTTTATAGGTTTGATATTTACCTGAATTAAAAGCTATTGCATAAGCACAACCCATAAAACCGGCATATACAATAGGTAATTTCCAGTATCTTCTGTTCAATATCTGTCCATAACCCGGGATAATTGCTCCCATCCAAACCACTTTCATGGGGTTCGGTTTAAACACTTTAGGTTTTAATGAATCGGCAATTTGTTGTGCGACTGCTTTCACCTCGGTTTTTGAAACCCTGATTGTATCCGGCAGCGAATCACCCTTCATCAAAGGCATTTGAGCCTGAACATCAAAGGACATCAAGAAAACAAAAAGAACTATTATGTTTAGGTATTTACACACAGAAAAAAACGGATTAAATTTTATCGAACAAATCCATGATACGTGCCAAATCTTCGTCGTTGGTGAACGGTATTGAAATTTTGCCTTTACCCTCAGGGTTGCACGTAAATTGAATTTTTGTTCCAAAAACCTGACTCAATTGAGACTTCAGTTCATCAAATTCCTTCAAATTTTTTACCGGATTGGCCGTCTTGGTAGTATGGTCATCAAAGTGTCCGGTTTCTAAAAATAATCGAACCAACTCTTCTACTTTTCTAACCGTATATTCATTTTTCACAATCAGATCGTACAATTTTAATTGCACAGCAGGATCGTTTAAACCAAGTATCGCACGGGCATGTCCCATGTCAATTTTCTTATTTTTAATCCCCATCTGAATTTCGGCCGGCAGCCGCAACAATCGAAGATAATTGGCAATGGTTGTCCGTTTTTTTCCAACGCGTTCGCTCAAGCGTTCCTGTGTAAGTTTGTACTCCTCCATCAAACGGTAAAAAGTCAATGCTATTTCAATAGCATTCAAATCTTCACGTTGAATATTCTCAATCAGAGCCATTTCCATCACTTGCTCATCAGCAGCAGTCTTCACATACGCAGGAATTGACCTTAATCCGACAAGTTTCGATGCTCTAAATCTTCGCTCACCGGCAATAATCAGATATGTTCCATCTTCATTTTTGCGTAAAGTAATGGGCGAAATAACCCCTAATTCGCGAATTGAAGTTGCCAGTTCAGTCAAAGCTTCTTCATCGAAATGTGAGCGGGGTTGGTTTGGATTTGCAAAAATCATATCCATTGACACTTCACTAATCGATGACGATCCACCTGTTGAAACGTGCTCAGTATCTATTAAAGCACCTAAACCTCTTCCTAATCCTGTAATATTTTTTGCCATATGTATTTAGAGCGATAACGCAAATGTTGTCTATTTGTTGTATTTCTAAAAAATCCTACAAGGATTTTAATTTTTAGCAATCAATTCTTTTGCCAAATCCATGTAATTGGTTGAGCCCTTAGACTCTGCATCGTACAACAATACAGGTTTACCATGACTTGGGGCTTCACTCAAACGAACATTTCGAGTAATAACCGACTCGAAAACCATTCCTTCAAAATGTTTTTTCACTTCTGCATACACTTGATTTGCTAAGCGTAAACGGTTATCGTACATTGTTAGCAAAAATCCTTCAATTTCAAGTTCAGGATTCAGTTTACTTTTTATTATTTTTATGGTATTCAACAATTTACTAATACCCTCGAGGGCAAAGTACTCGCATTGAACCGGAATTATTACCGAATCGGAAGCTGTAAGCACATTCACAGTTATTAGTCCCAACGAAGGAGAACAGTCAATAAGGATAAAATCATAAAGCGGTTTTAACGGAAGTAGTAAATTTTCCATTACACGCTCACGAGTATCCATATTCAACATTTCAATTTCCGCACCAACCAAATCAATATGTGATGGAAGTACAAATAAGTTTTCAACTTCCGTTGGGTGAATTGCTTTAATCGAAGGCACTCCATCAATCAGACATTCATAAATTGTAAATTCGAGCGAACGAATATCAATTCCAAGTCCTGACGATGCATTTGCCTGTGGATCAGCATCAACTAACAGTACTTTTTTGCCAAGCGAAGCCAACGATGCAGCCAGATTAATAGCTGTAGTTGTTTTACCTACACCACCTTTTTGGTTTGCTAATGAAATTATTTTACCCATAAAAAAAGGATTTGTTTTATAAAATAAAGCTTACTTATGATTGAAAACTAGTTAACAATTCTTTATTCAAACAACAAACTGAACATTTATTTCTATTAAATAGTCAAAGCTCTGAACGTCAAAATCATTTGATAACGAAATTAATTTCCTATCGGATTGGCAAAGATAATAAAATAAATCCACCCACTCAACAAGCGAAATATGCTGCCAAATAGAAATAAGATTTTTTAAGGTACAGAAAGAAATACTGTGTTGATAGCCTAAATTACAACTAAAACGCAGTCGACATACTGTTACAAACAACTATCCAACCCCTCACTAACTGCAAAACAAGACAATACAGGAACTCAACATTTAGACAAAAAAACTGTTTTAAGCTGCGTATTATTTCATTTCATAAAATGACTATCTTTGCAGGCTGATTATTTCTCGCATTAACTACATATTATTACAGCTATGGAACGCTATTTGTAATGGACGCAAAATATATTTCGGTTTTCTTTGATTCGTTTACAATAAAAAAAATCAAAAAAATATATAATCTAAAGTAGAACACAAATAGAACTTGCATTTAATAGATTAATTTTGCAAACAAATTTCAGGAACAAACATTCGCATTCACATCTCCAAATCAAAAAACAATAAACAATACGTATATGGGAAAACAGGTTTTTCAGACAAATAGCGCTACACGTTGGAAAAGTTTTATCTGGTTCACCCGAATTTTGGGTGTTTTTCTATTGGTAATTATGGCATCTGTTGTAATATCGTTGCTCAACAAGCAGGAATACGACTTAAAAGTGTTGACATACAACGCGAAAAAACTGCCGGACATTAACGCAGACAAGTCAAAAAAAATAATTTCCAAATCGGAGCAAGTTGCTTTTGCTAAACAGTTAGAACAATACAGAATCAATCACAACCGACTGGTGTACAGAGGTCCCAGCAAACCATCACAGCTTTCGTACCAAACAAAAAAATACTTGCCGGTGAGGGCTGCATTCTATGTAAACTGGGATTTAAACTCGAATAACTCCCTGAAGAAGAATATTAGTCGTTTGAATATGGTATTACCCGAATGGGGATTTCTGCCAAATGCAAAAGGGAAAATTGAACTCAGAACTCAGGAAGAAACACTTGATTTTATTCACAAAAATAAAGTTTCGGTTTTACCCATTTTGAGTAATTTTTATAAGGATCGTTGGAATGGCGATAGCATTTATGCGATGCTAAGGAACAAAGATACACGTAAAGCGCTAATAACGAATATCAAAACTGTTCTTGACACCAATGACTTTCAGGGAATAAATATTGACTTTGAAAACCTACCCAAAGGAACACATCCCTATCTGGTTCAATTCTCGAAAGAACTATATGAAACCATCCATCCCGATGGATACCTGACTACTATCGATATAAATCCTACCGACGAAGGTGTAACATACAAAGATTTAGCATCTTATTACGATTTCATCTTTTTAATGGCTTACAATGAGCATTCGCCGGATGATGAGCCGGGAAGTATTTCTTCGTTAAGCTTTGTTGAAAAGGCTCTTGATCAGGCGATGAAAGAAGTACCATCGGAAAAGGTAGTGCTCTGCGTTGCTGGATATGGTTTCGATTGGCAAAAAGGCAAACCGGGTAAAAAGATTTCCTACCAGGGACTTATTTCTCTTGCCAAGGAGTATGATGAGACAGTCACATTCAATCAAAGTCAATCGGATATATCGCTATTTTATAACGACGATAATGGAGATGACCACGAAGCTCATTGCAATGACGTGGCAGGTACATTCAATATCCTCAGAACTGCCGAAGATTTTGGTGCCGGAGGAGTTGCATTGTGGTATCTGGGTTCGGAAGATGAACGTATCTGGAACTTTTATTCTAAAAATCTCAACGAAGATTACCTTAAAAAGCATCCTTTCAATATCAAAGGATTAGAATACATCAGTTCTATCTCGTCGGTAAATTATGAAGGTAAAGGAGAAATACTGGAACTTATAAATAAACCTGAACACGGGCGTTCCAATTTTAAATTTGACAACGTTGACCAATTGATTACTAATGAGGAGTACACAGCGTTGCCGAGCTCCTATATGCTAAAACGTTACGGTTCGTCGAATCCAAAAAAAATAGCGATAACGTTCGATGATGGGCCAAACGAAGAATACACTCCAAAAATACTTGATGTATTAAAAGCCAAAAAGGTGCCTGCTACTTTTTTTGTAACCGGAATGAATATTGAGAATAATATTCCGCTGGTAAAACGTATCTACAAGGAAGGACACGAAATTGGCAATCATACCTTTACCCATCCAAACCTGGAAGTAACATCCGAAAATAGAGAACGAATTGAACTTCGTTCAACAAGATTGCTTTTAGAAAGTATTTTAGGTCATAGCACGGTGCTTTTCCGCGCTCCGTACATAACAGATGCTGAGCCTACTAATTTATTCCAAATGAAATCAGTAGCAGTTGCCAGTGATGAAGATTACATTTCTGTAACTGCCTATGTAGACACAAATGACTGGGAGGAGGATGTTACTGCTGATAGTATTGTAGCCAGAGCGATTGCGAGCATACATAAAGGAAACATTCTCTTAATGCACGATGCAGGTGGTGAACGTTCGCAAACTATTTTGGCATTGCCACGTATTATTGATTATTATCAAAAACATGGTTATGAATTTGTGACCGTATCCAGTTTAATGAATAAATCCAGAGATCAGGTAATGCCGGTAGTAAACAGACAGTATAAGTTTACCGAAACACTGGATCTGATTTTCTTCACCATCACCTATTTCTGGCAACACTTCCTTCATGGATTTTTCATCGTAGCTATTTTTCTGATTATTGGGCGCCTTTTGCTTATGGGGATATTTGCAGTATTGCAACGTAGAAAAGAAAAGAAAGACAATAAGTTGGTTCCGACAAGCTACCACCCTAAAGTAAGCATCATTGTTCCTGCTTACAACGAAGAACTGAATGCCGAAAGAACTGTCAATTATTTGTTGAAGTCTAACTATCCGGATTTTGAGATTGTGTTTATGGACGATGGGTCGAAAGATGACACTTACAACAAAATAAAAACGATTTTTGGAAACAATCCGAAAGTTAAGGTACTTACTAAGCCTAACGGTGGTAAAGCTTCGGCACTTAATGAGGGTATTGAGCATGCCAATGGTGAAATATTGGTTTGCATCGATGCAGACACAATGTTGAAACAGGATGCTATTTCAAAACTAATTCCATTTTTCATCAATCCGAAAGTTGGAGCTGTGGCAGGTAATGTAAGAGTTGGAAATACCCTGAATGCCCTGACTAACTGGCAATCGATAGAATATACTACCAGTCAGAACTTCGACCGTAGAGCTTACGACTATATCAATTCGATATTGGTAGTGCCTGGTGCGATTGGTGCATTCCGCAAAACAGCAATGGAAGCCGTGGATGGATTCACCACCGATACACTGGCCGAGGATTGTGACCTTACGTTGCGACTATTGCGTGCCAACTATGTGATCCGCACCTGCAATGATGCGGTGGCACTTACAGAAGCACCTGAGAGCTTGAATATGTTTGTAAAACAACGTACGCGCTGGACATTTGGTATGATGCAAAGCTTCTGGAAACATCGCGATTTGCTGTTCAACGTCAAGAAAAAGAACATTGGATTAGTAGTATTACCAAACTTATTGATTTTCAACTTTCTAATCCCTGTATTTTCGCCGGTAGTGGACATTCTCTTTATTGCAGGTTTATTTACCTACAATGCCGGGGAGTACACGTTCTTCTATCTGTTGTATTACTTTATAGATTGTATCATTTCGTCGTATGCATTCCATCTCGATCACAAGAAGTTCACCATTAAAACGGCTGCACTCTTGTTTGTTCAACGTTTTGTGTACAGACAAATACTATTTGTTGTATTGGCTAAAGCGTACAAAAAAGTAATTAAAGGAGAGCTGGTTAGCTGGGGAATATTGAAACGAACCGGTAATGTAACCGATTAAATAAGCATTTTCGATTCGGGGCGGGTTTTACTTCCGCCTTGAATCGAGACTAGTTTTTTCATCTGAATTTGTTTATCAATAGTAAATGGGAGAGTATCAAAAAATGAAAATCAGAAAATATAAAAATACACTTTTAGCCCTTGGTTTAATTGCGGTTATTATCATCTCGTTCTTTTATTTCTTTCGAATTGATTTGACTTCTGACAAACGGTTTAGCATAGCCAAACCATCGAAAAAATTAATGGCAAAGGTGGATGCTCCGCTCGAAGTGACCGTTTATCTTGATGGTGACCTTAACCCAAGCTTTCAACGACTGAAACAATCTACCGCCGAACTCCTTGAAGAATTATCCGTTTACTCCAATAAAACTATCCATATTAAATACGAAAACCCGTCCTTATCCGACACTCAGGAAGAACGCGAAAAAAAATACGCTGAACTGCAACAACGTGGTTTAAGTGCAACAGCAGTTTACGAAAGAGATAAGGAAGGTAAATCAATACAGAAAGTAATTTTCCCTTGGATTGAAATAAGCTACAACGGCAAAAAACTACCCATATGCTTGCTCAAAAATATCAGAGGGAACTCGGGCGAAGAAAACCTGAATATCTCTATTGAGAATCTGGAGTTTGAAATCACCGATGGTATTCGTCAGTTAATCAACAAGGAGGTTTCAAAAATAGCATTTATCGAAGGACATGGCGAATTGAACGACGCTGAAACCTACGATATCAGCAAAGCCTTAAGTCATTACTTTCAGGTAGACCGCGGCGTGTTGGCTACCGATGCGTCGATTCTAAACAACTACAAAGTCATCATTATCGCTAAACCCACCACTCCCTTTAGCGAATCCGACAAATACATTATCGACCAATACATCATGAACGGTGGACGGGTGCTCTGGATATTGGATGCCGTTCGGGTATCGAAAGAGAACTTATCAGCAACCGGTCTTTCACCAGCCATCGAATTGGATGTAAATCTGAGCGATCAGTTGTTCCGTTACGGTGTGCGCATCAACCCCGTTATTTTGCAGGATATACAATGTGCTTCCATTCCCATCAATATTGCTCCGAAAAATGCAACACCGCAATTTGAACCCTCACCGTGGTTTTATGCACCGCTGTTGCTGGCATCGGGTGCTCATCCCGTGACCAGAAACATCTCGGAAGTACGTGCTGAGTTTTGCTCGGGTATAGACCTGGTGGGCGACAACAAGCGGGTGGATGCGCAACTGCTTTTGGCCAGTTCCGACAATACTCACATTATTGGCACCCCTACCACCATCGACCTGAGTCAGGTACCAAAGCCTAACGATAAAGCTTATTTCAACCTGAGCTACGTGCCGGTAGCGGTGGCACTCGAAGGCGTTTTCGAATCGGACTTTGCTAACCGAATGGCACCAAAAGGACTTACGAACACACAACCGTTGAAGCAAATAAGTACAAGAACACGTCAGATAGTGGTGGCCGATGGTGATATCATCCGCAACGAAACAAACGGCGTAGCGAGCGATAGTACCACTATTCCACTCGGGTTCGACCGGTATATGAATCAACAGTTCGGCAATAAGGAATTTGTGCTCAACTCGGTGCTTTACTTAACCGACAACGAAGGATGGATGCAACTCAGAAACCGCACCTTAAAACTTCGGTTACTGAACAAGCAACTATCCAGCGACGAAAAAACAATATGGCAAGTTGTAAACGTATTGCTGCCTATCGGCTTGTTACTTATCTTCGGGATAGGGTACCAACTAGCACGGAAACGGAAATATACGAGAAAATAGTTTCGTTGGAACTAATAAGATCAGAGGCTGAATTCAAATTGAATTCAGCCTCTGCCTTTTTGGGGAAATAACGTGACATTCATCAGCATAAAGATGCTATTTCTTCGGTTTTAAATATCGTCCACGAGCGTGAACACACTGTCCCGCGACTTGACGGACCTTCCACGAGCGTGGAAAGAGCGTCAAGCAAATTTCCAGACCTTCCACACGCGTGGACATATCGTCCCGTAAAAAAACAATGCTTCCACTCGTGTGGAAGCTCTGATACACTCCTTTATCTTAGCATGGCACATAATCGTGCCAACAGTGAATTAGTACACATACTAACGAGGAGTGTCCTATTAAAAGCAAACAGGAGAAGATACAAATAGATGCATCTTCTCCTGTTTATTATTTACACGAATATGTGGGGCAAAAACTTTACTTCCGAAAAATGTCTGCCAACTTAAGCTCAACTAGAAAAACAGATTGCAAACCCTAAAAAAAGACAAGGAGGGAGATTGCAAATTCCACTGACCAGCCCGCACATTTTTGTGCAAGTAAGTAATGACTATATAACTGTGATGGCAAGTGAATTATCAATCACCATTGAACACTAATTTTCATCATTTGCCATGCATAACTTTCAAGATCTTTCCATCTATTTTCTGAATTTCAATATATGGAACACCTCCCAAAGTAAAGTTTGCAGGGAGAGAGCCTTCAACAAGCCAAACTCCATTTCTTAATTTAGTTTTGTATGGTTTGTTTTTCGAGATTTCATCCCCATAAATAGGAGTCCATACAGCTATTGCAATTTTAATTGCAGTAGCTTCATTAGGAACGAAACCATCTTTTGGAATATATCCCATTTGTTCTTTTCTGTAGTCATGTGGCTTTTTAATTGAAGTTCCAAGAATAGCTATTGTTGTTATAATACATATAACAATTAATAATTTCTTTTTCATGATATTATCTAATGAAGTTTTCATAAACTATTTTCTTTAAATAAGGCTTCTGTCCTACCGGAGATTGCAAATCCCACCGACCAGCCCGCACATTTTTGTACAAGTAAGTAATGACTATATATCTGTGAGGACAAGGTGGTGAGCATTACACCCACCATTCTCCGATTAATTTCTATTTTTTGCTATTGATAACCAAATAAATAATTGAATATCGCCACGTTTGATACATTACCTATCACCAACAAGAATCAGCTTTTGCTTCTAATTTTCTCCCTAATATGCTGTCCTTTACAACATATTTTCCTTCAAAATATAATTTACTCAATTCATTCGTTGATTCACTATCATTTAATTCAGCACCCTCTTTTAAATACTTCAGTGCTAGATTTTTTGTTTTCTCATCTATTTTTCCATAATGGTGCCATTCAAATATAGACGTCAAACACTTATATACGTAATAATATGCTTTTGGGTAATTATATTTGTCAGCCATTATGATTGAATATAGTAAAAACTCTTCCTCGTAATAATCAACATTAAAATATGCAATTCTCAATTCTATGTATGCAATTGTATCTCCCTTCGATAATACAAGTTTCTTTAGCTCTTTAATTGGACGTGTATTGTTCATCGAAACAGATTTTACTAATACTTGTTTGCGAGAATTAATATGGTAAAGTATAAATAGTCCTACAGTAAAAACCAAAATAGCAATTATTATATAATATATTCTTTTCATGTTTGTTTTAAATTAATCAAAATGCAACTAAACTAATCAAAATCCTACCTCGTTCAGCGTAGCTTAAATTACTCGAAGCTAGCGTCGTCCTGTCCTAGCATAACTCAGCTTACTTGTTAACGCAACAAATATACTCATTTTGTTTGAATTGTGAATATATTGTAACTGAAAAAGGCACAAGTAATATGTGTCATTTTGCTGAATTTGAATATGTAAGGCAAAGCCTTGCTTCCGTCAGTGGACGGACAGTCATGGCTATTTCTTTCACCTTTAAATGCACTAAAAATAGATCCCGGTCTGTACGGAGAACTGATTGTTAGATAATATCAACGTTCTATCTACTTTTGCTCTGAAATCTGATAAATATTCATAGCCCACATTTACAAAAACTTTATGTTTACCAATCCAATTTCCTTCAAAACCGGTAGTCAAAATAAAACCAGTAAGCAATGAATTAATAGATTTCCCATAAATCGCATAATATTCAGAAACTTCAAAGTTCATATTTTGCGACAAAATCAGTTTATTAGAGATACCAATGCCACAGGTAAAAGTTGTTTTCTTTGAAATGTCAAAGGCGTAATTTAAACTAACAGGGATTTTAAAATCTATTACATTTAAATCTGCGTATAAAGATGGCAAATATTTCATTGAGTTAACTCCGTAGTCTGTTTTATTTAGAGTATATGAAACATTATTGTAAATTATGTTACAATATTTATAATTATCTTGGAGAGTCAATGTATAAGATTTCGAATCTTTCTCCAAAATAAAATTGATCTTTAAATTTAGATGCTCGTTAAACATGAAAATATTCGAAACTTTTAATACAGCCCCGATTTGGTAATTACATCCAAAATTAGTTGACATCATTCCTCCGAAATTATACATATTTTCAGAGAAACCCAGCAGCAAACCAAATTTCACTTTTGCAGATATATTACCTTTTTCATAGATAACACATCTCTCTGAAGTACACACCTTATCATGATAGTTTTTCGTTAACTTTATCAGCGATTTATGAGTAAGCCTTGTTTTTTGTATCTCATTATTTATACCCGGACAGTCCTGCATCATATATATCAATTTACCTTTTGATCTGGAGGGGATAATATAGCTAGTTCCGTCATATACTTTTTCTTTTTGGGTCAATTCTGTCAAACCATCTGGAGACTTTTCGATATAATAATGTTCCTCATCGTCTACATAATAATATACGTTAGTCATTCCTTTAATCAGAAATTCTAAGAAAACAACTTTTTTAGATATCGAGTCAGTGCTAATCTCTTTTGAAACATAATATTTGCCATCTAAATACCTGTATCCTACTATTTCACCGGGCTGATAGATTTTTGATTCACTATCAACATTCGATTTAAAAATACATTTTTCTGATGCATTTCTACTAATCTGGGACAAAAGAAAACCTTTTAGGGTATCTCCTTTTAATGATATTATATAACCCTCACGTAAATTGTTGTTTGAACTCGCGTGTAAGTTAATACTACAAAACATAAAAAACAACAATATGCTACAAATAAGTTTCATAAATAAATTATTAAGTTTACAATTCAATAGCGCTACAAGAGAACTCATTTTGATTCACTTTTTAACGCAACAAATATACTCGTTTTGTTTGAATTGTAAATGTTCATAGTAAAAAAACAAGGCTGATTTCAAATTGAATCAGCCTTGTTTTTTTTATTTTGGAGCACAACCACAACTAGCGGGATCCTTAGTCCGTGCACCTGCTTTGTTTTTGGTGATTTCCTTTTTTATGTCGCATCCATTGCAGTCGCCACAGGGCGAACTGTCTTTCTTATGAATATTCTTTACTACTGCATAAACAGAGTAGCCAATAGCACCTACTATAATTATCAGAACGATTATATTTTGAAGCATTGAGTTTTATTTTTTATTTCAGGTTTAGAAAAACAAACTTCCTATTTGATAAGAGGCAAATGCCACCACCCAGGCAATGGCAGTAGTGTACACCATTGTAAACACAGCCCATCCCCAGCTCGATTCTTTTTTGATAGCCGCGATAACCGCCACGCAGGGGAAGTAAATAAGTATAAAAAGCATAAATCCGAAGCTAACGAGTGGCGTAAAAACGGCTTGCCCTTTAAACTCTCCTTTGTTGTGTGTCTGCTCCTTTATTTTCTCTTTAAGCGACCCCGAACCGGCATCAGCCTGCGGGTCGGCCTGATAAAGAATACCCATGGTGCTTACCACTATTTCTTTGGCCGCCAAGCCGGTGATGATACTCACACCCATTTTCCAGTCGAATCCCAGCGGACGAATAACCGGTTCGATGGCGTGTCCAAGTTGACCAATATACGATTTCTCCTGACGTTCCGATTCCTTGCTCATTTCCAGTTGCATCAGTTTCTGGTCTTTATCGGGAGTTTGCAGTTGTTGGTTTGTTTTCAAAACGGAGATTTGAGCATCATAGTTGGTACTGTAGTCGATATGACGAGGAAAATAGCCTAGCGCCCAAATCAATATAGAAGCTAACAGAATGACATTCCCCATTTTCTTGAGGTACTGTTGCCCTTTGTGCCACATGTGCAAACTGGTATTCCGTAATGTAGGAATACGGTAAGGCGGCAATTCCATTACAAAAGGTACTTCTTTTTTGGCAAACACCACCCGTTTCATAATCAAAGCAGTGGTTACTGCCAACAGTATACCAATAATATAAATCGTAAACAGTACCAATCCCTGATTCTGCGGAAAGATAGCTGAAATCAACAGCACATACACCGGCAAGCGTGCACTACACGACATAAAAGGCGTGATAATCATGGTCAGTATTCTATCTTTCTTATTATCCAAGGTGCGGGTAGCCATGATAGCCGGCACATTGCATCCGAAGCCCATCACCAACGGAATAAACGATTTGCCGTGTAACCCTATTTTATGCATCAGTTTATCCATGATAAAAGAGGCCCGCGCCATATACCCGGTATCTTCCATCAACGAGATAAAGAAGAACAGAATCATAATGTTCGGCAAAAAGATAATCACCCCTCCTACTCCACCAATAATACCATCCACCAGTAAATCGCGCAAAGCACCCGGAGACATTACATTCTGTAACCAATGTCCGAGTACCTGAACGCCCGAGTCTATCCATTCCATTGGAAACTTACCAAGCGTAAAGGTAGCCTGAAACATCAACCACATTAGAAACAGAAAAATAGGGAAACCCCATACTTTATGGGTCAACAAATCATCTAACTCTCGTTTCAGCTTGTACTTATCTTTCTTCGGCTCACGATAGGTTTCTTTCAACGCTCCATCAATGAACCCGTATTTTGCATCGGTAATGATGGTTTCCGAACGTTCGCCGTATTCTTTCTCCAACTCCGAGATGGTGTTCTTGGTAAGTGTTTTGATTTGTTCAAAGTTGCCGTATTCCTTTAATTGTACCAGCGTTGTTTTATCTGTTTCCAACAGTTTTATTGCCACATATCTCGACGAAAGTTTATCGGTAATCTTTGGGTTCTTCCAAATTTCGTCTTGTATTTTCTTAATTGCCGTTTCGATAAACGGTCCGTAGTTGATATGAATATGGCGTACACTGGGGTCACGATCCTCATAAACATCAATCAGTTTTTTGAAAAGTTCATCCACGCCAATGCCTTTGGAAGCCACGGTAGGAATAATGGGTATGCCAAGCATCTCGCCCAGTACATCATACTCGAACTTCACGCCGCGTTTTTCCAACTCATCATACATATTCAAGGCGATAACCACCTTGATATTCATATCAATGAGCTGTGTAGTCAGGAACAGATTACGTTTCAGGTTGGACGAATCGACAACATTGATAACAATATCGGGCATCTTTTCCATGATGTGCGTCCTCACATACAATTCCTCCGGCGAGTATTCGGTAATGGAATACGTACCCGGCAAATCCACAATTTTGAACGTATAACCTTCCTTCTTCAGCATGGCTTCTTTCGCATCCACCGTTACACCGCTATAATTCCCAACCCGCTCGTGCGATCCGGAAGCATAATTAAACAAGGTGGTTTTTCCGCAATTCGGATTACCAACCAAAGCCACATTTATCACTTTTCCTTTTTCGAGTGCAGAAACCTTCAAAGTATTTTCATCGATAGTACCTTCAAATTTCACTTCCGATAAATGCTTGGCATCTTCAATAGAAACTACCTCTACTAATTCGGCTTCACTTCTACGCAGCGAAACTTTATATCCCATAATTTCATATTCTACAGGATCTTGCAAAGGTGCATTCTTAATCACAATCACCTTCTCACCTTTCACAAAACCCATTTCGGTAATGCGTTTGCGAAAAGCTCCATGGCCAAGCACCTTTGTGATAATGGCCTCATCTCCAGTTTTAATATCCGAAAGATATGTATTGTTTGTTGTCATCTTGTATAATAATTTGACGAATTTAAGCACTCAAAAATTGCTAAGCAGCATTAAAAATTCACACCCAACCGTAGAAATCCGACCAAGGCATTGTTCAGTTTTGTTGCTGTTCCTGCCGGATTGATAACATACTGAATATCGGGACGTAAGTATACATGTTTATTTAGTTCTAACTGATAGGTAAGCTCCACCGCTGTTTCACTTCCGGCAGTGCTGTGATCTATTCCGGCATAGGCAATTGCAATTCCGAATTGATCGTCAGGCCTGGCAGAAATCAGCCCTTTGGCATTCAACCCCAGACTATAATAGTGATTGTGATTATTCAAACTTTTCGGGCTCAATCCTATCTGCGAAAAAACAGCCCATTTATCGCTCAACTGCTGGTCACCAACAAAGTAAAAGCCTCTATTCTTTTGCTCAACATCAATCGTATCATTGTGCTCATGAAAGTAAGCACCAAACTTATAATTTCCTTGTTTTCCAGCGATTAAGCTTTTGTTTATCTGAAACTCGGTCACAGCCAGAAAGCCTTGATTCATATTTAGTTTCCAATGTATATTGTACGGATTCACTTCAAAATCGTCGGGTGTACCATCAAAAATAGCACTTTCCCACAAAAACGTATCCGAAATTCGCCATGAAATATTCGCACCCAACGCCGTTAGCGGAAAAATGGGTGAAGAAACATTATCGGCAATGCTCGAGTGAATACCAAACGAACTATTTGTAAATAAACCCCCGTATTCACTTGTGGCAAAGTCGGCATTCAAATCCTGTAAACCCAGCGTTACATCTACCTTTCCGATACTTTGTTTGTACCACAGTTCGTAGAGAAAAGTCAGATTGCCCGCTTCGATATTCGAAACTCCCTGAAAATCGCCGACTAAATTGGCCGAAGGTTGCCCCCCGTGCGTATTTCCCACATTGGCAAATAGCTGTCCTCCCTTCCACAATCCGGCTGCTTCGGTATCGAAACCCGCCCTTATATTCAGTAACCCGAGATAAGTTGTCCCCTTTTTTATACCGCCATCGAAATTACTAACTACATCACCAACATACGAAAAACTGGCTGAAAATGGCGATACTTTATTTAAACTATCTACCTGTGCCTGCAGCAAGTTGAAACTAAGCAACGCACCTAAAAACAGAAATCTATACCTTACTTTCATTAGAAACATTTTTATTGTTTGATAACGGTACAAAAGTACTATCCTATAATCAACCAATATATCCCCATTAATACTGATAATGCCCGTTAGAACTAACTACTAATAGGTATTTAAGCATTTTCAATACGAATTATGAAACCAACAACCAATTTACAAAAGCATGTTTTTTTTAATCTCTTCAAGCTCAATCAACTTATTTACAATGGCATATATCGTAAGTCCTGCCGTACTGTGAATTTCCAGCTTACGAGCGATATTTCGTCGGTGCGAAATAACTGTGTGGGTAGACAGAAAGAGTTCCTGAGCAATTTCCTTATTCGTAAGCCCTTTCACCACACAAACAACGATCTCTTTCTCGCGAATACTCAGCGAGTTATTCTCTTCTGTCGTATCATTGGTAGTAGATTCAACCAATTTCTCCAACTTGGCTTGCAATTGCTCCACACTATCGTAGATACTAATACTATCATCATAGTTGCGCAGCAAAGCCGCATCTACGCTCGAGTGCAGTAATGCCAAACAACTCAATTTAGGATTTGCAGTTTCTTCCTTTAGCTTGGCAACATCAAAATGTCCCCAAAAAGTAGGATTGATAATTAAAATATCTGGTTTATTGATGCGTAGATAGTTGACCAGTAAATCGATGGAAACGATTTCGAAGGGCTGAATACGAAATTCGGGAATACGCTTCAATGCCACGGTGAGTCCGCTTCGGATAATGACCGAAGGCTCTGCAATAGCTATTTTTAGCAGTTCCTTGTTCATCGTGTAGCTAATTTTTTCTCTATGGCCTCTATAGCCGGTGCGAACAGATAATCTTCCACCTTATTGTGTGAAGCAATATCAACTTCGCACGACAAAATATCGAATAATACATCCGTAAGTAAATGATTGCTACCATTATCCGGATAATACTTTATAATTATATTTTTCAGTTCCTCCAGTTTCGAATCAATCTCATTGTGACGGTGCTGAAAAATTGAAATGCTATATTTTGCATCTCTCTTTCCCTCAACCAGTTTTAAAGCATATTTAAATACAATATCATTTTCATATTGCATATGCTTCTGAACTTCCAATACATATTCATCAAAAAACTTAGTAAAGATAAGCCCGTAAGGCAAGTTCTGATTGGGCTGATTCACAGCTTCGAGCAATTTAACGCGAATGGAGGGTAATTTAAAATTGAGGAAGTAGTTGTGTGCGCTTTTCAGGTAATCAATAACGGTTTCAATGGAGATATCATCGGTATCATTCTCTATTTCAAAATTATCTTCCGAAATAAAATTGACTACTGCCAAAAAAGTATTGCAGTGAATTCCTGCAGATTGGCAAACTTCGCTTATTGTTTTATCGCCGAAACCCAGTGGTATTCCAAACCGACTTATCACAAGTAGCAGCGAGTGATCACTGATAATCAAATCACTCATTTTTACATTTGTCGAAAATTTATGTTTCCTTTGCATACCCTTTTTGTTTGTCGATAAATAATGTTCGATAACGCTGCTTTTGCGGTAAAAAGAATGGATATTAGTTACTAACTCCCCGTTTTTTGAATTTTGCCACAAAGATACTTATTTATAATGATTCTAAAGACTGAAAGTTCATAAATATTTAAATAACGACGGGTAAAAATCAAAAAAAAATAGCAGCAAAACGCCATTTAAAAAAGAATGGCTAACTTTGCACCTCAAAACAAGATTAAAATTTCTCATAAAATGCATTGTCACAACCTAAAAAAGATTGCCTTTATTTTGCTTTCCGTTACACTGTGTGCACCTTTTGCATACGCGCAAAAAGAACTAAAGTTCATTGATAAACCGGTATGCACAGGCAAAAGAACAGTAGAAAACAGAGACATCACTGCTATTATTGTGCATTCCACCTACAACAGTGACGGCGGCGAAAAATATGATATAGACCTTATCATTAAACAGTTTTCGCGTTATAGAGTAAGTTCACATTATGTAATTGGACGCGATGGTGTCATCTATCGACTGGTAAAAGAAAAAGATGTGGCTTTTCATGCAGGCAAGAGCCAGTTACCGAATGGACAAACCGGTCTGAATTCACGATCGATAGGTATTGAACTAATGACATCAAAAGAGGAAGCACCTAGCGAACAGCAAATTAAGTCGTTAACTATTCTTATAAATGATATCAAAAAGCGATACAAAATTGAATACATTCTCCGTCACAGCGACATAGCCCCAAATCGCAAAACAGACCCATGGAATATGGATTGGGACGGATTTCTGCAGGGAATAAAGTAGTTAGATAGTTATGAGTTACGAGCCTGTCTACAGCACTTATTTGAATGATATCTAAAATTAAAAAAAGACTATCAATGATTTACAACAATCAGTGATAGTCTTTTTTATTTTGAAGAAATTACAAACTTTCTAGTTTGCAGATTCAAACTGTTCTAAGAACCGAACATCGTTTTCGGAGAACAAACGTAAATCTTTCACCTGGTATTTCAGGTTAGTGATACGCTCCACTCCCATTCCAAAGGCATAACCCGAATAGACTTTTGAATCAATGCCGCAGTTTTCCAGCACATTAGGATCAACCATGCCGCAACCAAGGATTTCAACCCAACCGGTATGCTTGCAGAACGGACAACCTTTACCACCACACAAGTTACACGAAATATCCATCTCAGCACTTGGCTCGGTAAATGGGAAATACGATGGGCGCAAGCGAATTTCAGTTTCGGCTCCAAACATTTCTTTTGCGAAATACATCAAGGCTTGTTTCAAATCGGCAAATGATACATCTTTATCAATATACAATCCTTCCACCTGATGGAAAAAGCAGTGTGCGCGATACGAAATAGCTTCGTTGCGATAAACACGACCCGGGAATAATTTGCGAATAGGCGGTTTTTGCTGCGTCATAATGTGCGACTGTACCGACGAAGTGTGCGTACGCAACAGCACATCAGGATTTTGCTCGATAAAGAAGGTATCTTGCATATCGCGTGCAGGATGTTCCGGTGCAAAGTTTAAAGCACCAAACACATGCCAGTCGTCCTCAATTTCCGGTCCTTCGGCAATGGTAAAACCAATACGCGAAAAAATTTCAATAATTTCGTGTTTTACCAACGAAAGCGGATGACGTGTTCCCAATTTAACAGGATCGGCAGTACGTGTTAAGTCTGATTTTTGATCAGAAGTTGAAGAACCGGCGAAAGACTCTTTTAATTCATTAAATTTGTCCTGAGCGGCATTTTTGAGTTCATTCAGCAGTTGACCAACTTCACGTTTGTCCTCGTTGGCAACATTTCTAAAATCGTTGAAAAGTGCCGACACTTCGCCTTTTTTACTCAAATACTTAATACGAAGTGCTTCCAATTCATCCTGATTAGATGCAATTACTTGGTTCACTTCTTCCAACAACTGATTTATTCTATTTTTCATTTCTATATCTTGAGAAAGGGTGCATTCAGAACAAATTTTCTGTTATACAGCCATTTAAATATTGGTTTACAGACTGGCTTATCAGCCTATTTGACTACAAAAGTAATCAATTTTCCACAAAGTTGAGTCGTGTTTAAAAAAATATGAGTTCAATTCCTTTTTTGTCTGAATTTTAGCTTATATTTGTCAAACGCAAAAAAAAATGGGTATGCAGATTAAAAATATACTTCAATTTTTGAACGAATTGAAAATCAACAACAACCGGGAATGGTTTGCCGAAAACAAAGGTTGGTATGATAAAGTACGATTGGAATTTGAGCAAATAAGCAAGGATTTAATTGTAGAAATTTCCAAATTTGATGACGAAATAAAGCACGTAGAAGTTAAGGATTGCATTTTCAGAATATACCGTGACACCCGCTTTTCGCACGATAAAACTCCATACAAAACCCATTTTGGGGTATATATAGCCACTCAGGGCGGACGTAAAAGTCAGCGTGCCGGTTATTACATTCATATTGATCCGGCTGGGTGTTTTGTAGGCGCCGGAGTCTGGTGTCCTGAATCCATCTTGCTGAAAGCGCTTCGCCAAAGCGTTTATGACAATATCGAAGAACTGAATGCTATTCGATCAGAAAGCAATTTTGCAAAACACTTCACCACCTTTTTTGAAGAAGACAAGCTTAAAACCGTCCCGAAAGGGTTCCCGAAAGATTTTCCGGAAGCCGAACTGCTAAAGTTGAAACACTATTTAGTTGAATATAAACTGGATGATTTAATTGAAGAAGAACAATTTGTTCTGAAAGTAGCAGAGGTTCTGAAATATGTTTATCCATTTAATCAGTTTCTGAATTACACGGTAGACGAAGTAATGGGATATTAATAACGACAAAACAACTTATATCAACCAAATATTTCACGCAAAATGATTTTAGACATTTTAGAAAACAGCGGATTGTACGAATCAATCCACCCTCGCTTTAAAAAAGCATTCGACTATTTGAAAAATACTGACTTAGTAGCTCTTCCGTTTGGAAAAATAGAACTCGAAGGCGCAAGTCTGGTTGTTAATGTTGTTGAAATTACAGGAAAGGCAGCCGATGCTGCAAAAATGGAAACGCACAACAAGTTTATCGACATTCAGGTGCCAATTGGTAAGACAGAAACAATGGGTTGGATAGCCGGCAGTAAACTGACTGAAGTTACTGAAGCATATAATGTTGACAAAGATGTAAGCTTCTTTGCCAACAAAGCTTCTAACTTCATTGCTGTTCAACCATTCGAATTTGCAGTATTTTTCCCTGAAGACGGACATCAACCCGGTATTGCGGAAGGGATATACAAAAAGATTATTGTGAAAGTATTGGTATAGCCATTCGTTCTGAGTATCTTTTTGCTACAATTTGAACGGCAGTTATTCAAATTGGACAACTGCCGTTTCAAATTCAACTAACTCACGAACTCCCGTATTTAATTAAATAAAACACGCACATGAAAGATCTAACCATACTTAAATCCGATCCGTGGTTGGCACCCTATGCCAATGCCATTAATGGACGTTACGAATATTTTGAAAGTATTGAGAAGAAATTAGTTGTAGATGGTCAAACGCTTTCTGATTTTGCATCCGGCTACCTGTACTTTGGCTTGCATCGTCTTACCGATGGATGGGTTTTTAGAGAATGGGCACCGAATGCGACCGCTATATTTTTGATTGGAGATTTCAACAATTGGCAGCGTCGCCCTGATTATCAATTAAAAAAACTTCAAAACGGTATATGGGAAATACGCCTGCCCGATTTTGCCATGGCTCATTCGCAACTTTACAAATTGCTGATTGAATGGGAAGGTGGAAGTGGCGAACGTATTCCGGCATGGGCACGCAGAGTAGTACAAGATGACACTACAAAGATTTTTAGCGCTCAGGTTTGGAATACTTTCCAGCCGTACGTATTTAAAAACACCAATTTCAAGCCTAAAACCGAACCACTTTTGATTTACGAATGCCACATTGGTATGTCGAGTTCCGAAGAAAAAGTATCTAATTACGATGAATTCAGAACTACAGTTTTACCACGAATTGCAGCTGATGGTTACAACTGTATTCAAATAATGGCTATTCAGGAGCATCCTTACTATGGCTCGTTTGGCTATCATGTTTCCAGTTTTTTTGCAGCATCCTCGCGCTTTGGAACGCCCGAAGAACTGAAACATTTAATTGACGAAGCGCATGGCATGGGCATTTCCGTTATCATGGATATTGTTCATTCGCACGCCGTTAAAAACGAAGTGGAAGGCTTAGGCCGCTTTGATGGTACTCCTTATCAGTATTTCCATGGTGGATCGCGCCGCGAACATCCGGCTTGGGATTCGCTTTGCTTTGATTATGCCAAACCGTCGGTACTTCACTTCTTACTTTCCAACTGTAAATTCTGGCTGGAAGAATATAAATTCGATGGATTCAGATTTGATGGTGTAACATCTATGCTCTACCGTAGTCACGGATTGGGCGAAGATTTCAACGGATATGAGTCATATTACAACATGAATCAGGATGGAGATGCGATTTGCTATCTTACGCTGGCTAATAAATTGATACACGAAGTAAATCCAAACGCGATAACTGTTGCCGAAGAGGTTAGTGGAATGCCGGGACTAGCGACGAAAGTAAATGAAGGAGGTTTGGGATTCGATTATCGAATGGCAATGGGAATTCCCGATTTCTGGATCAAGCTCATAAAAGAAGTAAAAGACGAAGACTGGAAAGTAGGTCACATACTTTGGGAATTGACCAACAGACGTGCCGATGAAAAAACAATTAATTATGCCGAAAGTCACGATCAAGCCTTAGTCGGGGATAAAACCATAATTTTCAGACTTATAGACGCAGACATGTATTGGCACATGCAACGCAATGACAGCACCTTACTGGTAGACAGAGGCGTAGCACTACACAAAATGATACGTTTGATTACCGCAACAACTATTAATGGCGGTTATCTGAACTTCATGGGTAATGAATTCGGACACCCTGAGTGGATTGATTTTCCTCGCGAAGGAAACGGCTGGTCGCATAAATATGCCCGTCGTCAATGGGATTTGGTTGATAATGAAAGCTATTTGTACAACGCATTGGGTTTATTTGACAATGCAATGATAACGTTGATTAATTCAGTTCCAAAATTCAACACAACTTCCATTCAACAACTGTGGGATAAAGAAGACGATCAGGTAGTTGCCTACCAACGTGGCGATTTGATTTTTGTTTTCAATTTCAATGGCACGAAGTCGTTTACCGATTATGGAATACTTGCTGATAAAGGGGCGTATAAAATCATTTTAAATACTGATGAGACTAGATTTGGAGGCTTCAATCTGATTGATGAGACCATAACTCATTTGACCTCAAAAACTCCAAAGGAGCCGTCAGGGAAGGAATGGTTAAAAATATATATTCCTGCACGTACAGCATTTGTATTGAAAAAACAATAACGCAAAACAACAGCTTATATTTACTTTAAAAGCCCTCCATCTGATAACAGTTGGACGGCTTTTGTTTCTTCATCAAACAGAGAAAATTCTAGTCGATTTTAATCAATCGGACATAATCCAACATGGCTTGATTTATTTCAATATTCATATTGTCGTTTTCAGGCATAAATGCAAGTTTCAAAGCATGTTTACCTGCTTTCAACTGAACCTGTACAGCATTGCTGAATCCCCAAATGGACCATTCGTTAGTTCCGCGATGTGGAAAGACCTGAGCTCCTAAACGGTTATTATCTACAAAAAGCGTTCGGATAGCACACTTATTTTCAGTATTTATCGGGCCGTTACCATTCGCATAACGCCAGTCAATAGCGTACAATCCATCAGTCGCCACTTCAATATCGAAGCTAATCACTCGATTAGCACTTTTACTTATTTCCACAAAACCTGCTCCTGAAAAATTCCTGTAAGGCAATGAAGACGCAGATAAAACCGTCTCAATTTCCATCATTTGGATATCAGCTGGAGGATAAATCTGAACTGGTTCGCTGGCAAATGAACTTAAACCATTTTTCGCTATTGCTACTACCTGAAATTCACCTTCTTCTACATCTGAAATATCAACCGAAGTAGCTGAAGTTATTTTCCAACTCTTCCCATTTTTCAGAACTTGATAATAACTCACTCCGTCGATTGGCGACCAGGTGAGTTTTCCATCCTCAAACGTTACTATTGGCATTAGCGGTGTAAACTCATTCTTCACTAAATGAATCGATTGATTTTCAAATTCACTATTAGCCAACACAATTTTCACTTTATGCTTTCCAGTTAGCGTGGCAGGAATGATGGGTTGCTTTTGAACTTTACCATCTAAACTAAAGGTAGCTATCCTATTACCAAAGCCCTTTAGTTCGATATCCAACACAGCTTTGCGGTACTTGAAATTATCCAGTTTTCGTTGGACGTTCATTACTTTCGGTACAAAGGGTTGAAATTTTAGATTATTTTCTTCGAACCGAATACCAAAAAGGACTTTGTGAATAATACTGATATTACCGGACAAACTCCAGAGCATATTGCTCGAATTGATTTCTGTTCCCGCAAAATCGCCATCGTCGGCTACGAAGTTTTCCTTATTTGTCAGGAACATAGCCGCAGCCCGATAAATGGATGCAATGCTGTGCACTACACTTTTTTCGTTGCCGGTTTTAGCACCGGCCCGCATCCAGTAAGTCTGTACAAAAGGCCACACAGCATTGTTGTGGTAAGGTGGAATATCACCAATTTGCGGATAAATACACGGAATACCATAATCGACCACTGGAGTATGCTCAACAACCTGTTTCTGACGAGCCGGATCAGCAATGTCAAACACAACAGTCAAAGCTTCGCCCAATGCTTCGGAACGAGGTGACAGAATTTCATAATTTCTACCGTAAAGATATTGACCATAATAATTCTTTTCAGGAATCCAAAAATGGGAATTAATGGAAGATTTTATTCTTTCAGCAATTTCATGATATTTTTGCCCGAACTGTTTATCATTCATCAATTCAGCCATCCGGGCGGCTACTGTCAAAGCACGATAATGCACTGAGTTTGTTCCCAGATTCTTACTTGAATAAATATCGGCAGGTTGCATCCAGCGTGGATAGGTTTGTTCACGCCAGTCGAGAAATGAAGATTCGCCCTTTACTAGACCCGTTTTAGTATCATGATCCACCATGATGTCATCTTCAATGGAGTTTTTGATAACAGGGTACACTTTCTTCAACCAATCTTTATCTCCGGTAACTTTGTATATCTCCCAGGCAGCTACTGCCCAAATCATACGATCCGTCGAAGCCGGCCATGCACCACCGGTCCCCGTATCCTGAATAATGCGCCCGTTGGCATTTACCTTGCGCATCAGGCTGTTTTGAGACACTTTCGGTTGCATATATGCCATAGAGAGAATAATGCTGTAGCTGACGTCACGCGTCCACACACCCGGCCATTCAATACCCGTGCGTAAAGTACTGTCCTTTTCAATGGCTTTTTCCATTTCTTCCACCGACATATTGTAGATCGCATTTTCCAATAAATTTGGCGTATTCAGTTGTGGAAATGCAGAGATGTCCTTGGTAAGCTTCCAGCTTTTAGGAGTACCCTTGGCCTCCGTTTTAGGACTTTGATAATCGGACTGGATTTCAGTGGACGACAAAGCAGTGGCCGTATACTTTCCTTGTACAACACGCGTATAAGAGACACTGAATGCGTTGGATTGATAGATCGTATAGTTGGTTTGAGCCAGTAAAGCAGTGTTCATACTGCAACAAAACCCTAAAAATACAAATATTTTATATTTCATCTGAATTAGATATTAGGTGATTTTTATATAGACATCTCAAATTTACAGAATTATTTTGTTCATTAGTTATGTTTGCGAACAAAAAAAGGGAACAGCGTATACTATTCCCTTTCTAATTACGCATTAGCTAAACAACAAAAATCATTTTTTCTTTTGATATTTCCATTTCAAACTAATGGCAGTATTATTGAGATCAAAAGCAACACTTTGTGTCTTTTTATTCTCCGAAATTTTTAGATCATTAGCTCCATTTCGAACTGAACTGATAGCATCGAATCCATGCAGTATCAAACATACTTTTTTGAATCGTCCTGCAAAATCACCTTTTTTATCCGACAAAGCCAGTTCGTTTTTAGTTGGATCGAAACTAATTGTCCGTTCGTACGATGCACCGTTTTCATAATTATATGTCGTACCATCATCTTCGTAGTAAAGCATTTTAGCAGCTTTTGAACCGAAAAAAACATGTAGTTTCAAAGTATCTCCAGCGCTCTCGGTGGTATTCTGAACAGTATTTTGCATAGGAATAATTGCTCCTTCTGCAGCAAAAACAGGTAAATCGTTTAGCGGCGAAGTTACGTGATAATCTTTACCTCCTTCAAAAACTTCATCGTTGGAAAATCGATACCAACGACCCTTGGGCAAATATACACGAGTATAGTTGTCGGTACTGCGGGCTGGGCAAACAAGTAATCCATCGCCAAACATATATTGGTTTTCGAAGTCGCGATTGTAAACATTATCGTCATTCGTATAATCAATAGCCAATGTGCGTACAATCGGTAATCCGGTTCGCGAAGCTAACAATGCGTTAGAATAAATGTACGGCATTAGTTGATAACGTAAATTCAGATAATTGCGCACAATATCCTGATAATCTTTAGGTAAAACCCAAGGTTCTCGATAGTTTAAATCTACTGCACTATGATTGCGATAAAAAGGCGTAAATGCACCCAGCGACATCCAGCGAACCATAAGTTCTTTAGTTGGCTCACCCATAAATCCACCAACATCGGGACCTGCGAATGAGAAACCGGCAAGTCCAAGATTAGCTACTAATTTAGCACTAAGCAACATGTGGTCATCCGAAGCGAAATTATCACCGGTCCAAATGGTTGAATAACGCTGTCCACCGGAGAATGTGGCTCTGGTAATTGTCAAAGGTCGACGACCGTTCATCAATTTCTTTGTTCCTTCGTAAGTAGAACGCACCATCTGCATTCCAAAAATATTATGTCCTTCTTTGATAGTTGTTTTATTTCCTTCGAAACCAAATTCAACCATATCAGGAATTTTTTGCCCCCAGGTAGCTGGTTCGTTCATGTCATTCCAAAAACCCTCCACTCCTTTACTAGTAAGTGCCGAGAATTTTTCGCCCCACCAGGCACGAACTTCCGGACGTGTAAAGTCTGGAAAATGTGACCGACCCGGCCATACTTTTCCAACATAAGGTTGTCCGTTAGGATACGAAAGGAAGAACTTATTCTTAATTCCTTCGTCGTAAGCCGAGTAACCTTTTTCTACTTTTAAACCAGGGTCCACAATCACAGCCAGGTGAAAGTTCATTCCTTTTAATGTGTTTATAGTCTTTTCGGGTTGAGGGTAATACTCCGGATTCCATGTAAATACTTTATAATTATCCATGTAGTGAATATCCAGATAAAGCACATCGCAAGGGAACTTTTTTTCACGGAATGTTTGTGCCACGCTCAACAATTCTTTATCAGGATAATACGTATAACGACATTGTTGATAGCCAAGACTCCATAGCGGTGGCAATTTAGGACGACCGGTCAGCCATGTGTATTCTTCTATCACATTACGGACCGAATCGCCGGCAAAGAAATAATAATCCATTTCTCCACCCACAGCACCAAAATGAGACATTTCATCGTCGGTTGAAGCGCCAAAACTAAAAGTACTTTTGTAGGAGTTATCGAAGAAAATTCCATAGGTCATCCCATCGTGAATTCCCATATAAAAAGGAATGGTAGCATAAAGCGGATCTTTGTCAAGACTATAAGCAGGAACATCCGAGTTCCAGTTTTCGTAAGCCATGCTTCGTTTATTCAACGGTCCGGTTTTTTCACCCAAACCGATAAATTTTTCTTTCTCAAACATTTGTTTGTAGCAGGTAACATCGCTACCAAGCCATGTCATACCAAATCTTGGGTCGTCAGCATTAATCAGTTTTCCTTCGAGTGTGTAAAAACTGACACGTACAGGAGTTTTGGTTATCTCAATTTTCAATGCTGCTGTCTTCAACACAAGTTTAGAACCTTCGTCAACGACACTTGTAAATTTACCTTCAGCTTGTTTATCGACTGCATACGAAAAGGCGCGTAACGGTTTTTCTTTGTAGGCTCTTACGCGAATAATATCATCTCTGAAGGCAGTAATCTGAACAAAAGCATTATTAGCTTCAATTGAAATCAGATCATTCTCCTGTTTAAATGTTTTTAAATCGCCTATTGATACAGAAGTTTGTGACCAAACAGACAATGGCAACAACATTAAACAAACTAGTGGAATCAGTAATCTTTTCATGAATTAATTTATTATTTTAAATAGAAAGTAAAATAAACATATACAACAAATCAGACGAATAGCCTCAAAACAATGAATTTGGTATTCATTAAAACCACAAGCAAGTTGCTATGAACTTTTAATTTGAATACAAAACTAATCAAATTTCATCTAAACAGACAGAGTCCTGGTTGTGGTTTGGGTTATTACCAGCGCAAACGTTTGCTGTGCATATCTGTTTAGCTTTAAAAACAACAAATCAACATCTCTCCTATTCACAACGATAATACGGAAACAGTATTACGGTCAAACAAAGAGAGCGAAAAAACAAAAAGAGCAAATTCAATCCTAAAATTAAATTTGCTCTTTTTATAAACAGTGTAGTTCTATCTCTGAAACTGATTGTTATTAGTCGTCTGGTTCTTAGTCGTCACCTGATTCTTGTTTGTCACCGGAGTTTTAGTATCTTTCTTCACCCTCTTTGGATCATCTTTCAACAATTCAATAGGCTTTTGCTTTAATAGCGGCACAACGTTGTAATCCCATGTTTCCTCAAATTCCCAATTGGCTTTGAGCGTAAATTTATGAGGATAATAATACACCTCTTCGGGGTGGCGTTTCGTCGATAAATCGCCGGTGTCCCAAACTCCATTCCCATTGGTATCTATGAACATGCGAAGATAATAGTCGCCCGGACGTAAATACTCGAAAACAGTACCTTTCTCAGAAGCATGCTTAGTGCCCAACACCACATCCTTCGGATCGAGTACTTGCATCACTACCTTGGGATTGAACGCAGCTAACTGTATTTTCAGACTTGAATACTCATCCAATGATCTGATTTTAAAGTCACCAACGTACTTATTGCTAACCCTTTTATATATACTTTTGAAAGCAGCCGAATCAATTTCGATTTTATATGCTGTTTCGGCAGTCCATGTATGTTCTATGCTATAACACATTTTAGTTGAGTCCAACTGTTTCCATTTAAACGGTATGGTTTTAAATACCGTATCTACTTTTTCGTTCAACTTTATCTTTGAAATATCGACACTGTCCATCGGAGCTTCGAAACGAAGAATAATCGGATTATATATTTCGAATGCTCCGGCTACATTGTTTGAAAATTTGTAGGGTTCCACTTTAGTACTCACCACCTTCTTCGGTATTTTGGCTCTCGGGTTCACTTTCCCCTTTCGCATCGCCACATTGATGGTATCGGTTACAGGCACAAGTTTAAACAACGAATCGGTTTTCAGATAGGTCATCGACATTTTCAGGGTATCCACATTCCAAACAGTAGAATCGGTGAGCCAATAAGTTAAGCTATCTTTTGTTGCGTTCTTTTGCAATAAATATTTGTTATCCCACTTAAAGTTCAGCGGCGTTAGTTTTGGTAATTCGGCAGCAGGAGCATTGAAGAACAGATTGAAAACAAAAGGTTCCTTGCGTTCGAACTTCACAAAGTACTGACGTTTTTTATTTTCTTTGAAAAAACGCAATGCCAGGTCATCAGGCAAAAAGCGCGTACCCATGTATTTATGAACGCTATCCACCGTAATCGAATCTTTCCAGATAGTATCACGCATTTCTTCCCTGCGGGAAGTCGGAACGACAAGCGAATCATGCATTGCCAGTCCTTCGCCCGGTTGATAAAAGAAATCGTGATTCACGTCATCCAAAGCATACACTTTGAATTTGCCTTTTTTCATGTTACTGATAGAGAAATGGCCATATTCATCGGTTTTACCAATGCGGATAAACGGTATTTTGAAAAATGCAGAATCACTATTTGTATCAGCATAAATACCGACATAAATACCTGCCATTGGACTCAAATCCTGAGCATTAATAACTGTTCCGGAGATTTTCATGGTATCAATCTGTCCGCCGGTAGAAAATGCAAAAACGTAATTTTTAAGGGGATTCTTCTCGTTATTATCTACAATAGCACTCCCAAAATCAATACTATAGGTAGTGCTATCGGCAAGATCCTGATTAAAAGTCACCGAAACTTGTCTGCCGTACGATTTCACATCGGGTGGAGTTTGTTGAGGTGGCGAGATAATCACATTGTCGGAAGGTTTCTCAATATTTACAATTTCGTCAAAATCAATCTGAATCTGTTTCTTTTTAAAGTACAGCGAGCCGTTGGCCGGGAATGATTTCACAACCTTTGGGGGTGTAATGTCCTTCGGACCACCTGTTGGACCCTGCGACATATTGGCACAAGCGTTTACAAGTAAAATGAGTCCTACCGCAACTAAAAAAAGGTATATTTTTGTTATCTGTTTCATTCTAAATTTTAATTTTACTTTGCATATCGGCTTTCAACTCGTAAGCACCTTATGCCCTATCCTGCAACGCAAGCATTTTTTATCGTCACAATACTGCTTCTTTAATTGCAACAGTGCCTGTGAGTCGTAAGCTGATGAGGAGTTGATTCCCAACTTTTGCCAGGCCGTAATAATAGCATTTCGCTCTGACGGGAGTTGTTCCAACAGTAGTAATGCTTTATCTTTTAGTGCCTCGTTATTTTTCTGTTGCGCATAACAAAACAGAAAAGGAACCACCGTGTTTATCAAAATTATATTTATCGATTGAGCGCCCAGTTTTTTATCGCGCTCAGGACTTTCATGAATAAACAAATAGTGTCGTTTCCAATAGTCCGACGGTTCGCATACAAATATCGACCGCAGGTATTCCATCTCCGGTTTATCTACTATTTTTGAAAATAATTTGGACGACAAATGGATCAATGATGCAAACTGCGCAATGCGAACATGCGGAAAATTATCGGGTCGTAAGCGCAGCAATTTCCATTGCGAGGCATTCATTGGTTGCAAACCGAACTTCGCTTTCATGAAACTGTATTCCTGTTTCAACCGTGCAGAGTATTCATCCGTTGCTTCGTCGGTCAATAGACCTGCTTGTCCGAAAAGCACTGCTTCTAACTGTAGCAATTGATCTTTGTGCTTACCCAATACCGATAGTGGTACCGATTTGGCTAAACTCTCGAATGCTTGGCTGTTTGTTCCAAATCCAAAATTGCGCGCCAGCGTAATGTAAAAAGCTTCTTCCCAGTGCTGATTGCTCTCAGTCAGCAAAGTGGTAATGGCTTGCATTTTCTGTTCTAACCGTTCGGTTAGCAAAGCGTTTTTCCAACTTTGAACAACGATACTAGGAACAGTCGAAATTTTATCCTCGCACGGTATCCACTTCTGTTCAGTAATCAACCTGTCGTAATTATGTGCAATATGAGTTGGATATACCAACACTAATTGTGGTATCTTAGCTCCATCCATCCGAAAAATTTCACCATCAATCTCCGACACCACGTGCAAAATCACACTGTCGTAAGCCTTGTCGGTATGGTGACTGTGTTTATTCCAATCGGTAGAGCGTGAATGTATCTCTACGTTGCCGGCCCAAAGTGTTTCGCCGATTCTAATCTTAGCATTAAAAAAATCGGGACCTGCATCCGTATTATGCTTACCCACATCAATCACATCTACCGGCTCACCTTCGGTTGTAACCAGGTGCTGAGCAGTAAAAAGCTTATGCTGCCAAACGTAATGTAAAATGGATTCCCTCATAGCAGTTATCAGTGAACAGTTATCAGTAAGTAGTTATCAGCAAGTAGCTATTGTTAATAATAATTCATCATTAATCATTAATTATTAATCCAATACTCCAAAGGTATAACCCTTATTTTTCCAGTACTCGATAGCCAATGGCAACACGGCAAGTACGTTTTCTTTAGCTTTTATCGAGTCGTGAAAAACAACAATAGAACCATTGCGCGAGTAGCGTTTGATGGTTCGCATAATGGTTTCGGGCGACAGGTTCCTGTTATAATCGTGGGTAATAACATCCCACATAATAATTTTGTATTTGGTTTTCAGTTCATTGATTTGACGCCTTGTAATCCGTCCATAAGGCGGACGAAACAACTTACTATCAATCAACCCGGCCGCTTTATCGATATTGTCATAATACTCCTCATCCGAAATAGAAAACCCTTTCAAATGATTAAAAGTATGATTGCCAACTTCGTGACCTCTGTCCATCACCTGAGCAAAGGTTTCGGGGTGCTTTTGCACATTATCGCCAACACAGAAAAAGGTTGCTTTTACCTTGTGTTCGTCGAGCATATTAAGCACCAGTGGCGTCACTTCCGGCACAGGTCCATCGTCAAAAGTAAGATAAATTACTTTCTTCGATGGGTCTTTGCGCCAGATAACTGTTCCCCACAAAGGGCGGAGAAGTCTTGGAAACTGTATATTCATTTACAACTGAAGCAATTTAGCGTACTGCATGTATTTAGGCATGAATTTATTCAAAATCACGTCTTGTTTTGCCTCTTGCGAGATGCGTAGTACTTGTTGCAATACAGCCATATTGTGTCCGATACGATTGTTTACACTATTACGATTGATAGTGCTTAAGCTCAAATACCAGTCAAGGTTTTCGATACAATCTTTGGCTACAGCGGTCATAATTTCATTTCCTTTTGCAGATTTATGAAGTTTATAATAATCGTCGGCCAATTGAGTAGAAACATAATCGTGACGAACGGTAGTACCCGGGATTTGTTTATCGCAATAATCCAAAGCTTTCAATGCACGTACCGAATCGCCTTTGGCAAGCAACGCACCAATCAATTGACTAAACATCATACGATGTGTACGACACATTCTGGTAATGTTTTCGTCCAGATAAACTTTAGGATTATTCATTCCACCATAGCGGAATTTAGTCATCATATTGTTGTACATTTCGTCGGCATTTACTCCGGCTCCGGCACCTTTCACACCTACCGGTAGTATTTGATACGCCATACCTGTAAGTTCAAAATGATCGTTCAATCCCATATAATATTCATCACCCACAGTAGTTGCAAAATAGATAGGACGTTTCCAATTATTTTCTTTCAATAATTCAAGAATCATCAACGAACTCTTAGTGATTCGTCTATCGAGCTTAATATTAATTTGTGGTACAATTTCAGCTGCTCTTGCTGCCGGTAATGTCCCCGTGCTAATAACTTGTTTAGCATTAACAGGCAAGAACAAATGATTAGACGGAATAAATGCCTCTCCCTCGCGTTTTGTTTGCGGATCGGTGCTTAACACAAAATCATAAGCCGTTTTCACATCCAGCTGAGGCATCATCGAATCAACATACACCACCTCATTTTTGCCGGACACATAGTCCTTTGGTTGCCATGAGATAGGAAGTGGAGTCGATTTATATGCGCCACGTTTCATTTGGCTAATGTACCAGTCGGTTTGCAGATAGCTTAAGTTACATACACGCACGTCGGTTCTGTAACCTTCCACTTCTTGATTGTACCAAAGAGGAAAAGTGTCGTTATCGCCGTTGGTAAATATGATAGCATTTTGTTTACATGAGGCAAGATAGTTTCCTCCAAAATCGCGACAAGTATAACGATTGCTACGATCATGATCATCCCAGTTTTGTTGTGCCATAAGAGCAGGCACACCTAAACAGCAGATGGAAACCACTACAGCACTCACTGAGCGGGGCACATATTTATCGAGCGCACGGATAATGCCGAGCACACCCAACCCAATCCATATACTAAAAGCGTAGAACGAACCCGAGTAAGCATAATCACGCTCACGTGGTTGATAAGGCGTTTGATTCAGGTACACCACAATGGCAAGACCTGTGAGTAGAAACAGCAAAGTGGTAATCCACATAGCTTCGCCACCTTCTTTTCCACCATACATAAGGAACATTATACCAATTACACCCAACAGAAGTGGCAACAGAAAGTAAACATTATGTCCTTTGTTATCTTTTAGTTCTGAAGGAAGATTCTTTTGATCACCCACTAATAGATCGTCGATAAAGCCAATACCGGTAATCCAGTTACCACGGTCTATTTCACCGTAACTCTGCATATCGTTTTGACGACCGCTGAAGTTCCACATAAAATAACGCCAGTACATGAAACGTACCTGATAGTCGAAGAAGAAACGAAGGTTTTCGCCAAAGGTAGGTTTAACATCCGTTTTTTGTTGACCGCAATAGTCATAAGTTACCGATTCACCTGTGATGTTTCCCCATTGTTTATATGCTTCCACATGTTGAGGATTGTCGCTGTACATACGTGGGAAGAACATATTAAAGCGGTCGTCCATCTCGTAGTCGATTTTGTAACCGGTGATGATATATTCGTCTTTATCGGTTGGCGACGTTTTTGGTTTTGGGGCATAAGTAGCGTCACCTTGTTTCTTTACAGGCACACACAAATTTCCTTCCACATTCAACTTCACGGGTGCATTGTACACCTGACCATATAACAACGGACGGTCACCGTATTGCTCACGGTTAAGATAGTATTTTAATGAGAAGATATTATCCGGAGAGTTTTGATCCATTGGCGGTTTGGCCGACGAACGAATAACGATAATAGCGTAAGAAGAATACCCAATAAGGATAACAGTAATCATCAACATGGCAGTATTCACCCAGCGGGCATTGATTTTATCCCTTTTCCAATAAAAGAAACCACTCAAGGCTGCAATGATAAGTACACCAATAACTACACTGTTACCAAAAAACGGAATACCTACAATGGTTACGCCCAACACGCACGACACAGCCAAACGAATAAAGCTTTTGTTCGCATACGATTCGTAGATAGACCATGACAGAATGCCCACAGCAAACAATATATATACGAATAAACCTGTATTGAAAGCAAAACCAAGCTTGTTTACAAAGAACAATTCGAACCAACTGGCCACTTCTACCGAACCCGGAATAATGCCATACAGCACACTTCCCAAAATCACTAACGAAGCAACCAAAGCCAGAATAATACCTTTGGTAGTAGGTTTATTAAGTCTGAAATAATACACCAATACCATGGCAGGGATAGCCAAGAGGTTGAGCAAGTGAACGCCGATAGAAATACCCATTAGGTAAGCAATAAGTATCAACCAACGATCCGAACCCGAACTGTCGGCAACATCTTCCCATTTTAGTACCGCCCAGAAAACGATAGCCGTAAAGAATGATGAAAATGCATATACCTCACCTTCCACGGCCGAGAACCAGAATGAATCAGAGAATGTATAAGCCAATGCACCCACCATTCCGGCACCTAAAATAGCAATGATAGTACCTACCGAATAATCACTTTCCGATTTGATAATTACCTTGCGGGCCAAATGAGTAATGGTCCAGAACAAGAATAAAATGGTAAACGCGCTAAGCAGTGCCGACAAAGAATTGACCATAATGGATACCTTAGTTGTATCGGCAGCAAACATCGTAAAGATACGACCTGTCAACATAAAGAAAGGCGCTCCAGGTGGATGGCCAACATCCATTTTAAAGGCTGTAGAAATGAATTCACCGCAATCCCAGAAGCTGGCTGTAGGCTCCATGGTAAGCAAATACGTTACGGCAGCCACAGCAAATGCAAGCCACCCGAAAATGTTGTTCAGTAATTTGAATCGTTTCATGTATAATTATTAATATTAATATTCCTTTTTTCAGTTAGCAGTTATCAGTAAACAGTTTCTTATTCCTTACCTCTTGCTCCTTACCTTTTACCTCTGGTTTTAAGCTTTCGCAAAAAACGTTCAAAGATACAAAGAATTTTTAGTTTGTATGAAATGTGAAATTCATTTTAGATTAAATTAAAACAATTCAAGCACAAAGCGATACTAAAGTGCGGATATTAACTACAAAAATGACAAAACAGAGAACGAATTCGCACAAATCAGGATGCGTTTTCGATACGACGAACGGTCTTTGTTTTTAGAAATATTCAGTTGAACGATTGGTGCTGTTAATAATCTTTTGTAAATTTGCAAAAAAACAGAACCATGAAAATTTGCATTGCACAAACCAGTCCCCAAAAAGGAGATATCGCAAGAAACATAGAGCAGCATGTCGTACTTCTCAACATGGCCATAGCCCAACATGCCGACGTTGTGTTTTTCCCGGAACTTTCACTCACAGGCTATGAACCTTTGTTGGCTGCCGGACTAGCTACAACACAAGAAGACAAAAGACTTGATATCTTCCAGGAGATTTCCGATAAGAACAATATAGTCATTGGTGTTGGACTACCTACCAAAAGAGACGATCAACTCTTTATCAGCATGATTATTTTTCAACCCCATAAAGAACGGCTCACTTACTCCAAACAATACCTCTACCACACCGAAATAGGCATTTTTACAGCGGGGACAGAACAACTGTATCTAAATGTTGAGCATAATATCGTTGCACCGGCCATTTGCTACGAGTTATCGAACCCCGAACATTCAGAACAAGCACATAAAAACAATGCCAACATTTATATAGCGAGTGTACTGAACTCGGTTACCGGAGTGGATGGTGATATTCAGAAACTATCGACCATTGCTGCCAAATACAATATGACTACTTTTCTGGCTAACTATGTTGGGACATCAGGGGGATACCAATGTGCAGGAAAATCATCGGTTTGGAATAAGGAAGGACAGCTGATAGGACAACTGGATGATAAAAATGAAGGACTACTGATCTATGATACCGAAACGCAGGGAATAAAAACAGAGATACGATAAGATTTTAATCCTATCGAAAGGCATAGCAGAGCATTCGAAAGGCATAGCAACCAGTTCGTAAGCACTCACAACGTCACCAACACGAACATTTTTTTAATTTAAAAAATAATTTAAAGAATGGTTGGTGCTGTTAAGATTGTTTCATATATTTGTAGTGTGAAAAGAAAAAACAATACTCTATCTAAGCTAAAGGCATAATGTGGAGATAGGTATAACTCTACTATACAGATACTGCCAAGAAGAAGAAGAATATGTGCAGGAGAATAAGGATATAATGGTGTTAGGTGCAACTTTAAAAAAATAGAACGTTAATCTAATTGACAAATTGAATCAATGAAACAATTTATTACGAGACATATTGACAGATTTATTCCTGTATTTTTACTATTATCATTGACTAGTATTACGACATATTGGTGGTTATCTATCTTTTCTATTGTTTTCTATATTTGGAATTATTTCTATTTGAAGAAAGATTTAAAAAAAACAAATAGTTTTCTTTTCCTTACTATTCTATTGATTATTTTTAATTTTACTTTCATCAAACCAACAAAAGAATGGGGAAATAAAGTTCAGAAAGAATGGAATAAGACAGGATATGATCCAGCTTGGCTGGCAAATGCTCAAGAAGAAATAAACGTCATAGACAGAAGTATTGAAGAATACAAATATAAATATAGTGTTTATCCAAATGACTTGAGCGACATAAAAGATATTTTTATCGACAATCATGATTATTCATATCGGATAAAAGAAGCAGACGGTCAAACAACTGGAGTTCCATTTTATTATGAGAAAATTGATTCTAATAAATTCTATCTTGCAGGAGTTGGTAAAGATGGTGAAATTAAAACGAATGATGACTTACTTCCTCAAATATCATTAGAACATAAGAAAACGACAGGTTTAATCAAATATGTGGTTAAATCATTCTCGCAAAAAGAAATTATTCGAGAAAGAAATGTAATAGAGATGAATAAGAAGACTAATAAAATTCAAACTTTTTTGGGTGAAAAGTGAAACTCAATTAACTTTGTTTGGTGAAGCGTCCCGTTTCGTCAATGCTAAAAGCAAGTCTTTGGCTTGCATATCAGAAAATAGAAAGTTGTGGAAAGTATGGAAAGCAAGAGCTTTCCTTCCGTCAATGGACGGACAAGTTCTAACTTAGACATAGCGGAACGCTATGCCAATCATCGGTAACATCATTATTTACGCTACGGCGAAGGAAGGAAGAATATGTGCAGTAGAATAAATATATATTGGGGTTATGGGCAACACTAAAAAAATAAAACAGGACCTATGAAGCGAATAATATTCAGCTTACTAACATTAATAACTATTGCAACCTACGGACAAGAAAAAACAGAAAAAATACTGTATGTCGTAGACTCAATTCCAATATTCCAAGGGATTACGGATGAAGAAGGAAATATGTTGGAAAAGACAGTTGAGCATATTGAAGTTGTGACTACGAAGTCGAAATTCGGTGAATATCAAATATACGATTTCGACAAACTAATTTACTTATTCACAAAAGAGTACGCTAAACGACCTGATGACATAAAAAGAATTCCGTCTTTTATCAATAAAATGTATAAAAAGGAAGACAAATGGTGTTTAAAAGGTTTTTAGCGTAC
>Ga0209123_1000350_pt1 | contig 65012 bp, 45 predicted proteins | sample BarGraIncu00431A_FD_184500 | JGI IMG/M metagenome (GOLD analysis project Ga0209123, IMG submission 184500) | Arctic peat soil microbial communities from Barrow, Alaska, USA - Barrow Graham LP Incubations 004-31A (SPAdes) (version 2) | ecosystem: Environmental > Terrestrial > Soil > Wetlands >... | reverse complement strand
CTCTCTTGCCTGTATATATCTTTTGTAACCCACTGTAATAATCATCATCAAAATTAAGAGCTGTAACTGCAGCCTCTTGTAAAGGTGCTGCTGCGCCAACTGTAAGAAAATCATGAACTTTTTTAGCCACATCAATAATTCTTGCTGGTGCTATAATATATCCTAGTCTCCACCCAGTTATTGAATATGTTTTTGATAAAGAGCTACAAGAAATAGTCCTCTCGAACATATTTGGAAGCGATGCAAAATATGTATGTTTATATGGTGCATAAATTATATGTTCATAAACCTCATCTGTAATTACAAAAGTATCATACTTTTCTGCAAAACCTGCAATAATCTTAAGCTCCTCATAAGTAAATACTTTTCCAGTTGGGTTTGAAGGATTACAAAGTATAAGAGCCTTAGGTTTTTGTTTAAACGCCGCTTCCAGTTCATTAGGGTCAAAATTAAAACTTGGTGGACGAAGTGAAACAAAAATAGGTTCCGCTCCTGATAAAATAGCATCTGCAGTATAATTTTCATAAAACGGAGAAAAAACTATGACCTTATCTCCTGGATTGCATACCGTCATCATAGCTACCATCATAGCTTCTGTGCTTCCACAAGTTACAACCATTTCACTATTTGGGTCTATGTTTCTCCCCATAAACCTGGACTGTTTATTTGCAAGAGCTTCTCTAAAATTCTGAGCACCCCAAGTAACTGCATATTGATGAGGACCATTATACACAACCTCACTTAAAGCATTTAAAAGTTCTTTAGGTGGATCAAAATCAGGAAAACCTTGCGAAAGATTTACTGCATTATATTCATTTGAAATTCTCGTCATTTTTCTAATTATAGATTCACTAAAAAAAGATGTTCGATTACTTAATTTTGGCATAATGCACTCCTTTATAATTTATTTTTTATTCACTCGCTTTGAGCAAAAATCGCCTAAAAATTGCATTGCTTGGACAATTACAATCAGTACAACAACGCACGTTATCATTACTGTAGTATTATAACGCTGGTAACCATACCTAATTGCTAAATTTCCTATACCACCGCCACCAACAGTACCCGCCATAGCTGAGAATCCAATAAGAGAAATAGCTGTTATAGTTATTCCATTTATAAGCTGTGGAAGTGCCTCAGGTATTAGTATACCTGTTATTATATTGATAGCTTTAGCTCCAGAAGATACTGCTGACTCTAAAACTCCTTTGCTCACATCGCTAAAAGAAGCTTCTGCAAGTCTTGCATAAAACGCTATTGCCGAAACTGCAAGTGGTACTATTACAGCAGTTGGTCCAATAGTTGTATGCACAATTAGTTTACTAAGTGGTATTAGAAGTACCAAAAGTATTATAAATGGTATTGATCTTATCATATTTATGATAAACCCTGAAATTTCATTTAGCACTCTATTTTTAAAAAATAATTGGTTAGAGGTTAGAAAAAGTAAAAGTCCAAGGATTCCTCCAATTATAATTGCAGCTATTAATGATACCGAAACCATAAGAAAGGTTTCATTAAGTGCTAATGTTAGTTCTTCAAAAAGGTTGAAATTACTAGATGTCATAGTTTACCACCTCCACACTATATGTACTCATTTCTAGGTATTTAATAGCATCTTTTATATCTTCATCACTGCCACTGATATTCAAATACAATATACCTACTGGTAAATCTCTTATATACTCGATTTTTCCATGAAGTATATTAAAAATAACATTGTATTTAGTCGTAAGCGTAGATAATACTGGCTCCGTAGCAGTTTCCCCAATATATTTTATTCTTACAATAATTCCTTTTAAACTTTTCACAATCTCAATAGGTAGTTCAAATTTAGAGGAGTATTCCAAAAGTTGTTTTGTGAATTCATGTTTTGGTTTAGTAAATAGATCGTAGACTAAACCCTCCTCAACGACCTTACCTTTATCCATAACTGCAACCCTATTACATATAGCTTTTATAACCTCAAGTTCATGAGTTATAACCACAATAGTTATTCCAAATTCTTCGTTTATATCGCGCAGGAGCTTTAAAATTGCTGCAGTAGTTTCAATATCAAGGGCTGAAGTAGGCTCGTCACATAATAATATTTGTGCATTATTTGCTAAGGCTCTTGCTATTCCCACTCTTTGTTTTTGTCCTCCACTTAATTTTGAAGGGTAAGAATCTATTTTATCCATTAATCCAACAACCTTAAGAAGTTCATTAACTCTAGTCTTTATTTCATCTTTAGAAATACCTGCAGCCTTAAGGGAAAATGCAATGTTTTCATAAACAGTTTTACTTTCAGCCAAATTAAACAGCTGAAAAATCATGCCTATTCCCCGTCTTAATTTTCTTAATTCATTGCCCTTATAATTTACAATATTTTTATTATCAACTATTATTTCTCCGCTTGTTGGTTTCTCAAGCAAATTAATTGTTCTTAGTAAAGTACTTTTTCCGGCGCCACTTGAACCAATAATACCAAATATTTCTCCTTTTTTAATTTGGAGAGATACATCTGACACAGCATTAAGTTCATGATTCTTTTGCCTAAATTTTACACTGACATTTTTAAGCTTTATCATAAGACTACTCCTCCTTTAATAAGAATGAAGATTATGAATCTTTATTTTATTTTTTTATTTTATCTAATTAATAATTAGCTGGTTTTTGGAAAGCACCGTATTGTCCTTTTGGATCATCTATTACTGATTTAAATTTATCGGATTTTACTATCTCTAATATATCTTTTGAAAGCTGAGCATCTACATCTGCTGTTCTTACTGCTATAACATTTAGATATCCATCAGTAAGTTTCTCATTATATAAGGCATCGCTTGGATTAAGTCCTGCACCTATTGCGTAATTACCAGGTACAACTGCTAAGTCTGCGCTGTCGAGAGTCCTTGGAAGTTGTGGTGCTTCTACAAGCTTAAATTCTAGTTTTTTAGGATTCTCCGCTATGTCTTTTTCTGTTGCTATTGCTACGTCTGCCTTAGGATCCATTTTAACAAGTCCTGCAGCTACAAGCACTTTTAATGCTCTTGATAAATTTGTCACATCGTCTGGCAACGTAACTAATGCTCCCTCTTTTAACTCATCTAAAGACTTAGCAGTATTTGAATAAAGTCCCATACCTACAGTTGGTACTTTTGTAATTGCTGTTAACTCTAATTTATTTTCAGCGGCAAATTTTTCAAGGTAAACAGTATGTTGGAACAGATTAACATCAATTTCCTTGTTTGCAAGTGCCTTATTAGGTTGAACATAATCACTAAATTCCTTAACCGTAACCTTATAACCCTTTGCTTCTAATGAAGGCTCTATTGCATCTTTAAACATGTCCCCATAAGGCCCAGCACATACACCTACTATTATTTCTTTTGATGTTGCATTTATTGTTGTAGTTTTTGAGTCAGTACCCTTTCCACATGCTATTAAACTTAAAGCTAGTGTCGACGCCACCCCTATTGATAATATTTTTTTAAGTCTCATTTAAATCAGCCTCCCATTTTATATTGTTTATAATTATATATTCAAGTAATTACTATGTCAATAGGATTACTTGAATATATTCAGTTGTAGGTAGCATTCCGGAGGATGCCGAAGCTCTCTATTCTATTTTACTAGTTAAGTTATTAACATCCAAATATCACATTTATCTTATAAAAAATCAATAACCTATTTACTTTACACGGACAAGTTGTATAATTTAGTAAAGAGCTTACATGTGTAAGTCATATAAGAGCAATACTACTATACCATTAAATGATTTTTTTCATGTAAATAAGAACGTAGTGGTGAAGTAGTTTCTGGTGGGAGCGTGGGTTACGTAAACGGTTAACCTAATAATACAACAAGGAGATTTTAGTAATTATGTTAATTCAAAATAATAGTAAACTCGTTATAATAGGTGATTCAATTTCTGACTTTGAACGTGCTAGACCAGCAGGCGAAGGATTATTTGGTGCAATTGGAAAAAGTTATATATCATTAATTGATGCGTTTTTAAAAACTACATATCCTATGGCGAGAATTCGAGTGGTTAATATGGGTACAGGTGGAGATAATGTCAAAGCTATTAAAAACAGATGGAATACTGATGTTGTAGATCTAAAGCCCGACTGGCTTGCTATCCAAATTGGAATAAATGACGTTTGGCGTCAGTTTGATTCACCATTAATCACAGAATCCCATGTTTATATTGATGAATATGAAAAAACATTAAACAATCTTGTTGAAAATACAATTTCTAAAGTTAACGGCTTGATACTTATGACACCCTTTTTTATGGAAACTAATAAAAAAGATCCTATGCGCGCCAAGATGGATGAGTATGGTGCTATAGTTAAAAAAATAGCTAAAAAGAATAATGTAATCTGCGTAGATCTGCAAGCTGCATTTGACTCCTATCTACAGTATTACCACCCAGTATCTATTACTTGGGATAGAATTCATCCCGATACAGTTGGGCATATGATTATTGCAAAAGCATTTTTAAATTCAGTAGAGTTTGATTGGAGTAAAATGTAACAAACTGAAAAACTTAAGAACTATAAAACAAGTAGGCCCATTATAACGTAATTGTTATAATGGGCCTACTGTTTACATAACTCCATAAGATTACTATTTAATAATTATTGTATCTTTTTAAATGAAAGAAGTTTAATACAAGCTCAATTACTAAGATCTAAATATTACACTTTCCTTATTAAACATGTGTCTTGCTAAAATAATAGCAAGTATCGTATAAACTATAGACCATCCTATTGTTATTCCTATATGTCCATAATTATAAATTCCACTTGTAAGTTCCTTAACCACCGAGCTTACGTTGATTAGTGGTATACTAAAATTAAGAAAAGGTATGTTTTTTGCTTCCGTAAACATAGTTCCGTAAGCTGCAAACATAGGGACAATTGAAAATGGCACCATATAAGTTTGAGCTTCCTTAAAGGAACGAGCATATATACTTACCGCTAGTTCAATAGCACCAAAAAACATTGTTGTAATTATTGTTATTACTCCAATTAAGGCTATTGCTTTATAACTTAGACCAATTGAAGAACTTCCACTTGCAAACATTCCACCGGGAATTTTCATTGAAATTAGAAGACCAATCATTGAGCATACTGATACTAAAAATCCCATTATTGTTATAGCAAAAAGTTTTCCTGTTAAAATGTAATGTCTTCCAGCTTTTGTTGTAAGGAGCGGTTCAAGTGTGCCTCTCTCCTTCTCCCCTGCCCCTAGATCTGTAGCCGCGGCTAAGGTTCCTGTTGCACTATAAAGAAGAACAAATATAGGAATTAACATGCCAAGGAGCATTTGGCTACCTGCGCTTTCTTCCTTTTGAAAACTTGATTTTTCAACTATTATCGGCGTTAATATAGTTACATCGATATTTTTTTGCGTTAGTCTACTTGTGATTACTTGTTTACTTAAAACATCGATTGTATCCGTTATCTTACTAAGGGCCATAGACGATTTTTGACTTGTATTGTCATAGAAAATTTTCAACCCCGAGGTATTTCCACTTGAAATGCTAGAGTCAAAATCCTCTGGTATTTCTAAAAACAACAGTGCTTTTCCATCCTTTACCGTAGCTTGCCCATCATTGCTAGTTTCAAATTTAATAGTTTTATCTTTTTTTAGAATTGTTCCAAGACTACTATTACCCTTATCCACCATTACAATCCTTGTATTTTCATTAACATCACTCTCTACGTTATTCATGGTTTTCCCCATGAGATAGCTAAGTGCAGGCATTAATAAAAGTGGAATAAGCAAACTCACTATTAACGTCTTTTTATCGCGTAGCATATCCCTAAGTTCTTTAACTAATATTACACTAATTAATTTATTCATGACTACCTCCAATAAGTTTAACAAAAATATCTTCCATATCTTCATTATCATATTTAACTTTTAGTGAACTTATTGTTCCGCACTCCACTACTTTTCCTTTATGAATTATTACAACCCTATCACAAAGCTTCTCAACCTCGCGCATACTGTGGCTTGAGAAAACTATTGCCTTATCCTCTGACTTACACTTAAATATAAAATCTTGGATAAGCCTTGTAGCAGAAACATCAAGACCAGTGCTAGGCTCATCAAATAACATAACCGAAGGATTATGAACTATGCTTCTTGCAATTGCAACTTTTTGCTTCATACCTCTTGAAAATTTTCCTACCCTTTTATCAATAAATTCATCCATTTCAAGTTCTTGTACGAGTTCTTCAATACTCTTATTTGCCTCACTTGTGCTCATCCCATTTAACTGAGCAAAATACATTATATTTTCTCTTGCGGAAAGCCTGTCATATAGACCAACCTCGCCACCAAACAAAATCCCGATTTCTCCTCTAATACTCTCAGGCTCCTTTATTAAATCGTGACCTGCAATTTCACCTTGGCCGTCTGTTACCTTAAGCATAGTTGCAAGCATTCTCATTATAGTTGTTTTCCCAGCCCCATTTTCTCCGATGAGACCTAATATTTCTCCCTTCTTAACTTCAAAAGAAACTCTATCCACCGCTGTGAAACTTTTAAACTTCTTAGTAAGGTTTTTTACCTGTAGCAATTTAATTCCCCCTAGCGTAAAATTATTAATATATATAATACAAAATAAACATCCTCATTTATATATATTATATACTATATTATTCATATTTACGTAAAAATTAGCAATTTAGATATCAATTCAGTCTCATATCAAAAGAAAAATCTAGCATTTTTTTATTATGCTAGATTTTTCTTCATGTTTTTGCAACTAATTCTTTGTGTTTTATATTTTATCTAAAATCATATATTATTATCCCATTTTCACCTTCGTTAATTAAATTGAAAGGCTCCAAGGGTAAATCCAGCACCACTATGATTCAAAGAATCGAATAAATTCTCACATTTACTTAAGTCATTAATGGCTTCTTTGTAAATTTTTAAAATTTTTCTTAGATTATTGGTATCATAATGGCACCCATCAATTCTAAAATGGTTTACGCCAATATCATTAAGCTCTTTTAAAAATGGAAGATAACAAAGCTCTTTATAAAGCGTCATATGATTTCTACCGTAGTTATCTCGGTATACTGGATGTTCATGTTCTTTATCATCAACTAGAACTAATACGTTGCTCGCAGCGTTTAAATTATTTTCACTATTTTAATTTTCTTTTTTGTTCTTTTTTATGAATTTATGTAATAAACATATTGTAGAAGAAACAAAAACAAACAAAAGCAATAAAAAACTAACAAATTACAGGAAGGCGATAATATGATTCCAGCAGAAAGAGAAAATTATATATTGGAGAAATTAAAGCAAAATACAATCGTTAAGGTTGAAGAATTAGCGCAAGAATTTAACGTTAGTCTTATGACTGTTAGAAGAGATTTAGATAGACTTCAAGAAAGAGGCTTGTTATATAGAAGTCACGGTGGTGCTGTTCAAAGGGAAATTTATCCATTGGAGCAGGCTTATGATATTAAAAAGATAAACAATATAGATATAAAAATGAAAATTGCAGCAAAAGCACTAACTTTAGTTAATGATGGAGATACCATTTTTTTAGACGCAGGAACAACTACATTTGAGCTATCTATGTTACTTAAAGTAAAAAAAGATATTACTGTAATAACAAATGATTTAAAAATAGCACTTGAATTGTATCAAAACAATATACAAACCTATATCATTGGTGGAAAAATACAACAAGAAACAGGAAGTATAATAGGCCCAAAAGCAGAAGAATTCATCGATAATATAAGAGTTAATATTTCATTTTTAGGTACTTCAGGTATAAATAGCGAAGGATACTTAACTACTCCTACTTTTGAGAAGTCAGTTTTAAAAAGAAAATTAATTAAATGTGCTTCTTATGTAGTAGTACTTGCGGACAACAGTAAGTTTAATAGAGAATCTTTTGTAAATATTGTATCCATAACTGATATGGACGCTATAGTTACAGATAAACAATTTAAAGGAGAATATTTGAAACTATTAGAAGAAAACAACGTAAATGTTGTCATTGTTTGATCTTGATTTATGGGGGGATATATATTGAAATACGTTGTTATTGCAGATGATCTTACAGGAGCGAATGCTACAGGCTCTTTATTAAAAAAATTAAAATTAAGAACAGTAACACTTATGGATTCTACCGATAGAAGTAATGTTGATATATTTCGCGCTGACGCGATAGTGTGCTCAACAGATAGTAGAGGCATGACGCAGCAAGAAGCATATAATAAGGTTTTCGCAACTATTCAAAACCTTAAGAATGATGAAGTAAAAGTGTATAATAAAAGGATTGATAGTACTTTAAGAGGCAACCTTGGAGCAGAAATTGATGCTATTTTAGACGGTTTAGGAGATGATAGAATAGCTATTATAGTTCCTGCCTTTCCAGATGCTCAAAGAATTGCTGTAGGTGGGTATCTCTTAGTTAATGGTATGCCACTTCAAGAAAGTGATGCAGCAAAAGATCCTAAAAAGCCTATTAATACATCAATAATTAAAGATTTAGTAAAGCAGCAAACTAAATATAATATAGGCACAATTAATCTAGATATAGTTTGTGCAGGGAAAGAAGCTATAAAGAAAAGTATTACTGAAATTAGTGATAAGGGAAATCGTTTAATAATATTAGATACTGTTACAAATAATAACTTAGATAATATCGCAAAAGGTTTAGTAGAAACAGGTATAAAATTTGTAACCATCGATTCAGGCCCATTTACAGCAGCTGTTACAAAAGAATATATAAGATTAAGCCAAGATTTAGTAAAAAGCAAAAAAGTTTTAATGGCTATTGGAAGTATTACTAATACTACTAAAATTCAACTAGAAAGAATAACAAGTGATTTAGATGTATTTAAAGTAGATATTATTACTAAAAGATTGGTAAATAGTTCAGAAGAGAGAGACGCTGAAATATCAAGAGTTGTTATTGAAATAGTAAAAAATCAAAGTGAAAAAAAAGTACTATGTGTGGCTATAGATTCTATAAGTCCAGATACTAGAGTTAATTTGGATGAAGTAGCCTTAGAAAAAAATACAACTAAGGAAAGCCTATCACAAATTATTAATGATTCTATTGCTGAAATAAGCTCGATTATCTTAAAAAGCATTCCCGATATTAATGGAATATTCAGTAGCGGTGGAGATATAAGTGTAGCAGTATGCAAGAAATTTAAATCGGCTGGATTAGAGTTAATTGGAGAAGTGATTCCCCTTGCAGCCTATGGAAAATTTATAGGTGGGAGTTTCCCGAATTTAAGCATTGTAAGCAAAGGTGGCATGGTTGGTGATGTAGATGGAATGAAAGTTTGCATTAAATACCTTTTAGATGCAATTAATATGTAACTTAGAGTTTATAAATATATTTGAGTTAAAGAGGAGGATAAATAATGAATACAAAACCATTAATAGGAGTACCTATAGGTGACCCAGCAGGTATAGGCCCAGAAATTGTTGTAAAGTCTTTATTTGATGGTAAGGTATACGATAAATGTAGACCAATATTAATCGGAGACAAAGGGGTTATAGAACAAGCTTTAAAATTTTGCAAACTGGATTTAAAAATTAATGTAGTAAATAATGCAAATGATGGCAAGTACATTTTAGGAACTATCGATTTAATAGATTTAAACAATGTAGATATTAACGAATTAAAAATTGGTAAAGTTCAAGCATTAGGCGGTAAAGCTGCCTTTGAATATATTAAAAGATCAATAGAAATGGCTATGTCAAACGAGATTGATGCTATTGCAACTACTCCTATAAATAAGGAATCTTTAAAAGCAGCGAACATTAATTACATCGGGCACACTGAAATATTTGCAGATTTAACTAATACAAAAGACCCACTAACAATGTTTGAAGTAAGAGGCATGAGGGTATTTTTCCTAACAAGACACGTTTCTCTTAGAAAAGTCTGTGACTTAGTGACAAAAGAAAGAGTTTTAGATTATATAATAAGGTGTACTCAGGCGCTTAAAAAACTTGGCATTACTGATGGCACAATGGCTGTTGCAGGATTAAATCCTCACAGTGGAGAACATGGATTATTCGGAGATGAAGAAATGACTGAAATTATGCCCGCAATTGAAGAGGCAACAAAAATGGGATACAAAGTAGTAGGACCTATAGGTGCAGATTCAGTATTCCATTTAGCATTACAAGGTAGATTTAATTCTGTACTATCCTTATATCATGACCAAGGACATATAGCTACTAAAACTTTAGATTTCGAAAAAACTATAGCAATAACTGGAGGAATGCCTATATTAAGAACATCTGTAGACCATGGAACTGCTTTTGATATTGCAGGAACAGGAATAGCTAGTGCAGTAAGTATGATTGAATCCATACTTCTAGCTGCTAAGTACTCTCCGAATTTCAAAAGATAAACACAGCTAATATTAAGATGGAGTTTTTACTCCTTCTAGATATTAGGAATTCTTATTTACAGCCTTTTGAAAACGTTATCTATATTAGTTATTAAAAATATTTAATCAAGATAAGGAGGGAAATTTAAATGGTAAACACCGTAGCTGGAAGTCAAATGATTATTGGGCTTCTCATAGGTATAACAATATTAGTTTTTCTAATTATTAAAACAAAGATACACACATTTTTGGCACTGATAATAGCAGCGGTTGTAACTGGTCTTGTTGGTGGAATGCCTTCAACTAAAGTACTAGAGGCAATATCGCAGGGTTTTGGAGGCACCCTTGGAAGCATAGGTATCATAATTGGTTTTGGTGTAATGATGGGACAGCTTTTTGAGGTCTCAGGTGCAGCGAAAAAAATGGCAAAAACATTTATTAAAATCCTCGGTAAAAACCGTGAAGAGTTAGCCTTAGCAATAACAGGTTTCATAGTATCTATTCCAATATTTTGTGACTCAGGTTTCATAATCCTAGCTCCACTTGCAAAAGCAATATCAAGAAAAACCAAAAAGTCAGTAGTAGGTTTAGGCGCTTCCCTTGCACTTGGACTTGTTATTACTCACAGTTTAGTACCACCTACACCAGGTCCAGTAGGCGTTGCTGCCCTCTTTGGAGTAAGTGTTGGAAGCTTTATATTATGGGGAATTGTTTTATCTATTCCAATGATGTTAGTTGGGTTAGTTTATACTAAATATATAGGCAAACAGATATACCAAATACCAGGTGAAGAAGAAGATACATGGTTAAGACCGAAATATCAGGAGCCAGTTTATGATTCTGAAAATGAAAATGATGATAAAAAATTACCATCTACATTCATGGCTTTTGCACCGATAATAATTCCAATAATTTTAATTTTAATAAACACAATATTAAGTGCTCTTATCACAGAAAAAATAATACAATCAAGCAGTATTACTAATGTATTTATATTCATAGGCACTCCAGTAATAGCTGTTGGTTTAGCCTTAATCGTAGCTATTTATGGACTCGCAGGAAATATGAAAAGGCAAGACGTTATTAATCAAATGGAAAAAGGTATAAAATCAGCTGGTATAATTATATTGGTTACAGGTGGTGGTGGAGCTCTAGGAATGGTACTTCGTAACAGTGGAACTGGGGATTACATTGCTAAGTTAATTGTTGATTCCCATATGCCTGCTATATTACTACCATTTATAATAGCATCTCTTGTTCGTTTAATACAAGGAAGTGGTACTGTAGCTATGATTACAGCGGCTTCAATTACCGCTCCAATAATACTTGCATTAGACGTAAACCCACTCTTTGCAGCTCTTGGAGCTTGTATTGGCTCATTATTATTCTCTTACTTTAATGATAGCTTCTTTTGGGTGGTTAACCGTTCACTTGGAATTAAAGAAGGTAAAGAACAATTAAGAGTATGGTCAGTAACAACAACTATAGCTTGGGCTGTAGGCTTAGTTGAGCTCATAATTGTTAATGCTATATTTTAATTAAAACAAAGAGCACATAAGGATTTAATTTTCCTATGTGCTCTTATCTCTTTATATCTATTTCGTAGATCTATTAGTATCTTATAATATTAGAGCATGCAGCATATAAAATATCCGTGGCACTTTTATCTTGTAAATACCAATTCAGTCTTAGAAGATAGATATTCATTATAACTATATCCCTCTTCATTAAATTCTTTCAGTTCCCTTTCAATCATAATCTTATTTTCTATAATAAACCGACTCATAAGTCCTCTTGCCCGCTTAGTGTAAATAGTTATGCCCTTATAAACGCCATTTTTATATTCCTTAAATACTGGTGTTATCGCCTTAACATTTATTTTATTCATATCTATTACGCAGGAATATTCTTTTGAAGCTAAATTTATTAGGATGTTATCATTTTGCCTTTTCAGCTCTTTTTTAAGATAAATAGTAAGTCTATTATTCCAAAAGCTATATAAATCATTACCTCTCCTATTTTTCATCTTAATTCCCATTTCTAACCTATAAGGCTGAATTAAGTCAAGGGGCCTTAGCACGCCATATAATCCCGAAAATATTCTTAGGTGATCATTTGCAAAAGATAACTGCTCCTCACTTAACTCGGCTGCACTTATCCCTTGATATACTGCGCCATCATACGCTAATAACGCTTGTTTACCATTAGATAAGTTATGTTCTTTTTCCCACATAATATGTCTCATAAAATTCATCTCTGCAAGGTCACTGTTCACTTTCATTAATCCTTCCATGTCTTGCGGAGAATATTTTATAAGTTCTTTAATTAATGAACTTGCTTCTTTTATAAATATAGGCTCTGTATATATATTAGTATTAAGCGCTTTTTCCATTTTTAAAGTTTTTGCTGGTGATAATATGATAATCATTAGTAACTCACCTCAACATAATTATATCATAGTATTTTTATAAGTACCTATTTAGAAACTATAAGCTAGAAAAGTGCGTACTTGTATTAATAATACCTATGCCTTAAAATGGTATTATATATTAGAAATGGATCTACAGAATTATGTTAGTTCTTATTACATATTATAAAGTTATAATAAATATAAAATTAAAGTGAGGTATTAAAATGAAAGTATTACTTATTAATGGAAGTCCGAAAGTTGACGGCTGTACTTATACTGCCTTATGTGAGGTAGCAAATGAACTAGAGAAAGAAAATATTGAAACTGAAATTTTCCATGTTGGAACTAAACCTATTCGTGGTTGTACGGCCTGTGGTGGTTGTTATAATGATTCTGGCAAATGTGTATTTAATGACGACACTGTAAATATTGCTTTAGAAAAAGCTAAAGCGGCAGATGGTTTTATTATTGGTTCTCCTGTGCATTATGCAAGTGCATCTGGTCAAATAACTTCTTTCTTAGACAGATTTTTCTACGCCGGAGATGGTTTTCAATATAAACCCGGTGCTGCAATTGTAAGCTGCCGTCGTGGTGGAGCAATAGGGGCCTTTGATCAATTAAATAAATACTTTACTATTTCAAATATGCCTGTTGTATCCTCTCAATACTGGAATATGGTTCATGGGAATACTCCGGATGAAGTAAAACAAGATTTAGAAGGAATGCAAACTATGAGAACCTTAGGCAAGAACATGGCTTGGCTCTTAAAATGCATAAATGCAGGTAAAAAGTCAGGTGTTACATTCCCACAAAAAGAGCCTAGAATAGGTACCAATTTTATACGTTAATTTTAAAAGTGCCTACATCAAAATAGAAATTACTTTTATTTTGATATAGGCATTTTTAATCCTAGCATGGTCGCATAACCCTTAAGCTAAAAACTTTATCTAATGCTTTTCCTATATTTAAAAGGAGTTGTTCCAGTAATCTTTTCAAATTTTTCTATAAAGCAGTCAGCCTTCTTATATCCAAGTTTTTCAGAAATTTCATAAATCTTAAAATCAGTATTTATCAAAAGTTCTTTAGCTTTTTTTATTCTATAGTTATGAAGGTAGTCTGTAAAAGAAACATCATATTTTTTCTTAAAAATTTGTCCTAGATAAGCGGAATTAATATATAAAGATTGAGCTACTTCCTTAAGACTTATACTTTTAGAATAATTTTCATGAACGTAATTTTCTACATCAAAAAGTATACCATGAGACTGATTTTGCCTCAAATTATTGATAAATTTAGAACATTCATTGGAAAAGGTTTTTATACTATCCTTGATTTCAGATAAAGTCATAAAATCGTCAAAATCAAAATTTGAACCATACTTTAAGATATCAGTAGTTTCACCATTCATTTTTGAAACAATCTTTACAATTTGATACACCAAAAAATTTATATTTATGTATAACAATTTTAAATCAATTAGGTTACTGTTTGCTTCATCAAAAGCATTATCAATTATATCAACAATTCCTGCGTTATTTTTATTTTCAATAGCCTCAACCAAATCATCAAAGTCGAATATCTCGTTAAATTTACTACAAAATCGTAAATCTTTAATATCATCATAATAAATAACCTTGAAATTATTCTTATAAAATCTAATGCTATGAGTGAATATCGCTGAATCATAAGATTTTCTTAAAAAAAACAGTTCATTTACAACTTTACCTACATATATATAAATTTTTTTATTAACTTTAATAGTCAGTTGGGTATAAATTAACTCCACAAAATAACTTATATCATTTTTATAGTTTATTAAAAGGTTTTCAGTAACTATAATTCCATAGTTTACTGTATTACCGTAAGAGTAATCATCCACTAACAAATTCAACTTATACTCTTCCCCCAATATCTCCACTAAACAATTTATTATGTAAGAATTATCTTTTTCCGTTTCCTCCGTTTGTTCATTTTCCAGATTATCTGATTTTTCCACATGTATCATTAAATACCTAAAGTAACCAGTATCACCTACGTTTAGAAATTTTTTCACATTATCTACTGATTCTTTATCTGCTGTTGATTTTATAAGAGTTTTTAAGCTAATATCTGAAACAGCATTAATTCCCCTTAGATTTGCTTCATTATTGTTTCTCTCTTCATATAATTCATTATATAGCTCTTTAGCTATTATCTCTAATTCTTCTTCTTCTATTGGCTTCAAAATATAATTTTTAACATTGTATTTCATTGCCGTTTTAGCATAATCAAATTCATTATACCCACTTAAAACTATAAATTTCACATTGAGCTTTAGGTCTCCATTAACCTTTTTTATGAGTTCTAATCCATTCATTAATGGCATCTTTATATCAGTAATTATTACGTCAGGTTTTAATTCAGTTAACATTTTAAAAGCCTGTTCACCATTTTCAGCTTGTCCGCATACTTCAAATCCCAATTTATTCCATTGTATTAAAACCTTCAAACCCTCCCTTATATAAATCTCATCATCCACTATTAAAACCTTAAACATTTAGAATCCCCCTAAAAACTAATAAATTACTTAATGTTACTACTTGTATCATATGGTATTTGAATTTCTATTTCTGTTCCTTCATTTTCCTTACTTCTTATGAAAAAACTAAATTTACATCCATAAAACATTTCTAGTCTCGTATATACATTTTTCATACCAATACTTTTGGAAACATCATTTAAATCATCCGTTTGGGTTTTTAAAAATTTTATTAAATTATTCATTTTTTCTTCTGATATCCCTATACCATCGTCTTTAATTATAATTTTTATCCTATCCTTCAAACCTTTAATATTAATCTCAACAGTACCAATTCCAGCAATGTTTTCAATTCCATGTATACAAGCATTTTCTACAAGTGTCATAATACTTAGCTTTGGAATTTTATAGAATTTAACTTCATCACTCATATAAATATTGTATTTTAGCTTATCCTCAAATCTATACATCTGAATTTTCAGAAAGTTTTCAGTAAAGTCTATTTCTTCAGAGATTGTAACTAAATCGTTTCCCCAAATTAATGAACGTCTCAACATCTTTGATAAATTCTTAATAATCTGGGATGTTTCTTTTTCTCCTTTTAATAAGCTTCTCATCCTTATTGTCTCAAGAGTGTTAAAAAGGAAGTGTGGATTAATTTGACTCTGAAGAGCATTTAATTCCGCTTGTTTTCTTGCAATTTCAAGATTCTTTTTTTGAATGCTAGCCATATAAACATCCTTTATCAAATTATCCATCTGAACTGACATCCTATTAAAATCTCCTACAAGTTCACCTATTTCATCCTTCCCTTCTCTACAATTAACTAAATCAAATTTTTCATCCTTAATATTTTTCATATGTTTCGAAAGAATTTTTAATCTATAATTAAAGGATCTGGAAATAACCAATATTATTATAGTTGGAAATCCTAGATTAATAAGGGTTAAAATCAATAGATCTATATTTGAACTCTTAACTTCATTCATGACCACAATTTTAGGTGCTATTATTATTGCTTTGTAACCAGCAAATATTCCTCTCATTTCTTCACTTAACATAAAAGTATTATCCTTTTGTTTATAAGTGTCAAAGTCAATGAACCCATCTGTAAAACTACTATATTCAATATTATTTGAAAATATTATTTTGTTATCATTATTAACAATGAATATATCTGAACTTCTGCTTTCATCTTTTAGGATTCTATTTATAAAATTATAATCAATATCAATCTTCAATATTTTTTTTACGACACTCCCGTAAGCTAAATTATCAAGCTTTCTAATAATACTAAAATATCTTCCTGAATTCCTGAATGAAAGTGATAAATTATTTTTATCGAAATAATTATCAATGATTATGTTGTTATTGGACAAATTTGCATTCTTATACCAGGTTGTGTCCTTAATTGCATCATTAGCATAGTAATACCCATTGCCACTGATAATAGATGGATTTGTTACATATATGTTCACCTCATATATTTGTTTATACAATAATTCGTATTTACTAATATAATCTTTTAATAGACTATTATATATATTAGAAAAATCATTTTTATTTTTATATGTATTACTTAATACTATATTTAATCTATTATCCTTATATAATATATCCGTTATGCTAATGCAACCATCTATACTATTTGTTATATTTACTTTTACCCCTTGCAGCGTTTCTTTTAGAAATATATCTTGTTGTTCCCTTACACTTTTACTTATATTCTTATAAAAAATATAATTAGTAGTCACAATAGGTATTAATACGCTTAAGATGTATAAAAGTATCAGTTTATATTTTATCTTAATATCATCGACTGTAAATCTTTTTAAAAATTTGTCTCGCATTTATTCATCCCTACTTGTAATTATTTTTAATCTACACAAGAATAATATTACGCTTTAAAGCTTATGATTACAATTTAATCAGTGTAATTTAATTTCAGGATGAACAAGCACTATTTTATCATCTTCCAGTTGAACTTTAACTTTATTTTTTCCCTTTAATCCTATCTTATCAAAGTATTCCATTGGAATCTGAACCCTACCTACCTTATCAATAACTGCTAATTCAACATGAGTTTCTTCTTTATTAGTATCCTCAAGAGAGTCATGTACTTCATTTTGTAAAGACTGTAATTCCATTGCATAAGTCTTCTTTCTAATAAATTCACTGCTAGTACGACCATCTCTAATTGCTACAACCCTATCAACTTTTTTGGATAATTGGCGATCATGGGTTACTATAACTACCGTAACATCTAATGATTTATTTAGTTCTCTAAACAAATCAAGAATTATATTTGTTGTTTTTGTATCAACGGCTCCGGTAGGTTCATCTGCTAATAAAAGCTTAGGGTTATTGCATAATGCAATGGCTATGGCAATTCTTTGCTGTTCACCACCAGATAGCTGTCCTAATTTATTATTTTTTCTTTGATTCATACCAACCATTTCTAAAAGTTCCAAAGAACTATACTTTTTCTGATGTTTTGGATCAACACCCATAATCACGTCAATATTTTGTTTTGCCGTTAAATAAGGAATTAAATTTCTAGCATTGTTTTGCCATACGAAACCAACAGTTTCTCTTTTATATTTAATCATTTCCTTTTCCTTAAACTTAAATAAGTCTTTACCATCTACTATAAGCTTTCCGGCTGACGGCTTATCTAGCCCCCCAATCATATTAAGAAGAGTAGATTTACCACTTCCGCTATTTCCTATAATAGCCATTAGTTCTCTCTTTTCAACTATTAGGTCCAAACCTTGAAGAGCCAGTACTTCTAACTCTGAAGTCTTATATATTTTCACGAGATTTTCGCATTCTATTATGTTACTTTTGCCAATATCACTCATGTTCTAACTCACCATCCTTTAGTGAATACACACAATCCGCTATTTCCATCATGCTTTGATCATGAGTTGTCATAACAACAGTAATGCCTGAGCTTTCAACCATATCCTTAAAAGTCTTCACTACTTGTATTCCCATATTGGTATCTAACGCCGCTGTCGGTTCGTCTGCAAATATTATTTTAGGATTGTGAGCCATAGCCCTAGCTATGGCAACTCTCTGTTGCTCACCACCAGAAAGTTCTTGAGGCATATGGTTCATACGTTTTGATAACCCAACAAGCTTTAAACAATCTTCAGCTCTATTTCTTCTATTCTTAGAATCAAATTTAACAATTCTTAGTGCAAACTCTACATTTTCATATGCTGACATGTTCGGAATCAAACCTCCAGACTGAAATACAAAACCCATCTCTATTCTTCTTATATTATCTCTATTTATATCTGACATAGCACTTATTTCAGAATTATAAAAAAAGATTTTCCCTACACTAGGTCTATCTATAGCACCAAGGAGATTCATAAGTGTAGTTTTACCAGAACCTGAAGGTCCACGAAGTATTGTGAGTCTAGCATTTTCGATACTAATATTTACATTTTTTAAAGCATGAATTATTTCATTACCTGTTTTGAATTTTTTTGATAAATTATCGGTCTTTAAAATAATACTCATACTTAGTCCTCCCCTAGTTTTAAGGCTTGATTTATATTTATTTTAGAAATTAATCTACCTAAAACAATAAAACAAACAACTAACATCAGTATAATCATTAAATAAAGTTTGTAATAATCGCCTCTGAAAGCCGCTACTTTAAATGGTGGAACTTGATCTGAAGAGCTGTACACAATTTGTAATAGAGGTATGAAAAGGTCACTAGCTAAACCTCCAACTATTATTCCCATTATAATAGAAGTCCCAGATATTAAAGTTTGCTCAACTATAATCATACTCAATAATTCTCTTAAACTTATTCCCATCGCTCTGAAAATACCAAACTGAAGGGTCCTTTTAGTAATTGATAGAATCCAATAGATCAAAAACCCAATGGTACAAATTATAATAGTTACTATAAACCCCATAGTCAAAGCTCCATTAGTTCCTTGAAGCATCGGATCATTTTTCTTTGCGATAATCTCTTGATTTGTATTCTGAATATCTAAAATATTTAGTTTTTTTTCTTTTATATCACTATAAACCATATCCGTGGATGTTCCATTTTTAAGCTTTAACCACACTTCATAGGGCTCAGTGTGCATATTAGCATTAATATAGGACAAATTAGCCACTATTAAATCTTTAGCATCTAAATTACTATCTTTTGAGTAAGGATTATAAGTAGGCCAAAAATCAACAAAGGCAAATATATAACCTTCCAAGTTAGCATTATCTCCCCATCTTACTGAAATTAAATCCCCTACTTTTGCACTATATTTCTTTTTAAATGAACTTGACACAATAAAAGCTCTTGGATCTTTTGTCAAAAGATTCAGATACTCAAACCAGTTATACGGTAATAACCCACTTCTAAACCATGCCGTCTTACCAAAATCATAAGGATCTATACCAAGAATATATGCATTTTTAGTATATTTACCATTAATTGAAGTGTCAATCTCCTCCTTTCTAAAGACCTTTGCAGTGCTTTCAACTCCTTCTAATTGCGAAAATGGTAAAAATGGAGGTTCTACATAAATAACTGGCTTGGCTATTGTTTTATCTGTATAAGTTATTTCTGCAGAAGTTGATGTTTCTAAAGCATCTATAGGAATTGAAAATGGTATTTCATTACTTTCCCATTTAGGTTTCAATACCATATCTGCACCATACTTATACTGCTCCTTTTGCCCAGTATTTGTATTTATAGTTCTTGCTGAATTAGCATTAAATATACCTATAGCGATAGTTAAAATTAAAAACAACATAAGAAATTGATCTTGAGAGCCTGATCTTCCGACGTTTGTTAATGAGGTATATGCTACAGGTCCCCAAAATTTTCTTCCTATCCAAAACACTAATCTCACAATGTATGGAAAAACCCGTAAAAAAATCATACCTAAAGCAAGAATAAATAAAGTTGATATACAAAATAGAAGAGGGTCTATAGGTATGTCACTTCCCTTTATATTCGAGCCCTTTAAAATATCCAGTCTTGACTTATAGGAATATAACCCATAGATAGAAATAGCTAAAAGTAACACATCTAAGTAAAATTTTTTCCAGAGAGTAGAATTACCTTTTCCAATATTTTTAAGTTTATGCTTTACTATGGTAGTTTTCGTAGCTAATATTGCTGGTATTATCATTGTAACCATAAAAAAAGCTATTGCTATTAAAGAATATTCATAGGCTAAAAAATTCAAATTTACTGGAAGCTTTTTTCTTTGAACAAACTCTAGGAATCCATTTGATGCGCCAATAAATTTGCAAAGCATTAGTCCTAAAATAGGGCCTGCAATAAATGCTATCCCACTCAAAATCAAGCCTTGAAGAAAATAGCCTCTTATTATTTGAACTCTACTATAACCTCTACTTTTTAAAACAGCAATTTCATTTTTTTCATGATCAATAATAAGCTGTGATACCATGAATAGATAAAATAATATCATTAATAAAATTGGAATCTGCAACACTAATAAAGTTGTCTTTAATACCTTTGCTCTAACTACATATTTATTTAAGACATCAAAAACTGGTAAAATACTGGTATAATCATAATTACCACTCATAATTTTTGTTTGATATTTAATTGTATTTACAAAGTTTGGTATCTCTTTCACCTTAATCTTATGGTAATCCAAAGCATAATACCACTGTGCGGATGTCAAGTCAGTGGGGGATTCGCTAAGAAATCCCTTTAAAAATAGATCAAAGTCTATAATGAAACTTTCTGAGTGCTCCCAATTACCTTGAAACCAATATGGGTCATTTTCGTCCTTATAACTATAAATACCAACTATTTTAACCTTTACAGAATCTGTTAAAGTATCATCGTAGGCGTTTTTCATGATATATGTTCTTCCAAGAAAAAGATTTTTTTCTTTAATAGTTTTATTTGAAACAACGGCTTCATATATTCCCTCAACCTTTAACGCCGAAAACATTCTTCCTTGTGTGATTTTAATATGATTGTAAAAACCAGATAATCCTTCAATAGTAATGCTTTTACTTATAAGCTTTTGTCCCATTTGAGTCTCATCTACTGCCGTCAAAAGTTCCTCTGTAACACTACAATTATTTATAATCTTAGGAATATTAACTCCAGGATAAAGCTGTTTCGTAATTTTATCATTCATTTCGTTGAATTTTTTTATTGCTTCCGGTTTTTTAAAATCAATATACTGCTTATTGAAAGTGTAGGCCCCTGGAAATACATTGTCGGAGTTTTGGAAGTTTTCCATATCCTTAGTTAACATTCTTTGGAGTACCCCCTCTGTATAAACAGGTATACTGCTCATCATTGCTACTGCTAACATTACACCAACAAGTAAACATAAAACCATTTTTAAATTATTACGCATTTTTTGAAAGATTCTATAAATCAATGTCCTCTCCCCCTTTAACGAACAATTATTTTATCTGAAATATTGAGTCCTTTTAATATTTCAACCTCAGTAGCGGTTTGAATACCAACTTCAACATCCCTTTCAATCTTAAGGTCTTTCTCTAATACAAGGACGTAATTCCTACCATTGTAATTATTAACAAGCCCTCTAGGAATTATAATTGTATCATCATTTCTAGCCTGGGCTAAAATCACTGTGGCTTTATCTCCTACTGAAACATTGCTAGGTTGTTTTTCTACTAAAACACGTATGGAGACTTTCAAATCCTTGTCTGCATCTATGGGCACAGTAGCTGGTGTCATAACAACCTTTCCTTTTAAGTCTTGATTATTATATCTAATGTTAACTTTATCTCCCAATTTAAAATTTGAAGAATCTCCTCCTGTATATTCAACTTGAAGTTTTGTTGGATCTGCAATTACTACTAAAGTCTTATTGGCAGCAACATAATCGCCAAAATTCACTTTCTCAACAAAGACAACACTCCCAGCTATTGGAGATGTTATATTTGATTTTTTATATTCATTTTGCATGTCACTCAATTTGTTTGTTGAAGCATCTAAATCTAGCTTTTTAATCTCAATACTATCTTCAGTTGCATTAATGTTTTTTTTCTCTTGACTATACCATATTTCATTCTTACGAACATTTATTAATTGATCTCTAATCTCACTCTCTAGACTATCAGTATCAAGTGATGCAAGTACATCGCCCTTCTTCACTACATCTCCTATTTTCACATTAAAACCTTTTAGATTACCTGACCTGTACTTAAAAGATAAACTCTGCTGAGAAACTGAAACAAATTTACCTTGTACGCTTAATAGTTTCTCTATTACTCCTCTTTTTACCTCTACAGTATCAAATGTTACCTTAGGTGCTTTTATAAGTGGAGGTGAGATTTCAGCCTCTTCCTTGGGCAAAAAATAACAACCAGATAAACTAATTGTAAGGAAACTACCTAACATTAATATCAAAAGTTTCTTAATGTTCAATTGTAATTTGAATTTAAACATATAGTATATCTCCCTTTCTAAATATTTTAAATTAAAGGCTTATACAGCTATTTCTAATTTTAAATTAGTTAGAGTAAAAAATAAGGAGCAGGCTCTAACCTGCTCTATACTTACTTATTTATTACTTAAAATTAACCAATCCAAATTTACTTGGAGTACTATTTGAATAACCACCATCTGGATTAAATATAGAAGTACCTTTTTTCTTACCAGTTACCTCTTCATCGTTTACAGAGATATTAAATCCCATTGAGCTTCCAGCTTTCGCCTTTACTCCTTTAAACTTGTAAGCAGCTTCAATAATATATCCTCCATCAACCTTTTTAACTGATGAAGTTAATGCTGTTGCTCTCTTACCATCTTCCCAGCCTAGTCCTCCACCAGTCATCTTTCCGTCAGCTCCAATTCTTAATTGAACAGTATTAGTATCATAAGCATTACCTTGAGTCTTATTCTCATCTAAGAAAATCTCAACAGAGTCTTGCTCATATGCATTAACATTATCATTCATTATCTTTTTATCACTAACTTGCGCTAAAACATATAAAGTATCTGAATCATACATTACTTTAGTCTTAGCAGTAGCTATATCTGATGTCGTCTTTTCTTGATCAGTTGTTATTTCTTGAGCATCTTTCCATGCATCATCAACAATTCCGTCAATCACTGGTGTTCCAGTTTTAGCGGCAACCTCCTTATGAACAGGCTTAATTTTACCTGTTGCAATATCAATTTCAGTATTCCATATATTATTATGTTTTTCTAGTACAGTTTGAACTGGCGTTCCAGCAACTCTTAGATCATACCACATACCCCATCTATCACTACCTAAAGTGCCTACTCCACCAAAGAAGCTATAAGTGTAGTTAAGTTTTTTAAGTTCATTATTCATTTCAATTTCTTGAGTCTTCCAACCCCTTGTTTCAAGTGACTTATTGGCAATTTTATCAACTTCTGGATCAATTGTTGCTTTTCTAAGTTCTGTATAAAATGCTGCAGCTCCCTCTGGGTTAGCGGCACCCTTAGGTATCATCCAAAGTTCAGCTGAACCACCTACATAGTAGTCTTTTGAATTTGGGTCTTTTGGTGCTGGTACAAAACTACATTGACCCTTTGCCATTAAGTCTTTCCACCAAACAGTATCACCCCAGGTAGCACCCATTACCATAGCAAGCTTGCCCTTTTGAAAGTCATTCATATAAGCATTCAAGTCAGGTTGTATAATATTGAACTTCCCAGGACCAGCCTCTTGGAAAAATGTTAAAGCTCTTACAACATCCGTATTCTTTAAGTTATTTTCGATAGTACCTGATTTGCCATTAATTTTAACTAAGTCATTACCAGTGGTAGCAATAAACGCTTCCGGTCCAGAAGAGAATCCCCATTGATCTATTACTTTATCTCCATCTGAATCCTGAGTCAACTTAATTGCTGAGTCCCTGAATGTATCCCAATTCCAATTACCATTTTTGTAAAGATCATAAGGTGTCTCTAACCCATTGTTTTCAAACAGTGTCTTGTTATACCAGAGTACATCTGAAGCCCCTTTATTAATAACTACAAAATTGTGTTTACCTATCCATTCTGTAGCATCATAAGCATCTTTTACATCTTTCCATATTGGATCCTTTAAATTAATTAAATTATCAATTGGTTGAGCATATTCGTTCATTGCATACTGAGGAAAGCCATCAATAGGTGCATATACATCTGGTGGATTACCAGCAGCAAGCATCGCTGCAAGCTTGCCTGTTTTCTCCCCATAAGGAGAATAAACAAAGGTTATCTTACCATTGTTTTTTTCTTCATAGTTCTTAATAGCTGAAGCCTGTGCAGCGTACTTAGTTACATCCCTCGTATTCACTTCTGTGTCTTGTGAAAGATATACTATGTTTGGATTTTTTAGTCCATTAGTAACACTTGTGTCTGAAGTAGGGCTTGTAGCTTTATTACATCCAACCATACTGACGATCATTGTTACAACCAGTGCTACTGTCATCATAATTTTTTTCTTATTCATTTTTACACCCCTCTAGTAATTTTAAATTATTTTATAATTAAAAACTAAAAATTGAATCTTAAATTTTAAGTTTCTAACAACAGATTAATTGTGCAAATATTCAACTACCCTACTATGCCTGTTCTCTCTATACTTTCAGTAAAGTATTTCTGTAATACTATATACATTATTAATATTGGGAGTATAGCTAACAAAGACCCTGACTGCATTTTACATACAAACGCATAAGGATTTAAATTAGTATCATTTAAATGGCTAGTCATTCCAGTTAACGCGGTAGAAATTGTCCATTTATTTAAAAAGAACATTGAAGTAAGATAATATTCATTCCAATGCCACACCACTGAAAGAATTAAGACTGTCAACATAGATTGAAAAGAATTAGGTAACATTACCTTTATAAACGTACTAAAAGGCCCACATCCATCAATATATGCTGCTTCCTCAAGTTCTTTAGGAAGCCCCCTAAAAAACTGTCTAAATATATAAATAAATAGACCGGCTCTTAATCCTACTCCAAGCATGGACGGAATATAAAATGTCCAGTTTGTATCAAGTAAATTAATGGACATATTAGTACCAGTAAACAAAGAAATTAGTTTTCCTATGCCGAAAAAATCAAAATATCTATATGAAACATACATAGGAATAATGGTAGATTGGCTTGGAACAATAATTGTAAAAAGCACCATAGAAAATAATAGATTTTTACCTTTAAACTTAAATCTTGCAAAGCCGTAACCCGTTAGTGCACAGGATGCAACTTCCAGGAAAGAACTTACTACATTGAGCCCTATAGTTCTAAGAAAAGAGCTTGGGTAATCCATGGCTTGAAAGGCATCTTTAATGTTAATTAAAGTGAAATGTTTTGGTATCCAAATTACAGAAGGGTCGAACAATTCTTCAAATGGCCTAAAGGATACACTTAATGAATACAACAAGGGATATATTAGAACAAATGATAGTCCAAATAGAATTGAAAACCTAAATACTTTCCAAAATATAGCCCCTGAAGACTTAAGAGCCTTTTCCTTATTAATTTTATGATTTACACTATTTAATAAATTAACTTTTAATTGTCTAGTAATTTTTGCCGAAATGCTCAAATTATTACCTCCTTTATTCATCTATATAAAATACTCGTTTTCTAGTTGTTAAACCTACTATTCCTAGAACGATAACTATTATTAAGAAATATATCCAAGTAATTGTAGCGCTGTATTCATACTTCATTCCTTTTGCTAAGGTAGAAGCCATCATCATGACTTTATTTGAATAGTCTGTAAAATTATCAATTATTGTATATACTAAATTTAATACTAATATTGGAGATATCATTGGAAATGTTATTTTCCAAAATGCTTCCCAGGCAGTTGCTCCCTCAATTTCAGACACCTCATAAAGAGACCTTGGTACAGTTTGCAGTGCTGCCAAAAATAGAAGTATTTGTATACCTGATTTCCACGCAACATCAAATATACTATTTATTAATAAGATTATGCTATTTGCAAACGTAAGACTCAATCCAGAATTTACTAATATTGATTGAATTCCCATAACAGTAAATAAAGAGGATGATCTTTCTCCAGAGAAGAGTTGTTGGCTAAAAATATCCCCTCTCATAATACTAATAACCTGACCTGTCGCTATTATAACTGGCAGAAAAAATATTGCTCTTGCAACAACTCTTCCTTTGAATTTTTGATTAAGTATCGAAGCTATTATCAAACTAAATATCAAAATCAATGGGACCTGATACAGCATGGTAATTAATGTATCAACAAGGACTTTAGTAAAGTTTGCATCACTCTTAAAAGCATATATATAATTTTTAAAACCTACAAAAGTCGTTAAAAAGCCTGTATTACCAATGGTTATTTTACTCACACTGTAGATAAATGACATAATAAGTGATTTGCAAAATATAAAAATAAAACCTATAAACCATGGAAGTATGAATAATCTTCCCGCCCAAGCCTGCTTTTTAGGAAAGGATAATCTTGTCCACCATTTCATTTCAAATTACCTCCTTCCTTAATTAAATACTTTTTGGGGGCAACTATATTATTACCTTCCCAATATTCTACCGTTGAGTAATTTGTAATAATACTAATACCATTACTATAATTTGTTTCAAAAACTCCCTCTTCCAATTTTTTATGTTCCACAATTAAAGTATTTTGAAGTTTGTCATATAAGCTTTCAAAAACTTTATAATCTTCAATTGTTGTTTTCATCCACGCTTTATAATCGGAACTATATAAGTTCTCGTATTTAGTTTCCTTTAATAAATTCGTATCTTCTCCAATCCACTTATAATGCGGATTAGCTCCTGTTTCTATTGCTTTTAGCATTTGCAATTCCTTATCAGCCACAAGATTAAAAGCTTCAATTGTATAAGGCTTTATACCCCTGATAACCATTTCATAGAAAGGAATCGTTTCATCTTCAATATAATAATGGCTTGAGTCACTAGGTGCATCTAAAACATAATCAACATATGGTAAAGCGTATGCATTTGGAGCACTAGCTTCTACACTTCCAAACTCCTGTTTCATTAGTTTTAACGCATCAATCCATTTAGTCTCTGTTTCTTGTCTTGTACTTACATTAGTCTTTGAGAAGTCCGAATAAACCATAGATGATATTGAGTCTAACCCTATTCCAGGAATGTCATATTTCTTATAGGATTTATTAAATTTAGTGATTATTTTATCAATACTATTTGGTGAAATTAAATTATATACAAGCTGATCAATATCTTTAAAATAGGTGCTTAATTTATAACTAAACACTGTAGCTGGAGTTTTAGAAATTGTTCTAGCTTCATTTAAAAACTTAAGCAACATCCCATTTCCCTTTAGAATATTCAGAAAATCTACTTGTGGGTAGAATTTTATACCATTATTTTTAGTGTATGTTATAAGATCTTTAAAACCGCTGGTACCACCTAACTTTCCTAGTACTGCTGCACTTAATGGTATTTTACTATCCACTGCATCAGAATACCAATCATGGTAATTCACTACAATGTTATCTACTTTAGCCTTTTTTAAATCTTCCATTATATTCTCGGTATCTTTATAAGTAGTAAGTGGTTGTATTACATTTAAAGGTATACCAAAAACACTTTTTTGTTTTCTAACTGCCCCATATAAATCAAGATAAACCTGAGGCTTTATGTCCACAGTAGCTTTTAGTCCCTTTTCTTTAGTCAAGTAGTCACGATAAGTCGTTGCCATTCCTGAGTAATCTGCCTCTTTACCTTGTAGTAAATAATATCTTACTGCACAAGCATTTAATTTAGATTTACCTTTTTCAAATAGTCTTGTTGTTACTACGTTCATACCACCTTGTCCTACAATAAAGGAATCAAATTTTCTTATATCAAAGCTTGTAAAAACATTGTTAAAGCTTGATTTTATACCACTTACATTTGCACTAATTGTACCTTGACTTTCACCTTTATCAACGACAGAAATAAAAGCATTTTCCCCGTTTTTAATTCCAAACACCGGAAGTTTAACTATCTCTCTTTTTACAGGATTTTGATTTGAAGAAAAAGTATTGTCTCTGCCATAAATTGCTTCTTGATATGTTTCAACATTTTTCTTACCATTATTAAAATTTATAAGAGCTCCTGAACCATCAGGTACGAAAATATATCCTTTATCGGTAGAAGTACCTGCACCAAAGTAAGGAAGGAGATCCATTGAATAAATAATGTTATCTGTTTCTTTTAAATTATCAATATCTACCTCTGCATTTAGATAGTTGTCTCCTAAAGTTATATTTATAGGTATTGAAAAACCATCTTCCCCTTGAAAACTATAAGTTACCTTAAAACCATTCTTAATACCTTCATATTTTACAGAATTCTTTTTTACACTTCCAGTAAAATTATTTTTTGTTTTCATAAGATCACTTTTATAGTCAGTATACGTAAGATTTATTTGAGAAGATAAATCCATTTTTATTACACCTTGAGCTATTTTATCGGTTTCTCTATCTTTTGGGTTACTATACCATATGTAACTATTGCGCTTATCTTCTACAGCAAATTCTCCGCTAGTTTTAACAGCATAAAGTACCATTAAATTATTTTCAGTGACAACTTCAAATTTATTTTCCTTTAAGTATTTAACATCTCCTTCTCCTATTCCATTTTCTTTTGCAAAACTTTTATATGGGAATTCGGTGAACAAAAAACAAACTATCAAAAGTACAGTTAGAAATTTTCGAAAAAATACTTTCATTATAAGACCTCCTTTCTATAACCTAAATATAATCTCGCTATAAATGGTTCTAAAAAAAACAATAACTTGATTATATAAACTAAATACTAATAATGCTAAAAATATAATTATTAAAATTCCTAGTATCGTCAGCATTATAGACCATAATGTTTTTTTTAAAGTGTATTGATGCATTTCATATAACCCTAAGAAAATTAATATAATACTCCAGTACTTTCCAAATTGAAAAATCCAAGTTAGAAATACTCCACCTTCTAGAGTAAGAAAATTACTTAAAAAGACAGTTGCTAGTGAAAATATGATGTATGGAACTAATGCGTAGGCACTTACTATCCATATTTCTTTAAAGCTACCCTCTCCGTCAAGCAAAGTACAAAAACCCCAATTTGATATAACCCAAATTGAAAATATTACCACAGTACCTGGTAATAATGTAAGAATATTAAGTTTATCTATTTGATATGTATTAAAAATAAAACCTGTTACTTTTCTATCAAGTATAGCTGATAAAAACCATACTGCTAATATTAGTATTGATAGTCTAATTGAACCTTTTTTGTTTAACTTTATTTCCTCAAATCCCTGAAGTGGATGAAACATTGTATAAAACATTAACTTACTCTGCTCCATATAAATTCTCCTTATCCATACTTTTTTTATTTGTAATTTTCTTATATCTTCTAATTACCATCCAAACAACATATATGGCAATCAATGAGCCTACAATTAAAGATAGATACTTTCTAACTATTTGTGCCATGTACTGCCCATATGCTTTAGAATAATCTTTCACATCATAGCCAAGTTTAAATGCTTTCATAGCACCTTTATAATCACCAGTTTTTAACAACGCCTTACCTATAGCCATGTGTGCAATTTCTAGTTTGCTATCTCTTTTTAAAACTTCTTTCCAAGGCTCCATCGAATCTTCATACAGTCCATCATTATATAATTTTACAGCTTTATGAATGTATTGCCCAAATTCTGTAAGGCCATAAATAGTTATGTCTCCTCGCTTGTTATCTAAAACAAGCACTTTATCCTTTAAATTAATAATTGCAGCTGGTGAATTAAATGTTCCTACTTGATTGCTCTTACCTCCGAAAATTGCAATTAAGTTACTATCTTGATCGTATTGAAATATTCTACCTCTCGTATTATCTAATACATTTATAAACCCTTCACCATCAACTGATACATCAATTAACGAAGTCTTTATCTCATTACCAACATACCGAGCTGTTTCAAGATCTCCGTAACCTAGAACCTTTTTGCTAGGTCTCAAAATATTATCACCCATGGAATTAAGTTTCTTTAAAACATTAGATTTAGATGTATCATATTTTGAACACACATATGCAAATCCATCTTTATCCATAAAAAAATTTGTAAATGATGTTGGTACATACCTAATGGTGCTCCTTCTCTGTTCTTTTGTCATAATAAAAGTTTTCCAGAAATACTCACCAAACATCTTTGTATCAAGTTCAACTTTATTAGTTCCATAAAACCCTGTAAAGTTAGAATCCTTATCGTACATTACTGCTCCTTGGTAAACTCCATCAACTATTACATAAACATCATCAGATTTATCTACTATTACTTTTTTTGGTTTGAAATCTATATTTTGAGGAAAAAGTGGAGAAGTGGGTTTTGTATATGTTCTTTGTATTTTCCCTTCTTCATTGATACTAATTACCCTAGCATTTTCTGTATCAGCGATATATATTACTTTATCCCCTGTTACAAATATTCCGTTAGGATTCTTTAATTCTGTTACCTCACCTTTTTCGGTAACTATTTTATCAATAACCTTTTTTACTTTAAAGTTTTCATCCAATATAACAATTCTTTTATTTCCACTATCTAGAATATATATTTCATTTTTATCACTAACAAACATATCCTGTGGACTTTTTAATGCTCCAACACCAATATCATCCCCTGTTAAATATTTATCCGGTTCGTAGCTAATTGCAGTTGGTACAGATCTACCATATGCATCGTAGGTGTATCCATTATATGGCACGTCAGCATATACTTGCACATGCATTAGTATGCTAAAGATAAATACCAACATAAACATAAATTTAATTTTAATACGTCTCATTATTCTGCTTCACCCGCTTTACCATATTTTTTATTTTTTACAGAACAAACCTACTACTTAAGCCCAGTATGTGACATTGTTTCAATAACTGAACTTTGGGATATAACAAATATAACTATTGGTGGTATCATTAAAAACAATGCTACAGCAGATCCTGCTCCAGCACGAGCTATACCGGCTGTTGCTATTTGACCTAAAACTGTTGGAAGTACTTTCATGTTCTCATTATAAATATACGAAACACCGGTAGTATTCCAGAGACCTTGAAATGTAAATATTATCAATGTTAGCCAGCCTGGTTTAACTGCTGGCATTACAATTGACCAAAATATTCTGTACTCACCTGCACCATCAATTTTAGCAGCTTCTATTGAATCATCTGGAAATGTAACCATAAATTGCCTCATTAGAAAGACTCCGAAGGATCCTGCAAATACTGGCAATAATATGGCAAAATACGTATTAATCATCCCAAGTTTTGATATAATAATATATTGTGTTATACCTGTTACCTCCGGTCTGAACAATATTGCTGATACTATTATTTGAAAATATAACATACCTCCTGGGAATTTATGTTTTGCCAAAGGATATGCTGCTAATGAAGCTATTAATACATACACTACCGTTCCAACAATTGTAATAAATAAGCTATTGAATAGATATCTTTGAAATGGCACCCACATGCTTCCCGCAAGTTGCATCATAGTGGTAAAATTATCAAGTGTAGGATGTCTGACAAAGAATCTTGGAGGAAATAGAAACAATTCATTAAGTGGTTTAAATGCATTTACAACGGTATATATCAAAGGTAATACGGTAAATGCACCACAGACTAAAAGAAATACAAGAATAACCGCATCTCCACCAAAAGATCTACTTAATTTTTTCTTTTTTCTCATTCTCCTTCTGCTAATCTTAACTTGACCTTTGCTATTAATTATAGATTTCATAATATCAACCCCTACCGTTTATATATTTAATCATTTGATATCTTCTTTAACAGATTGTTTACTACTTGCCAACTAATTAACATTATTGCAAATAATATAACCGCAATTGCAGACGCATAGCCCATTTCAAACCTTATAGTTCCATAATCTAGCATGTGTAATAAGATTGTATGAGTTGAATAATCTGTACTAGGAAATCCTGTTAATGCCTGACTCTGAGCTCCTACTGCAAAGGCTGCAGAAATTGACATAACCGCACCAAACAAAAGTTGAGGAACCATTTGAGGCAACGTAATATAATATAATTCTTGCCATCTATTTCTTAATCCATCAATTGCTGCGGCTTCATATAAATCTTTATTTATTGATTGAAGCCCCGCAACAAAGGCAAGGAATCCTGCTCCCATGCTTAACCATAACATTACAATAACAACTACTGTAAAATTATATTTTGGATCAGTTAGCCACTTAATCGGATCTTTTAATAAACCAATAGACATTAACCTTCCATTAATAAATCCATAAGAATCACCACTGAAAATGTATAACCATATAAAATACACATTTCCAGCTAGCGATGGTGCATAAAATATAAGTGTTAATATCGCCCTTATCTTGGGTCTAAATTCATTTATAAACCAAGCAAATACAAAGCTTAATATATACCCCACCGGGCCAGTAATAACTGCAAATATCAAGGTATTTCTAACGGCAATAAGAAATATATCATCATCAATAAATAACCTGATGTAATTCTGAAATCCTATGAATTTAGGAACTTGTAACATGTTGAAATATGTGAAACTAAGAACTACTGCCGATAAAACTGGAATTACTATAAATATAACAAACAATATTGTATATGGTGCCAACATTATATAGCTGGCACTATTTTTCTTAATTATGGTTAACAACGATTTCTTTTTGAAGATAATTTTATTAGAGTTAATTTCATGTATTGTAGGTTCCAACTCAGTACCTCCTTTCACTTAAGGCCAAATTCATTTCTTTTTCTTTCAATTTCTCTATTAATATCCTCATTATATTCGAATAACACTTCCCTTGAATTCTCGAAACTATATACAACTTTTCTAAAAGCATTACTTAGACTTCTAGTAACATAATAGTTACCCGGTATCTGTGGTGTATCCCAAACACTGCTCCATTGTTCCACCAATTTATCTGATTCAGACTTTGACCAAGGTAATTTATTAAAAGCTTCAATATTTGCAGTATCATATCTTGCTGCGGGTCCCATTACAGCTTCCAATTCGCTTCCATATCTTGCTTGTACTTCAGCACTGGTCCACCAATTTAAAAAATCAAAACCATCTTGTTGGTTTTTTAAACCTTTCATCATCATGGCCCCTGTTCCATTAGAGCTTTCATTTCTCTTTATTGTGCCATCTGGCATTTTAGTTCCTGGTACTGGCACCATCTCCCATAGATTTCTAAGTTCAGGAGCTGCAACTGCTAATTGATTATAAGTTGGATATGGAACTATTCCCATAGGCATTTCTCCAGTTCTAAAACGACTATAAAAGTCAAATATTAAAGGAAAACTGTATTGAGTATAGAAACCAGTCCATGTTTTAAAGGCATCTAGAGCTTGTGGTTGACCAAAATTAGTTGCTGATTTATTCTTATTATAAAACTGTCCACCTTTTTGAAATAAAAGTGTTTCAAACATTACTTGAGCTTCTGGAATACCAATTTGCATATTATTTTTCTGAATTATTGGAATTATGGAATAAAATTCGTCCCAAGTAGTTGGAGCCTTAATCCCTAACTCCGCAAATATATCCTTTCTATAAAAAAGCATATTAAAGTTTTGTGTTTCCGGTAAAGCATAGTATCCATTTTCATACTCATAAGGTATCATTGCAGACTTTTGAAATCGTTTGGTAATATTTTCAAATCCATTGAACTTACTTAGATCTACTAAAGCTCCTCTCATTGCAAGATTTACTGGTGTCTCCTTTGGTATAAGCATTGCAATATCTGGACCTTTGCCTCCAAGAGTTGCTTGAACTAAAGTGGCACCTGTATCTACAAGGCTTAAATTCACTTGTATTCCTGTACTTGGAGTAAACAAGTCATCTATCATACTTTTTATAATCTGAGCTTGATCCCTACCTGCTCCAACCCAAACATTAATTGTTTTTTTATTTGTAGATACATTTCCCACAGAGTTGTAATCTTCAAAGAAGGATGCAATAAATGCTTTAGTTTGAAATGCAACTTTGCTTAATAACCCAACTCCTGCGTTAGGAAAGCCCTTTTTATCTGAAGCTACAACCAAATAATCAAGATCTAAAGGTTGATCTTTCATCCTCAATACCCAATCTGATAAACTACTAATGTTAGACTTAAGTCTATCAAGTCTAGGAGCTATGGTATCAGGATCATCCACAAAGCTATCTAGTTGTGTAGCTATTTCTTGAAGAAAAGTAGCTTCAGAACCACTAATTCCTGTAAGTTTTGAAACATATTCCTCTTCTTTTTTAAGTGATTTGCTTACTGTTTTAAATCCATCAATTAATCCAGGAATTTCTTTATCAAGGTAATAATCATTTAAAGGATCTGGTACAGAACCTGTTAGCATAATTATTTTTCTATATAGATAATTTAATTGATATACATCGTTATCTATATTATTTAGGGTATCTGTCATAGATCCAAGTTGAACTTGAAGCTTTATTTCATGAGTACCTTCAGTTAAATAAAATTTATATGGAGTTGTATCGCCTAAAGTCTTTATGTACCAATCTGCACTATAAGGAAACTCAATATTTTCCATCTCCTTAAAAGGTACCTTTCCATCAATGTATAATTTCCTAGTTGAAAACATACCTCTGACAAAATTTTGACGTGCTTTAAAACCAATGTCATACAATCCATCTTCTTTTACATCAACCTTCCAAGTTATCCATTGTCCAGGATACTTCCAATTTAGCCCACCAATAGTGTTAAGTCTAACCTTAGATGGATCACTTGGTTCAGTTGCTGGGCTTGTTCTATCATATATAGGATTTAAGGTTTGTTGTGATACAGTACTAGACTCTTCTGCTTGCCGTTTAAATATATAATTTTCCGGCCCCTGTTTGTATCCATTTGTAGTATACTTACTAGAAACTTCTTCATAGTATGGAGTTTGTTCCTGTTGAAATAATTTTATCGTATCAATAGCAAGAGCTTCTCTAACGCATTTAAATCCTAATTTGTGTTTACCTTTTGTGAAGTAAAATTGAAGAGCCCCAGTATGTAGCCCATCAAGATCAGTAAAGGTTTCCTCTACCCACTTTGGATCCTCTATAAGCTTTGGTCTTATGTCATTTCCTAATTCATCCCTCTGAATTGAAGTCTTATTCTTCCATATTCTATTGAAATGAAAGTTCTCCGCTATGTCGAAAGGTACTTTACCATCAATATATAACCCTAATTCTATGTCTCTTCCCTTTGCAATTATAGGAAGATAGCTTAATGACATATTATAAAGACCTGTTTCTGGTACATCCACATCCCATTCAACATACCCATTTTCATTATCCCACTGTAATACATCACTTTTACCTTTTAAAGTACTTAAAACTTTTACCGAAGCATCCTTTGATGAAGTATAAGAAGTGCCCTTAATAACAATTTCTTTTTCTACTTTCGTTGCATCTTTATACTTTTCAATATACTGGTCATATGTATTTTGTTTTACAAAGCCGCTTAATACCTTTTCATTATTATTTGCTTGTAAATCATCAGATGCTTCAACTTTTGAAGTATACCTAGATATTGAAGTTATTGACATGACAAGTGCAATTAAAAATGTTATTATTCTTTTATTATTTCGCGTCATTCTACCCACCCTTTACATTAGTATTGTAAATAATATTGTTTTCTGTAACTAATTACATTTTATAACGTTTACAGCATCGCAACAACTATACAAACTATAGTAAAAATACCATAAATTATAGTATTCGGATTTTATATATTATTACACAATATTACCTAAACTTTATATTCTAAATTCAAAACCATGGTATGCTAAAATAGAGATTAATGCTATTTAATGTAGCATTTGAAGTTTTAATAGTGTTTTCATGGTAATTTTGAGTTAATCTGTAAGTATAAATCAGGAAAAATGTAATTAAAGAGAGATTTAAGATAGGTGCAACTTCCTGTTTCTAAAAAAACAATTTGATAATCAGTAATGAATTTATAGAAACTGGAAATAAGCTTGCTTTAAATTGGCAATGGAAGCATAACCCAAGCAACATCTGTTTGTCACTAACAGAAAACCCGGGATCACTGTGGTTAAACCCCGGAAGTATTGCTACAAATATTTTAAATGTCAGGAATACCTTGACTTAGAGAACTGAAGTTTCAACCTGTTATGGTGAAGTACTGATAAATACAAAAACATGAAACCGGGTGATTATGCTGGCCTTGCAGCATTTCAGAATACCTATGGTATGATTGGTGTAAAAATGGAATCAGATGGGAAAAATCACTTCATAATGGCTAAAAATGGCGGCGATGGTAATCCCATTGAAATTACTTCGACACCATTAATAGTGACATTAGCATTACTATGCTCCATTCTTACAAAATTTTATTTTTTATCAATTACTGCGGCTCCATCAGAATTGTTTATTGGTGTTGCATTTCTTTCATTCCATATTGAACTGTCGCCATTTTCATTAACAGCAACTACTGCAAAATAGTATTTTGTGCCCTTTGTCAATGCAGTTACTTCATATGGACTTCCTTTCACATCAGTTATAGTAATAGTATAATTTCCAGGAGTTGTGCCGTACTTGATTTTATAAGAACTTGCACCTTTTGATGGCTGAAACCATAACTTAACTTTGCCATTCCCTTCCTTTTCAGCATATAAAAGTGGTGAGCACGGTACTCCCTCTGTGGTAAATGACCGAATTCCTTCTGACGCCTCATTAAAGTGTTCTAAATCCTTTGTATACGCAGTTACTCTCCAGTAATAAGTTCTATTCAGATCTAAAATATTTGGCTCTATAGTATATTTGTTATGAATCATCCTGTCTCTCAAAATCACAGCGTCGGACATATCTGCATTCACTGAAACCTCAAGCTTATAGAAGAATGTATTCTTTGAAACTTCCCAGGACAGTACTGCTCTTGCAGAAACATCTCTTATACCATTTACTGGTGCCCTAAGACCGAAGTCTTTAGGTGTATCTCCTTCTGCCTTTGTGGTGAAGTAATGAAGTGGTCCGTTCATTGGTCTTTCGCCATTAGAATTTACTGCATACACACTCCAATAATATGTAGTATTGTATTCTAATGCGGTTTTCGGTTGATAATAACCTTGAGACTGAGGGCCAAACTGACCTGTATCTCTCACTGTAGTTATGTCTGCTTCGTTAATTACCGTATCTAACATATCAGCATTTTTAGAAACCACCAACCTATATGAAGTTGAATTATATGCTGTTGACCACTTAAACTCTGGTGTAACAGATTCATTTGGTGCATTAACTGATGGCAAATATGGTCCAAACTGTCCTGCCACATTAGCGTTAGCTCCAACGATAAAAGAATATACGACATTGTTTGTAGCTGGCACACTGCCATACTCATTTACGGCAGTTATAGACCAGTAATACTTCTGGCCCATTGTCAATTCGGTTGCTATAGTATAGCTTGTTCCTATTATCCCTAACTCACCTATTACAAGATTGGACATATCTTTGCGCGTAGATACCTTAACAGTATAACTTGTGGCATCTTGTGCAGTAGACCATGTAAGAGTAGGCATTGCAGTTTCAACCTCGCCATCATCAGGTGCAATATGGCAGAAGAAGCTAGGTGCAGCCTTTACTTTTTTAATTACAGCCATCCAAGTTTCATTTGCTCCAACATTGTTAATAGTAAGATTAAGAATATCTGTAGATGCCTGAGTAATATTGTACTCGTATTCAAGTCCATCATTTTCATTAGAAACTATCTTATACAAGTCAACCTTGATATCCTCATCACTGTAAGGCTGATTACTTAACCTTATGTTCACCAAGCCCTCACAATCATTTTTTGCAAATATAACCTTTGTTTCATTAGTATCTATGCAGGCAGTAGCGGTAAAATCTTCAGTTAAATCTGTTGTAACATCTACATATTCACCAGACATTTGACCAAACATATAATGTACCCACCATATAGGTCTTCTAGCTGCAGGATTCTGATCCATTACATTTGTAGTCAATAGATCGCTCATACCATTGGCATTACGAGCTTCAAGACATCCCTTTATATTTTGTGTTACACCGGTTCTGATAACATTAGCCATGCTTCTTGTCCAGTCAGCAGGATCTTTTGACCCTGCGTTATTTTCCTCCCAAATAATGTACTTACCATTAGCTTCGGGATAATGAACTTGATAATTAGCTATTGTATTTTTCCAACTCTCTAACTGACTGAGAGTAACATACTTATCATTTACCCAGTATTCATGCCACGCAGGCCCTTCTACTGTAATATTATTTTCACTAGCATAAGGAATATAATAATCAGGAATTCCAGCAAACCCCACAGCTCCTGGTCCAACTACTGGTATAAAATCAGGATATACCTCTCTCACCGCTTCCCAGTTGCCTTTAAAAGTTTCTTCCAATCCTGTCCAATATTCATTGGTCAAGTCAGCAAAATCAGGCTTTGCTCCATTATCCTTGAAATATTGAAGTATATCCTTAATATATTGTTTGAAACGCACCTGATCAATAGGAGTCTTTTTAGTGTTTTTATCCACGGTATCCATAGGGCCTCCGCTTCCTGTGGCCCAAGAGGGGTTCATTCCAAGCAACATATACCATTTATATCCAACAGACTTTGTTCTTTTATAAGCCTCCAAACATCTTTGAAGCACACTTCCTTCAACAGCATAGTAGGAACCATCTAAATCACCCATAGCCTGGAAATTCTGAACCGGTATTGTTTCCCTATTAAGAAGTGGTCCGAGCAATGTCATTCTGCTATCTGGAACATCATAGTTTGGTGTCAATATATACCCAAATGTACTTGGATCTACAGGACGTGTTACAGATGTACAATCAACAAATATTGTTGGATTCGCTAATACAGTTATTATTGTTGCTGCAGAGAGACCTTTACTCTGTGCTGTAATAGTTGTCGTACCTTCTTTAACCCCTGTAATTATACCTGTTGTTTCATCAACGATTGCAACTGTTATGTCTGATGAACTATATATAACTGCAGAAGTGCTTTGTAGTCGTATTCCATTGGTATCTACTTCATAAATTTCAGTTTTTATAGTATACTTTTCACTAACATTGTAATTATTAAAATTAAACACAATTTCATCTATGATTTGATTTTCGCAATATGCCCATACAGACAGCTTGTCAATGTTAATACAATCGGAATTATCATTATCAGTGATACACTTGTATGTAATGGTGTTTGTTTCAGCATTTAGACTTACCTTTTGAATATTTTCTGCCCATATGTCCCAAGTAGCGTCCGTACTCTTAAAAGAAACTTTAGCTGTACTTCCTCCATTGACAGATAAACCTACCATCCTGTCAGCATTCCAATTGCCTGCTGCTCCCGCAGCATACCTGAGAGATATGTAGTAATCGCCGCTTGCAGAACCCTTTACTGTAAATGTTGTACAAGCGGTATTACTATCGTAATATCCAGTTACATATCCTTCCCCTGTATATCCTTTACTATTTTTTTCCACTATCGCCCCACCAGAAAGTTCAGCATGCTCAGCGTGGTAAATCACGGCATTTGGGTGTGGATTCGATGGCATTGTTTCAAATTTCATAAATCAATTCCTCCTCTTTCTATTTATAGTTAATTAACAATACCGCTAAGCATTCGCTTCTTTTTTTCACAAAAGCAGTAAACTCTCAAGTTCAGCATGCATCTCTACATAACCACTGCCTGCATATTCCTTCTTATTATTAACATCAGTCCATGTACCAGTAGGGAGATATACCGTGCGGTCTGTCTGTCCTTTATTAACAATTGGAGCAAATAAGATATCCTCTCCAAACATATATTGATCACCCAGTGAGTAACATACTTCATAACATGAGACTTTTTTTTCAAATATGGATCATTAATACGAACCAAGCATCATTCTTACAGCATATGGCTTTAAATGCCCTTCACTTTTTCCAAAAGATAAACGGATAAAATTATATGCACCGTTATTCCATACGTTAGAATCATGAACGCCGCCTTTTATAAGTATCTGGTAATAATTTTCCAGATTATCTTTCGCAGCCTCTGTGAGCCCTTCAACCGCCTTTTCATACCCGCTTTGACATGCTACTCCGTCTGCGTCACCGCAAGTAATATAAAGTAAATTTAGACTATGGCCACATGATGCTATACTAGCACCCAAGACCTTGCCATCACTCGATGTTGGTGCATTTGAAAAAGCACCAACATAAGCGAACAAATCTTCCATGCCTGGCGCTAAAACAGTCGTATCAAGCCCGTTAGTCCAGCTGTTCTTTTTCCCTGTATACACTGTCGAATCACATCGGTAACCACCGACAATCAAATTTAGAGTTTGCATACCACCCATAGATAGACCTCCAATCGCCCTATACATTCGGTTATATGTGATTCCTTCGGATGACGTGTCTTTTATGTTAGCACATGTGTTATATCGGGATTCGATGAATGGAATCAGATCATATCTTAGCTCATAATCGAAATAATAGAAACCCAGCATGTTGGTTCCCGTGGCATTAAATGCACAATCTGTCCAGTCATATGAGCTTCTGCCGTCGGGAAATACGATGATCATAGGATCGATATCGCCGTTTGCGATAAGATTATCAAATATATTGCATATGACAAAATTTCCGTCAACTTTACCGTAGCTGTATAACCATTCGTAACGATTTCCACCAACTCCGTGGAGTAGATACAATACATTATATCTGGTATCCTTATCATTTTCCTCGTAACCTGCAGGCAAATAGACGTTACATTTCTTTATTATCGCATCTCCCACACCAGTTTGTCTTCCAACTTCTTTGGAACTGATATTCTCGCCCGTCACGAACTGTCGTGACGGGTTAATATAGTTTCTTACACTGTATGAACCCTCAGTAAGTATGCCCTGACGTTCCTTAACAATTGCCTTTTTATATTCAGTAGGCACAGCTGTCACATCTATATTCTTCATTCTTCATTCATCATCCTTTATATTTTTTGTATTTTTTATACACCTATATACTCAAACCACTCAAAATAAGCTTTGTTTTCGCTTCTTACTCCATTACTGCTAGCATATAATCCCATTTCCGCTCCAACAAATCCTCCAGCAACATCAGTGCTTAATATTCTTCCATCTTCATTCTCTATTAACGCTTTATATTCTTTTCCATCTTTGCTGAAATAGAAGCTGTAATTTTGACCTTTAGCTTCAACCTTTAATAATAATCTAGAGGCTAAAACTACCTTTTCCTTTAGAATTTCTTCTTTTCCATCAACGCATTTAGTTATTCTCACTATTTCATCTTGACCTTTTTTAGTATATGTAAAGCTAAAATTAAAATTATTACTTTGTATTAGAACAATACCCGCTACTTCATTCTCACTGTTTGGGGTGAACTCCATTAAAGTAGTTGCTGAAAAATTAATATGTTGTTGTCTTCTTCCAATAAAGCTTGGATTAGCGAGTTCTGTTATTCTTTCAGGTCTAAGCTTTAAGGTTAAAAACCCTGGTCGCTCTGATAAGCTATAAAATTCTTCTTTTGGAGTTCTTAAAAAATTCCATTTAAAATCTAATGTATCACCTTCAAAGTTCTCAAAAACTTCAGACTTAAGATTCTTACTTTCTTGTAAATTAGGTGCAGGGTAACTCATTTCAAGTTTTCCACTACCTACGCTAATTACTGGCCATCCATCTTCCCATGTAACTGGAGCAAGGTAAGTTTCCCTTCCTAGATTTCTATAATAACCACCGTAAATACGGGATGCTAGTGCTACTACCCACCATTCACCATTTTGTGTTTCTACTAAATCGCAATGTCCTACGTTTACAATAGGGTATGCTCTTCCTAAATGTCTGTGAGTTAATATAGGATTACCTGGGTTTCCCATGTAATTTCCTTTAACATCACTACTACGAGCAATTGAAACTGCATGATGAGGACCTGTTCCCCCTTCAGAAATCATTAAGTAGTATTGTCCCTTAATTTTATAAATATGTGGACCTTCAGGCCAAATAACGTCATGAAGAGCTCCTCTCCATAGACCGTAGGTATCTCCCACTAATTTATTTGTTTCTAAATCTAATTCCTGAAGCCATATTTCCCAGTTACCGTCATACTTTTGTCCTTCTGGTGCTGGTCGAGTCCCTGTATAATATACCTTACCATCATCATCGAAAAATAATGATGGATCTATTCCTTCTGCACCCAAATAATTTGGTTCTGACCATGGTCCTGCTGGGTCTGTGGCAGTAACAAAAAAGTTTCCACCATGACCAACATTTGTTGTTATAGTATAAAAGATTCCATTATTATATCTAATTGTTGGTGCAAAAATACCCGCAGACTGTTCTTGACCATCCAGAGGCAGCTGAGAGACTCTATCAAGTACATGACCTATCTGTTCCCAATTAACAAGATCCTTGCTGTGGAAAATTGGTACTCCAGGAAAATAAGCAAAAGAAGAAGTTACTAGATAATAATCTTCTTTTACCCTACAAATTGATGGATCTGGATAAAAGCCTGGAAGTATTGGATTTTTAAAAGTTTTCATAATTTTGTCACCCCTTTTTTTTTAAATAATTAAATGTTTTTAAATTATTTATATAATTAAAAATTCACTACTTTGTAAAACGCTTCCTTTTCCCCATAATTAATATCAAAAAGAAGAGGCCAATCCTTTCTATTTTTAACCGGAAAATTATCTTTCCATGTATACTTATCACTGATTCCCCAAAGCGTAACTCCAGTGACTATTTCTTTATACTCCCTAAACAAAGCAAATGATTTTCCATAAAGCTCCGCTTGCAATTCTAGCATTTTCTCACTTGGCCTTACCAACTCACTTCTATCAGCAAAAGAAAACATTGATATCTCCATTTCTGTAATTTGGACCTTAAGCCCTAATGAAGCATATTTTTCTATGGCATTTCTAAGATTACAGCAGAAATCCTTATCATTAATATTTGTATGTGCCTGCAATCCAACCCCATCAATAGGAACTCCTTTAGCCAGGAGATTTTTAAGCATATCATAAGTTTTATTTAATTTTTCTAGCTTTTCGTTATTATAATCGTTATAAAATAAAATTGCCTTAGGGTTCGCCATCCTTGCATATTCAAAAGCATACTTTATAAAATCCTCACCAAGAATACTATACCAAGAAGATTTTCTATATTGTTCCCCTTCTATATCTTCTATAGCCTCATTTACTACATCCCAGGCATATACTTTATCCTTATAATGCTCTGATAATGCGTCGATATGTTTTTTCATTCTTTTTAATAATAATTCTTTTGAAGCGGTATTTCCGTTTTCATCTAAAAACACCCAAGCTGGAGTTTGCCCGTGCCATACAAATGTATGTCCCCTCATCTTCATATGGTTTTTAACAGCAAATTCAACTATTCTATCACTTTTTTCATAATTGAATTTCCCTTCTAAAGCTTCAGTTTCTTCAAATTTCATGCAGTTTTCTGCTACCAAACTACTAAAATGTTTTTTTAATAACTCACCATGAGGTCCAACTAAATCCTGTGGGTTAACAGCCGCACCTATTGCAAAATAATTCTTATAGGCTTCACATAGTGTTAAAAAACGTTTATTATTTTCCTTATTCATACAATACACTCCTTTTAAATTTATAACACTGTATACTTTAAATATAATTTAGACACTGATATTAATTGATTAATTAATATCTCTTATTATAAAGAATAGTATCAAAATGAGAACTCTTCAACCCCAATAACTATAGCAAATATACTTAAATCTATATTATTATAAAATCTAACAATTACCTGAGAAAACATCATAAAAAATTCAAAAGCAAATCGCTGCCTCTAATTTTTTCAATTTAGCCTTATATGGTAGCCCCAGTATACCCAAATCCTAAGATAGTAAAACACTTATCCTCATTATCTGAGGCCATTTTGACTTCTACGATATGCTCCTCACAGACTTCCCTTTGAAATAAAATAACTGGATTGCAATGAGTCCAGTTATTCTCATGTGGATTTGCTGTTATTACACACTGACCATCCACAAAAATATCTGCCATGCCAAAGCTACTACTTCCTGAATCTTTAAAAACAATGATAAGACTACTGCATTTTATAATCATCCTGAAGCTCTCTTTACCTGATGAAGCAGTATACATCCAGTTACATGGAAATTCTGGTGATTGAAAAGGATTATCATCCATTTCTACCATTTGCAAATCAGTATCTGTCTGTGTAAACCCTCCCTCAGTTATGGTTGCCACATTTTTATAATTTTCTCTGTCAATTAAATGAATATCTTCAAAGTAATTACCAATTACCGGTGGCTTTTCTATTATAATATCATCTATATCCTTAACCGATTTTTCAGTTTCGGAAAATAGGTACCCTAGGCAATCTGCCATTACCCTATGTCCGTCATTTGTTGGATGGTAGATATCGTAAAAAAACTGTCTTTTAGATATGATATTCCCTTTGGGCTTCGTCAGCCCAAACTGATCTACCACTACATCCTTTACGCTTACCATAGGCAAACTATAATGATTTCCAACTGGTGAATGCCTGCCTTGTAGATTCCAGTCATTCATAAACACCGCAAATAACAAAATAACTGCAGGTTTATTCTTAGCGGAAAGAATTTTCAAACATAGACTCTCATAGCAAATACCCTTTGTTTCGTCTCCTTCATCATTTACAGTAAATTCAACTATAACAATATCTGGCTCCACTTTTGAGCCTCTTAAAATATCCCGTTCATAACGTATAATACCTAGTTCTGATGATGTACCGCCCACGCCAGCTTTCACAAAATGTATATTTTCCCCGACCTCTTTTCCAAACATCTCTTTAAACATTAAGTAAGATTTATATGCATAACAATTTGTATTTATAGGTTTGGCTGCTGCACCTTGGGTAATAGAGCCTCCTATATAGGCAATGGTAACCTCTTCACCGCTTTCTGCTTTTTCTATTGCGATTTTCAACCTCTTGTTATTACCTTTATTTAATAAGGACCTTGCAATCATTTTTTCATATTCCTCTGAGATAAAAGAAACAGGTGGCTCTATATCTATCTCTGGCACTTTATATACATTATGTAGATAGAACTTCACAGTGGCAGTTGCAAGTTCACCTACATTATCAAATTCAAAAGCAAATTTCGAAAGAATATCATCCCCTGTAGACCACGTGTAATCTTCCAATTTTATAAATAATTCCGTTCCATCCTTAGGACATGGAATTACTAGCAAAGTTCCAGTCTCATATTTTTTCCCTTTACCCAAATTTTTTAGTACAAAATTGATTTTTCCAGTAGTATCATTTATTCCCTTTACTGATACCCCTATACTGTGAACCAATTTATGAAATCCTCTGCAATCCTCTAATAATTTTAATATTTCCTCATCTGTAATTCCACCTGTTAGCCTTACCTTATCTTTTAATCGCCCTTCTAAATAAATATCTTGCGTGGGCTTTCCTTCCGTGCGAGCAGTTGCTTCAATAGTTGACTCAAACATAAAGAAAATACTACTCCGTCTTTTAACTGGATCCTTTGGTGCCTTTGGACCTTCTATCATTTTTACAAACATCTCCTCTATGCTCACGCCTTATCCTGATTTTTACCTACATAAAAGCTCTCTTCTGGTCCCAAAAATGAATTTGGAAGCTTTCCTTTGGACAAAACTAGTTTTTGCAATACAAGTCCTGCATCTAAGCCATAAAAGCTAAGGGTATGCCTTCCTTTTCCCAATTTATGCGTAGTAGTCGTTGTATGGATATTTTCTATGACTGCTTGCTCCCATGAAATGTTGCCGTTAGTACCAGCTACAAAATTTGACGGTAGAGCATCAGCTATACTTGGCGCTTGTCCATCAAAACATACAGCATATCTTAATCTGCTACTAACGTAAAGATTATTGGTGGGAGCAACATAGGTTGTAAGTGTATACTCCAAATCCTCATTTATATTCATTATATATTCCAAATATGGTGCCTCTTCCGGATTTTCAAAGGACACAGTTGTCGGAAACATTTTTACGCTAGATAAAGAACGTCCATAGTTTTCAATCACTTTCCATTCTACATTAGATTTTGCTACATTATTAGATGAATGCTCCGCTTCAATAGATACCACATCATCATTCTCAATAAATGTCATATAAGGCAAATCGTGCGAATCTATAGTTTCTGCTGTTAAACAGCAGTATTCCTTTTCTACTGTTTCTACTTCTGCAATCATAGCTGGATCATCTTCCTGCGTAATATAGTTTACTTGTGGATATGCCCAGCCATCAGGACTCCACTTTGTATATCCTATATGAGGAGAGCTCATCATACCCTTCCACTTTCCACCTGCCATGCTATTGTTGTAGTAACTTTGCATATTGCTATCTTTCTCTATACATTCCTTTACTAATGTAGCATAGGAATTTGCAAGAACATTCTCGCGGTCATAATACATCTTATTAAGTCCTGCAAATATCTGCATCTTTACCACATTTGCAGATGCAACTGCTGGATAATATACCAACTGATAGTATGCATCCTTGTATTCCTTAGGAATAACCTCGTAATATTTTTTAGAATTTTTTTCTATTTCAATTGCTTTCTTGAGTACTCTTTGTGCTTCATTATAATTTATATAGCTATATGTTGAAGCATAGGTAACCTCAGGTTTTCTTTTTCCATTCATTCTCGTATAATCTGATAATACAGTTGCAATTCCATAAATTATATCTTCTTCTACAACATTTCCAAATTGCCTTCTTACCCACTGCTTTGTATATTCTGCAGTCTTATTTATTCCATCAGTTCCCAAAGTATCAAAATCATATGCCAAATCAAAAAAATATGATATTGGCAGTTCCTCAGGTTTTAGATCTCCAACATTGACAACCCATATATTTTGTACTCCATAATCAAAGGCCATTGACATCTGTTCCCATACTTTTTCAAGTGGAGTTGAATTTACCCATTCATAAGAACGAGGTCCGCCGTGATAATCAAAATGATAGTACATTCCAAATCCAGCCTTACGGTTTCGTTCTTTTTCGGTAGGTAGCGTGCGAAGATTTCCAAAATTATCATCTGCCAGCATAATTGTTACATCATCTAGTACATCCCAATTTCTTAATCCTTCAGCCTTATCTGACCCGTACCAATATTTTTCTACTTCCTTATATATAGTAAGAACCTGAGGTGAGTCCTCAAGGCCATGTTTCTTTAATAAACTTTTTTGTGTTCTAATAATGTTTTTGAGCAGCTGGATGTTTTCCTCTTCAGATCCCTTTAATTCAGAGTCTTGTTCTCCTCTCATACCTAAGGTAATCACACTCTCAAGGTCCATATTACGAATTAAGCCATCTTCCCAAAATTTGGTTATTGCATCTGTATTTGTAGAAAAATCCCATGCTTTGTTTGTCCCATACTGGTGGTTAATTTTTTTCCATTCTTCACCTGCACGAAACATTGGCTCATGATGGGAGGTGCTCATTACAATACCATATGTATCAGCAAGTTTGGCATTAGCTAATGGACTACTTTTACCATTTTCACTAAATACAGCACTCCACATAGCAGGCCATAAAAAATTACCCTTTAATCTTAGCAACAGTTGAAATACTTTATCGTAGAATTCTTCATTAAAATCTCCAAATGTACCAGTTACCCATGAGCCTAGCGACGGCCACTCATCATTTAAGAAAAAACCTCTGTATTTTACAGATGGTTCCTTGGAGGTGGTGTTTAGCTTATCTTCTGAAATAATTAGTTCTGATTTCCTTGCAGGTGTTACATCACCAAAGTAAACCCAAGGGCTTACTCCAATTAATTCTGAGATATGATAAATACCGTAAATCGTTCCCCTCTTATCACTTCCCACAATAACGATAGCCTTATCTACTCCTGCAACAGGATTTTTAACAACCTGCACTTTATAACATTCCCGCTTGTTTTTTATATCAGATACATTTATTATGCCTTCGGTAACTAAAGAATCAATTAAATCGTTATTTCCAATAGAACCGGCAATCACTACTGTACCATTTAGCTGCTTTTTATCCGTCGAAACCAGTGGGGTTGCTTCGGTGATCATATTAATATCTTCGGCAAAAGACCTTGCCACCAGGCTTAATCCGTCGTAATCCTTCCCTTTCAAATCAACATATATCATGGCAGCTTTTACTGTTGTCACAAGTGTCACATTTTTCAATTTCTTTTCTGATCCATTAACTCCTTTAATATCTTGTAACATCTTTATATAATCCCCCTTTGGTGTTATTGGAATTCATATTGTCGATATAAACAAATTATCTCACGACTAAAATATAATAATACTATCTAAGTATAAATATCGAGGCAGATATAACTGCCTCGATATTTATATTAGTTTTATTCTAGAATATATCTATTTAATATACCTTCAAGCAATTCTTGTCGTCCTGACTTGTTTACTATAGTTTTATTTTCTAATGCATACTTTTCAAGTTCATTAAATCCAACTTTTCCCTCCATTATATCCTTACCTATACCACTGCTAAAGCTCGAGTATCTTTCTTTTACAAACTCCTCGAGCTCTCCAGTTTCTAACAACTTCCTAGCTATTTTAAAACCCTTTGCGAATGTATCCATTCCAACAATATGAGAATAGAATAAATCCTCTGGTTCAAATGATGCCCTTCTTGTTTTCGAATCAAAATTAAGTCCACCGCTGTGGAGACCTCCATTTTTTATCACTTCATACATTGCAAGGGTTGCAGTGCGAATATCTGTAGGGAATTGATCTGTGTCCCATCCAAGATTCGAGTCGCCTTGGTTTGCATCTACACTTCCAAGTACGCCATTCACTCTTGCCAAATGAAGTTCATGTTCAAAAGTATGACCTGCTAAAGTAGCATGATTTGCTTCTATATTCAACTTGAAACTTTTGTCTAAATCATATTTTCTTAGAAACCCTAGTACTGTAGCAACATCAAAATCATATTGGTGTTTTGTTGGTTCTTTTGGTTTAGGTTCGATTAAAAATTGGCCAGTAAACCCAATTTCCTTTGCATAATCAACTGCCATATGAAAAAACCTAGCAAGATTGTCTTGTTCAAGTCCCATATCAGTATTTAATAAAGTTTCGTAACCTTCTCGTCCACCCCAGAAAACATAATTCTCTCCACCTAATAACTTTGTTACCTCTATCGCTTTCTTAGTTTGAGCTGCTGCATATGCAAATACATCTGCATTTGATGAAGAAGCCGCGCCATGAACAAACCTAGGATTACTAAATAGATTTGCTGTTCCCCATAAAAGTTTTACTCCAGTTTCTCCTGATAATTTTTTTGCAAGTAAAACGATTTCATCTAAGTTCTTATTAGTTTCTGCAAGGTCCACGCCTTCTGGTGCTATGTCTCTATCGTGGAAACAAAAATATCCTATTCCTAGTTTTTCTGCAAACTCAAAGTTGGCATGCATTCTTGCTATTGCAAGCTCCATCCCACTTAAATTATCCCAACTTCTTTGCATAGTTGGCATTCCAAACGGATCATTTCCACCAGCTGTGAAAGTGTGCCAATAAGCAACTGCAAAACGTAAATGTTCCTTCATTGTCTTTCCGTCAATAATCTCATCTGCATTGTAAATCTTATAAGCTAAAGGGTTTTTAGAATCCTTACCTTCGTATTTAACTTTATTAATACCACTAAAAAATTCTTTCATTTTATTACCCCCGTTTATTTAATTATTATCATAATCTAGTACTCTAAACCTAATACTTCTCCTTTTACTTCAAACGTAGATTTTTGCAAAGCCGTACCCGTAAGTTTAATACTTCGCTCATCAGGCTGACTTCCTCCCACAAATACCTCAAATATACCTGGCTCAAGGATAGCCTTTCCATCATTATCTATAAGTGCCATTTGCCTTGGTGTTATTTTAAATTCTACTTGCTTCTCTTGTCCAGGTTTTAAATTAACCTTTTTAACTCCCTTTAATTCATATTTTGGAACAATTACACTAGCATCCACATCTTTTAAATATAATTGCACAGTTTCTTCAGATTCATATTTTCCAATGTTTTTTACATTTATTTTAAATTCAGCGGTTTCGCCACATTTAATCTCGTTCTTACTGGATATAAGACTTGCGTACTCAAACTTCGTATAACTAAGCCCATATCCAAAAGGATAAAGTGCTTCATTCTTCATATATCTATATGTTCTATTCTCCATAGAATAATCATTGAAATCTGGAAGTTCCTCTGTTGTTTTATAAAAAGTGACAGGTAATTTTCCAGAAGGACTATAATCACCAAATAATAATGAAGCTACTGCTTTGCCACCTTCGGCACCTGCATACCAAGCTTGAATAATAGCAGGTATATGTTCATCCGCAAAGTTAACCGCAAGGGCGCTTCCTGATTGAAGAACTAAAATAACAGGCTTTCCTGTTTTATATACCTCTTCTAATAATTTTTGCTGAAGCCCTGGCAAATTCAAATTATGTTTATCACCAGCTGCATATATATTGGAATCATCACCTTCTTCTCCTTCAATAGTGGCATCAAGCCCAAGGCACATAACTACCAAATCAGACCTCTCGGCCATTGAAATTGCTTCTGCTATTCTGTCATCTTTCAAAGCAAGGTTCTCCACCTTATCTTTGTATAAATGGCAACCCTGCGAATAATAAACTCTAGTATTGGGATTTACGGCTTGTTCTATTCCCTCTAGTATTGTTACATATTTTGACGCAGTTCCAAAATAGTTTCCAATCAATGCCTCTCTACTATTTGCATTTGGTCCAATTACTGCTATAGAATTAATTTTGTCTTTGTTAAGTGGTAGTATACTATTTTCATTTTTTAAAAGAACTATTGTTTTTTCTGATACTTTTAAAGCAAATTCTCTATGCTCCTTCGAATCATTTTCTTCATAAGGAATGCTTGTATAGGGAACGTTTACTGGATTATCAAACATACCAAGTTTCATTCTAGTTGTTATAAGTCTTACAACTGATTTATTAATTGTTTCTTCTGATACAAGCCCTTCTTGGTTAGCAAGTAAAACATTCAAATACATATTACCACAATTCAAATCACAACCATTATTCACAGCAAGTGCAACTGATTCCACAGCATTGCTGGTAATTCTATGATGTTCGTGAAAATCTTTTATAGCCCAGCAATCTGAAGTTACATGTCCTTTAAAATCCCATTCTTCGCGAAGAATATCATTTAATAGTGTTTTACTTCCACAACAAGGCTCATCGTTTGTTCTATTATAAGCACCCATTACTGATTCTACTTTAGCTTCCTTAACAGCCTCCTTAAATGCTGGCAAGTAAGTTTCACGAAGATCTTTTTTAGAAACTATTGCGTTAAAGCTATGGCGATCTGCTTCTGGTCCACTATGAACCGCAAAATGTTTTGCGCAAGCAGCTGCCTTCATATATTTTTTATCATTTCCTTGTAATCCTTTAATAAAGGCTACCCCTAGTCTTCCTGTTAAATAAGGATCCTCTCCATAAGTTTCATGCCCACGACCCCATCTTGGATCTCTAAAAATGTTAATATTAGGAGACCAAAAAGTTAACCCCTTGTATATATCATGGTCACCTTTTCTCTGCGATTCATGATATTTAGCTCTTCCCTCGGTTGAAATAACGCCTGCAACTTTATATAGTAAGTTTTCATCAAATGTTGCAGCCATTCCAATAGCCTGTGGAAACATAGTAGCAATCCCAGCTCTAGCAACCCCATGTAGTGCTTCATTCCACCAATTATAAGAAGGTATATCAAGTCTTTTTATTGCAGCAGAATTATAAGTCATTTGGCTAACTTTTTCAAGTAGTGTCATTTTTGATACCAAATCTTTAGCACGTTCATCAAAACTTAAATTTTCATTTTTATACAACGGTATAGCTGTCATATAAATCATCATCCCCTTTTTTAAAATTTATTCTCTATATTTAAATTATATCCTTTCCTGCAAACTTTTTAAACCCTTTTTAAAAAGATTATCTGGATTTATTTTTTTTGTGGATCCTAACTGCTGATGCTGGAAATCCTTCTATTTGTAAATTGTTCTATTATTAATATCATCAATACCTGTTCGTCTATAAAAATAAGTATTAATTACATCTCTCCATTCTTTTGCATCCTCAACCTGAATATTAAATTTACTTAATACGAGATAATACGTCTCTGCGTCCACTTTCCCCTTAAGCGAAATCCAATTCTCTCTCATAAGTGTCACCTCGTTTACCCCATTAAAATGAGTATCATAAATATGTTGAATTAGTGTTTTACCAGACTTTAACTCATAAGTATATGGTACATGGTGGAAAAATAATAAAAGTTCCTCAGGGCAAGTTTTAATAGCTTCATAAATTTTAGCATTAAAGTCCTTATACTGCGTTGTGTATCCTGATCCTGTGGCAGCACTGCGGTCAACACCAATGCCTTTAAAATCTGCATAGTGGTACGTTCCCCATTTTGAATATTCATATCCGTCAACACTTGGCCCATAGTGATAATTTGGGTTTACCATCCAACCAATTCCAAGTGGAACTGTATATTCTTCATAGACATCCCTTGATTTTAATAACATGGACATCACTGCTTCTACAACTTCACTAGCATTTCCAAATGTAAGTTTCACCCATTCCAGTGCTATTTCCTGAGCTGTTAAGTCTACATTCCATGCAATACGGCCAAACCCATATAGATTTGCTTGAGCAAGAGGGTTTCCTGTCCAGCACTGACTATCTCCAAGATTTGATACTGCAGCAACCCCGCCAATATTTCTATCAAAGAGAGTGCCATCTACTACTTTGCTTGCGAAAGAGCCTTTCCCTTTAGCATATGTATCAAACTCTAAACTTTCTTTCCACATAGGGACAAGATAACATAGATGCTTTTGCTGTCCTGTATACTCTTGCGCTATCTGGAATTCCATTACTTGATTTGTATTTTCCATAGCTCCAAATAACGTGGAAACTGGCTCTCTTATTTGAAAATCCATAGGTCCGTTTTTCACTTGTAAAACTACATTATCCATAAACTTACCATCTAACGGTTTAAAGTTATCGTATGCAGCTTTAGCTCTGTCTTTTGATTTATCTCTCCAATCTAGTTTGCAATCATAAACAAAACATCTCCAAATCACTATGCCGCCATAAGGTTTTAGTGCTTTTGCAAGCACATTCGCACCCTCTGCATGATCGCGATTATAAGTAAAAGGTCCAGGTCTATTCTCAGAATCAGCTTTTACAATAAAGCCTCCAAAATCAGGTATATGTTTGTATATTTTTGTAGCCGTTTCCTTCCACCAATTTATTACATCTACGTCAAGAGGATCTGCTGTTGGAATTCCACCAATTTCTATAGGGGCTGCAAAATTAACACTTAAGAAAAGTTTCACTCCATATTCCCTAAACACATCTGCGAATCTCGCCATATCTGGTAGATATTCCTCTGTAATGAATTTTGTTTCATACTTGTGCACATTAACATTATTAATTACCACCCCGTTAATGCCTATTGATGCAAGTAGCCTTGCATAATCTTTTATCCGACCAAGGTCTTTTATAACACAATCATTTTCAAAAAATATAGACTTACCAGAATATCCTCTTTCTATATCACCGCTAATATTATCCCAATGATTTATCATTCTTAATTTATTTTTTGGTGTATCTATAATTTCTGCTTGTTTAAGAGTTTTCCCCGTGGACATTTCTCTAATTAGATGAAAAACTCCATAAAGTATTCCTTTATCATCTGCGCCTTGAATAATTAACGAATTATTAATCCTTTTAATTGCAAAACCTTCTGCTCCGATTTCATTATTATTTTGCATAAGATCTAAAATTATATGTGGATTCTTGACTTTTTCACCAATAACTAGAGCATCTATTCCGGTAATCCTTTTTATTGCAGACTTAAGCTCATTTACTGCGGTGTTCATTACCCCTTTATTTTCTTTTACAATTATTGTATTACAAAATTCTAAATATTCCTCCAAACTTGCTAGATTCGTATAATCTCCTTTTCTAAGCCAACAATTATATATGTTTTTTTCATTCATGAAATTTTCCTCCTCTCAATTGCTTTATATGCCATAGAAACTAGTCTACTTTTTAAATAAACATGAGCGACTAATTAGACGCTCATGTTTATTTCTTAGTTTATTTCTTAATTTATTTATTTAAAGTACTTTTTGTTTCTTGGTATACCTTATTCGTCATATCAACAAGTTTATCACTACCCTTAGTTTTGCATTGATTTACATAATCATCCCAATTAGTATCTAAAGATTGGTTTCCAACCATAAACTTTAATGACATTTGATTAACATAATCCGTTAATGGTTTACTTATTAAATTGGCTTCTTCACGTTCATCTGATGAAAATAATACTGGTGGTGCTTGAGGAAGTATAGTCATTGTTTTGTCTACTGCCGTTTGAAAAGCAACATCAGCTGGACTTAACATTGATAAATAAAGGTCCTGAGAACCACCGTATGCAAATACTCCACCGCTGAAACCATATTGTTTTCTTAAATCTTTAGTTCCTGTTGGATTAAGTGTTTGGAAAGTAACATCTGAAGTAAGTTTTCTTACACCATTTTCTTTAGTGTAAGTTGTTCCTTCAACTCCCCATTTGCTCAATTCTTGTCCTTCATCGCTATACCATAACCAATCTACGAAGTGTAACATTTGATTGAAGTTAGGATTGTCTTTTGCCTTAGACGAGAACATTATACCATTTTCAAGATGATTGCCTGCAAGTACTGATCCCTTGGGGCCTGCTGGATCTAGTATCTTTGAAATTTTATACTTATCTTTACCTATTGTGCTATTCATAGTTTCTGTAAGTGAAGTAATTGATTGTGAATTTCCACTAATAATATACGATTTTCCATTTACGAATTTCTGAACTGCTTGGTCTTCACTTTGTGTGAAGCTTTGAGGGTCAAGTAATTTTTCTTTAACTAGCTTATTAAAATAGGTCAACATATCTTTATATTCACTAGTTACTGGTGAAAATACAAATTTATCTGTTTTAGAATCAGTGTATTTTGTACCCTCTCCGTAGCCCCATCCAGCAATTGCGCCAAATGTAGGTGCAGCTAAATTAAGAGTATTTTGAAATTCATACCTGTCAGTCCATGGAATTATATTTGGTTCCGCAGCCTTTATTGTTTTAGTTGCTTCATATAACTCATCATAAGAAGTCGGAACCTTTATTTTATATTTATCAAATATATCTGTTCTTATAATATAGGAATAGTCCTGAACTGGCTTCTCATGAAGCCCTGGTAATACATAATATTTCCCATCTTTTTGCATTAAGCTCTTTAGATCTCCTTCAAGACCCCATTCTTTCACCTTTTTCATATAATTAGGCATTTGACTAACATAATCACTAATTGGCAAAATTGCACCTGAAGCAATAAAAGGAACTTCTTGCCCTGGATATGTCTTTGGCATAATAAGTGGTGCATCTCCAGTACTTATAAGTAGACTTCTCTTTTGTGAATAATCACTGGCTGGACTTGTTGTTAGCTTTAAAGTTACATTTGTTCTTTTAGTGATTTCTTTAAATAACAACCAATCCTTCTGATACGGATAATTTGGAGCATCACTGTAAAGCATATTAAATTCTAAAGGCTCGTCCGACTTAAATGTAGTATTTGCAAGGAATGTCCCAGTATCTTTTACTTTAGCATCTGTTTTTGCTGTATCCTTCTTACTACCACAGCCAACAAAAGCACTTGCACATAAAGTCACCATCACAGTGCACATTATCAATTTTTTTAACTTTTTATTCATAATATCCCCCTCATAATTTGTTTTATATTAAATTAAAGTTGTACTTCAATTCAAAATCATAATTTAACCTTTTACCGAACCAATCATTACCCCTGTAACAAAATATTTTTGAATAAACGGATATATACACAATATAGGTAACACCGTTAATACAATTGTTGCTGATTTTATGGTGGCTCCAATTTGGGCTAATTCATCTGCGTCAGAACCACTGCTTACGGAAGATTGTTGCGCCCCAGAGATAATATTTCTTAGATAAAGTGTTACCGGAAATTGGTCTTTACTATCAAAGTAAAGAAAAGGTCCAAACCAGTTATTCCAGTTTCCTACAGCATAAAATAATGTCATAGTAGCCATAATAGGCATTGAAAGTGGCAGTATAATAGAAATCAAAGTTCTGTAGGTACTGGATCCATCTACTGCAGCTGCTTCTTCTAATTCGTTAGGAATTCCTTCAAAAAAGCTTTTCATAATAATCAAATTATAGGTACTTATAGCACCTGGTATTATTATTGACCAAATAGTATTACGCATTCCAAGATTTCTAATCAACAAATAATTTGGTATCAATCCTCCATTAAAAAACATTGTGAAAATTACAAAAGGCATTAAAAGCTTTTTACCAACTAAACGTTTCTTTGATAATGGATAAGCGAGTAATGTAGACATGGCTAACGAAATAAGAGTTCCAAACACTGTATATAATACAGTATTTTTATAACCTACCCAAAAATATTTTTCTTTCATTATTACCATATAAGTATTTATATTAAACCCTTTTGGAAATAAATTTACTTTACCTGCAATTATATATTTTTCTGCACTAAAAGATTGCGATACAACATATATGAATGGATAAAGTGTAATGATGACAATTAGTAACAATAAAATCACATTGAATACTTGGAAAACTTTATATTGTCTAGATTGTTTAGCCAAAATATACCCTCCTCTACCATAAACTTGTTTCTGAATATTTTCTTGATATTAAATTAGCAGAACTTACAAGTACTAACCCAATAACAGCTTCAAACAGACCTATTGCAGTTGCATAACTAAAATTATTTGATTCTATACCTAGCCTATATAGATAAGTTGAAATTACATCTGCAGTAGAATATGTTAAAGGATTATAAAGAAGTAAAACCTTTTCAAACCCAACTGTTGCTAGACCACCTATGTTTAATATTAATAGTATTATAATTGTTGGCATAATACCAGGTATTGTTACATGTATCGTTTGCTTCCATCTATTTGCGCCATCAATTTTAGCAGCTTCATATAATTCCATACTTATACCTGAAAGTGAAGCTAAATATAGTATGGCACCCCATCCCATCCCTTGCCAAATTCCTGAAGACACATATATAGTTCTAAACCAACTAGGTTCATTCAAAAAGCTTATTGCATTCCCACCAAAAGCTTTTATAGCTGCATTTATAACACCACTAGGCTCAAGTAGTTGTTGTATCATTCCTGCAACAATTACCATAGATAAAAAGTGTGGCAAATATGAAACTGTTTGTATAAATTTTTTAAATTTCATGTTTGTCAATTCATTTAATAAAAGAGCAAAAATAATTGGAAATGGAAATCCGATTACTAAAGATAACACACTAATTTTCAGAGTATTTGCAAATATCCCCCAGAAAGCGGGATCTTTTATAAATAAATTGAAATACTTAAGCCCAACCCACTCAACTCCATAAGCTGGCCCTCCAGGTACAAATTTTCTAAATGCTATAATATTTCCATACATAGGACCATACTTAAATATTATATAATAAATAATTGGTAAAAATAAGAGACTATATAATTGCCAGTCTTTCTTAATAGCAACTAAACTTTCCCGTATTACAGTATTATGTTTAACATTCGATATTTTCCTGGTTTGTATATCCATACAATAAACCCCCTCTCTTTTTTTGCTTGCTTTGTCTTTCAACAATATCACTGTAACCCATTTCATAATTTATCGAAAGTATTATTTTAGGTTTCCAATTGCAAAAAACCACCTTTTTAAACTAGTTATTTTTAAAATCATTGCAATCAGGTCAGCTTTTTCTTATGAGATTATTGCAATGTTGTTATAAATTAAGATATGAAAACAGTTTCATCATTTGTTGTATACTTTCATTAGACAAGCTATAATACAATTATACAGATTGTTATCGGATGGAGGTTTTTTATGTTATTTTTCAAAAATCGTATAAAAGTTGTTAATAAAAAGACTTTTCTTAAAAAAATTTTTATTTATTCAATAGTGCCAATTATAATTACCTCTTTCTCAGCTTTTTTAGTTTATAACTATTACAAAACGCTATTTCAAAAAGAAATAGAAACAAACTACATTAAAAATTTATCCACACTTGCAGAAACTCTTGATAATTCACTCATGGAATTACAGTACACTACTTTTCTATTGTCTTCGGATAGTAATCTTTATGATGTTTTTTATTCTAAGCAGAAATTAAATAACCTAGATCAATATAAAATTCAACAAATGACATCAACTTTAATTAAGTTTAAAACCACAAAAGAACTAATAGATAGCGTATATTTATTACATAAATCTAGTGATGAAGTTCTGACCGCAGTTGGAACTTATTCTTCATCAGATTTTTATCTCCGAGCCTTAAACTATGAACAGTATCCTAGAGACTTCTGGATGAACCTTAATGTAGATACGAATTATTTCAGATTATTATCTCCGAGTTTTTTGCAAAACAATGATGGACTTCCACCCGACAACCGTAAAGTTATTCCTTTTGTAACCTCTAATATTGAAAGTTTAAAATCTAATAACCTTCTAGTCATTAATATTAGTGAAAAGCAATTATCAATGTTACTTGATAAATACAAATTAATACAGAGTAGTAAATTGTGTATTATAAATCAAGACGGAACTTTAATTTCCAATACTGATAATAGTATTACGCAAAAATTTACAAGAAATAAAGATTTTCTGTCTAAAATAACTAAAGAAAGTGGAAATATTTTTGAATATACTATAGATGGCAGCAAAAATTTAGTTATTACCTACTCTTCTCCTTCTTCAAAATTTAATAATTTCATATATATTGCCTTTATTCCTTTTAACGATTTTTATCAAAAAACATTAAATATAAAAAAACTGGCTTATTCTTTAATATTTATCGGTATTTTACTTTCAGTAATATTAGCCTATTTTATGAGTCGCAAAATCTATAGTCCTATAGATAGTCTTATAAAATTACTAATTAAAAATGATTCTGATCATCTTCCAATTGATTCAAGTGAAGTAGATTATTTAAACAATCAAATAAACAAAATATTATTAAATGAAACCGCATTAAAAAATAGCCTTTCAGCTGTTATGCCCTTAGCATCAGAGAGATACCTTACAAAGATTTTAACTAATAGTGATTCTTTTTTAGATAAGGATGTACTAAGCTTTATTGATAATAACCGCAGCTATTTTAGATATGATAACTTTTGTGTAAGTACTTTTGAACTAAATTTCACTGATAAGTATTTTAATGCTTATACCAACGATGAATATTTACTTTTAAAAAAATATATATCAAAGATGTTAGAGAGTATGGCTTTAGAAAATTATTTAACATATCTTCTTACTTTGAGTAGAAACAAATTGTGCATTTTGATAAATATTCCTGAGAAAGAAATTTTGCCGGAAATCATTGCGGGTTTAAGCGAAACACTAACTCTATTTGATTTCGATAAGGATTTATTAAGCATAACTGCAGGTATTGGTGGAATATACCCTGATTACAAAGGCATGAGCAAGTCCTATAGTGAATCTCAAAAAGCTTTGGCGACTCTTTCTCCATTGTCTAAAGATAGAATTAAAATATATTCGCAGGAAGATACACATTTCACCTTCATATATTCAATTAATGATGAAAATAAATTATTCAACTTGCTTTTAGGTAATTATGTTGAAGATACAATTTCATTTTTAAATCATATAACAGAAAAAAATTATCAGAGCAATCCCTCTGAATCTACTATAAAAAGTTTGTATTTAAGTATTTATAATACCGTTGTTAGATTTGCTAGCGAAAAGAAAATCACTCTTAATGTATTAATGGGAAATGAATTTATTAATCTAAAAGCAGAATTAGAATTATTATCTACAAATAGAATTAATGAGTATCTTTTTTCATTAGTAAATAAACTTTTATGTGAAAGTAAAACAAACGGTAAAATAGATATTTTTCAAGTATCAGAATTTATTAAAGAACATTATAAGGAAGATATTTATCTAGAAAAAATAGCAGAACATTTTAATACATCTGACAAATATCTTTCTAGATTATTTAAGGAAACTTTAGGCACGGGCTTTCATGATTACTTAGCCACTATTAGAATATCAAAGTCTAAAGACTTACTCCTAGAAACGGATCTAAGCGTAACAAAAATTGGTGAACTTGTGGGATTCAGTATACATAGTACTTTTTTTAGAGTTTTTAAAAAATATGAAGGCATAAGTCCCACTCAATACAGAGATAATAACAAATAAACCATCTATAGGTACCAGATATTCACCAAAAATAGACCTTTGGATAAAATCCAAAGGTCTATTCAAATTACAATTTACATCACCATTTTTTAGAAGAAGATTTTCGTCCTCAACACCACCTACAAATTTAGCGTTATATGCCAACCGCCCTTCATCTAGATAAATTTCCTGGGTAGGCTTTCCTCCCAATTGTGCATTGGGCTCTAAAATTGTATCTGTCAATATATAAAACCTCCTGCGCCTCTTTTGCGGGTCTTTGAGCGCTTTAGGCCCTACTTGTGTATTATTTATCATATTTTTATTCCTCCACTATATATCTACCGTAATCTATAATTTTACACAGCAATTATAACCAGTGACTTTTTTTGCCACTTACCCTTTAATATTAACGAAACAATGTACAATTTCCTGATTCTCTATAATATTTAATCCTTTCATCAATCATCCTACGTTCGCATTTTAGTTTCACACTAAGACAATCTATGCATAAAAATTTCCTAGCATTTCTTGTAACCAGCTTCATATAGATAGCTATTTCATCTGGCTTTAATGCTGCTCCGCATTCTTTACACGTTTTACCATTTCCCACTTATTTCACCAGTTTTGCACGTACTACCACACAATCATGCGGCGGAACTACAGGAGCAAATCTCTCTTTAAAGACGCCTATTTCTTTGTGTTCCCAACAGTCGTACATGGATAACGAAATTCCCGAGGCATAAGGAATCCCTATGTCCCAAAACTGTAATGATAACTCTCTTTGAGTGTCACTTAGATTAAAAAATCCTATAGCAATATCTCCATCAGTTAACACTTTTACCGACATAAATACATCATCTGAATTAAACCACTGAGGTTCCGGTTTAATGCGATAAGCTCCACGACATTCTATATCCTGATTAATTGCAATAATGTCGCGATTCATCAAAATATCCTTTGTTATCTGGTTAGCATTTCTAAAATCACAACCAATCATGAGCGGTGACCCCATAATACTCCATAAAGAAAAATGTGTTTTATACTCATTGTCACTGCAACCACCAATTTTGCTGCCAATCCATTCGCTATTACTTCCACCATACATTCCAACAACCAACATATCCATATCATTATGACAATATGAACCTGTATAACATTCTTTATCAAGCTGTGAAGTAACTAAAGTCTTTATAGAATCCCAATTATCCTGTATATCGCCTGTTGACCTATACATATGTGCACCTGATTCTCTAATCCATTGATATACATTATCCTCTCCCCAATTGCAGGCAGAGAACAAAATGTCGCGGCCACAGTTTTTAAGTGCAAGACTCATCCTCTTATATAGTAACTCCCCTGACATTTGTCTAGGTTTAAAGCAATAATCATACTTTAAATAGTCCACACCCCACTGTGCAAGTAATTCTGCGTCCTGAAATTCATGTTCAAAGCTTCCAGGATATCCTGCACATGTATGTGTTCCCACACATGAATACATTCCAAACTTCAGACCCTTCCCATGAATATAATCCGCAAGTGCTTTCATTCCACTTGGAAATTTTACTGGATCAGCAACAAGTGTTCCTTTGTCATTTCTTTCTTTTAGGCTCCAACAGTCATCTATGACAATATACTCATATCCAACATCTTTGTATCCCTGCGAAATAAACATATCCGCTACATCACGAATAAGCTGTTCATTTATGTCCCAGGTAAAAGTATTCCATGAATTCCACCCCAGTGGAGGTGTTGCACCAAATCGTGTTTTTTCCATATTTATCATCCTTTCAAAATAGGTCTAAAAATAAGTTTAATTTTAAGTAATCAATATTACATTCTTCCATGTCATGCTAGCTTAATTATTTAAGCCCATAAAACTCCTCCGAATTAAAGCCAAGGTAGCTTTCTGTAATATCATCAACGAGAGTTATTTCCATCATACACAGATGATTACAAGGAATTGTAATTTCAACTTCATAAATTCCATTTTGTTCAAGCAGTTTTGCATCATTCTGAAGTGGCTGTGAAGCAGCCTGCAGCACTTTCACTTGTTCCTTATTAAGACTTCGAGGTTTACCCATATTGCTCCATGTCTGCATTGGGTTGCAATGTTCTCCACCAACATCTTTTTTAACTAGCAAAGCCTGTTTTCCTATTGTAGGCAGCGAAAGTACATAACTTTCATCCGGTGATGATTTATGATCTCTCATATCATGCCAGTTCCACCCAATTATCACATATTTGTCATCATCTTTTGTAATAATTATGTGCTCATCTCGATAAAGTAATTCCTTGCCCGCTTTGGAGAAAAACTCAAATGCATAAAATGTTGGTTTCTTTATGGAATTAAGAGCAATCATGCCGAATCCTCCATGAAAAACTGACTTCGGCACATCCGATTCTTCGAATACATCACTGAACGTCCAGTAGGAATAGGAATCTGCATAGTCTCCCGCTTCACTTAGTATACGAGCGATAAAAGCTGCATTAAAGTCCGTATCATGGACTGGACATACTGGAACGTAAGAGCTATTGAATTCTGTTATATGCAAAGGCATATTTGCAATACTCGGATAGTCATTCATAATTTTACGAGTTTCTTTAAGTTCATCAATCATATAAGTAGGCTCATTCATAACGTGGTATACATAATGTCCACGTTTAGTGGTTTCCTGGGCAGTATAGCAGTGGCGAGTGATAAAATCCAATGGCACTTTATTGTCTATACAATGTTCAAAAAATGACCTAAGCCAGTGCTCAGTATCAACGCCGCAGATTGACGGACCACCCACCTGGATTCGTGGATCAACTTCCTTTACAGCAGCAGCTGAATATTCATATAGTTTAAAATATTCCTCCATACTGCCAGCCCAGAAACCAATATTAGGTTCATTCCAAACCTCCACAGGCCAATTTACCACTTCGTTTCTTCCATACCTTTCAATCAGATGATTTAAAGTTGCCTTTATTAGCTCCGCCCATTTTTCATAAGAGGATGGAGGTGTTACATTTCCTTTCCAGTAGAATATGGTTTGTTCACCACTCTTTAGCTTTTCCGGCATGAATCCTAGTTCCAGGAAGGGCCTTATACCATTCTCCAAATAGGAATCCATAACACGGTCAAGATAAGTAAAATTATAAAAAACACTCGTCTTGCCATCCATACTATGTTCACGATATATGCCCATATCATCACAAAACAGTCCATGACCGCGGATATAGCGGAAATGTACGGCCTCTTGCAACATCTTTAAATGCTCTATATATTCCTTTTGAAGTGCCAGCCCCATTCTTCCAGTGCCAACACAAAATGTTGTATTATTTTTAAAAGGTATTCCTGAAACAGGTACCTCAATATTTTTTGTCATATTAACCTCACTCCTTCTTCTATGTTCTTTAAATTTTTAATATAAAGTTTAATACGTTTACTTTAAAATATTGTACCTAAACTTTGAAAATTCAGCAGTTCCACCAATTTTCTTTGTAGAATACATGAATAGGCCAAAACGACACCCCACAAACATATCCATTTTCCACACCAAATTATGAGTGATACCAAGCTTCTTCCACGTTTGCCCGTCCAAATAATAAAATTCGCATTCATCTATGCCTTCTACGAAGTTTCCATATGCTTTTAATGTAACTTTGTCCTCAGTTACAGGTATTCTTTCATATTCTGTTACAGGTTGGCTATCCACTAAATTCCCCATAATCGATTTATCATCAGTAACCCGCGAGCACATTACTATGTAATTTTGACCGGCCTCTTTTGTAAGTCCTATGAAGCCATAGGTACTGATTAAAAAACCTAATCCAGCATAATCGCCATCCTTAAGTCCACTACCATCTAGAGTAACAATAGCTTCACAGGCAGGTCCCGTGGACCGCTGAGTCAAAGTATTCACTGCATAAAGTAAATTGTAACAAGTTTTTCCAGAACGAATACGGTATGTGCCGGGCTTTTCCGTTACTGACCATAAGCTATCTGTTGGGATGTGATTCCACTGCCAAAAATCCTTTAGCTGAACCTTACCCTTTTGATCAGGCTCATAAATAAAATCATCATCGCCAACCAGAGGCTTGTATTCATAGCCTGGCCTTGTGCTAGACACCTCTATATATTCAGGTGCATTTTTGTAAAATACCGGAAAATCATTTACCCAATGTAATGGTACGATAACAGGTATACGACCAACTGCACCATGGTCCTGAAACAATATAGAATACCATTTGCCATCAGGAGTATCGACAATTCCTCCCTGTGCAATGCCGCAATTGTGATATCCCATGTCATCATCAAAAACCTCGCTGCCAGTAAATTCACCTTCCAGTGAATCTGCCACAAAACATGCTTGTGTTCTACGACCTTTGGATT
>Ga0209123_1000348_pt1 | contig 65350 bp, 63 predicted proteins | sample BarGraIncu00431A_FD_184500 | JGI IMG/M metagenome (GOLD analysis project Ga0209123, IMG submission 184500) | Arctic peat soil microbial communities from Barrow, Alaska, USA - Barrow Graham LP Incubations 004-31A (SPAdes) (version 2) | ecosystem: Environmental > Terrestrial > Soil > Wetlands >... | reverse complement strand
GAGGAATGTGATGCGCAGATGAGCGACGGGGTCGAAGTCGAGTCAGACTGGGATATGGCGGCGCAGCCCGCACCGGACTATGAGGTCGATCAGCGCATCAATTGGTGAGGGGATGAAACGGCGAGTCGGACTCCGCTGTGGGGTGAATCTGCGTGCGTCGTAGCCAGCGCACCGGTAATCGCTTTTCTGAGCAGAGCTTTGGGGGGTCGACACCACCCAGCTCAGGTGGTGTCACATGCAAATCGAGGGTTCTTACGCGGGTAGAGGGCTGTTTTGAGGTGCGATACTTGGCCTCATGTGGTTGAATTTCCTATTCGTAGCCGAAGTTCTTTCATCTCCAACTCATTACCAACCCAGGGCAGTTCGGCCAGGCAAACCAAGCCCAAAGCCGCTTGCAAGTGGGCAGGGTTCTTGACCAACGTTTTCGCCTGGATGCCGTTGGGGTCCACGGGCTGACGATCCGAACGAATCACCCGAAAGCGCAATAAAAACTGCGGGTTGACCACCGCCGGAGCCACCACACTGACCACGGTAACCCACCAGCCGTTGGCAAATTCCAGCCACCAGCAGGATTCGTCGTCCATCAGGTCTTGCAGACCCTGCTGCTGGTAGCCGTAGATGTTGAGCAGTTGGCACCCCATCACCTGCGCCATCCCCAGCTCTGTTTCAGCCAGGGGTGTTTCAGGGTGGTTGGTATGCGGTAGTGCCGGTGCTTGCGGGTGGCGGCGTGACCAAAGCTGGCTGAGCCAATAGCGTATGGCGCCAGACCAGCCGATGAGTTTTGCCAACTCAGACAGGGTTACTTTGGCTGGCGAGTGGTCGGTGCCTAAAAAGTAAGGGTTTGGCATGTTCCGGGAAGGCGGCACCATCAAGTGCTTTGCTGCTTCAGCAACGCCAGCTTAACCCCCAAAGATGCCCGGAATTCCTTTTGAACGTAGGCGGAGATCAATTTCTTGCTTTGCCTTAGCGAGTCGATTTCGGATGTCGTCAGCCGTGCGGAATCCGACAAGGTAGCGGGCCTCGTTGGCGGTGAGGGCATTGGCTGTGATGCCAAAGATTTCGATGAGTTCATGTCCATACCTCGCTTCCAATGTTTTGAGTGTTTGTTTGTCAGGAGAAAATGACTTTGACCTACCGGCATTCACCAAAACAAAAACACCTTGGACAATGCCGCCTTTTGATTGAATGTAGTTTGCCAACTCGGCCAACGTGCCGCCCAGGCTGGTCACATCGTCCACCATTACATAGTGCTTGCCATGTTGTACGTCGCCGTCAAACTCGGGTCGCAGCGCCAACCGCTCCATGGCATCAGCGCCCGTATGGTAAACCTTCGTCGTTTGAACAATGGTTTGATCTGCCAAGGCTCCAAAAACCATCCCGCAAACCTCGGCAAAGACTTGAGGAATGGCGTTGTCACCACTGGCCTCTCGCGCAAACGGGGCCACAAAAATGCAGTCACTGCTGAATATGTTTCGATGGGCATGAATGCCTGCAAGCGCAACATCGGAAATCAAAGTCAGCGCACTTTGCCAATCACCCGCTTTCGCATTGGCATACGCCGAATGCGTCTTCAATGCTTGGTCTGCCTCAAATAGCCAAACAGCTTGAGCACTGGGCGGAATTGGAAAGCGCCGTACACCCGATGCCGCCATGTCTTGTAACGTAACGATGATGACCTCCGTGAATTTCGGGTTCATTATCTCGAAAACCCCCGGCTGCTGAGGCGTAGGTATTTGAAATACGGCTTCAGCAACGGCGGCATGGTCGGGGCGCAGGTGAGGCAGCGCAACTGCTGAAAGCGCTACATATTCAGTAGCTTCTCACGTTTATTCTGCCGTGGTTAGACGGGTTTTTTTATCTAAACTCCTTTACACTTCCCACGGATCGAGATTGCCACCATTTCGATCTAAGGCACAAGGGCTTGCGCCTCGTCTACCGACAGAAATTCCAGCGGTTAGAAAACATTGAGCAGCTTTGCCGTAATTCCAATATTGATCGCAGCCATACCTCCAGCTCCGTAGACCAAACCACGCCAAACGTTCATACGTATGTTATTGGTAAGCATCTTGGCAACGACTAATGAGCTGAAGTAGAGGCTCATCAGTACGAGGATTGATCGCATCAGAATTTCCGGAGCGTTTTGCCTCAGGAATATTAGAATGGATGCCGTGAGCAAAAACAGAAGAGCACCAATGCAGAGGCAAAAGATGAGATAGCCGCCAGAATATAGCCGAACACGAGTGTTCCACCCATTCTTAGAATCGGTGAAATCTACATGCTCTTTGCCTTCGCGGGCCCCATGCATTGCGTTAAGAGCGCGTAATTCTGCCGGAGAGATACTGTCAATTACCCAGTCGATTGCCCACGCTGCGGCAACCAGAAACAAACCACCGGCAATAATCGGAATGATCGCAATCAGGTCTTTGGCAATTCCGATGCCAGGCTGGTAAACATGCTGAAGGTAATAAATCTCAAACGCCAGGCATGCGGTCGATAGGCTGACACTTAGCGAAGGCAACGAAAGCGCGATTTTAAGGAAACTATCAATGCCCTTGATATAGGACTCTTCTTCTTTGGTGAGTTCGATGTGCATGATGGGTGTGTTTTCTAACGAATACCTGAATCCGTAACGAAATAGTCGGAATATGTTGAAATTTCATTTGAAATCAACAGTTGGGTCAACTTGTACGGTTCACCTTGAAGTGGGCACCGGGTTTGAATAGTCGTTGTCTTCATCTTGAAGTCACGCAATATTTCTCAGTCCACACAAAGTCTTTAACCTTTGCCTGCGCCGATTGCCCAACACTTACTCCGCCACTGCACGGATCAGCACTGCATTGCCCGACCCAACCGCCACAAGTAATACGTGTAATTTCAACTTTAAGTCGATCACCAGATACTCGATCAACGTTTCCGCAAAAACCTGTGCTCTGCCATTGCATGACGCAAACGTTGTCACCTTCCCGGTACGTAACCATGGAAGGTGACGCTATTTTTGCCGCGTTATTTTTCGATGCGCTTAGATCGCTTGCGTGTTGCGATATTTTTCCAAATTCAATATTGAACTCACTGAGCCCTCCGATATCACCAGCTCGTACCAACTTGGCATTTATCATCAAATCACGACTTCCTTCATCTACGTAACCACTAGAAAACGAAATATCCCATGATGCAGTAGCACTATTACTAACCGGAGTAGTAGACCAAATATTTCCTTGAAATTGTTCTGTAGGGTCGGCATCTGGATTCACCAAAGCAAACAAGGAAGATGACGCACGTCGATTTGGATATTGACAGTTGGAATAATCGCCAACCACCGCCCTCAATTCCTTCTTTGTAGGTAATCGCCAGTCAGGCTTGCCAATAAACCGATCTTTCTTTGCTGTCCTCATTGCCTGCTCCCAAGTCAACTCTTTAGCGTTCTTTTTGCACCCAGTGCCGCTCCAAACCTGACCTACCGAACATCGCTGCCATACTAAGCCATCGCGAGGATCTGTAATTGTCCCGTTCCCATTATCTTTGAAGTTATCAAAGTAAGTGCATGTCTGGGCTGAGCTTATCGAGGTAAAAAGCAGCGCCATGGCACCAAAAGAACCCCTGTATACCCACGCGGAAAATGTTCCCATAAAGTCGTACTCCTGTGAAAATTTGATTTTTTAATTGCAAGTTCGAAGTACAAACCGCTTTTAAAAAAAACATGTTATCCGATTGCATTAATTCGCCTTGAAAGTTGCTCCAACGCACAGCTCGAAAAGACGGCAAATCGAATTTCCCGCACATGTTGCAATGTTGTTGCCATCGACCGTGCCGCGTTAATCAAAATCGGCCCTGCTTGGCCCATGCGGTAGCCAAAACTGCCCGTTAAAATAGTAGGTGGAGCGATCCGAACCACCTCTTGCGCATCGGCTAATTCCAGCAAGCCAAGTTTGTAATCTGTTCACGCGAGGTGATCCTAGGCATAGGCTAACTTAACCAGCACGACTTAAACCATCCTGGCTATGGTCACCGAAAAGTTACGCAGCTTCCAGTTGAACTCCACCTTCGTCAAAGATACTACCGCCATGCATCCACTTGGTACGCTCAGCCTGCGGGCACTGGCCTTTGCAAGACCGATGCTGTTTGCGGTGTTGGCCACGATGGCGCCAACGCTGTTCGCGGCTGATGCAACGGTTCCACTGCCTTTGACCGTTCAGACACCCAGTCAAAACCACCACACGCTTGAAGAGTTGCAACGGGGTGTGGCACGGGGTGACGATAAGGCCATGAACAATCTGGGGGTGCGTTATCAGTTGGGCGACGGTGTGCCACAGGACTATAGCAAGGCAATGCAACTCTTTCGAGCTGCCAGCGCCAAGGGCAACAAGGCGGCGCCCAATATCATTGGCATCCTGTATGCCGATGGGCTGGGCGTTCAACAGGACTTTAAGGAGGCACTGCGTTGGTATCGAATCGGCCATCAACGCGGCAATGCCACTGCAACGAACAATATTGGCATTGCGTACCAGTACGGCCAGGGTGTGAAGCAGGACTACACCGGAGCGATGCGCTGGTACCGCATGGCTGAACAGCGGGGAGCTGTGGAGGCAGCCAATAACTTGGGCAACCTGTACGACCACGGCCATGGGGTGAGCCAGGACTATGCCCAGGCGTTTCAGTGGTATGAGAAAGCACAACAGAGGGGGAGCCATGCCGCAACCAACAACCTGGCCGGTCTCTATGAATACGGACGTGGTGTGCCGCAGAATTACGAAAAGGCCGTGGAACTGTACCGTGTGGCGACCGACATGGGCGATGCGGGCGCACCCTACAACCTTAGGCACATGTATGACGAGGGCCGGGGCGTGAAGCAGGATTTGCAGGAAGCAAAGCGTTGGTACGAACTCTCGGCACAGCGTGGTGATCCGTGGGCCGAACAGCGTCTTGCAAATGTGCGGCTTCGCATGGCTCGCTCACCATTGATCTCTCCCACGGAGCCGGTTCGCACCGATTCAAAATGACGCTTGAACAAGCAGACATCTCGCAGACCCGTGCCGATATTGCCCGTGACGTTCGCGCCATGCGAATGCATTGGGCGAAGTTGGCTGTTGTTCTGGGACTGGTGGTTGGGGCGTTTCAGATTTACCCTTATTTTGTGGCCAGGAGCATGCTGGCCCATGGCATCAAAACGGATGTGGTCGTTACTGAAAAGAATCAGTGGAGCCATTTTGGCCCCAAAGGGGAGTGGCTGGAGTACACCGTTGCTTACGAATTCACCGACAAGAATGGAGAAAGGGTTCAAAGTTCTGCCGGTTACGATCCCAGTGTTACACCGATCAAAGTAGGCGACTTGATCCGTATCGTCTACGATGCACACACCCCCAGCGTCAATGATCGCCTCACCACCTACGAGCTTCAGGCTGATCTTGAGAAAATCATTTTGTCGGTACTGATGACCATGGGAACTATTTCTACCATTGGCTACTTTATAGGGTACTTGTTGCGGCGCAAACTAAACTATGAAACCCGAAGAAAAACGCACACCCAGTAAATGGCTGCGTACCGGACGCGATGATTCGTTTATTCCACTGGGTTTTTGGGGCATTCCCGTTTGGTTGGGCCTGGTGGTCGCTTATCTGGCGATCTGCTTCACCCTGGTCAGTTTGGCGGACTGGTTGCCGCCCCATACTGCCGATTACTTTGCCGGAAGCGGGCCCGCATTGCTGGGCCTGATTGATCTCGTGCGCCGATTGCGTACGGTGGAGTATTGCACGGTCACATCCCTCGGCCTGGAGGTGACACACCACGCGTCATTGCTTGACCGTTTGACGTTTCGCGAGTGTGGCTGGTATCTGCCGCTGTTCAACGCTCCGCTGCCGTTGTGGTTGCTGGGTGCTGGCGTTACGTTGATTCTGGTCAAAATGTGAGGTGCATGACCGATACCTGAGCAAAAACCACGGATCGTAAAATAAACGGTTCCAGTGGCACGTTCCGATTCCAGAAGGTTCAACTGCCCTTATTGAGCGGCACCGCCGGACTCCAAGGTATTTTGGCTCCGGTTCATGTCGCTCAATAAGGTGCCTTCTCACCATTGCAGGTTTTCAGGCATTTGCTGTTTCAGCGGTGGCCGCCTTAACACGGTGATACTTCCGCGGTGTCTGCTAATTTTCCCGAAACACCGAAACCGGGTCCGACTTCCGCTGTGCAGCAGCAAACGCTTCAAAGCTGCACCCAAGCTCCTTCCATTCAGCATGAATGCTCCCCCCACCCAATTGGGCTGTGAAATCGCACCCCCCACGGTCAATTTTGGATAGTCTTGATCATCGCGTAACCCCTCCCCCAAATAGGTGGGCCAAAACACGATGCCATCCTCATCAAACGACACCTTAACCCGCGGCCACACCGAGGAGCCGCAGCCCTTTAAGGCAGGCCTCTACAACCTGGCTACCTGCTTTCCCCAGGCCGTGCTGGTGCCCGCATGGATCAACAACGTACAACATGTGCTTCCCAAAGGGGAGGTGGTTCCGGTGCCGGTGCTGTGTTCGGTGACCTTTGGTACGCCGATGCGGGTAGAAGACGGTGAAGACATGCGCATTTTTCTGGACCGCGCCCGTGCGGCCGTGATCGCCCTGCGCGATGTGTGAGTAGCCCACTGTGTATGCTTGTCCACTTTGCACGAAAGAGCGCACAGCCTTCCAGCCACCACTGAGCGTGTCGCAGCGCATGCAAAAGCGGATGTTGTTCTCTGTCAAATACGCCACCAGCCAAGCGGCTGGATAGCCGCGATCGAGCAGCAGCACATCATCAGATCCCAGTCACTGCAAGGACTCAAACAGCATCTGCCGCTCGGCAATGCTTTGGCCACCGTGACAGTTTCGACGATCCATATGGTCCAATAAAGGGCCACGTCTTCGATTTTCATGACCCTGACATGACCTACAACCACGGTATTTGGCAGGTCAACGAACAACGCACCGTGGAGATGGAGAAGGTTGTTTTTGCTCAACTGAAGGCCGATTGGAAAACAACGGCCAAGGACAAGAACGGCAATGAAATCACTGCCGATAGCCTTCTGGGGTTCTTGAGGACTTGGAATGCGATTGGGGAGATTGGGGACCTTGCATTTCTACCGCAACCCGACCGGCACGTTTGCGATTTCCACGCCCATCAATGGCGAGCCCGCAACCCACGGCAACGGCAGCACCATCGGGTTTACCGTGCAGTCGCCGGAGCAAGGTGATGCGTTCCATGCGGCTGGCATTGCCAACGGCGGCACTACCTGTGAAGATCCTCCAGGGTTTCGTGAACTCCCGGCGGGTCCGCTCTACCTGGCGTATTTGCGCGACCCCGATGGCAACAAACTTTGCGCGCTGCACAGCCCAGCTAAAGAATAGTCACTCTGTTTTTGATAGCTGCTTACGCAGTTGATACGGGGGCTGCAGGCCTATTTTGTATAAGCATCCACGCCCAGCGTTTCACGCCAGGGCTTCGATGCGGATGGCTTTGACGGCCCCCCTCACCATGGGCAACTGTTCCAGCCCGGCCAGCACGCCGCGCAAGACCCGCTCCTGGGTTGGCGCCGTCAGAAAAATGATGGCATTGAGCGCTTTGTCGCCTGGGTGCTCCAACACTTCCAGTTGCTGCACCGGCACATGGGCTTGCGCAAAATGGCTCAGAAGGGTCGGCACGGTTTGCGCCGCCAGGGAGACATCAAGTCGCAGGTAGAAGCCCGTCACCACATCGGCCATGCCCGTAACCGGCAAGGCAACGACGGCGCCGGGCTGAAACGCCAGGGATGGCACCCGGTGTCGGTGGGCCGTGCCGCAGGTGCGGCACAAGTCCACCAGGTCGGCAATCACCGCCGAGGCCGTTTGTTCGGCACCGGCACCGGCGCCGTAGTACATCGTCACACCAGCAGCATCACTTTTGACCATCACGGCGTTCATCGAGCCGTTGACCTGCGCCAGCAGGTGGTCGGCGGCCACCAGTGTGGGGTGCACGCGCAGCTCCAGGCCGTGGTCGTGACGCTTGGCAATGCCCAGTAGCTTGACGCGGTAGCCCAGCTGCTCGGCAAAGGCGATGTCGACCGAGTCCAGCGCGGTGATGCCCTGCACATACACCTTGTCAAACTGAACGGGCACGCCAAACGCATTGGCGGCCAGCAGCGTGAGCTTGTGCGCGGCATCAATGCCTTCCACGTCAAACGTGGGGTCCGCCTCGGCGTAGCCCAGTCGCTGGGCATCGGCCAGGGCGTCGGCAAAACTCACGCCCTTGGTTCGCATTTCCGAGAGGATGTAGTTGGTCGTGCCGTTGATGATGCCGGCGACCCATTCGATGCGGTTGGCGGTCAGGCCTTCGCGCAGGGTCTTGATGATGGGAATGCTGACCGCCACCGCGCCTTCGTAGGCCACCACCACACCTTGCGCCTGGGCCGCTGCAAAAATCTCGCTGCCGTGTACGGCCAGCAGGGCTTTGTTGGCGGTGACTACATGTTTGCCATTGGCGATGGCTTGCAGCACCAGATCCCGGGCTACGGTGGTGCCGCCGATGACCTCGACCACGACGTCAATGTCAGGGTGGTTGACGACCTGAAACGGATCATCGACCAGCGATACCTCGGGGCCAACGATAACGCTTGCGCGAGCCAGGTTGCGCACGGCCACCATCGCAATTTCGATGCGTCGGCCGGTTCGGGCGGCAATCACATCGGCGTTGCGTTGCAACACGGTGTAGGTGCCTGCGCCTACCGTGCCCAAGCCGAGCAGGCCCACGCGCAGCGGTGCATGGGATGGTGAAGGCACAGTGTTGCCATGGCTGCTGACAGCAAAACTGGCGTGATGATCTTGGTACATAAAACTCTCCGAACAGTTGATACCCCAGCTGCCTAGGCTGGGTTTGTTCAGGAGATACACCAGTAGGCAGCCGGAACGGCCACCTGCACGACGCTCAGGCAGCCGTGGTTGTAATGGTGGTAATCATGTGTGAGCCCTTGGCCTGCGAAATGACAGGCACCAGCGCACGCACCACATTCATGGCGTTGGTCTGGTCAAGGTCGAGGCTGCACAACATGGGTCGAGAATAACACGGTACTTTCGGGGCCTTAGCTGGCCACCGTAAAGCGTGCTTTGACGTGGCGCGGGGTTTCAATCTCGTCCACGATGGCGACTGCCAGATCGGCTACCGAGATACCGGCGGGCGCATCACCCTCGCCGGGCAGCAGGTTGTCCAGACCGGTGCGGTAGTGGCCGGTACGTGCGCCGGGGGCCAGGGCGATGGGGGGCGAGACAAAGCTCCAGTCCAGAGATGTTTCCAGCTTCAATTGGTTCAGTGCTTCACGCGCGGCCAGGGCGCCTTGTTTGTATTCGGCGGGGAACGGGGGCGTGTCCACCAGCTGCACGCCGGGGGCGACAAACAGGCTGCCCGCGCCGCCCACGACCAGCAGGCGCTTCAGACCGGCGCGTTTCACGCCTTCGACGATGGCAGCGCTGCCTTGCAAGAACAGGTCGTGGATTTGCGGCTCGCTCCAGCCCGGGTTGTAGGCGCTGACGACGGCGTCGTGGCCTTCAACCGCTTGGGCCACTTGGGCGGCGTCCAGCACATCGGCTGTCACCACGCTCAGATTGGGCTGGGCCGCCAATTTGGCCGGGTTGCGCGCCAGCGCGCTGACTTGGTGGCCCCGGCTGAGTAGTTCGGTGAGGACAGCGCTGCCGACAAAACCTGTGGCGCCAATGAGTGCAATTTTCATGTGAATCTCCGGTGGGTGTAAGAAGGCTCTAGTGTGCTGGCTTCACAAATATTTGAATAGACGGTAAATTTAGCTAATACTGTGAAGTAAAACTAAACAATTAAAGGCTTTGGTATGGATCAACTCAAGCGCATGGCGGTGTTTGCCGAGGTGGTGGCTGCCGGTTCGCTTTCCGGCGCCGCCCGCCGTTTGAACATGACGCCGTCGGCCGTGAGCCAGCATTTGCGCCAGCTCGAAGGCGCCTTGGGGCTGGCACTGCTGCACCGCTCCACCCGCAAACTCACGCTGACCGAGGCCGGTGCGCGCTACATCGACGGCTGTACCGCCATGGTGGCCGCCGCACGCGGCGCCGAACAGGCGCTGGCCCGCCACCGCGACGAGCCCGAGGGTGAGTTGCGCATCGCCGCGCCCATCGGCTTTGGCGGTTTGCTGGCGCGTGCGCTGGCCCCCTTGCGCAGCCACCCCCGGCTGACGCTGCGGCTCCTGTTGGATGACGCGCTGATTGACCTGATCGACGAGCGCGTGGACATTGCCTTGCGCGCAGGCAGCCTGCCCGACTCCAGCCTGGTGGCGCGCAAGTTGGGCAGCATGGACGCCCAGATGTGCGCCGCCCCCGCATACCTGGCCGAGCGCGGCTGGCCGGGCACACCGCAAGACCTGGCCGTGCACGACTGGCTGGGCGGGCGCCCCTTTAGCAACGGGGCCGAGACCGTGCCGCTGCACAACCAGGCGGGTGAGCAAGTCACGGTGCCGGTCACCGGCCGAGCCCACGCCAGCCAGGTGACGGCCTTGCATGCGCTGTGCGTCGAAGGCTGGGGCATCAGCGTGGTGGTGAGTGAGGATGATCGCCGCGCCTTGGCCGATGGGCGTCTGGTGCCGGTGTTGCCGGGTTGGCAGTTGCCCGATCTGCCGGTGTATGCCATCACCCCCCGGCGCGGCGAGCAGCCCGCCAAAGTGCGCCACGGGCTGGCGCTGTTGACCACGCATTTTGAAAATCTGTCACGTTCAGTCCTGAATTGATAGCGGCTTGCGCAAGCTGGACGGGGGCTGGAGCCATATTTGGCTCAAATTACTTGCAGAGGCGACAATCTACCCCCAATCAGCGCCTCAACCTTTACCTTAAGACCCGCACCATGACCCAAGACTCCCATCCCCAAAACGAAGCGAAGAAGGAGCTTTGCGATTCGTGCGCAGGTATCCAGCGCAACTGGCGTCGCGCCCCCGGCCACGCCGAGCTGGTGCAAGGCGCCAACCGCAAAGAACCCCGCCCACACGGGCCCGTCACCGTCACCCGCTATTGCTGCGACCGCTGCGGCACGGTGTGGGATTACGAAAACGACAAAACCAACCTGCACGCCGGTTGGTCGGTGGTCGGGGGCTAAACCCTTTTTTATCCTGTCGAGCAGCCCTTGCCCCTTTGGCGGCGGCTGGGGCAGTGGTTGATACGTCAGTCATGTTTTTTAGAGATTTATGGTTGCATGGCTAACCATAATCACGTATGCTACCGACAATGTTTGACCATTGCCTATATTTCAACACCACAGCTTTGGCTCGCCGCCTTGAGCGTGAATGGACGCAAGCGTTTGCCATATTTGAGTTGTCACCGCCGCAAGCATTCATGCTGCGGGTAATACTTGCCAAGCCCGGTTTACTTCAGCGCGAGCTTGCAGTTGAACTCTCCATCGCTAGACCTACCGCGACCCGCGCACTGGATTTCCTGCAAACCAAAGGGCTAGTAGAGCGACGTGGACGCGATGGCGATGGTGATGGACGAGAAGTTTGTATTCACCCCACAAAGGATGCCGTTGCAATCCATGCCGCACTGAATGAGGCAAGCGGCGCAGTGACCAGCAAGCTTAAAAAGCTGCTGGGTGGCGCTGAATTCGGAGAAACGGTATCGAAGATTCGTGGTGTTCGCTCAGCCCTTGAATGAGCGTTTTTTTGTTTATTTAGTTGCATGGCTAATCAAAGGAAATCCATATGCCCATCTTGAACGTAAAAGTCAGTGCCCAAAGGTCAAGTCAGATGACCATGAGTATCTCGAAAATCCTCTTGGAGCTCACCAGCAGAATTCTTCATAAGGACCCGGAGGTCGCCTCGATAGCCATTGAGTACATCAACCCAGAAGACTGGATTGTTGCGGGCAAGTCATTGGCGGAGCATGGCAAGAGCAGCATTTACTTTGATATCAAAGTAACCGATGAAACCAACACCAAGGCTGAGAAAGCACAGTACATCCGAGAGGCTTTTGATGCCTTTTCCAACCTGCTGGGTGCCTTGCACAATGAGAGTTACATCTATGTGCAAGATGTGAGGGCTACGGCCTATGGGTTCGGCGGGCTCACTCAGGAGTATCGTTATCACCACGCATGATGGCTTGATTCAGGTGACTGTTTTGGCTTGAATTGGATGGTCATTGTCCCGGCCTGAATGGCAGGGTTTGGGCGTGCTGCAAGGCAGGAGGACGTGAACCGGCTAACGGATTACATTAGCCCATCGCCCCACCTCCTTGACGCACTCACCCGAGACCCCTTTTATGAATTTTGGACTTGTCGCACATCGATCACACCGCCTGGGACCAGACTGCAGCCTGTTGCAATGGGCGCGGGCCTGTGAGCCGGGCCTGAAGGCGCTCGGCCTGGGGCTGCATGCTACGGGCGGTGCCCATGACGCGCTGTCGAAATACAAACTGCTGGAGGATCAACTTGTTGCCGTGGGCAATGGCCGCGACGGCGGGTTGATGCGCCTGGTGTCCCGCATGGCGGGCGGCCTGCGGGCACAGGACGCGCTGGACGGCGTGTTTTTCCTGATTGACCCGGTGGACCCGACCTCGATTTATCCCGAAGCGCAGGCGCTCAAACGCCAATGCGTGATTCACGGCAAACCGTTTGTGGCAACCCTGGCGGGGGCCATTGAATGGGTGGCCGTGGAGTTGCTCAACGCCGGGCTGGACTCGGTAACCGTGCCGCAGGCCGCACCGCTGTTTGCGCTCGAATCCCAGGTGGTCGCGTTGATCGCCCATGATGCCCTCAAGGGCAAGATGACAGAGTTTGCCGCCGAGCATTTCGACTCTTTGTCGCGCTTTGCGGGGCGTGTGGCCACGGGTACCACGGGCAAGCGATTGAACGAGATGGCCTGGGCGCGCGGCTGGCCTGCATCGCAGCCGTGGGTGACCTGTTACCAGAGCGGCCCGATGGGGGGCGACGCGCAGATTGCCGAGCTGGTGCTGGAGCAGCGCTGCCAGAAAGTCATCTTTTTTGAAGACCCGCATGTGGCGCGCCAGCACGAGGCCGACATTCAGTTGATGGAGCGCGCCGTGTGCAGCGCCCACCAGGCCACCACTTGTTTTAATACCCCGGCGATGGCCAGCCGCTGGGCCCAGGCCTTGAAGAAGCTCTCATAGGGTGGGGTTTTCGTGGGTGGTTTGTTGCAACGAAAAATTGTATAAAGCAATGTAGTTTCCAACCCATCCTATAACCCCGACACACCACAACCCCAATGAATAAGCCATGGCTGGTGCGCATGCATCATCGAATGCGCACGGCGTCTTTTGCCATGATGTTCGTGGCGACAAGCCTGCATATTCATGCAAAAAATTACAGCGGGTTGGCCTGGGCGTTGTTGGTGCTGCTGTTTCTCGTGTATCCCCACCTCCAATACTGGCGTTCGTGCCGGGCCGCCAATCCGGTGCAAGCGGAGATTGGCAATTTGCTCATGGACTCCGTGCTGCTGGGCGCCTTTGTGGCGGCGCTGGCGTTCTCTGTCTGGCTGAGTTTTGCGGCCATGGTGGGCACCTTGACCAATAACGCCGCCAACAAAGGCTGGCGTGGCATTCGGGAAACCATGGCGGCTTTGCTGGCGGGGGCCTTGTTGTGGATCGCTGTCTTCGGATTCCAGTTCTCGCCTCAAACCGAATGGTCGGCCTCTGTTGTTTGCATGCTGGGTTTGACTGCCTACCTGCTGGCCATTGGCAACATTGGATTTGCCCGGAACCTCCAGTTGCGCCGGGTTCGGGAAGAGTTGCGCGTGCGCGAAAAAGAGCTGATGGCTGCCAACGAAACGTTGGAGGTGAACCTGCAGGACATCAAGGCCTTGCAGCAACAGTTGCGTGACCAAGCCAGCCACGATGCGCTGACCACGCTTTACAACCGCCGTTATCTGGACAGCTCGCTGGAGCGGGAGCTGGCCAGTTGCAAGCGCGATGGCAAACCGTTGGCCTTGCTCATGATGGATGCCGATCATTTCAAGAAATTCAATGACCGTTATGGTCACCTGGCGGGCGACCAGTGTTTGATCTCGGTGGCAAGAGTCATCAAGGACAGTGCCAAGCGCGCCAGCGATCTGGCTGCGCGCTACGGCGGTGAAGAATTCGTGCTGTTGTTGCCCGGCACCGATGCGGCAACTGCCCAGCGATTGGCCGAAGAGTTGCGCCAGGCCATTGAGTCGCTGGCCATGGCCCACGAACTCTCAAACTTTGGCAAGGTCACGATCAGCATCGGGGTGGCGGTCATGACGGGCGACGCATGTACCGACGCTGCAAGCTTGCTGCGCGCCGCCGACGAAGCCCTTTATCACGCCAAGCATGGCGGACGAAACCAGGTTCGCCTGGCTTCGCAAACGGGCCAGACAGTGGGCGACTGGCCCAAAAGTGTTGCCACCAGTCTGGTACAACTGGTTTGGCATTCGGCCTACGAGTATGGCCACGCCGCCCTGGACGCCCAGCATCGATCCATGTTCGGGCAAGTCAATGGCATTCTTGACGCCATGCTCTCGAAACGACCGCTCGATGAAGTGGCCAGCCGAATTGACGCACTGGTTGACGAAGTCGTCCGTCATTGTGCGGATGAGGAAAAAACCATGTTGACCGCTGATTACCCCGGGGCGCAAGGGCATGCGGTCTTGCATCATGAGCTGCTGGAACACGCCCGCTATCTGATCAGCCGCTTTAAAGCCCGGGACCTTGATTTTGGGGAACTGTTTGAGTTTCTCGCGCACGATCTGGTGGCCCGGCACATGCTGGGGGCCGATCGTGCGCTATCGCCTTATTTGAGCGCCCTGAACGTGTAGCCGCCGGTATGACTCATAACGACCTCAAGCTCGATGACCACGGGTTCAGAACGCTGTTTGAGAGGTCGCCAGACCCGGCCTGGATCATTGACGGCCATCAGTTTGTTGAATGCAATGAAGCGGCCATTCGGACGTTGGGCTATGCCAGCCGCCATGAGTTTTTGAATAGCCACCCCGCGAGTCTCTCGCCTGCCCTGCAGCCTGACGGCCAGGACTCCTACGCCAAGGCAGAGCGCATGATGGCCATTGCCCGGGACAAAGGCTTGCACCGATTTGAATGGGTGCACACCAGGGCCGATGGCTCCAATTTCATCGCCGAGGTCAAGCTCGCGGCGATGGACCTGGCGCACCGGTCTGTGATCTATTGCGTCTGGCGCGATATTTCCGCGCAAAAGCGGGTTGAAGAACAACTGCTGCGGCAGAACAATATGCTCACCGCCATTGTTGATAACTTCCCCGGCGGCATCTCCGTGTTCGATGCCGACCTGAAGCTCGCTGCATGCAACAACAAGTTCAAAAGCCTGCTGGACCTACCTGACTCGTTGTTCGACAAGCCGGAGGTGAATTTTGAAGACCTGGTTCGCTTCAACGCCGAACGGGGCGATTACGGTCCGGGCGACTCGTTGCAGCAGGTGGCCGTCATCGTCGAGCGTGCCCGCAATTTTCAGCCCCACCAGTTCGAGCGCGTTCGGGTTGATGGCACGGCGCTTGATATTCGTGGCATGCCACTGCCCGATGGGGGTTTCGTCAGTATCTATCTGGATATCACCGAGCGCAAACTGGCAGACCAGCAGCAACGCATTGCCGCGACCGCCTTTGAGTCGCAGGAAGGCATGTTTGTGACCGATGCTGCCAGGAAAATCCTGCGCGTTAACCGGGCGTTTTCAGACATCACAGGCTATAGCGCAGCCGAGGCGGTGGGCCAGACGCCACGATTGCTGAAGTCGGGTCGGCATGACCCTGCTTTTTATGCCGTTTTGTCAAAGAGCCTGGAGGTCCGAGGTATCTGGCAGGGCGAAATCTGGAACCGGCGTAAAAATGGTGAGGTGTATCCGCAATGGCTGATGATCACGGCGGTGAAGAATGAGGCGCAGGAGGTCTCCAATTACGTTGCCGCATTGACGGATATCACGGCCCGCAAGCAGGCGGAAAAGGAAATCAACAGCCTGGCTTTTTACGATCCGCTGACCAATCTGCCGAACCGGCGCCTGCTCCATGACCGCGTCAGCCAGACGATGTCGGCCAGCAAGCGCAGTGGGTGTTTTTGCGCCTTGATGATTCTCGATCTTGACCATTTCAAACCGATCAACGATGCGCATGGGCATGCCGTGGGCGATTTGCTGCTGATCGAAGCGGCCAACCGGTTGAAAAATTGTGTGCGCGAGATCGACACCGTCGCGCGTTTCGGGGGCGACGAGTTCGTGGTGGTGCTGAGCGATTTGAGCCCCAATCAGGCTGAATCAGTGACGCAGGCGGGTGTGATTGCCGAGAAAATCCGGCTCGCCCTGGCTGCTCCCTACGATTTGGTTCTTCAGCACGATGGTGGGCGGGTCACGACAATCACGCACCATTGTTCAGCCAGCATCGGGGTGCTCGTTTTCATGGACAACGAAGAGAGTCAGGACGACATCCTCAAATGGGCGGATGCGGCGATGTACCTGGCCAAAGAGGCCGGACGCAACCGGGTCCATTTTTATGAAACTGTGAGGAACGAAAAACATGATTGACCTGTATTACTGGACCACGCCCAACGGGCACAAGATCACGATGTTTCTGGAGGAAGCGGGCCTGCCGTATCGCATCGTGCCGATCAACATCGGGCAAGGCGCGCAGTTCGATCCCGCCTTTTTGCGCATTGCGCCCAACAACCGCATTCCCGCCATCGTGGACTCTGCGCCCGCCGATGGCGGCGCGCCGCTGTCGATCTTTGAGTCGGGGGCGATCTTGTTGTACCTGGCCGACAAGACCGGGCAATTCATCCCGCCCGATTTGCGCGGACGTAACGAGGCGCTGCAGTGGCTGTTCTGGCAAATGGCGGGCCTGGGGCCCATGGCCGGGCAGAACCACCATTTTGTGCAATACGCCCCCGAGCCGCTGCCCTATGCGATTGAGCGCTATGTCAAGGAAACGGCGCGACTCTACGCGGTGCTGAACCGGCAACTGGCCGACGGCCGCGAGTACATTGCCGGGGCCTATTCGATTGCCGACATGGCCTGTTATCCGTGGGTGGTGCCGCACGAGCGTCAGCGCCAGAATTTGGACGATTTCCCCCATCTGGCGCAGTGGTTCGCGCGGATACAAAGCCGCCCGGCGACCGAGCGTGCCTATCAAAAAGCCAAGGACATCAACACGGCGCCCACGGTCAGTGCTGCAGCCAAGAGCGTGCTGTTTGGGCAGGATGCGAGCACGGTGCGCTAGAGCAGCCCGCCGTTGGCGCGCAGGGTCTGGCCGGGGGTGATGGAGCAGGCAGCCTGAGCGCCGGAGGTGGTTCGTTTGGTGATCGGGCAAGTCAAGAATTAGCCCTTTTAATCCATAATAGACGAATAGTTAATCCATATTGGACGATGCTTTAATCCTGAATGGACGACGTCAGAACCATGTCTGAACTCTACCCTCGCCACCTTGACTCGCTGTTGCGTGAGGCGCTGGCTGACACGCCTGCGGTGCTCGTCAACGGCCCGCGCCAATGTGGCAAAACCACGCTGGTTCGCCACTATGAAGGCGAAATGGCTTACTTTTCGCTGGACGACCCGGTGCTGCTCGCGGCGGTGCGCGCGGACCCGCTGGGTTTTGTCAAACGGCTGGATCGCGCCATCATTGACGAGGTGCAGCGTGCGCCGCAGTTGCTGCTGGCACTCAAGCTGGTGATTGATCAAGACCGGCGGCCAGGGCGTTTCTTGCTCACTGGATCAGCCAACCTGATGGCCCTGCCCCAGATCGCAGACAGCCTGGCCGGGCGCGTCGAAATCCTCACGCTGCTGCCTTTGTCCCAATCCGAGCTGGCCCGGCGTCCCAACGATTTTTTGGACCAGGCCCGCACGCAAAACTGGGCGCTCAGTGCAACGACGCCTGAGTGCGACCTTGTTCGCCAGGTGCTTGCGGGCGGTTACCCCGAGATGCAGCAGCGTGCCAGCGCGGCCCGACGGCAGGCGTGGGCCCGCGCCTACATGACAACGCTGATCGAGCGTGACATCCAGGACATCGCCCACATCGATCAACTCAGTCAGGTGCCGCTGCTGCTGAACATCGCCGCTGAACTCAGCGGACAACTGCTTAATTTGAGTCAGGTCGGCGGGCAGATCGGTCTGAACAGTAAAACCGTCGATAAATACCTGGGCATTCTGGAAAAGCTGTTTCTGGTGCGCCGCCTGCCCGCCTGGAGCCGCAATGAACTCAGTCGCCTGATCAAGACCCCCAAGATGCACTTCATCGACGCAGGCTTGCAATCCACGCTGACGCGCCTCACTCCCGAGTTGGTGCTGACGCAGCGTGCGCGCTTCGGGGCCACGTTGGAAACCTGGGTGTATGGCGAATTGCTCAAGCTGCTGAGCATCACGCCCGAGGGCTGGTTTCTCTCGCATTACCGTGACAAAGACCAGGTTGAAGTGGACTTCGTGCTGGAGTCCCCGCTGCGGGAGGTGATTGGCATTGAAGTCAAGGCCGCGGCGAGCGTGCAGGCCAGCGACTTCAAAGGCCTGCGCAGGCTGCGCGAGATCACCGGCACCCAATTTGTGACCGGCATCGTGCTTTACGACGGCGTCCATGCCCTGTCCTTTGGCGAGGGACTGTGGGCTGTGCCGTTGAACCGGCTGTAAAGCTTGGTGAGTGTTCTTTGTAGTTGCTATTAAATGCATAGCTGTTCACGCATATTGCACGGGGACTAGAGGCCTATTTGGCATGTGATTAGATTGAGTCAGCGAAGTTAAACCGCGCCCCGGTATTGTTTCCACTCCTCGGAGTCCTTCATGACCACATCATCAATGTGAGTCATCAACTGCGCATAAATCGCTTTCACTTCGCTGAGCGGAATAGTGGCGGCCAGGTTTTTATGCACCCACGCAAAGAAATCATCCATGCGATCCAAACCGATCGCTGTTTTTGATCTCCAGCTTGATGGAATTTCGTAGGGCAATACAACATGGGGCGTTGGCACGGGAACATATTCCAAAACATACCGTACTCCTGAAATTTTTATGTCTTCGCGCAGTGTCAAGCGGTGAATGTTCAATTCCTTGGGAAATATATTCATCGGTAGTAATAAGCGACCTTTATGGCTGTGAATATTTTTGGTGGCCTTCTCAATTGCCAACATCAAGCTAAGTGGATCTATTTGAATTCGACTTCCGTCAGTCTCAACTTCAATCAATTCCAGCAAGTGGCGATTCGTTACAAAGCGATTGACAGGATTGACAGAATCTTCAGGCTTCTCAACGGTATATCGAATGCCATGACGTAAATCACAGCACCATGCCTCAACGCAAAACCCCATTTCAATTTCTTCGACAAAGGCTAACTTAGCGGGCTTTGAATCAAAGTTTTGATGTTCTCTAAAACCTGAACTGCTGGTCAAAGTCCAGCCGAGCTGAAGAATATTCCGATAACAATCGTCCTTTGTATCTAGTCCAACCACAAGAACAAGACAGTTCAAATTTTGCCAATCATCCGACAACTCATGGGCCAATGATTGCCAAAACTCGTTGAATTCAGTGTCTTGGTTATGAGCGGTCAATTTGGCCAACGCAGAAAGTTTGGGTTTGTTGGTTTTCAGCAGTTTTTGTTTATTTCGTTCCACCCAAAGTTTCAAGTTGTGTTCAATAACTTTTCCGAATTTTTCTTTTCCTTTGGTGCTCCATGTGTTGCGATCAAAGGTCAGCCAATCACTGGCGGTTGCGGCATAAAGATCAAGCTGGTAGTTGAAAAAATGATAGCGTGACCAACCCTTGTTTTCAACCGGTTGTCCACGATAGAGCGCTGCCGCTTCAACCCTTGGATGATTGCTACTTGACTCTAAAAGGTGAGCTTGAAACCGGCTATTAGTTTTAGAAAAGAAGTCCCACTGCCCTGCTTCTTTGTCTGCGGTGGCTCTAGACAAAAGAGATTCACCCAAGTTTTCGTAACGCCACTGCACAGCCACGGGTGAGTGCAGAGAAAAAACAGCCACAGCATTGACCAAGGCAACTGCTTCCAAAGGCAACTCATTTCCATCGAGTAAAGAGTCATACTGATCCATTACAACGTGAAAGACAGAATCCTCATTCTGGTTGTAAGAGACATAAGAAACCGCCGCCGTTTCCAGCTCAAACGTCAACACCGTTCCCACCGGGTACTCAAGTGGACTGCCGTCACCCCGTTCAATTTCGACCAAGCCCCGTCGTGGGCCACTGGGGCTGTGCAGGGTCACCTTCAGAACCTCATTGGTTTGCAGGTTTTTTGTGGTCATGCGTACAGCTTCCGTCCACATGAAAACGCTTTGCAAGCCAATGCCAAAGTTGCCCGAGGGACGCAGCCACTCCGGCATGCTTTGAATAATCGCCTGCTTGTTTGTATTGCCGCCGGAGCCCGCAACATTCATCAAGAAATTCAAGTCATCCAGAGACATCCCAACCCCTTGGTCCGTGATGGACAGCGTCCACTTGATCTTGTCTGCCGAACTGGCTGGCTCCGTAGAGCGGACTAATGCGGCCTGAATCGGATAGTCCTTGAAGCATTGGTTTGAAAAATCGCCGGGTTGGATAGCCTTGCTATCAAACTCCTTCTTGTTGGTTTGCCACAGGCGCAACAAAGTGGCGTCCACCGCGTTTTGCAACAGTTCACGGATCGTGTCGGTGCGTTTGTAAAGGTTCTCGCCTTGCAATAGTTTCAAAGCACGTTCGGAGTTCAGGTGGAACTCGGTTCGTGCACCGGGGTTGGTGATTAGTTTTCGGCCTGCCATCTCCACCTTGATCTCGCCAATCGTGGGCAGTATGCCCAAGCTGCGCTCGGGCGCGATGTCTTGCCAGCGTGACATTTGCTTTTGCACCTCGGTGCGCAAACCATCCAGCCAGCGCCATTGCTCGACATAGCCATCAATGGTTTCGCACACTGCCGTAATTTCGATGCGCTCCGGGTCCAGGCGAAAGTGGCGAATACTGGTGTGTTTGTCTTCGTGGGCCTTGCTCAACGCAGGGCGACCATCACCGGCAATTTGCTGCATCACCGGGCAAAAACGGTTGTCGTCAATGTCCAGCAGATCGCCCAGGCGCAGCAGGCATGCAATGAAACGAGGGTGGCAATCGTCGTTGGCCATGCCAGCCTCCTTGAAGGGGAGTTGCTTCACCACTTCATCAAAACTGCGCCCATGCAGACCGCAGACTTGCCCCAACAAACGAAACAGGCGTTTCGGAATCAACTCGGTTCGCGGTGATGACAAGCCAAGCTCTTGCCATGGGTTGTTGATGGCGCTTTCAGAGCGGGTGTGGTGCTTTTGGCGAAACCATTCGGCCATGAACACACGGAACTTTCCCATCGCATCGAGCGGCGTATCGGCGCCCAGAAAAGCATCGGCCACATCCGTACAAAAGTGCTGCGCAAATTTCTGCAATTCGTGACCCGCACTGTTGGCAACTTGTCGACGGTACGGCTCAAACCCGGGGTCTTGAAAAGCCTCTTCAATCGCTTTGTGGGGAACCACCATGCCAATGTCATGCCAGTACGCGGCCTCCAGCAATAGCCAGGTGTCAGTTGCGCTTAAAAGCTTGATTCGGTCATCCCCTAAAAGCCTCTCAATATTCACCAGAATTTGATCGCTATGCGACTGGTCGTGACGGCTGTAATGCGGAAAAAGCCCCCCGATGGTCTGGAGCGCCTTGGGAATCAACTCTTTGTCAAACTGCCATTGGCTAAGCAGCCGTTTTAAGTTGGCTTGTGTGCCTGAGATTTCCTCGAAATGTTTTTGCAAGCGATCTGACATGCGGGGTTACCTCTCCTGAAAGGGATGTGTTTTTATGATTTGGGTGGATTAAAAGCCATCCGCATTATTTAGCCGATTTTGGCGGCATCATTGTTTCGCAGCACTTTTGTTGTTTCTCCAATTGGCACAGCGAGTTGATCAATCCGTGTCAGACGCAGGAGTCACTTCCGGTTTTGAATAGGGATTGCTGATGATCGAAAGTACAGGGATAGGACTGCTGGACTCTTGGAGTGAATACCTGACCCAACTTAAACGCGAGATCAGATTGAAAGTAGGTCTCAAAAATAAGCGTTACCGCGTGGGCTTGGATCTCTCGAATATTGAGTCCGTCTTGAAAACTGGCACGCTACTAAATTAAGTTCGATTGCCCTGATGAGGAATAGTAGTTGCTATAAAATAAGTAGCTGTTCACGCATATTGCACGGGGGCTAGAGGCTGATTTTGCTTAAGTTGAATGAAATCAGACTCGCGTTTGTGAAAATAATTTCAACAACGGTTGCTGAAAGTATTCAATGGGTCATGGCTAAGATATGGCCACAACCGGCGGACTGCTGGGGCGCGCTTTCAATCCATTCAAAGGGAGATATTCATGTTCATCAAACGCCTTCTTTCGCTTGTGTTTTTATGCAGCGCGGCGCACGCCGCGACGCCACCGGACGCGCCCGGCGACCTGGTGATCGGGCATGTGGCGCCGCTCTCCGGCGTACTGGCAAAAACGGGTCAGCAAATGGTGCTCGGGGGCAAGATTTATTTCGACCACATCAACGCCAAGGGCGGCATCAATGGCCACAAACTTCGCGTGGTCGTCAAGGACGATGGCTACAAGGTGGAAGAAACCGTGCGGCTGACACGCGAGGCCATTGAAGTGGACAAGGCCATCGCGCTGTTCGGTTATGCCGGCACCGGCAACATCAGCGAGCTGCTCAAACGCAATGTTCTGAGCGCGGCCAATATTCCCCTGGTGGCGCCCTATACCGGTGGCGAACCTTTGCGCAAGCCGTTCAACCCCTACATCTTCCATGTTCGCGCCGGTTATGCGGACGAAACCGAAGCCATGGTGCGCCAGTTGGTGACGACCGGAGGCAAGAGCATCGGGGTGTTTTACCAGAACGATGCCTTCGGCCTGGCGGGGCTGGACGGGGTTGAAGCCGCTGCCGCCAAACACGGCGCCACTGTCGTCGGCAAAGCGAGTTATGAAAAAAACACCCAGGACGTGGAGCAGGCGGCCACCGCCCTGGCCAAGTTGAACCCACGGGCCGTGATCATGATCTCGGTCACCCAGTCCACAGCGGCCTTCATCAAGCGCTTTCGCGAGCTCAATGGCAGCGCCCTGTTGTTCAGTATTTCGGTGGTCAACGTGAATGACTTGGCGACGCTGCTCGGCAACGAGACCTTGCGCGGAGTCGGCATCACCCAGGTGGCACCTTCGCCGATGTCAGGCCTGTTGACGGTTGCGAATGAATACAGGACCTTGCTGAAAAAATACGCCCCGCAAGAGGAGCCCAACTACACCAGCTTCGAGGAATTTCTCGGTGCCAAGGTGCTGGTCGAAGGGCTGCGGCGCAGCGGTACCAATCCGACGCGGTCCAAACTGATGGAGGCGCTGGCTTCCCTTAAAAATTTCGACCTCGGTGGCTACGACATCAGCTTTGGCGAGACCAACCGCGTGGGGTCGAAGTTTGTCGAAGTGACGATGGTCAATGGCTCCGGGAAGCTGAAAAGATAAGGATCACAAAATTTGTTGCTACAAATCGACCGTGTGGCTACTTCCACGAGCCTGCGGTGAGGACTGCAATGGGGCATGCACTTGCCGCAATCGTCGCCGTTGCAGTCGTCGTCATTGAGCGATCGGCCCGAGGGGTCCATGGCGATTGAAGATGGCGGTGAACCCGCCGCAACCTTGCCGATGTATTTGACCCGCCGCTGGCGGCATCGACCAGGTAAATGCAGAGGCTGTTGCCCCCCGTGTTGACGCTGTAGGCACAGCGTGCGCTGAGAATGAGTGCGGTCATAACAGTTACCTGCACAACAGCTTTACAGAGCTGGCTTTCATTTGATGACTCCGATGGCATGGATGAATCCGGCCCTGCCCCGAACAGGCAGCACCAAAAATTGGAATGGGCGCAATATTAGGGCGTGCCGCGTCATTTGTATGTCCCCAGAACTGGGGATAAGGTGGAATTGAATGGCTGAAAAACGGTGGGTTTTTATCCGGGTGAGGGTCGATTTTGCATGCGATACTTGGTTTAGACGGTTGAATTTTTATCCGTTATTCCAATACAGGGACGGCTCTTGTTTCACCACACACCGAACACATCTCGTGACAGCGAACGCTTGTTTCAGGCGATTTTCATGGGCATGGATGACGGCGCTATTTTGCAAAAAAGTAGCGGTGAAATCATGGCCGTCAATCCAGCTGCCGAGGTGATTTTTGGACTCAGCGCTGCGCAATTGATCGAGCGCTCTTGCACGCAAGGTGCTCAAGCGCTCGGTTTCGTCCATCAGGATGAGACGCCGGTTGCCTGGGAATGCCAGCCCGCCACACTCGCCATTCAAACCGGGACACCGCAGCGCAATGTGCTCATGGGCGTGCATCGCCCCAACGGGACGCTGCTCTGGTTATCCGTCACTGCGCAAGCGCTGGCCCTGGAGGGTGAGCCCGGGCCGTCTGCGGTGGTACAAACATTTCGCGACATCACCCAGCACAGGCTGACAGAGCAGTACGAACAATTTCGCAGCATGGCGGAAACCTCACCCGACTTCATCGTCCGCTATGACCGCGAAGGTCGCCACCGTTACCTTAACGACAGGTTGCTCAAGCAGTTGGGGCTTGCCAGCGCGCAAGCGCTGATCGGCAAGCGCCCCAGCGAGGTTTGGCCGGATGGTCGCTTTGCAGAGTTGGAGCAAGCGGCTGCGCGCGCCGTGCAAAGCGAAAGCCAGGTGGACATCGAATTCGTCGAGCCGAATGTGATCGGTGCGCCCCGTTATCACCAGATCTACATCGTGCCTGAGCGTGATGTGAACGGGCGCGTCGTGGGCTCCATCTCCTTCGGTCGGGAAATCACCGCCATCCGCGAGAACGAGCGCAAGCTCAAACACTTTATCGACAATCTTCCCGGCTTGGCCTATACCTTCTGGCGCACACCCGACGGGCATGGCTGCTTCCCCTACGTCAGTCCGGCCATTGAAGAGATTTACGGACTTACGCCGCAGGATGTGAAAGACGACATGATGCCGATCCAAAGGCTCGCGCACCCTGATGACCAAGCACGCATCCTGGCCGCGATCACCGAAGCGGGGCAAACGATGACCCCTTTTCGTATCGAATCGCGCGTGTGCCGCCCCGGCTTGCCCGAGCGTTGGCTGGACGTGCGCTCTGCGCCGGACCAGCAGCCCGATGGCAGTGTTCTTTGGCACGGCATCATGCTTGACATTACCGAGCGTAAGCAGGCTGAACGTGAACGGCAAGCCAACGCCCATTCGTTCGAATGCATGGACCGGGTCAATAAAGCCATTCTGGGCGCAGCTGACCTCGATCAGTTGATGACCCGTGTGCTCGACATCGTGCTCGCGTTCTTCAATTGCGACCGTGCTTTCCTTTTGTATCCATGCGATCCCGATGCGCCGCAATGGCAGGTTTTGATGGAGCGCACCCGGCCTGAATATCCCGGCGCCCTGGCCTCGGGAATGGGGGCTATCCCCATGGACGGGCATGTCGCTGCCATCTTGCGAACCCTGCTGGGTGCCGCTGGGGCCGTGAAGTTCGGGCCAGACGCCCCCTATGCAATGGCACCGGACTTGTCGGCGCAATTCGGGGTTCAGTCCATGTTGTCGATGGCCTTGTTTCCCAAGCTGGACAAGCCCTGGCAGTTCGGCATTCAGCAGTGTAGTCATGCGCGCAGCTGGAGTCGCAACGAAGAAGTGTTGCTCCAGAAGATTGGTCATCGCCTGTCGGATGCCCTGACCAGCTGGTTGATGCAGCGCAGCCTGCAAGCCAGCGAGCGCGATTTTCGTGCCCTTGCGGAGAATTTGCCCGACACCCTGGTGCGCTATGACAGCGAAGGTCGGCGCACCTATGTCAATCCCGCGATGTTGCGAGAGTTTTCCGTCATGGCTGAGCAAATGATCGGCAAGACGCTACAGGATGCCAATCCCACCGGCATGCCGCTGCCGCAAATTTACCAGCGAGCCCTGGCGCATACGCTCGCCACGGGCGAGCGCAGCGAGTTTGAAATGCAGATGCCATCGCCGAACGAAAACATGCGCACCGGCCTGTGTTTCATCATGGCCGAGCGGGGGGCGGACGGGCGCATTACCGGCGCGATTTCCATTGGGCACGACATCACCGAGCGCAAGCGCAATGAAGCCGAGCTTGAGCGGCACCGCCATCACCTGGAAAAGCTGGTCGAGGATCGCACGCTCGCCCTGTCCATTGCCAAGGAGACCGCCGAAACCGCGACCCGCGCCAAGTCGCACTTTCTCGCCGCTGCCAGCCACGACCTGAGGCAACCGCTGCAAGCCATTGGGCTGTTCAACCAGGCGCTGGCCATGACCAGTCTGGACGAGCGGCAAAAGGCAATCAGCAACCATCTCGCCAAGTCGGTGAAATCCCTGAGCGAATTGCTCAACGACTTGCTCGACTTGTCCCGGCTTGATGTAGGCATCATCGAGCCGCATTGCGTGCTGCTTCAGGCTGCGGACTTGCTGGAGGTGATTGAAGTCGAGTTTGATGCCGATTGCCGCAAGAAAAATCTCAGGCTCAAGCTCTTTGGTTCGCAGCAAAACCTGGTGTTGTTCAGCGACGGCAATTTGCTCCTGACCCTGCTGCGCAATCTGGTCAGCAATGCCGTGAAATACACGACGCACGGTGGCATTCTGGTGGGCATCCGGCACCGGGGCGATCGCGCGCTGATTCAGGTTTGGGATACAGGTGTCGGCATTGCGCCTGGGCAGATGGACTCGATCTTTGAGGAATACTTTCAGGTCGGCAACCCCGAGCGGGATCGCACCAAGGGCGTGGGTCTGGGCTTGAGCATCGTCAAGCGGTTGTGCAAATTGCTGGGCATCGAGCTGCGCGTGCGCTCCCGTGAAGGCATCGGCTCGGTATTTGAACTTGGCGTGCCGTTGGCCAACGCATCGAACGGCTATGTCCCGGTGATCACGACCAGTTCTCCCCGGGAAATCGTTGCCAGTAACAGTCTTCTGGGCAAGCGGCTCGTGATCGTCGAAGATGATGCTCCGGCGGCAGAGGCCATCAGCTTGGCGCTTGAAATGGCTGGCGCGCAGGTCACACTTTTCAACACAGCCGAAGAGGCGCTGGGTTGCGCGCAAACCATGGCGGCAGACTATTACATCTCCGACTACCGCCTACCGGGCATGAATGGCCTGCAGCTGCTCGATGCGATCCAGGCGCGTTCGGCGCAACCCATCAAGGCCGTGCTGCTGACCGGGAACACGTCGCCGGACCAGGTTGCGCTAAAGCAATGTTTGCGCTGGAAAGTTCTTTTCAAACCCGTTGATTTTTCCGGCTTGCTAATGGCATTGGGACTCTAGCGCACAGCTCTCAAATTCATGCCGCTGAAGGACTTTTGGCCCTGAAAACAGATGCCAAAAAAGTTCTCCATATCCCCCAAATGGGGGATATCTATTTGTATTTTTGCTTCCTAGAATACGCAAAATTTGATTCGCAGGCCGCAGCGTTGGTGCCCCGCAGAATCGTTGCATCCTCCCGTCAAGAGCACAAAAAATATCGCCGGACCGCAGAGCTTGCAACCCCGTGTCAACACGTTTTCAAAAGGGGGAAAGTCATGCGCCATCTCAAAATCTCTACGCGACTCATCATCATGGTCGCCACCTTATCGCTGCTGCTGATTGGCATCGGTTTAATGGGGCTGCTGGGTATCAGCAAGTCCAACGAGGAACTCAAAGCCTTGCACGACGAGGCCATGGTGCCAGCCCTGATGGCTGACGAATCCATCAACCAACTGGTGCAGAACCGGATGCAGGTGTTGCTGGCTTTTCAGCATGCCCCAGGCAACCCGCTGGCCGCCATTCACGACCACCCCGTCAGTGCCCATCTTGACGCCATTGCTGCCAGGCGGGTAGAAATCAACCGCTTGCTCAAGGATTTGCAGGCGCTGGCGATCAAACCCGAAGACAAGGCGCTGTTTGAAACGGCAGAGGCCAAGCGCATGGCCTGGCGCAGCAAACTCAACAAAGTCCTCGAGGCCATTGGTGCCGGTGATTTCAGCCCCGCCACCATGGCCTTTTTTCTGGCTGCTGGTCGGCAAGAAGGCGAAGCCGCCGTCAAGGCGATGAGCGCCTTTCGTGACCACCAGGTTCTAAAGGCCAACGAAGCTTATAACGGTGCCCAGAGCCGCTACCACACTGCCGTACTCGGGTTTGTGATGGCGACTCTGATGGGGCTGCTGCTGGCGGCGCTGTTGTGCTACTCCACCATTCGGACCCTGCGCCGCCAGCTTGGGGGCGAACCGTGCGAGGCCGCCGCTATCGCAACCCATGTGGGGGCTGGAGACCTGAGTGTGCCGATCTTCCTCAGACCGGGCGACAGCACCAGTCTGATGGCGCAGCTCAAAGGCATGCAGGAGCACCTGAGCCAGGTGGTGGCCCATGTGCGCGACAGCTCAGCCAGCGTCGCCTCTGCCAGCGCTCAAATTGCAACGGGCAGCCAGGACCTGAGTGATCGCACCGAGCGGCAAGCCGGTGCCCTGGAAGAAACGACTGCCTCCATGGATGAACTCAATGCCGCCGTGAACAACAATGCCCATGGCGCACAGCAGGCCAATCGGTTGGCCCAACAGGCCAGTACCGTGGCCATCAAGGGCGGCGAAGTCGTGGCCCAGGTGGTGGACACCATGAAGCACATCAACGACTCCTCCAAACGGGTGTTCGAGATCATCAGCCTGATCGACAGCATCGCATTCCAAACCAACATCCTGGCCCTCAATGCCGCCGTGGAAGCGGCCCGCGCTGGTGACCAGGGCCGGGGTTTTGCAGTGGTGGCCTCGGAAGTGCGTTCGCTGGCAGGGCGCTCCGCCGAAGCGGCCAAGAGCATCAAAGCCCTGATCAGCACCAGTGTGTCCACGGTGGAGCAAGGTTGTGCGCTGGTGGACCAGGCCGGCAGCACCATGGCCGAAGTGGTTAGCAGCATCGGGCGGGTGACCACCATCATGGGCGAAATCAGCATGGCCAACACTGACCAAAGCCTGAACGTTTCCCAGGTTGGTGAGGCGGTGTCCCAGATCGACCAGATCACCCAACAAAACGCCGCCATGGTGGAAGAAATGGCCGCTGCCGCCGCCAGCCTAGGCGGGCAGGCACAAGAACTCTCAGTCGCCATGGTGGTGTTCAAGCTGCCCGGTGACCAGGCCAGCCCGGTCACGAAGCCCAAAACCACCATGGTTACCCGCGCACGCCCGGTTTTATTGCCCAACCCCTCCTCGTGGCCTGGCGGTGGCCGCTTGGGTTTTTCAAGACCCGCGCCATAGCAGGTTCCTATTCGCTATTAAATAAATAGCTGCTCACGCATATTGCACGGGGGCTACAGGCTGAAATGGCTTAAGCCGTCAAGAGACTTGGTTCTGATGCGCCTGGCGCTTTCGTTCGTACATATCCTGATCGGCATGCTTGATCAGGTCGTCAGCGCAGCCCCCGTCGGCCGGGTACATGGCCAGACCGATGGCACCCCCAAACACGCCCGCAAGATCGGCGCCGCCCAGGTCCACCAGCTGAGAGGGTTCGCGTAGCACTTCCTCCAGTTTCAAGCGCACCTGCTCGGCGGCTTCGCGTGAGGAAAGCTCGTTGATCATCAGCACAAACTCGTCACCGGCAAACCGCGCCACCAGATCGCCGGGGCGCGTGGCCTTGCTCAGTCGTGTGGCGACCTCCACCAGGACGCGGTCACCGGCTTCGTGCCCCAGCCGGTCATTGATCATTTTGAAATTGTTCAGGTCAACGAACAACACGGCAAACGCCGCCGCGTCCTGTGAACGCCGCTGGCGTTCAATCCGGCTGACCAGGCTGCGCATCAGCATGTCGCGGTTGTTCAGCCCCGTCAGCACATCGGTGCGCAAGCGGAACTGCATGTTGCGAAAGGTGTTGGCCAGCACGCCGATTTCGTCCTTTCGGTGCACATCGAGCTGGGTTTCCAAATGTCCGTTACCCACGTCCTGCGCTGCCTGGATCAGGTGTTTGAGGTCGCGGCCCACCCAACCAAAAATGCTCAGCCCGAGCCCCACGGCAGCCAGCGCGCCCAAAAACCCGATCAGCACCGTGCGCAGAACGTTGGTAGTGATGCCTTGCATGAAATCGCTGCGCGGCACCGCCACCACAATGATCCAGTTCAGACCCGCCGTATCGAGCACATGATCAAACGCCAGCTCAACCGCTTCGCCATCCGGGCCGGAAAAAAGTTGAGTCGTGGGGCCATTCATATTCTTGCCCGAGGCCACCATGTCGCGCACCTGCTGGTACGCCGCCCGCTGCAAGGGGCTGTCACTGTCAAAGGCGTTGACGCGCGAATTGCTGCCATCGGGCTGGCGCACCGTGTTGGCGCTGCGCGAAGAGGCAATCAGCTTGCCGTCAGGCTCGATGATGAAGGCCACGGCATGGCTGCTGATGCTCAGGTTTTTGACGAATTCATTGAGCCGCTGCAGCGACAAATCGGTCGCCACCACGCCTTGCAACCCTCCTTGCGGATCGAGTACACGCCGCGAGCGCGTGGCGACCAACTCGGCGGTGGTGAAATCGATGTAAATGGAGGTCCAGGTGTAGGACGGGTTGGTTTCACCGGCTTTGTACCAGGGGCGGGTGCGCGGATCGAATATCTTTTTCTCGAAAACCGGGCTCTGCAACGCGCCGTTAATGCCACTGAAGCGGCTGAACATGCGCGGCTGATCGGCCTGCAATTTGTAGCGCAGCTCGGCGTCCTGCTGGTTAAATCGCCACAAACCGAAGCCCTGACCTTTGCGGTTGCCGTAATAAACGTAGTTGTTGGGATCGGTGTGCAGCGAGGTTGCAATCCAGAAGCGGGTGCGCATGGCGGCAAGGTCCGCATCAATGGTCTCAGGCGCCGCCATGCCGTTGGGGAACGCAGCCTCCAGCACCGCCGCCGAACCCACCACATGCCGGTCCACCGCCTGCCCGATGCGGGCCACCGTTTCCTGCAACAAGTGCCTGGAGATGGTGTCAACAGCCTGACTGCCCGTGAAGTAAGAGAGCGCCCCAATCAGCACCGCGACGCTGAACATCAGCACGGTAAAGGGGATGGTCAACCATTGGCGAAGGGTGAAAGACGAGAGCAGCTTCATGGCATTGGTTCCCTCTTGCAGCGCTGAGGTAACTTGGCGGTGTTGAATTTCATATCGGGTGGTCGGCAGGATGGCTAAAGGTGTATCGGCAGATGACCATGATAGGGGGTCCGATCCCGTCCTTGCCGGGTATGCTATTGATTGCTATCAAATAAATAGCTGCTCACGCATATTTTACGGGGGTTAGAGGCCAATATGGCATAAATTTCAGCCGCAATGGCCTGAAAGCCGCTTGAGACCCGCTCATCCGCAGCAGCCGACAAAAAACCGTCAAGTTCGTCGCTCACCTCTCGCAGCGCGATGCCTTCATCACGCACAGCGCAGACATCGGGCAAATTCTGGAGCACATCGGCGTGGACTGCGATGCACGCCTGACCGCAAAACCACAGCCAGCTTACGATGAGGCGATGTGCCACGCGATGTCGCAGGCTTTGCTTATGCCGCAGCTTCCCCCTGGCTGTACCAGTCCACCTTGCGGGTGCCAAGCATCACGGCGGCCAGTAGCAGGAACAGCAACACCGAGCCTAGCAAAAGCGCGTTCTGCTCAGACTGCAACAAGCCAAACAGCGCGGCGTACAGCGTTGCCATGGCCGCGCTGAAACCAAGTGCACGCATCACCCCACGCAGCACCGAGGCCAGGTACACGCCCACCAGCAGCACAGACGCGCTGGCAGAAGCCGCATAGGCCCAGGCAAACACCATGTGCTCCGACAAGCTGACCAACAGCAAAAAGAACACCGCTTGCACCAGGCCCACCAGCCCATACTGAATGGGATGGATACGCAGCCGCTTGAGTTGCTCAAATGCAAAAAACGCCGCAAAGCTCAGCGCGATGAACAGAAAGCCGTATTTCACCGAGCGGGTGGCCTGCTGGTACATATCCACCGGCTCAATCAAACGCACCTGAAAGCCCTGCTGTTCCTTGATGCCGGTTGAGGCGAGTGCCGTGGTGCCCCACTGGGCGCTAAAACCACTGTCTTGCACAGTACGGGTGCGGGGCAAAAAGTCGCCACCGAAACTGGGGTGCGGCCAATTGCCAGAGAGCTCGGCGGTTGATACCGTACCCACAGGCACAAAGCCGAAGGCGCTGGTGCCCACCAGGCGCAAGGTCACTGTAAATGGCAAAGTCTTGGCGCTGCCGTCCAGTTGCAAGGTGCTGGCGATGCCGTGAAAACCAGTTTTGAAGTCGGCCAGGTCGCTGCCGCCGACGATCTCCAAAGGTGTGCCCGCCAGCGTGGCGATGGGCGCACCCGCAATGCCCCGTGTATCGCCCACCCCAACCGTCAGCACCGGGTTGCCCCACTTGAGTTTTGCATTAGGCCCCAGCGGCGGCAAGTCCTTCACGGAGGGGGCCACATAGTTGCCACTGAGCGTGGCGTTCAGCTCAAACACCGGCGTGCTGAACAGGCCCAGCTTGCGCTGCTCCACATCCATCTTGCCCTTCAGCTCGACGGCTGCAGGCTTGATCTGCACCGTGTGTTTGCGTACCTGCCGCTTGGTGCCCGCCACTTCACCGGCTTTGGTCCAACCGGTCACGACTTCGTCGTACTCTTCTTCCACGCTCACCGTCAGCACCGGCCCCCAGAGCTTTTGTTCACCGGCAGAGCTGGCGGCAATGGCGCTCACGGCCTCATACCGGTAGCCCGTTCGCGCCTGGATAGTGTTCTCGATCATCAGCAGCGGTATCCACAGCAAAACCGCCAGCACCAGCACCAGCGCACCTTTCCATAACAATGTGTTTTTCAAGTCAGCTCCTTGTTGTTGAATGAGCTGGCAGTGTCGGCAGGCCGTGTGATGCCGGTGTGATGGCACTGTGCGTGCAAGGTGAAGCCTGGGTGAAAACAGCAGTGCGCTGAACACGGTATCTGCCCTGTCGCAAATTGGGCAGTTCGGCATTGCCTAGGGGGTGCTACCGGTCTGGTTGGCACAACAGGGGCTGGACGCCTCGCTTTAGGAGTTTTGAGGAAGTGCGATTCAGGGTCGTTAGCGCATTGAATGAATTGGTGTCGTGACTGGTACCACGCGCCCCTGTTTGAAATGCCGCGCTATACACATCGCGAAGGGCTTCACGAGCCTGCCACATGCCAAACAAGGGATTGTTGGTCAGTGCAATAGGCAAGGCGCTGTGCCATGTCATTTTTCCGGGCAATCATCTTGTCGGCCAGTGACGCGGTGCCACCGTTGTCGATGATGCACTGGCGTATTGGCTCGTCGGGGATTTGCACCACCTTCATGATGGCCTGATGGATCTCACCCTGCCCCATGTCGGCAAACAGTCTGGCCGCGTGGGGGTTGTCCTCGTTGTTGCGCAGTGCGTCGAGTTCGTTCACGCGGGTGCCGAAGGCCTGGCCTTTGGGGTCGCCATGCGCCCTGAAGGCCAAGGCACCTCCCACGTCGAGTGTCAGCACTTGGCCATTGACGATGCCCTGGTTGTCACCATCGAAACCGGCGGCATCCCAGTTGGCCGTCCAGGCATGCACGCCCAACCACTGCTGTGCCTGCTTGCGTTCGCTGGCGCTGAAACGCGCAACACGTCTTTTGTCCAGCGCCAGCCACACGGTGGCGATCTGGTTGGGCGCTTGGGTGGGCACATAGCTCAGGGTCGGCGCACCGGCCAGTTGGTAGAGCCTGGCGGCGATCATTTCGTTGCGCGCGTGGGCGGCGGATTCCAGCGTCTTGACGTAGTAGCGCCGTCCGCTGTCATCCTGAAAGATGCCAGCGTAGTTGCTACCCAGTTGCCCGCCGACGCGTTGCAGGGTGGTGGTGTCGATAGGGGCTGTGTTCATGGTCATGCTGGGCTGATTCAGGGCAGGGCCACGGTGCGGCGCACCAGGGCAAGTTGCGCCGACGTTTCGATCGCGCCCTTGCGCGCGTGGCGCACGGCGTGAATCGCCGCTTCAGGCTCCATGCCCAGCTCCACGAGCAGCCGCGCCGCCATCATTCCCGCCCGGCCCAGCCCACCTTTGCAGTGCACGAGCACATCTTCGCCGTGGCGCAGCATCTCGCGTACCGCGTGGCCTTGTGTCGCCCATTGTGCTTCGGACTTTTTGCCGGGAACGGAATAGTCGGCAATGGGCAAGTGGCACCACTGGATGCCCCGGCGGTGGACCTCAGCTCCGAGCATCGGCACTTTCAACGCGATGAGCTCGGCGGGCTCCACCAGTGTCAGCACCAGTTGGGCCCCCCAGGCCGCGATCAGGTCCAGGTCGATACCGAGGTCGCGCTCCCAGGCACCGGTGTGCGCGAAATGGTCATGCTTGCCAGGGCAGAAGGTGATGCCGATGCGCCCATGGGCAGGGCTGGCGCGGACTTCTGCAATCTGCAAAGGATGGGTTTTGCTTGTTCGTAGGTGAGCCATCGTCGTTGGGTTGGTTACGGAGTGGTGGGGTGGGGGTAACAGTGTTGCATGCTATACGAGGATGCGCAGTTTTCGTGGCAAAGCACAGCGCAAGCAAAACACAATGACAAATCACTATGCCAACGCCGCCGGGCAGGATGGCGCGCTGCGCATTTTTAATGGGCAATGTGACTTTTTAAGGTTTTAAATTGCTATTAAATAAGTAGCTTCTCACGCAGGCTGCGCGGGCGCTAGAGGCTGATATGGCTTAAGTTTTCTGCTCAATGTCCCGAAAATCTTCAACATCGGCTAGGGCGCGAACGCTTCGATGCGTAAGCCATCAATGGGTTTGAAGTGTTTGGTATTGGCAGTCAGAACGGCGAGGCCGTGTTCGAGTGCGGTTGCTGCGATGAGTGCATCGCTCACCCCTCGCAGCGAGAACCATCCACGTTGAATCGGGGGGCGCGCAGCCCACGCGCATAAGAGGCAGGATCGCGAATGTCTTCACGATCCTGCCACATGCCAAACAAGGGATTGTTGGTCAGTGCAATAGGCGCGGCCTGGGCGGGTTCTTCCCCACGCTCTTCCTCGATGCGTACCGTCACTCGGGTATTGCGGGTCATGTGCAACTGGGCACGCCAGGCGGCTGGCAAGTCGTTGAGCGCAACATGTTCGATCACAACGGTATTCATGGATTCATCCTTTCTTGCTGGCCGAAGCGGCTTGCGATTTGAACGGTTTGACACTGCGCGGAGACGCCATTCAACAGTGCCTCAATGGTACGGGGTAACGCTTTTCAGCGCCCAGCAGCGCCTGGGCAAGGCAGTCGGAAGCGGCGCTTTTTTGATCAGCACTTCGCTGGTGCTGGGTGGTGAGGGATTGGGGCATGGGGGTGGAAATGTAGGTGGGAATTCTCGCCTTGGCCTTGGATAGGAAGATGCTTGGTTGGCAGTCGATGCCATCAATGATGAAAACTGGGGTTGAGCACCGAATCCATTGTCACGGTCATACTATTGAGATTGGCAATGTTGCCAACAGCTCAATAACAACACGGAATTGACCGGGAAATTCAGTGGGATAGTCCAATAGGGAGGTGTATTGATGAGCAAACCAAATACTTCGCTCGAATCGGAGATCGTGGATTGGTTGGTGGCGTTAATCGAGAAGGAGCAGCTTCAGGAGACAATTTCGGATGCAGACGCTCTTCTTAAGATTGCAAAATCTGCGCGGCAACCTTCCTACATCCGCACATTCAGTATTGATCAGGTATCCCGGCTGGCCTCTGCAGATGCCGCGCAGGTGGTACTTGATAATTTGGGACTGCTTGAAATCATCGCGGTCAACAAGAGCATTTCGCTTGCCACAGGTGAGGTTTTGCGTCCTGACATTCTCTGCTTCAACCCAGAGAGTAGGACGCTAGTTGTGTTTGAGGTCAAACGCGAGACTTTTACTGAGCGGCAGACCATCACTGAGCTTGCAGGGTACGAGCACGAATTGCGCAACGTCTTGCCATTTTTGGGAAACTTCGATATCAACTTCGTGGTAGTTGCCAAGGACTGGTCGACTCTGCTTGATCACGCCGTTGCCAACCTGAACGCTTGGTCAGCAAAGAACTGCTTGGCACTCAAAGTAAATACCGATAACCGACCGTTTCGCCTCGCTTGCCATTTGCCAGCGGCATGGCATTTGACGGGCAGCTACAGCCTGCCTCCAGATGCGCTGCAGACCATCAGTGTCTATCTCGCTGAGGATGAGCCCGATACCAGTGAACACTTGCCAACTCGATTGTTGCTTACTGCAATGGATGTGATCACGAGGGCTGGTGATCGAGCTGGCTCACATGGATTCATGATGCTTTGGAAGGACGTGAATGGCATGGGAAGAGGCCGATGGGCATTGACGTTGTGCGCCGTCGACCCTATCGCTATGCACACTTGGTGTTCTGTGCACGGTTTGCCTCGACGTGAATCGGAAGTGACGAAGTACTTTGATGAGCAAGCCAATGAGGCTCCGGCGCTGGTGCCGTCAGTGGTGTACCAAATTGCGAAGGAGGCGTTTCCGATACTGAAAGATCGATACACACCCGAGTTTGAGGGAGCGTTTTCATGGCACGAGAGTTTGCGGCAACGCCGTGCTGGTGCAGTTCCTATACGGTTCGACTTTTGGGGACTGCTGGGGGAGTATGCACGGGAGTTCGTGTGTAACACCGAAGTGCGTGATCGATACATGCCATTTATCAGTCATAACGAACTCGATTGGACGGATCCAGAGGTGGCTATTCCCCTGATTGAAGGTCTATCGGGATACACACCGTTCGTTCGCGGCATGATTCGCTGCACCGATGCATTCCATGCCGGGGTAACACTGGGAACCCTTGAGCTGGTATCTGGCAATGCCGACCGCAGCGATGAAGCTGCGACCCATCTTGAACCGCTAATGCGTTGGTCCCACATTGAGACACTACGTTATGCGGTAGAAATGCACGAAATCTACTTGACCGCAAAGGAAGTTGCGGAACCGATGCCGCCCATTTCGGATCGGCCAGAGCGAAGGTTGAAATCGGTAAGAGACCTGAGCGCATGGGTGCATGAGCATCTTCTTGGAAGCGAGCATCCTTTTCATCAGGCGTGCTTTTGGCTCGGGCGTTACGGAGCTGCGCTTTTCAGTGACTGGTTTGAGGGTAAAGGGAACCATTTGATAACGGTAGAGCAAAAGCAACTACTCGTTGACGAGGCAAAGCGTCTTATCAATAAGGTGTTGCTTATTGCTGAGGATCAAGGCTTCAAGAAAGGCCTCAGCGCATTGGATGGGCTTAGAACATTCGTCTCGCAGCATGGAGGACAGGTAAACGACAAAGTTGTGCCAACGGTAGCTCAGTCGCTCGATGTGCTGCCGACGGACGTATTGCTCGACGGATTCGTCAGCGTGGCGCTACCTGCAATTGATGAGGTCATCCCTGTAGTAGCGCATACGGTTTCCTCAATGACCGAGTTGGATGTTGACTGGGATGGCCTCAAGGCAGGCGTGAGAGCCATCTTCGACGCAGGACACAACTGGCCAGCTGTCATCGTTTCTCAAGATGGGACGGTTGGCAGTGGTTACCTTGTAAAGCCGATGACGCAGTGGCTGACTCCTATCTCAGACCCTGTGGTGGATGTGTATTTTTTAAACGAACGATCAGTCGCCAGCATTGCGGTGAAACTTACCTGGAGAGATCTGATACAGCAGGGCCTGCCTGGAACATAGCGCAGACAAGACTTGACGACAAACCATTCCCCACGCCCCTTCAATGCTCATGCACCATAGGCGCATCCCAGCCCATTGACCCAAGCCCCTCGCCAACACCGCCAGCTGCTGCGCGCTGCTGAAGGCGTACTTGATCAGCATGGTTTCGGTTATCGAACCGGCGCCGCCGGGCACCGGGGTGATCCAGGAGGGTTTTTTCTTCACGCCGTCAAAGTCTACGTCGGTCAAGATGGAGCGCCGCGCATTTGGGTCGGGTAACCTGACTACCATCGGGCCAATACTCGCTACTAAATAAGTAGCTGCTCACGAAGTCTGCACGGCGGCTACAGGCCAATATGGCATAAATTTTCCGCCGCAATGGCCCGAAAGCCGCTTGAGACCCGCTCATCCGCCGCAGCCGCCCGCCAGAACACTTGGGCCAGCGCCCGCGCCTGTTCCCATTCGGGCAGCGTGGCGGCGGTGGGTTGCAGCGCTCGGGCGGCAAAGTCGCGCGCCACCAGTTCGCCGCCGACCGGGGCGTAGAGCATGGGCAGCATGTCGTAGGTGGGCGACAGGGCCCAGTCGTCGTCTTGGAGTAGCAGCGAGATGTTGCCGTAATGGCGGTCGGTGTTGGCGATCAGGATGCCGTAGGCTTCCAGCAGGCGCAGGTGGCGGGCGTCGTCAGCGGTCAGCAGATTGCGCGTCACCATGCGGTTGGCGGTGGCGGCCCAGTTGTCCATTTCGCCCACGTACTCGGCGTCGTACACCTGCAGCGACACCATGCCGATGCGGCCCCCTTGCGCCGTGCGGTCAAAGCGTTCGGACTCCAGAAACACACGTCCGGCGCTGCTGAACACCTGGGTGCGGGCGGCCGGGATGCCAGCCTGGGCCAGCGTTTGCAGCGCCAGATGCTCGCACACCAGCAGGTCGCGCGTGCGCTGGTCCACCGGCGCGTCCCCGGCGGGTGAGAACTTGACCAGTACCGGGCGCCCGGCGGTGATGGTGCAAAACTTGGGCTGCTCGCCGCCCGCAGACGAGCCGCCCAGCGTGCCTTGCATGGCTTGTTCGGCCAGACGTGGATAGTCGTCAGCAGAATCGACGCGGCTAGCGCGCTCGGGCAGGGTGTGAAAGCGCTGGAACGCCGCCTCGCCCACAATCAAATTGCCCGGCAGGTCGTCTCCAAACAGGGCCAGGGCGCGCAGCACGTCGTCATCCGTCCAATGGCGCGGGTCGTTGCCCAGTTGTAGCTCGGGGTGGGCGAGTGCGAAGGTGCGGCCCATGAAGCCTTGCGGGCGCATGTCGTCCAGAAACCAGGGCAGGCCGCCGTGCTGCTGGCTGACGCCGTCGGCCTCATCGACCCACACCGCGCCGCCCACCAGCGGCACCAGCCGGGCAAAGGGCGAGGGCTGGCCCTGGGCATCGACCCGCATCACCGGCACCTCGCGCCCCACGCCGACAAGGGTGCGCGGCAGCACATAACGCTGCGAGCGCGCCGCGCCCACTTTTTGCACCTGACCGGACTGGATCAGCGGCGCCAGCGCGCGCGACACGGTGGGCTGGCTCACGCCCAGCACTTCTTGCAGCTCGGCGCTGGAGGACACGCCGCCCTGACGGCGCAGGGCTTGCAGGATTTTGGCGGTGAGCTCGGAGTTGGCGGTCATGAATGTTTGAGTGAATAGATATTTAAGACATTAATCTTAATGGATTCAAATAGTTACGGTGCCATTTGAATAGATACTTTAAATAAAACAGGCGGCGCAGCCGCTTGCAAGAAAAGAGGAGGTGATGGGCGTTTTATCAAGCAAGAGCCATTGAGCGACGGCACTGAAAGGGCCAGGAAGGCCTATTGTGTCTTGAAGTCACGGTGGCGCCGAAGCGAAATTTGCTTTATGCTGCGGTGCAACATAACTTTCAGGGAGTGACGATGAATGACAAAGTAATCAATCCACCCGTGCTGCGCCGGGTGGTCGGCGCCGTGACTTTGCTGCTGGTGTGTGGCTTGGCACATGCGGCAGATGAGCTACCAGTGCTCCATGCCAATGCTCAACGCACTTCGGTTTCTGGTTTGTCCTCGGGGGCTTTCATGTCGGTGCAATACGCCACTGCGTACTCGGCCAGCGTCATGGGCGTTGGCGTTGTGGCGGGTGGCCCCTATAACTGTGTCTATGTCAACTTGGGAGGCATTGCGACCTGCATGTCAGGCAGCCCATCGGGGCAGATGTCCTGGTTGGCAGCGCAGGGTTTTGCCACACTGGATCAAATCGACCCGGTCGCGGGTATCGCCAAGCAAAAAGCCTATGTTTTCAGCGGCACCCAGGATTCGGTGGTCAAACCAGCCGTGGTGCAGGCCACCCAGGATTTCTACAAGGCCGCCGGGGTGTCCAAGACGGATCTTGCGTATGTGAATAAATTGCCCGCCGGTCACGCCTTCATTGCGCCGACGTTTGGTAACGCGTGCGCGACCAATGCAACGCCCTACATTGACCAATGCCTGCAAAAGGGACTCGCGTATGACCAGCCACAGGCCATCTTGCAGCACATTTACGGCGCTCTGAAGCCCGCCGCGAGCAGCCTGTCGACGACTGTGCGACCGTTCGATCAACGCGCCTTTGCCAGCGCCTACACCGGACTCGATAGCGTGGGCTATTACTACGTTCCCACCAGCTGTGTGGGCAATTCAAGCGCATGCGCCGTGCATGTGGTGTTCCATGGCTGCTTGCAAGGCGCCGCTGTTGTGGGGAGTGATGTTTACGGCAAAGTGGGCTACAACCAGTGGGCCGACAGCAATCACATCATCGTGCTGTACCCCCAGGTGCTGGCCAGCAAAATTTCCCCCATCAACCCGGACGGTTGCTGGGATTGGTGGGGCTACAGCGGCAGCAACTTCCAGGTGAAAAACGGACCGCAGATGAGCGCCGTCAAAGCCATGGTGGACCGACTGACCACCCCGTAAGCGCAAGGTGATGATCGGCGTCCCTGTGGCTCAGTCCTGAAAATACCAGAGCCCGCCGTTCACCCACTCGGTCAGCTGGCTGGCCAACGCAGGGTTTTGCAGCCCACTGGCCAGCGCCTCATGGCTCAGCTCGTCGTGATCGCACAGCGCAATGACGGCCTCTTTGGCGGCGGCACCAAACTCAAAGCGTTCCCCATCGACGTAGCAAACCCCTTGCGCCACGGTCTCGTCCACATAAAAGCAGCGCAGGCCGCCGGTGCGGATCAGGGGCTGCTCCTGCAGTTCGCAGGCCACGTCGTCGGCTGAGAGTGGCTCGTCCAGCGCTTGCAGGTCCAGCGTGCATTTGGTCTTGGACAGGTAGCTACCGGCAAAATCGGCCATCAACGTATCGTTGTCCAGCAATGACTGCAGGTGGGCCTTGATCATGGCGAAATCCGGCCCGTTGATCTGGCCCTGGTGCTGGTGGATCGGGCGCTGGGGGTCGCTGATGAGCGCTTTGCCCAGCTCTTTGTCGATCACGTAATCGGCCAGGCCGCTGAGCATGTCGCAGGCCGACTTGGCACGAAAGCCGACCGAGAAGCTCATCGATTCTTCCAGCGCCACGCCCTCGTGCGGGTAGCCCGGCGGGATGTACAAAATATCGCCGGGCAGCAGCTCAACGTCAATGATGGCCTCGAACGGCTCGGTGTGCAGCAGCGCCGCGTGGGCGGCAAATTGCTTGTGGTTACCCCGGTCGCCCACGCGCCAGTGGCGCCGCCCCGAGCCCTGACAAATGAATACGTCGTACAGGTCGATGTGCGGCCCCACGCCGCCGCCGGGCGTGGCGTAGCTGATCATCACATCGTCAAGCCGCCATTTGGGAACGAACGCAAAGGGCTTGACCAGCTCGGCCACCTCGGGCGACCAGTGGTTTACGGCCTGCACCACCAGCGTCCAGCCCTTTTTGCCAAAGCGCTTGTAGGTTTCAAACGGGCCGGTCTCGGCTTGCCATTGCCCATCTTTTTTGAACACCAGGCGCGACTCGACTTCTTCCTCGCAGGCCAGCCCGGCCAGGTCGTTGGGGCTGATCAAGTCCTCAAAGTGTTCAAACCCTTGTCGGATCACGACCGGCTTTTGCTGCCAGTAGTTCGCCATAAAGTGTTCCAGTGAAAAGTCAGCCAGATGAAGTGTGAGCATGCGCGCCAAACAGAAAAAATGTGAGCCCGAAGTATCGCACCCGCCGTGCTGCGGGAATGCGCCGTTTTAGTGTGGGGCAAGGAGGATGTCGGTGTGGTTGGCCTGGGCGCAGCGTTGTAGATCGCAAGCGGTGGGCAGCAGCGCGCGGTAGTCGATGCCCGCCGGGCGCGGCGCGCCGTTGCGCACATTGCAGGTGTCGCCCTTGCCGTTGTCGTAGTAAGAGGTGACATCGACACAGCGCCGGGAGTGGGCCATCAAGCCAAAGTGATGCCCCATCTCGTGAGAAATCACCATCTGCAGCGTCTGCGTCGCGTCATGGGTGGGATTGCGCGTATGGAGCAATTCAAAGGCCGCTGGCCCCAGCGAGAGCAGGCTGTGCGTCAAGTCTGCCAGACCAAAATTGCCCCGGCTGTCTTTGTCACTCCATTGCACCAGCACGGTCCCTGGCATCAGCTTGGCCAGGATAGATTCACTCAACACGCGACTGGGTACACCGCACTGCGACCAAGAGGCCGCCGCTTTAGAGACCGCAGCCAGCACCAACGCTTCAGAAAACCACGGCGGCGCACCGGTATGGCGGTACACAAACACCATCGGCGAATGGCGCGCAGGCCGGTCCCGTCCATCGCCCCAGGTCACGGCTTCGCCCGGCAAGCATTGAGCCATTTCCTGTGCCCGCAAAGACGCCTGGGCGAAAGCACCCTGGCTCGCCAGCAGCAGGTAAAAACCAAGCAGCATTTGATGCAGCAGGCGTTTGTGCCAAGCGCAACTCAATAAGCACTCGCTACAAAAATAGTAGCTGTTTACGCAATGAATACGGGGGCTAGAGCCTGTTTTTATCATGATCAATACGCCTTGCGCCAGGGTTTGCCGCAACTTCCGGCAAGCTGATTGTGACCAAATCCGAAGGGTTTTGGAGACCTAAACGCCAGCCAACCTGGCCCGCAGTGCAACAATGCTCCGCATGAACAAACGTATGCAGAGCTTGGGCGAGGAAATCGCCAACAGTGTTAGCCACGGGATTGCGCTGATGGCAGCGATTGCCAGCGTGCCGTTTTTAGTCGCGACGGCGCGCAAACTCAGTACCGCCAGCTTCATCGCCACCCTCGTATTCGCCGTGACGATGGTGTTGCTGTACCTGACCTCGACGGTCTATCACGCCTTGCCTGAGGGGCGCGCCAAACGGATTTTTCTCAAGCTCGACCACGGCGCCATCTATTTGTTCATTGCCGGCAGTTACACGCCTTTTGCGCTGGGTGCGCTGGGCGGCGGCTGGGGCTGGACACTCTTTGCATTGGTGTGGTCGATGGCGGCCATCGGCATCACGCTCAAGGCGTTTGACCGCCTGTCCCACCCGTGGCTCTCCACCGGTCTGTATCTGGCGATGGGCTGGCTGGTGCTCATTGCCGCCGTGCCTTTGGTTGAACGCGTGCCCCTGCCCGGCATTTTGTGGCTGGTCGCCGGGGGACTGGCATACACCGTGGGCGTTGTGTTTTTTGTGCTGGATTCGCGGTATCGCTACTCGCACGCGGTGTGGCACGCCTTCGTGGTGGCGGGCACTGGGTGCCACTGGTTCGCAGTGATAGGTTACGCGGCCTGACGCTCAAGCCGCGCTGCGTCGTTGCACGCTGCCCTTCAAGGTCAAGGAGGCGGTCACCAGGCCGGTGGCGTGGCGCTGGTTGTTGCAAACATCGTGGCTGATGGCCAGATTTTCCTGGTGGCTGTTGCCGCCTTCACTCAGCGGCAGGATGTGTTCCAGGGTGGCGGCGGTGGGCAACACATGGTCGCCGCAGACCCAGCACGGCACCACGCCATGCAGCTGGCGGGCCACCGTTTTGTAAATTTTGTCGCGGGTGAGGGAGAGTTTGCTCATGGTGAAATGTTTGATCCAGACATTTCGATCATAAGCAAGCTGCCTTGGCAGCCGCTCAATGCCGCAGTGATTGCTGTCAGACGTTGTCGGCTTCGTCGTCGAGTTCGTCATCCAGACTGTCATTGTTCATGGCGGCAATTTCGGCATATTGCACCCCATTGAGCTGCTGGCGGTAGGCCAGATAGGCATGGCGGGCCAGTGCGTCGTTATCGCCTTCGTCATCGGCCAGTGCGGCCAGCAGATGATGCTTGGCGGCGTCGGCAAAGTGCTGGGCCGCCAGGCGGTGGTACTCGGCGGCGGTCTCATACTCTTCTTCAAAAAAGTCTTCAGTCCGCCCGGCTGCGGCGTTGTCTGGCGTCTGGGAGGTGTTTTCGTTGGTCATGGTGTGCTCTCGAAAATAAGGCCACGGCGACATACCGCATCCAAAGCATCGACGACCGAAGTGAAAGCCTGATGACAAAGCGAAAGATCGAGGTCAATGGCAGATGGATCATTGGCTATGGTTTTTAATGTGTTTTTACTATTAAAAAAGTAGCTTCTCACGCTTATTCGACGGGGGCTTTAGCCATATTTGTCTAAATTCAACCGGCCATTTGGAGCGGCTGCTAAATTTGCCTTTTGATTGGGAGCACCGTCCCGTTAATGCAGCTAACGCCACTTCAGCTCTGCCAGAATAGCCCCCAATGTCACACCTTCTAAAAGTGCCCCATGCCTCGTCAATCACTGAACCAATCATGCGCGTGCAGCTGCGGTGAATCGCGACTCGACGTGAAGGGCATGCCAGTCGCCCGCCTGCTATGTCACTGCACGATTTGTCAAACCGTTTACAAAAAGCCATTCGCGGATGTCATCGTTTTGTGGGCCGGGGCCATTGCTTTGCCCGAGGGTCACAAGGTCCAGTTTAAGAAATATCGGCGACCACCGGCCCTGAGCCGGGGAGCTTGCCCTACCTGCAACGCGCCCGTGGTTGGTTTTCTGGGGCTGGCCCCATTTGTTAAATTGGCCTTTGTGCCTTCAATGAACTTCCAACATCAGGTCGCACTGCCCACGCCCAGCGCACACATTTTTTATCACCGCCGCCTCGAAGATGCCGCTGACAATATTCCCAAGGTCAGCGGCTACTGGCCGAGTGAACTGACGGTTCAAAAACTGGTCATGAGCAGCTTGTTTCATGCCCTGCGTTAACCAATACACGAGGAATATTTTCATGTTTGTCATATTGCTGAACTACATCAAACCGCTATCCGAAGTTGATCGGTTTGTCGGAGAGCACCGAGAGTTTTTGGAGCGGTACTATGCTTCGGGTCATTTCCTGTTGTCTGGGCGCCAGGAACCACGCACTGGAGGGGTTATTCTTTCCAAGGCGGAAACGAGAGCGGAGATTGAAAGCATCGTTCTGAACGATCCTTTCAATCGAGAAAAAATTGCTGAATATGAAATCATTGAGTTCTTGCCATCGATGACAGCGTTGTTTCTTGCAAGCTTGAAGGCGACCTAGGCCTGCGCAATGACATATTCAACCACCGCCGCCTCGAAGATGCCGCCGACAATATTCCCAAGGTCAGTGGCTGCTGGCCGAGCGAATTGACGGTTCAAAAACTGGTCATGGGCAGTTTGTTTCACCAAAGAAATTCGCCGTGAATATCTATCAAAAGCCACGCCGTGCAGTGACTGAAGCACTCTTGATGACCTGCCATCTTCCAACTCAAGACTTGACGGATGACCACTTTGAGCATTTCTTCGGGTGCGGGAAGGCAGAAAGCCCAGCCGGTGTGGTTGGGGTCGAGCTACACGGCGCGGCCGGTTTATTGCGTTCGCTTGCTGTCGCCGAGGCGGCTCGTGGCGCAGGCTTGGGGAAACGATTGATTCAAGCGGCCGAGCGCTATGCTGCGCAGCAGGGTGTTCAGGACCTTTACCTGCTCACCAACACGGCGGCTGCGCTTTTTATGTCCTTGGGCTATACCCCTATCCCTCGCCATGCGGCGCCAGCCTCTATTCAGACAACGAAAGAGTTCTCGTCCATTTGCCCAGCAAGTGCCACGTTGATGTGCAAGCGCCTCAAAGGTTGATTGGGCATTGATCCAAAAAAACGCGCCCTCAGGCGCGTTTTTCAATAAGTCCTCAGCTTGTGTCAGTCACCCAGCAAGGACAGGTCGCGCACAGCGCCTTTGTCGGCGGACATCACCAGCATGGCGTAGGCCTTGAGGGCGGCCGACACCTTGCGTTTGCGCGGCACGGCGGGCTTCCAGCCTTTGACGTCCTGCTCGGCACGGCGTTTGGCGAGTTCTTCATCCGACACCAATACGTTAATGGAGCGGTTCGGGATGTCGATGCGGATGCGGTCGCCATTGCGCACCAGGCCAATCGCGCCACCGGCTGCGGCTTCGGGCGAAGCGTGGCCGATGGACAGGCCTGATGTGCCGCCCGAGAAGCGACCGTCGGTCAACAGCGCGCAGGCCTTGCCCAAGCCTTTGGACTTGATGTACGAGGTGGGGTAGAGCATTTCCTGCATGCCGGGGCCGCCCTTGGGGCCTTCGTAACGCACGATGACGATGTCACCGGCCTTGACCTGGTCGGCCAGGATGTTGGCCACCGCTTCATCCTGCGACTCGGTCACATGGGCTGGGCCTTCAAACACCATCAGATCGTCATCGACACCGGCGGTTTTCACCACGCAGCCGTTCAGGGCGATGTTGCCTACCAGCACCGCCAAGCCGCCTTCTTGCGAGAATGCGTGGTCGCCAGAGCGGATGCAGCCTTCAGCGCGGTCCGTGTCCAGACTGGGCCAGCGGGCGGCTTGGCTGAAGGCCACTTGGCTGGGAATGCCGCCGGGGCCAGCCATGTAGAAGGTCTTGACGGCCTCTGACGGATTGCGGGCAATGTCCCACTCGTCCAGCGCTTCCTTGAAGGTTTTGCTGTGCACGGTGGGCACATCGGTGTGCAGCTTGCCGGCCCGGTCCAGCTCGCCCAGGATGCCGTAAATGCCGCCAGCTCGGTGCACGTCTTCGATGTGGTACTTGTTGGTGTTGGGCGCCACTTTGCACAGTTGCGGCACCGAGCGCGACAGGCGGTCGATGTCGGCCAGGGTGAAGTCAATTTCCGCTTCCTGCGCAATCGCCAGAATGTGCAGGATGGTGTTGGTGGAGCCGCCCATGGCAATGTCCAGCGTGATCGCGTTTTCAAAGGCCTTGAAGCCCATGGAGCGCGGCAGCACGCTGCTATCGCCCTGCTCGTAGTAGCGCTGGCACAGCTCCACGGCCAGGTGACCGGCGCGCTTGAACAGTTGCTCGCGGTCGGCATGGGTGGCGACCACCGTGCCGTTGCCCGGCAGGGCCAGGCCCAATGCCTCGGTCAGGCAGTTCATGGAGTTGGCGGTGAACATGCCGGAGCAGGAGCCGCAGGTCGGGCAGGCGGAGCGTTCCACCTCGGCAACGTCGGCATCGCTCACCTTGTCATCGGCGGCCATCACCATGGCGTCAATCAGGTCGAGCTTCTTGAACTCCAGGGTGTGCGTGGTCGGGTTAGCCAGTTTGACCTTGCCCGCTTCCATGGGGCCACCGGAGACGAACACCACGGGGATGTTCAGGCGCATGGCGGCCATCAGCATGCCGGGGGTGATCTTGTCGCAGTTGGAGATGCACACCATGGCGTCGGCGCAATGGGCGTTGACCATGTACTCGACCGAGTCGGCAATGATGTCCCGACTGGGCAGCGAGTACAACATGCCGTCGTGACCCATGGCGATGCCGTCGTCCACCGCAATGGTGTTGAATTCTTTGGCGACACCGCCAGCAAGCTCAATCTCGCGCGCGACCAGCTGGCCCAGGTCCTTCAAGTGGACGTGACCGGGCACAAACTGGGTGAAGGAGTTGACCACGGCAATGATCGGCTTGTCGAAATCGCCGTCTTTCATGCCGGTGGCTCGCCAGAGCGAGCGGGCGCCAGCCATGTTGCGGCCGGCAGTGGAGGTTTTGGAGCGGTAAACAGGCACGGAGAAGCCCTCTTGGTAGGTCGATGATGAAATTCACAGCCGCGCAGCAAAGGGCTGCGCACGTCTGCTAATTATCGTCCACCACGCTATTTCTCTGCCCGTAAAGACCTTGTTAGCCTCTTCCGAACAGCCGGGCCAGGAATCCCGCAGGTTTTTTGGCAGCCTGAGCGACGGGCACGCCGGATGCGCCATGACTTGCCATCCATTTTCCGAAGCGCAGATCGTGGGTCATGATGTGCCCGATCAGCCATTTGTTCAGAAAACGGCGCAAATCCTGGACTCGCTCAACAGTCCACGCTTCGCCGCTGCCCAGAAAATCGGCAACCTGCGAAGCAAAATCTTCATGGAGCTTGAGGTGCTGCTCAAAGGCCGGATAGCCGCTCTTTTCCATCATTTCCTGTTCGTTGGAAAAGTGCGTGACCACGTAGTCCAGCAGTTCTTCCACGGTTTCATCCACGGATTCCAAGGTGAGCGCTTTGATCAGCGTGAACAGGTGCCGGTGTTCCTGGTCTACTTGGGTTAGGCCAATTTTGAACCCGTCCCGCCAGGCGATCACGTAAGGGGCCTTTTTGACTTCTATTTCTGCAGCCATGATGTGTCTCCTTATCCAGTAAATAATCGTATTTATCAAAATTGACCCTGCTCGGGACGCTCAACGGAACCCCTTGAGCACATGCAGGGTGCATCACCAAAGCGGATACATAAACGGCCAGTATAAATACGCAACCATTGGCCCCAATCCTGGCGGGCGCGAGCCCAAAGTCCAAGGCCGGCATGGATGCTCTTTTTTTATGAAGCAATCGCTATTAAAAGCGTAGCTGCTTACGCATGATTAACGGGGGGTAGGACCTGATTCATTCAATATGATTGGCTGCGCCGGGTCGGAAGGGGTGAGCGGCTGGAATGCGGCGCAGTCGGCATTTGCTTGAGTCGTTTGCTAGGCTATAGTGAGCCACAACTTGCCCCACTTTTGACGGACGAATCAATGCAATGACAGTCACGATCCACGCACACATCCGAGTCACAGGGCAAGTGCAGGGCGTTGGTTTTCGGCCTTTTGTCTTCAGATTAGCGCACGAACTCGGGCTGGCGGGCTGGGTGCGCAATGACAGCGAAGGGGTTGAAATTGCGGTTGAGGGCGAACCAGCGGCAGTGATGCGCTTGATCGAACGCTTGCAACAAGAGCCGCCTGCCCTGGCGCGCGTCGAGACAATCACCCACGATTTGACGCAGGCGTGCACCGGCTTGGCCGGCTTCATCATTGCCGATAGCAAAACGGGCAAGGGACTGACCGGCATTGCGCCCGACCGGGCGATCTGCCCGGATTGCCTGAAAGAGTTGTTTGACCCGTTTGATCGCCGCTACCGTCATCCTTTCATCAACTGCATCCATTGCGGCCCGCGCTACACGCTGACCGCGCGCCTGCCTTATGACCGCGTGAACACCAGCATGGCGAAATTCACGCAATGTCCGGCCTGCCAAAGCGAATACGACACGCCCACCACACGCCGGTTTCATGCGCAGCCCAATGCCTGCCCTGAGTGCGGGCCACGATTGAGCCTGTTTGACGCATCTTGGCAGCTCGTTGCCACCGACGATCCCATTGGCGCTACGGCCGAACGCATCCAAGCCGGGCAAGTGGTGGCGGTCAAAGGCATCGGCGGCTTTCATCTGGTCTGCGATGCGCGCCATGCCGCCACCGTGGCTCGATTGCGCGGGGGCAAGCAGCGTGAGGAAAAACCGTTTGCGGTGATGGTGCTTAATACGGCATCTGCTCGGCACTATGCGCAATTTCACGCGCAGGAAGCGGCCCTGCTGGCGTCGGGCGAACGTCCCATCGTGTTGCTGCACCAGTCGCGGGCCTGCGAGCAAGCCTTGCAGGGCATCGCGCCGGGCTTGTCCAGCATTGGCCTGATGCTGCCCTACACGCCGCTGCATTATTTGCTGTTCCATGAACTACTCGGCAAGCCCGAGGGCACGGACTGGCTGCAACAGGCGACGCCCCTGGCGCTGGTGATGACCAGCGCCAACCCCGGCGGTGAGCCGCTGGTGAAAGACGATGCTGAGGCCCGCGAGTCGCTGGCCGGTCTGGCCGATGCCTTCCTCACCCACAACCGCGACATCCTGCACCGCTGCGACGATAGCGTGATGAAGTGGCAGGACCAGGCCCCAACTTTTGTGCGCCGCGCCCGCGGCTACACGCCGCGCCGCATCAAGCTGGCTGCGGCTGGTCCGTCTGTGTTGGCCTGCGGCGCCTGGCTGAAAAACACCGTGTGCCTCACGCGTGGCGACGAGGCTTTTGTCTCGCAGCACATCGGCGACCTCGATCATGCGGGCACCCGGCTGATGCTGGATGAGACGGTTAGTGACCTGATCAATCTTCTGGGCGTGCAACCGCAAGCGGTGGCACATGACCTGCATCCTGATTTCTACAGCACGCAATTCGCGCAGGCTTATGCCGTGCAACACCAGCTGCCGCACTTTGCTGTGCAGCATCATCATGCACATATTGCCGCGATTTGCGCCGAGCATCGCATCACCACACCCGTACTCGGGCTCGCGCTGGACGGGGTCGGGCTGGGTGCAGACGGCAGTGCCTGGGGCGGCGAGTTGCTGCGGGTGGACGGTGTGCCATGCGAGCGCCTCGGGCATCTCACGCCCTTGGCTTTGCCCGGAGGGGATCGCGCGGCGCGTGAACCTTGGCGCATGGCTGCCGCAGCCTTGTTCAGAATGCATCGCGGCCACGAGATTGCGCGCCGGTTTGTGATGCAGTCGGGCGCGGCAATGATGGCCGACCTGCTGCAAAGCCAGCGCCATTGCGTGGCTACCACCAGCATGGGACGCTACTTTGATGCGGCAGCGGGCTTGCTGGGCGTGAGTGAGATACAGCGCTATGAAGGGCAGGCGGCCATGTTGCTGGAAGGACTGGCCGATCACCACGGCCAGGTCGCAGCGCTTGCAGCGGGCTACGTCTTCACAGGCAATCACCAGTTGGATTTCCTGCCCTTGCTGCAATTTCTGGCGGACTGCAAAGACCCCGCTTTCGGTGCGGCCCTGTTCCATGCCACGCTGGCCCAGGGCCTGGGCGAATGGGTGCAGCGCGCCGCCGCCCAAACCGGCATCAGGCAGGTTGCCTTGGGCGGCGGCTGCTTCCTCAACAATCTGCTGACGCAGGCATTGACCGATTCCCTGTCGGCGCAGGGGCTAACCGTGCTGACCGCCCAACAGTTGCCGCCCAACGATGGCGCTATCTCGTTGGGCCAGGCTAGCATCGCGCTGCTGCAAATGGCAAACTCCCCGGCCCTGGCCGCAGAAGGTGGTACGCTGGTGCAAGGGGATCAATAGTTGATTGACTGGAGAAAATCATGTGTCTCGCCATACCCGCCCGCATCGAAGAATTGACGACGCCGGGCAACGCCATCGTTAACCTGGGCGGCGTGCGCAAGGAAATTTCGCTGGCGCTGATCAATGATGCCGCTGTCGGCGATTACGTCATCGTGCATGTCGGTTACGCCCTGCAAAAGCTCGATGAGGAAGAAGCCCTGCGCACGCTGGAAATGTTCGCCGAAATGGGGCAGATCGACGAGTTGCGAAGCGAGTTGGGCGCTCAATGAAATATGTTGATGAGTTTCGCGACGGAGATCTTGCGAAAAACATCGCCGCCAACCTTGCGCGTGAGGCCGACCCAAAGCGCCATTACCGCCTGATGGAATTCTGCGGCGGCCACACGCATGCCATCTCGCGCTACGGCCTCGCCGATTTGCTGCCTGCCCATGTGCGCATGATTCATGGCCCCGGCTGTCCGGTCTGCGTGCTGCCCATTGGTCGCGTGGACCAGGCTACCCGTTTGGCGCGTGAGCAGGGCGTGATCCTGTGCACCTATGCCGATACGGTGCGTGTGCCCGCTTCCGACAACCTGTCGCTGATGCGCGCCAAGGCCAGCGGTGCCGATGTGCGCATGATCTACTCGACGCAGGATGCGCTGAAAGTAGCACGCGACAACCCAGGGCGCGAAGTGGTGTTCCTCGCCATCGGTTTCGAGACCACCACGCCGCCAACGGCGGTAGCCATCCAGCAGGCGGCCGCCGAGGGTTTGAAAAATTTCAGCATCCTGTGTGACCACGTACTGACCCCTGCGGCGATGCATGCCATTCTGGCGGTGGAAGGCGGCGTATCCATTGATGGCTTCGTCGGCCCCGCGCATGTCTCTACCGTCATCGGCAGCAAACCTTATGAACCCTTCGCCGACGACTACGGCAAGCCGGTGGTCATTGCCGGGTTCGAGCCGCTGGATGTGATGCAGGCTATCTTGATGCTGGTGCGCCAGATCAACGAAGGCCGCGCCGCCGTCGAAAATGAATTCACCCGCGCCGTGACGCGCGAAGGCAATTTGAAAGCCCAGCAACTGGTGACCGACGTGTTCGAGTTGCGCGATGTATTCGAGTGGCGCGGTCTGGGCAGCGTGCCGAAAAGCGCGTTGAAGCTGCGTCCGAAGTACGCCGCGTTTGATGCCGAGCTGAAATTCAAGGTGGACTATGTGGCCGTGCCGGACAACAAGGCCTGCGAATGCGCCGCCATTCTGCGCGGTCAGAAACGCCCGCAGGAATGCAAGATTTTTGGCACGGTCTGCACACCGGAAAACCCGGTGGGCTCGTGCATGGTGTCGTCCGAAGGCGCGTGCGCTGCGCACTACAGTTATGGGCGATTTAGAGAGTCCGCAGCATGAGCACCGTCAAACCCAACTACTCCCGCCCCTTGGACCTCAAGAATGGCCGCGTGGACATGTCACACGGTTCCGGCGGCCGCGCCATGGCACAACTGATTAGCGAGCTGTTTGCAAGCGCATTCGACAACGAATACCTGGCACAAGGCAACGACGGCGCCTTGCTGCCGCCAGCCAACGGACGCTTGGTGATGGCCACCGACAGCCATGTGGTGTCGCCCCTGTTTTTTGCGGGCGGAGACATCGGTTGCCTGTCGGTACACGGCACCATCAACGATGTGGCCGTGATGGGGGCCAAGCCGCTGTACCTGTCGGCGTCCTTCATCCTTGAAGAAGGCTATCCGCTGGCCGACCTGAAACGCATCGTCGAGTCGATGGCGAAGGCTTCGCGCGAGGCCGGTGTGCCCATCGTCACCGGCGACACCAAGGTGGTTGAGCAGGGCAAGGGCGACGGCGTGTTCATCACCACCACCGGCGTGGGCGTGGTGCGTGACGGCGTCAACCTATCGGGTGATCTGGCGCAACCCGGCGACAAGATTTTGCTGTCCGGCACCATCGGCGATCACGGCATGGCCATCCTGTCGCAGCGCGAGGGGTTGATGTTCTCGGCGCCTATCGTCTCGGACACCGCCGCCTTGCACGGACTCGTCGCGGCGATGATCGACAGCGGGGTGGCGCTGCGCGTGTTGCGCGACCCGACGCGCGGCGGACTGGCAACGACCTTGAACGAAATCGCCAAACAATCCGGTGTGGGCATGATGCTGCAGGAGTCCAGCATTGCGGTGAACCAGCCGGTTGAAGCGGCCTGCGAGTTCCTCGGGCTCGATCCTCTGTATGTGGCCAATGAAGGCAAGCTGATTGCGATCTGCGCGCCGCAAGATGCCGCACGTCTATTGGAAATCATGCGCGCACATCCGCTGGCAAACGCCGCCGCCATCATTGGCGAGGTGCGGGAAGATGCCCACGGCTTTGTGCAGATGACCACCAAACTGGGCGGTCGCCGCGTCGTGGACTGGCTGGCCGGGGAACAGTTGCCGAGAATTTGTTGACCTTGCTTTGGGTGTCGGACAAGACATAGCCGCATTTTTGACGTAGCAGTTGCTATTAAAAGCGTAGCTGTTAACGCAGTTACTACGGTGGCTGTAGCCTGATTTAATTTGTAGCGATGGCTGTGAATGATTTGAAGGATTGACCGGCTGGGCCGCAGTGAGAGCGAATTTGCAGCAAGCACCACCAGCTTCAAACTTTGAGTCCTTTTGACGTCTAGGAGTCTGGGCGGCAGGACTGTCCATTGCCCCATCGCATCTGCCATGATTTACAAGATTAGGCGCACCTCGGGTGCAAAGTGCTGCATCGTGCTCAGCTAAACTGCGCACCGCATATATCAGCGTGGAAATAGGATTGAGGCACTTGGCGTTGACCTTGTTGGATGTGGTTTGAAAACTATCTGAATCAGCGCCGACGAGCCAAACAGGCCGCAGCCACGCCTCTATGCGTAAATGTTTTAACAACACCCCATTGAGAGGGTTATCAGGGATTTTTAATATGAAAAAAACGATTGCATTTATTCGAGCAATTTTTCTTGTGGCAGTGACTTTAGCCCTTTCTGCTTGCGGCGGCGGTGGGAGCAGTGGGGTCGCAACCGGCGAGATCAAGCTACCGCTGCTTGATGTTGGCGGTGCCAGCAGTGGGAGTAGTGCCAGCGGAGGAGCAGTTGTCATGCCTTCGATCAGTAGTCAAGCAACGGACACAGAAGTCTATCAAGGACAGGCAGCTATTTTTGGTATTACGGCTCAAGGCGGGGCATTGAGCTATCAGTGGTACAAAGGAAACCAAGTCGTGAGTGGGGCAACAGCATCAAGCTACACCACCTTGAGCCAGGCTTTATCCGATAACGGGGCACAGTACTATGTGATAGTCACCAATAGCACTGGCAGCATTAAAAGCAATGTGGCAAAACTTACTGTTAATTCTGCACCGGCAGGCAAAATAAATGACACAGGTATTACTGCCAGCCAATGTCTAAGCAATGATGCACTTGTCAATTGTTCCAGTACGACAACTGATGCACAAGATGGTCAAGTTGGACGAGACATTACAGCGAATGACAATACCGACGGCAAGGCCGGATTTTCATTTATGAAAATATCCAGCACAGGTGCTGAGCTTGCCAATTCAGCAACAGACTGGTCATGCGTTAAAGACATGACGACAGGACTGATGTGGGAAGTAAAGACAAGCGCAAACAAAGGCGATACGTTTACTAATTACGACAATATCAACGCCGATCAAAAATATATCTCGACAAACGTTTACGAAAAACCTACGCAGTCTGATTTGGATCTTGCCACCAACAGTGTCGGGTATAAAAACAGTGTGAATAATGCGGCTCTGTGTGGGTATGGTGACTGGCGACTACCAACACTTGAAGAACTTCAGGGCTTGGTTGATTATGGTAGTAGTAATGGCAGTAGCAGCAATGGTTACTTAAGCATTAGCTGTGGCTACTTTAGTAGTTGCAGTAATGGTCCGCTGATTGACACAGCATGGTTTCCAAACTCAGTAAATACGGTTACTTGGACATCATCCAAGGCCCCAGATTTCTATTCATCTATTTATTATTTATCCAATACCTCAGATGTCTATGCTTGGATCACTGATTTCAGCACCGGAAAAACCCTCAACTGGGCAAGAAATCAATTTAAATCGATTCGCCTAGTGCGAGGAGCATTACCAAGTGCCGATCGCTTTTCATATGCGCTGGATACAGACGGAACGACAGCGATTGTCATTGACCTTCATACAAAATTGATATGGCGGCGTTGTATTGAAGGACAAACCTGGAGCGGCTCATCGTGTTCAGGTAGTAGCACTTCCTATGCTTTCAGCGAAGCATTGGTTCGTGCAAAGTCAGAAGCCGATACAAAAGGCAAGAAGTGGAGATTGCCAAACGCCAAAGAGTTATTGAGCATTGGCGATAATGTGAATACTCTTTTTCCCGGAACTACAGCTGGAAATAGCAGTGTTTGGTCTGCTACCCCGTACCTGGTCACACCGAGTCAGCCGATTCTTATGCGTCTTGGTTGGGGAATCTTGGATAGTTGGTACACAAGCTCGTATGTCCACCTTGTACGAGACAATGAATAACGCAAAAATGCAATAACGGCAATCGACGACTCAGGGGAGGTCGTAGGGCTGTTTAAGCGGTCAACATGCGAGCAGTTGCTTCAAGCCATTTAGCTAAGTTGTCTGCTGGGCTATAGTGAGCGGCAACTCCAACGGTTGCATGGAGGCTGGACAGCAAAGTCATGACCATTCCTCTACGCATTTCATCAAGTGCCCTGCTCGCAGTAATATTCCTTTTGCTTTGTTCAGAAGCCTGTGCCGTTGGCGACCAGTCTTGCCAATTTGATTCAGACGTCAAAGCTGTGGAGACTCTTAAAACGAAGGTACAGATAGACAAGCTGTATGCAGCCTGGGCAACAGAGCGATGCCTGTCGTTTGACCCCGAACACTGCGACGCAAAAAACGTCGAGGTGGCAATTCGCGAGTTGCACACACCGGAGTGTGGAGGCGACCCGAGCACTGGCCCTGTCGTTGACCGGTTCCGAGTTTTCAAGCGCACATCGAGAATAGATTGGTTTGATTACTTGGAGGCTGATTACGTTGAATATTCAAAGGTTCACTCAATTGGCGGTCGATAGCCGCCACGAATACGAGAGCCGCATGCATCGAGCCATTGCCTATATCGACCTGCATCTTGATGAATCGTTCGACCTCAATACCGTCGCCGAAGTTGCTCATTTTTCTTCGTTTCACTTTCATCGGCTTTTTTCAGCATGGATGGGGGAGACCTTTGGCGACTACTTGCGGCGTCGGCGTGTGGAGGTCGCTGCGATGCGCCTTTCAGCGCAACCCCGGACAAAGGTTTTGAATATTGCTTTGTCGGTAGGCTTTGGTTCTGCAGAAGCCTTCACACGCACGTTCAACAGTCGCTTTGGTTGTTCACCGACCGCCTGGCGTGCGCAGCAAGCCTTGCGAAACATGGCAAATAGCAATTTGGGTCAGACGAATAGCAACTCAGGTCAGGCAACGAACACAGCTTTCGTCCAACATGAAGCCTTCAACAACTTTGAAAAGGAATGCATCATGAAAGTCACGCTTATCGACCGCCAGCCCGCGACGATTGCCTATCTTCGGCATTTAGGCCCTTACGGTGAACCCATCTCACAATTTTGGCAGCAGACCTATGTGCCTTGGGCGGTCATGAACAAACTCGGGCCCGAGCACGCGCGTTACGGCATTAGTTACGATGACCCCAGCATTACCGCCCCTGAACAATGCCGCTATGACGCATGCGCGGAGGTGGACGGGAGTTTCGTCGCCAATGGAGGCGCTCGCATTGCCAGCATTCCGGGTGGCAAGTATGCCGTTCATCGCTTCAAAGGCCCCGTCAAACAGATCGGCGATGCTTGGAATGAATTGCTGCGGGGTTGGTTGCCTTCGAGCGGTTTGCAACTTGACGCTCGCCCATGCTTTGAGTATTACCCGTGCGGCGCTGCGTTTGATCTGAAAACTGGGGAGTTTGAGTGCGATATCTGTATTCCAGTGGCACCGCTTTGATTGCTTTAATGCCAGGGACTGGCTTGGCAAATCTGCAGGGTTGAAGTTGCCAGTGACCAGGCAGGACATCGCTGCATTTTTTACCTGCAACTCGCTATTTAAAACATAGCTGTTCACGCATAGCAGACGGGGGCTTGCGCCATATTTCATTCATGATTGTTGGCTGCGAAAAGTCTCAGCAAGGTCGGTGTCACTGTGCGCTGTTGAACAGACAAATCTCAGGGGCGAACATAAGCTTGGCTGGCCATCAAGAAAATTTTTCTTTTACCAACTCCTGGAAATTTGCCATGAAACTCACCAAAAACCAGCTTGTTGTCCTGAGCGGAGCCGCCATGCTGCTCGTAACGTGGGTGACGGCCATGTTCTGGACATTTGGCAATATGGCAGAGGCTGCGGTTTTGAGTGACCATAACATTCAACCCCGCATGAGCAGCGCCGAACTGATGTCTTCTCTGCAGGACGCCGAGACGGCTGAGCGCGGCTTCATCGCGACCGGCAATCTGAAGTCTCTGGAGCCCTTCTACGCTGTGAATGTGCAAATCAAGGATGAGTTGTCAAGACTGCGGCAACTAACCAAAAGCCGTGCAGTGTCCCCTCATCTCGATGCGATGGTCCTTCTTGTGGACAACATGATGCAGCAGCTGGCATCCGTTATTGAAACCCGTCGTGAACAAGGACAAGGAGCGGCCACCGCGCTAGTAGGGCAAGGGCAGGGCAAACGCACGATGGATGGTATTCGCAACGAAATGCGAAGTGTTGACGCGATATTGAACGACGCCATGCTTGGCAACGAGGCTCAGTTGAAACTGACCTTGCAGCGCCAGTTCAATTTGCTGGTTTTAGCCGGATTTCTTGCACTTGTCACCGTCGTTTCATTTGGTTTTGTCGCTAAGCGTAAATCTAGGCAGCGTCTGGATGGTCAAATGGGACTGGAAGCTCAGCATCTGCTCAAAATTCAACAAAAAACGAATACCACGTTGCAGCAAGTCAACGACAGCCTTCAGGCCAGCGAAGAAAAGCTCTCCGTCACTCGGTATTCCATCGGCGATGCCGTTATTGCCATAGACACCCACCAACGCGTCACCTTGGTCAATACCGCTGCCGAGCAGCTCACTGGCTGGTCACAGGCGCAAGCCCTGGGGCGCGGGGTGAATGAAATTTTTCACATCGTCAATCGGGAAACACGCAAGCCAGCACAGATTTCGTTGTCTGAGACGCTCAAGCACGGCAAAGTGCAAGGGATGGTGAGTCACACGGTGCTGATCGCCAAAAATGGGAATGAGTGCAATATTGCCGATAGCTGCGCACCTAGACGCAACCGCAATTCCCAGGTGATAGGTGCCGTCCTGGTGTTTCGCGATCTGACCAAGGAATACGCACTGCAGCAATCCCTGCAAGACAGTGCTGCACTGGTCCAGACCATCCTCAGTACCGTGACGGACTGCATCGTTACCTTGCATGCACGCAGCGTGTCGGCACCGATTGAATCTTGATCCCAAAACCAGCTGGTTCCATCCGGCATGGCTATCAAAGATTGCAGGCTGACAACTTGCAAACCTAAACGTTTGCTGACGTTCACTAACGTCAAGTATCTGGACGTTGAAATAAACTTGGGCTGATTCCAGTGAAACAACCTGAGACTGCACCAACATGACGTTCTCATTTCGTCGAATTTTCTTATGTTCATTCTTGGCACTATGGCTGCCAATTAGCAGCCATGCCCAGGCGCCTGAAAAATGCGCTTCAACGATCATTCAAATGAAAGACTTGCTTAACGATCAGGTGTTCTCTTTGAAATGGGAAGAGACAACGATGGATGATGGAAAACCCCTCAGGGTGTCTATTTCTGAGAAACAAGGGGCTCTTTCGGTGGAGTTCGTAAAGACGACAAAAGGACTTTGGGCGGATATTTTTGGCGAAATATGCAAAACGGACAAGGACATAGAAATCAGATTTACCGCAGAGCAGATTCGCTTTGGGTCTGCGGCAAGCTGGATACTTCGCTATGCGTTGAGTAACGGCGGAAAATTTACTCTCACAAAAATCGGAGATAAACAGTTGCAAGTGGCGACGACTGGATGGAGCGGGATTTTTGTGCCGCTAGAAAATTAGTCATTGACCATCGTAGGCCGGAGCACGTTCGCACAATTGGCCGGTTATTGGGCTGCCAGCCCATGTGTTGAGTGCGTTTGCGCACAGACTCTTTCTTTTGCAATTTCAACAATCGGGCATGACCAGGAAGATCTCGCGCTCTTTTGCTTGAGGTTCCATCGTCTTGACAAAGAAGGAGATCCGATGAGCACCAAAGATAAAACGGTTGCGCTTGAACATGTGGCCTGCAAGACATGTATGAAAGAAATACCCCTATCTGAGGCCATTATTCCAGAGGCAACTGATTACGTCGCCCACTTCTGCAGCGTCGAATGTTATGACCGGTGGAAAAAACAGCCGGGAAATCCATACATACAGGACGACATACCGACCGTCGCCATGCCGCTATGAATAAAACTTTTCGCATCACGATGTTGGGTGTGGGTCTTTTTACCTCCAGCTTGCTATTGGCTCAGGAGGCAGCCAAGAGCCCGGCCGCTGGGTACAACATTCATATCCTGGCACCCCATCGCCACGAAGACGGCACGGTGCACGGCCCTTACCACCACTATTGCAAAGCCATCAAGCCGCAAGTCATGCAGTGCATGATTTTCATGTCTACCAATCCAGATGCAGAGCTGGTCGAAATTGAATACTTCATCGACAAAAAGCTGGTTCGCAGCAACGTGACTTTGGAGCAGTGGAACCGGCACTACCACGACCACACTGCCGAGGTGGCTAGCGGGAACGTGCAGGTGCTCGATACCACCCCTGAGAAGGCCAAGGAGATTGCGGCAGCCGCATCCAAGACCGACGGCATCATTTTTCATCTGTGGCCAATAGGAAGCAAAGTCCCCAACGGGGACGTTAGCTTCCCGACGGCCATTAGCCACAAGCCAGTAGCAAAGCTCCTCATCCCGGATTAGGAATACAACAAGACTGGGCCTGCGAAATAGTGGGAGCCAATATTTGCAACTGTTGGCTTGGCCAAGTCACCTGGGGCGCATCGAAGTGCTGCTTGGGCACGATGTTTTTTTATTTTCGATTGGGAGTTCGAGTTGCTTGCGTAATGGCGTTGTCGTGATGTCCTTATACAACTCCGATAGCAGGTGCGCTGCTTTCAACACAAGCGTAAGTCTGCTAAACGCATTAGAGTGAGAAGGACGCGTTATTTGCTTGCCGAACTGTCTGACGACAAGGTACCCGCTGACTACTGCCGCGATGCCCAGGCTGGCGATCACGTAAGGTTTAGTGGCTGACTGGTGCGATCTCAATTTAAGCGCGTGGACTTGTGCTTTGACGCTTTCTGCGCACACGGCAACGCGCAACTCTGCGCGTTCAATTTCTCTAGTAGCTTTGGTCATGGTTAGGGGGCGACTTTGGCTTGAATTTGAGCTGGCGTCGCGTCGCTAGGAATCTGAGATCTTGGCTGCGTTTAATGGCGAAAAAAACGAGGCCACCAGCGCCCGCAAAATTCAGCAGTGCGGCAATGACCAGTGACCAAACCAAGCTAAGTAAATTACTTTCCACAAAGGCCGCCACAAGGCAGCCGACCAGCGTCAACCAACCTGCGATGAACAAAGTTGTCGCGCCGACAGTCATGCCAAGGATTAATACAAGTGCGAGGCCGGCCTCTTTCCCCTCCAGTGCCGCTAGTTCCAGAACGCTGCCCATCCAGTTTTGTACGGACTCGATGAGTGAGTGCAGTGCCTCTGCGTTCGATGGCGCAGTAGCATTGTTGAACTCAGTGGATTTGTTCATGGTAAGGAGATCCCAAAAAGTCTCACGCGACGGCGCTCAACGCCGGATAAAGTCCAGCAGATCCTGGGTCAATCGACGCTTGTGGGTTGCAAACAAGCCGTGCGGAGCACCTTCATACTCGATCAACATGGATTGTGAAATACCTTTGGCGGCCAGCCGACTCGAGGCATCGATGGGAACGATCTTGTCCTGTGTACCGTGGATGATCAGTGTAGGCACTGTGAACGCGGGTAGATCCGGGCGAAAATCAGTTGTAGCGAAAGCCGATGCGCAGCCCAATGTCGCTTTCAGGCCCGCTTGAAGAGCAAGCCCATGCGCCCATCATTGCAGCATCTCGGGGCTTACCGCCAGTGACCGTTCACTGACGCCAAAGAAGTTTTTGAAAAAGCCTGTCAAAAATGCGGGCCTATCGTACATAAGAGATTGAGCTGTCAGGTCAAGGTCCGCCTGCTCCGTGCCTGCTGGGTTGTCTTGCGTTTTCAATCGATAGGGCAATATGGAAGAAATAAGTCCAGCCTGTACCACCTTTTTGCGCTCATGGCGAGACATGTAACGTGCAACTTCCCCACCACCCATCGAGAAACCAACAAGAGTAGCGTCCTGTGCATGGGTTTGCTCGATCACTGCTGACAGGTCATCGGCCAAAGTGTCGTAGTCGTAGCCGTTCCAGGGTTGGGAAGATCGACCAAAACCACGCCGGTCGTAAGCAATGGCCCGGTAGCCAGCATCTGCAATGGCCATGGCCTGATCGTCCCAGGAGTCTGCTGACAGTGGCCAGCCATGGATCAGAATGACCGGGCGACCGGTCCCCCAGTCCTTAACGTAGAGTCTGGTCTTGTCGGAGGTAGTTACGAAATGCATGGAGCCCACCTTGAGTATGAGCCTATCGTATTCACTCGAATTGGCAACGTCTGTGCGATGGGCAACATGCCGACCATTAGCCACCACTGCCTCAGAAACCCTGGCGACGACATGGACATAGATAGGCACCAGGATTGCAGCGCGATCAACGTGCCGACGCGAGAGCGGCTTGCGCTGAAACAGCATCTTTCGTGAAACCCAGGTCGTGCAGGGTCATGGTCGCAGCCTGAGTCAAGGGGGTGTGTGGCTCTGCACCCAAGAGGGAGACCAGCTTGCGGTTGTCCAGCGCATGCGCGGTGTTCCACAAGTAGCGCATCTCCAGCAGCGCCGCATGGGTGGGTACAAACAGCGCACCGATGCGTATGACGGGCCAAGGCAACTGGCTGTATTGCAGACAGGCGCCGGGCTTCACCCAGCCCTGGACTTGCGCGATGGGTTCGATTGCATCCAGCCATTGCTGGCCGGTGATGCTGTGGCCTGCAAAGTGGAAGACTTCGAATATCTGGAGGGTGTCGCGATGCGCAGCCACTTCTGCAAAGGTGCGGGCCAAGTCCGGCAGATAGGCCCAGGCTGTAGCCACATCTTTGTGGCCGGGGTAAACGAACTTGCCTTTTTGAATGTCTTTGACAATGGCCTGGTCAAACCAGGTGCCTTTGCCACTGCCGAAAAAGTCTCCGGCGCGGATCACGACGGCGCGCACACCACTGCGGTGGATCTGCTCTTCCATGGCGATGCGGATTTGGCCCTTGACAGTCTTGGCCCGTTGCGGCGTGTCTTCTGACAAGACCGGGGGCATGTCCACACCAAAGTTGTAGATGTTGCCCATGAACATCAAGGTGGCGTTGAGCGCGCGGGCGATGCCGATGGCCGCTTCAGTTATGGGCATCGCCTGTGCTTTCCAAGCCTTGTGGGTGTAGATGGGGTTCAGGGCATGCACTACCACGCAGGCACCTTGGGCAGCACGGGCTACTGCGGCGATGTCTTGCAAGTCAGCGGTAACCCACTTAATGCGGTGGTCCGTTGCGGCCTCTACGGGCACTTGTGCGCCGGGGCGCATTAGGCCCAGCACACGCCAGCCAGCGTTGGCAAAAGCGCGGGCAGCCGCCAGACCGAAACGTCCGCGTGCGCCCAAAATCAAAACGGTAGATTGCATGGTGTAAATCCTTCTGAACGGCAACGTTTGTTGCGTTGGCGTGAATTATGAAAACAAAGCGCCTGGTTCACAATTGCATAAATGTTCATACCTGAAATGCAAATATGCATACCTCTCCATGATGACCCGCGCTCACCCCTCGTTTGACTGGCGCCTGGTGCGCTCCTTCCTGGCGGCCCTAAACCATGGCAGCCTGCTGGGTGCGGCGAAGGTGCTGCACACCAGTCAACCCACGCTGGGCCGGCATATTGCTGAGTTGGAAAGCCAGCTGGGCGTGGTGCTGTTTGAGCGCACCGGGCGCGGCTTGGTGCCCACTGCCACGGCCCTCAAGCTGGCCGATGCAGCACGGGGCATGGCAGATGGTGCAGACCAGTTTGCACGCGCCCTTACCGGCACCCAGGCCAAAAACACGGGCACGGTGTGCATTACCGCCAGCACACCCGTGGCCGTACAAATTCTTCCGCCTATCCTGTTGCAGATGCGGCAGGTCCTACCCAACATTCAGGTGGAATTGGTTGCCAGCAACACAGTGAGCAACCTGCTGCGCCGTGAAGCGGATATTGCGGTGCGTATGGTCAGACCTGAACAGGGCTCCCTTGTTGCCAAAAAGATCGGTGATGTGACCGTGGGTGCCTTTGCACACCGCGCCTATCTGTCACGGCGCAGCCCGATACGCCAGCCAATGGACCTGATGGGTCATGAGTTGATCGGCAGCGACACTGACACCGCCATACTGGACGGCTTCAAGGCGATGGGCTTTGCGGCGAGCAAAGATTTGTTTGCGTTTCGCACGGACGATTTCATCGTGCAATGGCAAGCTGTGCGCGCGGGCCTGGGCATTGGGTTTGTAGCAAGCTACATGGCGCGCATTGATGCCGATGTGGTGCAGGTTCTGCCCGACGTGCTGCGTATCCCGCCTTTGACTATGTGGCTTGCGGTGCACCGTGAAATACGCACCAGCCAGCTCATCCGTTCGGTCTATGATTTCCTGGCCGAAGCGCTTCCCCACGCCATTTAACGTAAGCGAAAAACCACTTACTTGGACACTACCCGCACCATTTCCAGGCACATGCTTGAATAACCCCATTCGTTGTCGTACCAGCTCACGACCTTCTCTTCGGTGTAGCCCAACACGCCCTTCATGGCGGCGCAGATTTCAGCATAGGTGGCTGGCTTGTCCAGTTCCACCGTCAAGTCCACCACCGACACGTCGGAAGTTGGCACGCGGAAGGACATGCCTGTGGATTCGATCACGATGTCGGCGCCGACTTTGGCGGCGCTTCTTGCAAGGCAATTTTATTTGTCATAACATACAGACATTTATAACCTCCCAAAGCGCTAAACATGGCAGTCCATACCTTTTCAAGCCGCGACTTCACGCGTGACGTGTCGGCCGCCAAGCGGGCCGCTGCCGAGGGCCCCGTGTTCATCACGGATCGTGGGCGCCCTGCGTTTGCACTGCTCAAAATCGACGACTACTACCGCATCGTGGGTCACAGTGAACCCACGCTCCTTGAGCTTATGGATGGCATTGCGGGTGGGGAGCAGATTGAGTTCACCCCGCCGCGTTTGAATTTCCAGAGCCAAGCCACCACCTTTGACTGAGGCTCGGCCCATGTTTGTTCTGGATACCAACGTGATTTCGGAGCTGCGCCATGGCAAGCCCCATCAGTCGTCCGAGGTGCGAGCCTGGGCTGGCGCACAGCCTGCCAGCAAGCTGTACCTGTCCGCCATCACCATCCTGGAGTTGGAAATGGGCGTCCAAGCCCTGGAGCGCCGCTCGCCCCCGCAGGGCAGTGCGCTACGCACCTGGTTGACAGGCGTGTGCGCCGCGTTCGCCGGTCGCATCTTGCCCTTTACCGACAACACCGCGCCCGTGTGCGCGTCACTGCACATCCCCGATCCCCGTTCGGAGCGCGACGCAATGATTGCCGCGACCGCGATAGAGCACCGCTTCACCATCGTGACCCGCAACACGGCGGATTTTGCGAATACCAGCGTGGCGCTGGTGAATCCTTGGGTGGGGTGAGTCGTGGTTTAACGAAGAGATTGCAATTTTCCTATGTGGAAAATGCTACTAAAAACATAGCTGGTTACGCATGTCTGACGGGGGCTATAGCCTGATTTACTTTGTAGGTTGGCTGGAGGTTTGACTGGTAAGAATGCAGCGGTTGCGGTCGTTCACCAAGTCGGTCCAATTGCCTGTTTCCAGCGCTTTGGCGCCTAGAATCTGGAAATCGAAATCTGCGGGGTTTGTCGGAATTTTTATACCTGTATAGATTTCAGGTAAAACCGCTGCAAGCAACGCCCCAAGCCACTCTCAGGAGAAATTCATGTCCAGATTATCCCGCAGCGCCCAGAATATCCCGCAGGTTTTGCGGTATACATTACGTTGAACTAAACCGCTGACGCGGTGGTGGGTCTCAAGCAGGCCGCCACCGCGTTTTTATTGGCGCGTGACTTGCACAAAAGGCCGTAAAAGACAAGCCTTCAGGCAGGGGAATGTTCCCCGGACTC